>ERZ1108168.163-NODE-163-length-66518-cov-7.621880_pt1 | contig 66518 bp, 51 predicted proteins | sample MGYA00403704_ERZ1108168 | MGnify/ENA primary metagenome ERZ1108168 (study PRJEB35170, sample SAMEA104062421) | human gut metagenome | biome: human gut; feature: human-associated habitat; material: faeces | place: Denmark | collected 2012-06-12 ...
TCAAAATAAAGATGGTTATGGAAAATGTACTTTTCAACTAAATTGAAGAAGAACCGCAAAAATGTACAATTAACACATGAATAAGTGTACACTTTTGCAAAACATTAAACAAGAGGCTATTATCTGTTATAAATCAGATGATTGTATAATATCAACGAAGTATATTCTGCCCAAAAATTTCTTTCGAAAAATATCTGTAATTACTTTTTTGACTATTACGTATTTGCCGAATAAATCCAATATAAGAGGTGAAGAGAATATCACGTACATAAAAAACGACTGATACAGAATTGGGCATATATCATACACCAAAAACTTATACGATGATGAGCGCCTCTTTACCCGCCAGTTTCCTCTTCCGTTTCTTCCACATCCTCGTCCTTATTACCCGTGCGATAGAATAATGGGCTGATGCCATATACTTCCTTAAAGCAACGGCTGAAGTAACGGGGAGAGCTAAAACCTGTCCGGTCTGCCACCTCAGCTATAGACAAGAACAATTCATTCTTCAGAAGATAAGCGGCTTTTTTCAAACGAATTGTCAAAATGAAATCGTTCGGAGTTTGTCCGGTAATAGCTTTCATTTTAGAGAAGAAGTTGGTGCGAGAGATACACAACTCACGAATCACGTCATTCAGACTAAACTCTGCATTATCCATATTCTTTTCAATAATGGCAACGGTACGGTCTAACAGATCTTTATCCATCGGATTGGTTGCTAACATCTGAACACGGGTCTGTGGCTGTTTACTAAACTTCTCCTGCAATACGATACGACTGTTCACCAGATTATTACATCTGGAAATAAGCAGGTTCACATTAAAAGGTTTCGTGATATAATCGTCCGCACCAATACGCAAGCCTTCAATGGTATGCTCTATCGCAGTACGGGCCGTCAATAAAACAACCGGAATATGACACGTTTCGAAATCCTGCTTTATCTGCTTGCAGAGTTCAATACCGGTCATTTTAGGCATAACCACATCGCTAATAATAAGATCAGGCATCCTATCACGAGCCTCTTTCAATCCCTCTTCTCCATCCGCAGCGGTTATTATCTCATAATAAGGTTCAAACAGACCCGCCAACATTTCTCTTAAAGAGTCATTGTCCTCCACAATCAGCACCTTCGCTCCTTTGATACGTTCCTTCACCGTATCGTCCAGCACCTGCTGCTCAACCATGAATTTCGATTCGACAACGACCGCCGCCTCCTCTTCTTTCGGCTCCTCTGTCTCTATCTGTTCTGCGGTGAAATGGGCATTTCCTAACTTTAACGCAATAGTAAACGTTGTCCCACTGGTCTGATTGCTGCTAACCTCAATCCGCCCCTTATGTAACTCCACAATACCTTTACTCAAGGCCAGCCCAATACCTGTTCCCTGAGTATTCTCCGGATCATTGCTGGTTTGATAGAAGCGTTCAAAAATCTTCCCTGCTTCTTCCGGCTTGATTCCTTTACCACTGTCCTGCACTTCAATAATAGCTTCTTCTCCTCTCTTACTGATGTTAATGGAGATACTTCCTTTCTCAGGAGTATATTTAAAAGCATTTGACAGCAAATTATTAATAACTTTCTGCATCTGACGCGAGTCATACCAAACCTCCAACTGATCCTGATCTTTATTGAAATAGAATTTGATATGCCGGGTAGATGCATATTCGATATAAAGCAGATAGTTTTCATATAAGAAGTCAACCAGATTATGCCTGCTCACCTTTATCTTCATATGTCCTTGCTCCTGCTTGCGAAAATCAAGTAATTCACTGATCAATCCCCGTAACTGGAGCCCGTTCTTATAAACATTCAGAAGTTTATTGTAAATAGCCGGTGGAAACGACTGTACCTGCAGTAACATTTCAATCTGCCCCACAATAACCGTCAACGGAGTACGGAACTCATGAGAAATATTAGTAAAGAAACGGAGTTTAGATTGGTTCAGTTCCTCTACATCCCGAATGCGCTGTTTCTCGTATTTAAGAGATTCTTGCAATTTTATTCTTCCATGATAGGTCCTCACTATATAATAAAGAAGGCTAATCGTAGTGACAGCATAGATAAGATAGGCCCAGATTGTTTTGTAAAACGGAGGAAGAACGGTTATGTTAAGACGATATTCCGGTTGATACACATTATTAATTCCTGCCGGTTTTACAATCAGGGTATAGTCACCCGGCGACAGATTGGTATAAGTAATAGTACGTTGCTTGTATATCTTTGTCCACCCATTGGAGAATCCCTCTAACCGGTACACAAACTCATGCTGATTGGCAGCAATATAATTGGAAACAGCAAATTCCAGATTTAAAACCGAATGATCACTTTTCAGCGTAATAGCAGAGGTGTCATAAAAAGAAGATTTCAGAATGCCTGTCTTGTCATTGATACCCACCTCTTCGCCATTCACCCAAAGTCCTACCGGAAAGATATCATAAGGTTTAGGAGGAATATTGAGACTTTTTTCATAGAATGAAACCATTCCTTTAATACCTCCCAAAAATATTTCACCATCTTTACATTGATATAATGAGTTCTCATTCAACGTAGTGAAAGGAAAGCCATTCTCATTATCATAATTATAAAATAGCTTCGTGTAATAATCAAAAAGGGTGAATCCCTGGTTAGTGGTCAGCAACAATTTGCCGTTTAAAGACTCTGTTACAGCATAAATACAATCACTACCCAAGCCGTTTTTCTTAGAATTGAAATTCTCAAACTTACCTGTCTCCCGGTAATAAACGTCAATGCCGGAACTAATCGTCGAGAACCACAGATTGCGATGACGATCTTCGGCAATACAGGTTATCATATTATCGCTTAAACAATTTGTCTTCTCCGGATCATATCTGTAATTCACCAGCTCCTTCGTATCAAAATGGTAAGCATATACGCCATGCCCTTCTACCCCAATCCACAATAATCCCTCCGAATCTATTTTCAGATAATGTGAAAATAGATTTAACAACAAAGTGGAGTTTCCCGTCTCAGGATTGAATTGAAAGACGCCATCATAAGAAGCCAGCAACAAATCATCTTTATAGGGAATAATGTCCAGTATCACATTGGATGCTTGTTTTCCTTCTATATCAGGAAGCTTATAAGTGGTAATCTTGTCTGTTTTTAAATCCAGTTTATTAACTCCCTCCTGATGGGTTCCGATCCAAAGCGCTTCCCGTTTCTCGTCATAGTACAAAGCTTTAATGTTATTATGCGAAAGAGAACCGCTACCCTCCCTATGTTTATACCATTTGAAACGCTTGTTGGTACGATCATAAAAATCCAGTCCACCCCCTTCGGTAGCAATCCACAAGTTTCCTCTCTTGTCTTCTGCAAAACAACCGATCACCGGAAAACTAAGTCCCTCGTTCTCGTGCAATCCGGGACGATAATGGGTATAAATTTCATATTCGGGATTAAAATAGTTCACCCCACCGAAATAAGTGCCTACCCAGAGAGTTCCCTGGTGATCTTTAATAATGCAATAAACAGAAGCATTACTCAAACTTCCCGGTATATCCGTAGAAGTATAATAGACAAATTCGTTTTTCTTCTTATCAAACTTATCTAACCCATTGAAAGTTGCGATCCACAAATTTCCCTGATTATCTTCACAGCAATCCCGCACTGAGTTAGAAGAAATACAGTGTGTTTTGTCTGCTCCTCCATCTGTATAATGTACGATTTCATCATCAGAGATATGAAAAAGTCCGTCCTCCCAGGTACATACCCAAACATCACCGGACAAATCCTGATAGAGATTAAAGACATTACACCGGGGCAAAACACATTTCTGACTCGCCTGTCCTCTCTCCAAACAATATAGCCCTTCTCCCCGGGTACCGAGCCACAATCGCCCCCTACTGTCTTTCAGTATGGAAGAGATCTGTATGTTTCCTTCTAAAGAGCAATAAGGCTCCACCTGACGGCTTGCGACATCGTAATAATAGACAAAATTGTTACCACCTATCAGTAATGTATCAGCACTATAAGTAATTGAGTAACCCGCACCCCTCTGAATCGTTTCAAATGTTTCAGTACGCATATCAAAAGAGCATATCCCCTCAATTGTCTGTATATATAGATGTCCTTTATCATCACCACAAATCTTCCGGACATCTTTTCCTAAAATAGAATGACTGTTCTCCCGTTCCGGCTTGTAACTTTGTATCCGATTGCCATTGTAGACGTTCAACCCGTCACGTGTTCCTATCCATATCCTACCAAGTTCATCTTTATATAAACAGTAGGCTGTAAACTGTGAAAGTCCATTCTCAGTAGATAAATAATTGAACGATATGTCTTGCGCAATAAGCTTAGTAACCCAAAATAGTGAAATAAGAAATAAGGTAATCCTACTTATATTCTGATGCTTTATGTTTTTCATATCAGAGACGAATTAGATTCTTTATTGCGCAAAAATACGATAAATAAGAATCACGCCCAACTCTCTCATTAATAAAAAGACAAACTGGTTATTTACTACGCACCTTCTTCATCCTTTTATAAGACCGGTGTCCATATATAGTTACCACTACAAAACAAATAAATGGAAGTATAAACGACAAATTCACTGCCGGCATACCAAACAAAACCGATTGGTCAATAATGCTTGCCTGAACCGGAGGTAAAACAGAACCACCCAGAATAGCCATAATCAATCCGGCAGCACCAAACTTGGCATCATCACCCAGCCCCTGAAGGGCAATACCATAAATGGTAGGAAACATCAACGACATACAAGCTGAGACACCTACCAGACAATACATTCCACTAATATTCTGAAAATAAATAACTCCTACTGTAAAACAACAGGCAGCAATTGCAAGTATTTTCAGTAAAAGCCCGGGATTGAGATAACGCAAAATAAACGTACAAACAAAGCGGCTCACACAAAAAATGACCATCGCAACAATATTATACTGTTGAGATAAAACCTCGGCCGCTTGCTCACTCATCCCCTGGGAGACAAACAGACGGGTACCATATTGAATAATGAATGTCCAGCACATAATCTGTGCACCTACATAGAAAAACTGTGCAATAACTCCTTCCCGGTAATGTCGAATAGAGAAGATGCGTTTCAGCGTTGGTAAAAAATCAATCGAATGAGAATGATCACAACTTTTGGGCATCTTCACCATACGAATCAGTAACAACATAATGAGAATAATGACTCCAATCACGAGATAAGGAGCTATAAGTACTGCCAGATCCGAATCACGCACCGCTTCGAACTCCGTAGGAGAAAGCTGACTGCGTTCTGCTGTCCCCATCGGATTGAGACGATTCTGAATAAAATTCATGGCCACATACATACCTAACAATGATCCCATCGGATTGAAGGATTGAGCCAGATTAAGCCTGCGGGTAGCTGTCTCTTCCGTTCCCATTGACAAGATATAAGGATTGGCACTCGTTTCAAGAAAGGACAACCCACACGTCAAAATAAAGTAAGCGATTAAAAAAGGATAATAACATCCGGTCATCATTGCCGGGAAGAAAAGTAACGCACCCAATGCATACAACCCCAACCCAAGCAGAATACCCGCTTTATAAGAGTACTTACGAATAAACATCGCCGCCGGAAAGGCCATAGCGAAATAACCACCATAAAAAGCAACCTGTACCAACGCACCATCGGTTACACTCATTCGGAATATTTTGGAGAACGCTTTCACCATGGGATTGGTGATATCATTGGCAAATCCCCAGAGTGCAAAACAACTGGTGACAAGAATAAAAGGGATGAGATAGCTTACACCATCTTTACTTAAAATCGTTTTTTTGGAAGTGTTGTTCATAATGGTAAAAAGGTTATTAGAAATTATTCTGATTCATATAAATAAAACATGCGCTCCATAGGTTGCCATTTCTGCGCTGAAGTAGCTCCGGGTTTTGTCAACTGGAATATGGACATATAATCTTCCCATTCCTGTTGACGCGACAGGGTGGCAAGGCGAGACATAGCAGTATCCCAATCAAACTCCAACGGGGTCTCTACAATCATAAAGAGACGTGTACCGAGAATATAAATTTCCATTTCAAGGATTCCAACCTCGCGAATACCTGCCATCACTTCCGGCCAGATATTTTCACGGCTATGCCGACGACGATACTCAGCTATCAATTCAGGATCATTTCTCAAATCAAGTGTCTGACAATAGCGTTTTACAGGCTGATGATATTCCTGTGTCCGATAACTCTTTATAGATGTTTCCATAAATCTATTCACTTTTAAATTATTCCTGTTATTTCTCTACGGTCTGCAATCTCTCCTTTGGCTAAAGCTTGCACCAGAATGTTACCAATGGCAGTAGCTTCTACCGGACCTGCATACACTGGAATACCCAGCGCTTCTTCTGTCAACCGGTTCAACAGCTTATTCCGGCAACCGCCTCCAATAATGTGCAGTGCCTCTACCGGAGCGGGCAACAAACGGTTTAATTGTTCGATCCCTCTTTTATAACGTTGTGCCAGTGACTTTAGTACACAACGCACATATTCACCTTGTGTAGAAGGCACCTGCAGTTCATGAGTACAGCAATAGTCGGCTATGGCAATTTCCATATCCGCCGGGCAGGCAAAAGCCGGATCATCGACATCAATCACAGAGGTGATTTCTGCCAGTTCAGCAGCAGAGATTAAAGCATCGTATTCAGTCTCCTTTTGGTTTTCGCCCCATTGGGCTATCAACCGTTGTAAAATCCACAAACCCGTAATGTTCTGCAGGAAACGAATCTTGCCTCCTACTCCACCCTCATTGGTAAAGCCAGACAGCCGGGCTTCTTCGGTCAATATAGGTTCATCGAGCTCAATTCCCAGTAATGACCAGGTTCCGGAACTCAAAAATGCATGACGAAGGCTTGTAGCAGGAGCAACGCTTTCAAGTACAGCATCCGTATCGGCAAACACAGAGCACCCTGTCCCCAAACCAACAGTAAACACAGCACTTGCCGTATCATGCGAACCTACGGCTATCACATCTACCTCATAATCCAAACCAAGTTCTGCGGCAACATCTTGTTTCAACTGTCCACGCACTGTACCAGGCATAACAATCTCTCCGAAAAGATGACCGGGTAAGCCCAACTGATGGATTAATGGCCAGTTCCACGTCCGGCTACGCGCATCCAACAGTTCGGAAGTAGACGCGATACTATATTCATTGTTTGCCGTTCCAGTCAGGAAATAGCTGAAAAGATCCGGCATAAACAACAGGCGGTCGGCTATCTCAAGAGTAGCATCTTCCTCTTTCTTCAAACTGTAAAGCTGGAAGAGCGTATTGATCGCCATCACCTGGATACCTGCTTCGGCATAATGTTGTGAAACATCCGTACCCGCAAAGAATTCTTCAGGAAGTCCATTTGTCCGGGAATCACGATAACAAACAGGGTTGCCCAACAAATTACCTTTCTTGTCTATTAACCCAAAGTCGACTCCCCACGTATCAATTCCAATACCCTTTATATGATAGCCCCTGCGGATCGCTTTACTTATGCCTTGTTTCATATCCGCAAACAGTGCCGGAAAGTCCCAGTAAAGATGATTACCCAATTTTACCTGCCGGTTGGGGAAACGGTAGATTTCCTCTAAATCTACCATTCCCGCACTGACAAATCCAGCCATAACCCGGCCACTTCCGGCACCAAAATCTATAGCTAAATAAGTATCTAACATCATTTTGTCTTTTTTCCTAAAACATACGTTTCAAGGTCATCTATTTCTTCCGGAGTCAATACAGTATAATCACCACCCGACTGGATAATAATACGACATGCCATCTCAAAAAACATAGCACGTTCAAAAGCCTCATCAAAATCTTTACCACACACTACTTGCCCATGTTTCAGTAATAACACCGAATTATGGTCCTTCATCCCGTCAATCACTCCTTGGGCCAGTTCTTTCGAACCAGGACGATAATAAGGAACCACCGGAATTTCGCTGCCTACGTGACAGGGTATTTCAGCTGTTACATTAAAATTGGTGGGACGGTTCTTCATACAAGCCACAGCAGTTGCATAATGTGACTGAAAATGAAGTACCACATTCACATCCGGACGTTCACGAAGAACACCAAAATGAAAGCCACTCTCCATAGAAGGTTTTACGCCATTCAAAACTTCACCGGTGGAAAGGCGACAAATTGAAACTTTTTCCTTTGGTAAAGAGGGTACCCATGATCCTGTACCGGTAATCAATACTTCATCACCGATACGCCATGAGATATTTCCACTACTACAGATTGTAAGATTTGCATCGCCTACACGATGTGCCTGAGCCATAAACTGCTCTATTTGTTCATTTGTTATCATAATACTTATTTGCTGTTTTTTTAAGTACTGTATCTTAATTAAATATTTCAACTGCTGATTCGCATTATTTATAGACAGGGCCATAAACAGTACAAGCTCTGTAGTCTGCCCCCTCTTTATCCATACCAAATGCATTCCATGCTGCAGGACGGAAAATCTTATCATCTTCTACATTGTGCATACAAACAGGGATACGAAGCATGGAAGCCATGGTTATCAAATCCTGGCCGATATGTCCGTAACTAATAGCGCCATGGTTAGCTCCCCAGTTGTTCATGACAGAATATACATCTCTGAAAGCCGGTTTGTCACAAAGACGGGGTACAAACCAGGTAGTAGGCCAGGTACGATCCGTACGTTCGTCCAGCAATTTATGAATTTCCGGATCAATCTCAACGGTCCATCCTTCTGCAATCTGCAGAACCGGGCCAAGCCCTTTCACCAGATTCAGACGCATCATAGTTACAGGCATACCACCTTTTGAAAGGAAATTAGATGAAAAACCACCTCCACGGAAATAGTCACGGTTGGCAGGATACCAGGTGGTAGCCTCCAGACACTTTTCTACTTCTGCTTCTGTAATATCCCAGTAAGGTTTCATTACCGGTTCACCCTGTTCATTGGTTTGTTGCCCCGTACCATCCAATGTAGTAGCACCGGAATTTATTAAATGAATAATACCATTGGCAGCACGGCCGGTAAGTTCCTTTCCTGTCACACGTTTCACTGCCTCCGGGCTCCAATAAGTACGTACATCTGAGAAGATTTGCGCACGGTTGGTCAATAAATGTCCGAAGAGCATAGCGACTCCATTGCAGGCATCGTTTTCCGTTGCCACCACATAGGCTTCACGAATCCCATTCCAGTCAAAGGATGTATTTAATAAGGCTTCTGAATAGTCTCCGTTGGGATAAAAATCAGTCCACTGACGTTGTCCCTGAAAACCGGCAGCGATAGCATTATGCCCCAAAGCTTCCTCTTTGAACCCCATCTCACGCAATTTCGGGTTTCCTTGCATCAGATCACGCATTATAATAGTCATCTTCACAATAAATTCCCAATCTTCATCCTTCTGTTCACGGGTCTTCGTCTTTTCAGGGATATTAATATCTTTCCCTTCATTTTTCTTGCAATATTTTTCAGTCCATGCCATGGCTTTAACGAACTCTTCCTTATCATAAATACCTTCAGTCATACGACGGATTATTTCAGTCAAATCGACAGATTCATTACGCATGCCTAAATATTCCTGGAAAAAATCCGGATTAACAATAGATCCGGCAATACCCATGGAAACACTACCCATAGAAAGGTAAGATTTACCACGCATGGTGGCTACAGCCTGTGCAGCACGGGCAAAACGAAGAATCTTTTCCGCTACATCAGCAGGAATAGAGTTATCGTTCAAATCTTGTACATCACGTCCGTAAATACCAAAAGCAGGTAATCCTTTCTGAGCATGCCCGGCCAATACAGCAGCCAGATAGACAGCTCCCGGACGTTCGGTTCCATTAAATCCCCACACTGCTTTCGGATAGTAAGGATTCATATCCATTGTTTCGGCACCATAGCACCAGCAAGAAGTGACAGTGATAGTAGCCCCTACTCCTTCACGCTCAAACTTCTCTGCACACGCTGCACTCTCAGCAACACGTCCAATCGTACCATCGGCAATTACACACTCCACGGGAGTACCATCACCATTTTTCAGATTCGTAGAAATTAATTCGGCTACAGCTTTAGCCAGATTCATCGTCTTTTCTTCAAGGCTTTCACGAACGCCACCCTGGCGACCATCAATCGTGGGACGAATCCCAATTTTCGGATACTTTTTCATAATCTATGATTTAATAAATAAAACACTTCAAAACCATGCTGAACTGTGCCGGAGTAAGGAGATAAAAAAGGATCATAAAGATCCTCTCAACCGCACTTCAGTGGGAAGATAAGTATGTATCTGCTTACCCGAAAGAATGAAATCAGCTGCTAAAGTTCCCATCTTTTCCCAATCAATACTCAACGTAGTAATCCCCTTATCAATGACTTCATAAGCCGGCGTTTCGTTGTAAGCCAGCAAGCCGAAATCTTCGCCACATGCAAGCCCGCTTATACGACTTTGCTTAATAAGGCTAACCACATCCAGCTGTCTGATAGCGATATATACCTCTCCTTTACTAATCTTTATCTCATCCATATTGTCTATCACTTCACACTCAAACTGGTGATCTGTACAAAATTTATGGAAGCTAATGCAAGTGCTTTGAGGATGTTTGGTTCCCTTTACGAATAGCAGAATCAGCTTTCTGTACTGTCGCAATCTATCAACAAGCTGTAATAATGCCTGATAAAAGGCATCGTCAAAGTCCTGACATATATAAGAGTAGTCTTTTTTATCAAACTTACCGAAATCGAGTAGTAAAAGTTTAGAAGGATTTATTTTATAAAGATCAGAAGAAAACTTTTCATTATCGAAGTTCATCACGACATATTTGTTATAACGTCCGAGAGACTCGCGCAAAATAGCATTAAATAAACGTTCATTATATTGATGAAACCACAAATCGACCTTATAACGAACCGATAGATGTTTAATAAAACTATTATAAAGCGTATCTTTGAAAGGAGAATATTCATCAAGCAACAATAAAATACTTCTCTGCCTGTTTACTACATAATAACCTTTACCTGGTGTAGAATCAATAATACCTCTTTCTTTCAAATCGAGAAAAGCCTTAAAGACCGTGTCACGTGACACTTTATAATATTGACTTAGCTGGTTAATGGAAGGCAATGCGTCTTCAGCCTTATACTTGCCTATCGAAATATCCTGGCTGATAAGGTCAGCCAATTGTTTCACTTTAGTAGTTTGTTGTCCGAAAATGATTTCCATACAATTAGAATTAAAAGGTAGTAAGAATGGAACACATAACTATGCTGAACCATCCTGCTACAAAGTAAAGTAATTTATTTAAAATCAACAAGAAAAAAGAATATGTTCTACAACACGAAAGATATGATCTGAAAAAACAGAATTACACACTATGCAGTTTCATCTGTAGCGAATACAATAAATATGGATATAGAACAGTAGAATTCGTATTTCTTCAAAAACACCTGATTCCAAATAAATATCCGAAAAGAAATACCGATGCCCAATATTTCCATTACAAATTCATGATTACATTAGATAGATTTCTTCACACCTATATATACACTATAGAGACGAATAAAAGAGCATGATAATATAGTGATGACCATTCGCCATAAATTGACATTATTTAGACACCCTTATAGGCTATCACAAATAAAATCAGTATCTTTACCCCGAAACTTTAAAAGTATTATCATGGCACACCGTCTGAACACTAATAAACAATTTATGATAGGTAATGGTATTCTGGCATTTGCAGTCATCTTTATCGTAGTAGTCTTTGTTTATATGAGTATGAGACTACAACGCAACAAAGAAACAGACCGTCACTTTATCGAAACATACACTGTTAATCTGACAAAGGGATTTGTGGGTGATTCGCTTTCACTCTTTATTAATGATAGCCTGATAATGAACAAACAGATATCAGAAGAACCTGTCACAGTAGAAATAGGACGTTTTGCAGAAGAAAGCGCGTTGATGATTGTAGATAATATTACGGAACAAGTATCGGTTTTTGACTTGAGTGAAAAGGGAGGCAACTATCGATTTGAGAAGGATACAGACGGAATAAAACAATTGGCACGCTAAACATAGATTCTCTGAATTATAAAAGTACGTATTTAACAGCGTGTTAATTACCTATTTAACAAGGCGTTAAAATGCATACTTTATACTTATAAAGTACGTACTTTTTAATAAAGTGTAATACAAGTATATAAAGAGGATTTCAAATTTCTGTTTTATACTTCTTCAGTTCCTCACGCAATTCAAAAGCTTTGCCGCCAGTCATAGAGTTTAGCAATGCCCAAAAACGATCTCCATGGTTCATTTCACGCGTATGACTGAGTTCATGAAGCAAAACATAGTCAATTAAATGCTTAGGCAACAGAACCAGAAAATAAGACAGGTTGATAGCTTTCCGGGCCGAACAACTCCCCCATCGGCCACGACTGGAGTTAATCTTCACACTTTTATAAGGCAATTTATATTGTTCTGACAGCATATAAAGCCGTGGAGGCAGGATGATCTTTGCATTTCTTCTGAGAGCTTCTTCGATAACCTTACGTAACCACACTTGCAGGTTCTCATCTGCAAAGTCAGCAGAAGGTGGACAAATAATACGCATTTCACCCAATTCCGAATGAGCCAGAAACTTATCACGCTGCCCACTAACAAGTGATAATTTAAAATATTCCGTATCAATATGATAATTAAGATCTATCAATGGACGAACCACTTTCTCCTTAAGCCCACGTAACTTTACACGCAGCTGATCTATAGCGTTCGTAACATCAGCAGAGGTAGTTCCAGGAGGTACACTTACATAAATTGCATCGCTCTTTGTACGAAATACAAGGCTCCTTGCACGCGTATTGACACGTATGATCAAAGTGCCTAACTCATTATCTTCAATTATCCTATCCATTCCTTTCATACATCTGCAAATAAACAAATAATCCACCGGAAGAACAAATACAATATAGTAAAATCAGAGTAAATGATGGTTAATTATTGAAACGCAAATATCCGTAAAAAGGTAAATACAGGTATAAAAAAGAATAATAGCCTTTTAATCTGCGTCAACCCGTATTAATCGACATTTCATCAGATATTAATACGAAAAAAATCAAGATAAGATGCAACTTTACCAGGATAAACTACGTCTAATATACAGAAACCCAGAAAAAAGAAAAAAATGAAAACAAATTTAACAGTACTATTAGCTACACTCTTAGCCTGCTTACTGACCAGTTGTACCTTCGTAGCCGATAAATCAGGAAGATTAAAACCAAGTAAGAAATCTATTACCAGAGATTATGAGATTAAAAACTTCACTGCAATAGATGCCAATACAGTGAGTAACATTTACTACACACAGGCCACAGACGGAAAAAGTTCTCTCCAGATATCCGGACCGGATAATTTTGTTAATCTGATACAGGTTTCGGCAAAAGGCAATACATTGATACTTACAATGGACAAACAGAATAAAATAAGAGATACCAAAAACCTTAAAATCACAATCAGTTCCCCCGATCTGGACCGCATTAATTTTAAAGGTGTAGGAAATATCAGCATCAAAGATAGACTCATAACCAACACACTCGACATAGAGAGCAAAGGAGTGGGTAATATAGACATAGAAGATCTTAGTTGTCAAAATCTGACAGTGAGCTCTATGGGAGTAGGAAATGTAAACCTGAAAGGTAAAGTAGAAAATGCCAATCTCTATTCAAAAGGTGTGGGCGATGTAGAAGCCATCAATCTGGAAGCCATTCATGTGAAAGCTTCTTCCCATGGAGTAGGAAATATATCCTGCAATGCTGCCGAATCATTGGACGCCGCAGTAAGAGGCGTAGGAAGTATCCACTATAAGGGTTCGCCTGTGCAAAAGACATTCAGTAAAAAAGGTGTGGGAAGCATAAAAAGTATAGAATAACAAGAATTGCAGAAACAAAAACATCTGTAGCTTGTTACTTCAACTCAAAGATGTTTCGGAAGCATAAAGGTTTTCTCAATGCCAGACATCAGATAGATTATTAAAATTCTCTCTTACATATAACTTTATCTCTAACAGAGATACAAAAAAGGAAGTTTCCGTGAGGCAATTTCCTTTTTCTTTGTTTATCCCCCGATGACAGATAAGCATAATAAAAGGGCTACTGCATCACGCGGTAGCCCATCTATTTAGTTAGTTTTATTTATAAAAATTTGAGAGAATTGAAACTTCACAGCCTCAAGTTGTTTTAATTAAGCACACTAACTATATTATATGTTTAAAGCAAATGAAAATGTCTTTTTTATCAAGAGTGTTTGGGCTTCATTGAAGCAGCCAATTTTGAGATAAACTCTGCACTCATATTACCTGTAAAATTAATCACGGAAAAATTATTTTTCCCATGCATTAACATCACCAATTCAATAATCGTATCATTCTTCTTTCGTACCATAATCTGACAATTTTCGGCACCGTCTTTGAAAGAAAGAAACGGTTCAAATCTTCCGGAATTCTTTTCTACCACTTTCAGAGCTTCATCATAATACTTTTGCCCTTTTACCTTGGCAGTAAGCATTTGCATACTCTTCAGATTAGATATTATCTCCAGAATTTCATCATCTTTTTCAGCATCACTTTTCATTATTTCCTCCATCATTTTCGGACTGATAGTAACACAAGTAAGATTTGAATCTCCTTTATGTTCTGTCAGAAAACGAGAAGCAAAGTCCTGAGCTGATACAGCTACAGACAGCAATGCCATCCAGCACATTAAAAGAACGCTCTTCATTATTTCTTTATCATATCGACTACACCTGCCCGCACACTGTCGGCCAAATGCTGGTCTTGTGATTTATTGATTCCCTCAGACAATATCATTAAAGCAGAAGATACTTGTTTGTAAGCTACTTCCGGATCATCATATGTATCTGTGTAAGCATCATAATTATAGTCCAAAGCCTCATCGGCAAAAATGGTATGTTGTGCTATACCGCCCAATGAAAACATTACAGCAACAACTGCAGCAGCTTTGAACAAAGGCATAAATCTTCCTACCAATGTCAGGCGTCTTGCCTTCACTACAGGCGTTTCTACCTGAGCAAGAATACGCACGTCAAAGTCTTCACTCAGCCCAACCTCCTGCTGAATCTGCTGATAAACAAACAGATCTCTATATTGAAACAAATGAGCAGGTACCTTTTCCTGTGAGAAGAAAGTACGCAATTCCAACTCCTCTTCTAAAGAAGTTTCACATTGCCAATATCGCTCCAAAAGCTGTTCTATATACTTATAGTCCATATTCTTCAATCTCAATATACTGTTGTTTCACTTTTTGTCTTGCCCTGAAGAGGTTCACTTTAACCTGTTCCTCCGTCAGATGCAGGACTTTTGCAATATCCTTATAACTTTCGCCCTCTATATCCCGGAGCTGCATTATAAGCCGCTGTTTCTCAGGAAGCTCATTAATCAACCGATGAATAATCTTCATCCGCTCATCATTTACCAACTGTTCATAAGGACCAGAAAGATCAACCTCTTCAGCCATATCCGAGGTAAGTTCTACGTTCTGAGCTTCTTTCTTTTGACTCCTATCTATTGCCAGATTTTTTGCAACGATCAGGCAATAAGCTTCAATAGACTCAAACTGCTTCCACTCATCACGTTTATTCCAGACTCGTATCATGGTGTCCTGAACTACATCCTCTGCTTCTGCCCTATCCAGGGTTATTCTAAGCGCCAATCGAAAGAGTTTATCTTTCAAAGGAAGTATGTCGTTTCGGAAACTGATTTCTTGCATCTCTATAAGAATGACGGGTGAGAATATAAAAAGTTACAGGTACAATCGTATTTTTTTTGAATTATTTTTTAATACGTGTACCGCTATCTCCATTAATAGCTGATGCTAAGGTGATTATCACTTCTGAGACACCTGCATTAATTGCTTCAAAAGAATTTTCAAGCTTTGGAATCATGCCACCTTGAATAATACCATCAGCCACATATTGATCAAACTCAGCAGGTGTAATCTGCGGAATAACACTGTCGTCATCATTTTCGTCGCGCAATACCCCCTTCTTCTCAAAGCAAAAGACAAGAGTCACATCAAAAAACCGGGCAAGCGCCTTTGCTGTTTCCCCGGCAATCGTATCGGCATTCGTGTTAAGCATATTCCCTTCGCCATCATGAGTCAGCGGAGCCATAACCGGAACTACACCTTTATATATAAGGTCAGACAACAAGGAAGCGTCTACCTTCTTCACATCACCTACAAAGCCATAATCAACTTCTTTCACCGGACGTTTGGCCGAGCGAATCACATTCATATCCGCCCCGGTCAGCCCTAAAGCATTCACCCCACGAGCTTGCAGGCCCGCTACAATATTCTTATTGACCAGTCCTCCATAGACCATTGTTACCACTTTGAGTGTTTCGGCGTCAGTTATGCGACGCCCATTCACCATTTTACTTTCAATGTTGAGTTGGGTTGCAATCTTTGTAGCCGATCTCCCTCCTCCATGAACAAGGACTTTGTGCCCTTCAATAGCTGCAAAATCATTTAATAATTGGTTGAGTGTGGCTTCTTCTTCTACTATTTTGCCACCAACTTTAATAACAGTCAGTTTTTCTCTCATAATTCTATATATTATATAAAGGAAGGTGCGTTAAAAGTCTGAGACAGCTATCAATATATAACTTTAAAAACGCAGATTAACGCTGATTACCGCAGAGTTATTTAATCTTTGCGTAAATTAGCGTAATCTGCGTTTTAATGATAACGAATTTTACTTTCGGACACCCTCGCCAAAGGTTCTATTATTCCAAATAGGTATATCCGTAAAGCCCGGAGCGATAATTTGAAAGGAACTCTTTTCCTTCTTCCACAGAAATCTTTCCTTCTTTTACAGATTTTGTAACCCAGGTTTCCAGTGTACGCACCAGCTTCTTAGGATTATATTGCACATAATCCAGCACTTCTGCTACAGTCTCGCCGTCAATGATCTGTTCAATAGTATACCCTTTTTCGTTTACAGATACATGTACTGCATTCGTATCCCCAAACAAGTTATGCATATCTCCCAGTATTTCCTGATAAGCACCAACCAGGAATACTCCCAGATAATAAGGCTCTTTACTTTTCAAACTATGCACAGGCATATAATGAGCTACATTCTTCGTAGAAATAAAGTTTGCAATCTTCCCATCCGAGTCACAAGTAATGTCCTGCAAAGTAGCTGACCGCTCAGGTTTTTCATCCAATCTTTGAATAGGCATAATAGGGAATATCTGATCGATAGCCCAGGAATCCGGCAGTGATTGAAATAACGAGAAATTACAAAAATATTTATCGGCCAATAGTTTAGACAGACCACGGAACTCATCCGGTGCATGCTTCAACCCACTTGCGATCTGATTTACTTCGCGAGTGATAGACCAGTAAAGACGTTCAATCTGTGCACGAGTTTTCAAGTCAACAATACCATGACTGAACAGATCGAGTGCCTCTTCACGAATCTGCTGTGCATCATGCCAGGCTTCAAGCATCTTGTTCTGATTCAAGGTATCCCAAATACCATACAGCTCCTGCACCAATTCGTGTGCGTCCGGTGCTATCTCTTCCTCATCATCCCATTCGGGCAGTGTGGTCGTTTCCAAAACTTCAAAAACAAGTACAGAATGATGTGCCGTCAATGCACGTCCGCTTTCTGTTATAATATTAGGATGAGGAATACCATTCTTATCACTGGCATCTACAAGAGTAGAGATAGAGTCGTTGACATACTCCTGAATAGAATAGTTCACACTACTTTCGCTGCTCGATGAACGTGTTCCGTCATAATCAACTCCCAATCCACCGCCAATATCAACAAATTGTACATTAAAGCCCATGGAATGAAGTTGTACATAAAACTGGGAAGCTTCACGCAAAGCAGTCTTTATGCGGCGAATTTTAGTCACCTGACTACCAATATGGAAATGAATCAGTTTCAAGCAGTCTTTCATATCCTTCTTTTCCAGGAAATCAAGTGCCTCAAGCAATTCGCTGGAAGTCAATCCAAACTTACTGGCATCACCACCGGATTCTTCCCATTTACCACTACCGGAAGAAGCAAGTTTAATACGAATGCCGATATTGGGCATCACATTCAATTGCTTCGCCATCTTGGCAATGAGTTTCAGCTCATTCATTTTTTCTACAACGAGAAAAATACGCTTGCCCATCTTTTGTGCAAGCAAAGCAAGTTCAATATAACTTTCGTCTTTATATCCGTTGCAGATAATCAACGAATCAGAATCAGTATTAACAGCAATTACAGCATGGAGTTCCGGTTTAGAACCAGCTTCAAGACCAAGATTAAACTTCTTTCCATGACTGATTATCTCTTCCACAACCGGGCGCATCTGATTTACCTTAATGGGGTAAATGATGAAATTCTGTGCTTTATAGCCATACTCTTCAGCAGCTTGTTTAAAGCAATATGCTGTCTTCTCAATCCGATTATCCAGAATATCCGGAAAACGCAGCAACATGGGAGCTGCCACATCACGCAACTGCAGTTCATCGACCAACTCCTTCAGGTCGACACCTATGCCATCCTTACGCGGTGTAACAACCACATGACCTTTGTCATTTATACCAAAGTACGAAGTACCCCAACCAGTAATGTTGTAGAGTTCCTCAGAATCTTCAATACGCCACTTTCTCATTTTAATGTATTCAGTTGTGTTTATAAAATATTTAAGGCAACAAAAATAGTTATAAATCCATAGTATACAATCAGAAAGACACGTTTTTTAAATAAGACAGGTTCGGAAGGTGCAAATAAGTCATAGTTTTAATAAATCACGTAGCCGCTGCACTGATTTTTCAATCTGCGAGCGATCCTCTAATTCATCGGCATTAAAAACATACTGGGCCTGAGAATAGAACGGTGCACGTTTCTCCAACGCCTGAATGATAAATTCTTTCAGTTCCTCATCCTCTTTACCTTGTAAAATAGGACGCTGCTGTTTGGCAACACGCAGTCTATGAAATAAAACATCGGGATGGACATTCAAAAAAACAGTTTTACCATGATGATTCATAAAATCCATATTATCGAAGAAACAGGGGGCACCACCACCTGTAGAGATAACAACATTTTCAAAAGCACCTACCTCACGCAACATATTTCTTTCCAGTTCACGAAAACCTGCTTCACCGCGTTCGGCGAATAACTCTCCCACTGTCTTATGGAAACGCTCTTCCATATACCAGTCCAGATCAACAAACGGTACGTTCAGTGTTCGGGCAAAAGCTTTCCCTAAAGTTGTTTTACCGGCACCCATATAGCCGGTCAGGAATATACGAATCATAATTACCTATCTTTTCTTTTCAGAGCAAAGATAGGTAATATAATTATAGAATAAATAAAGTTTGTACTTCAATTTACTCTAAATTTGTTATGATTTTAAGCGATTTATATCCTGACGTGATCACTTAAATACTTTCACTCTTTCAGAGAGTGCTTTAAATTCTTTATCCCCCGGTTCTCCAACCGGCATACCAAACGGCATTTCAGCAATCAGATGCCAACTGGCCGGTAATTCCCAGGTACGACGCACTTCTTCATCAATCAGAGGATTGTAATGTTGCAGAGAAGCGCCAAAACCAGCATCTTCCAACATACTCCAGATTGCTAACTGATGCATGGCCGATGTTTGTAAGGACCACCCAGGAAAATTATCTTTATAACTGACAAATGTATCCTGCAGCGTTTGCACAACATATTGATCTTCAAAGAACAATACAGTACCATAACCACTCTCAAAACAATTATCAATCTTTGATTCTGTATTTTTAAAAGCCTCCGGAGTTACAATCTTCCGTATAGCATCTTTCACTATTTCCCATAGTTTCTTATGATTCTCACCCAAGAGTAATACGACGCGGGTCGACTGAGAATTAAAAGCCGATGGTACGTGGGTTACCGCAAAATTTATGATACGCTCTATCTCTTCGTCAGAAACAGGTGACTGATTTGTGATTGAATAGTAACTTCTCCTGTGTTTCAGGACATCTTTAAATGATTTTTGCATCATAGTCTCCTTTCTTTGGGTTTATAATCTGTTATATAGAGAACAACTGATCTTGAAAACTTGTTCGATAAGTAGTACTTCAAATTTAATTCATACTATGACAACGTTTTATTAAAACGCAAATGATCGCAGTTTTTCGCAAATTAGAAGGTTTGCTGTACTTGAGAGACGATATTTTTGCGTGAATTTGCGATAATCTGCATTTCAATGATAGGTTCATTTAATTAGGATACAGTACTTACTAAAATATATTTGTAACTTTACCACCCGAATAAATAAAAAGATGAATGGCAAAGCAAAAATTTTATGTGGTATGGGAAGGCGTAACCCCAGGCATTTATTCTTCCTGGACTGATTGCCAACTACAAATTAAAGGATACGAAAGAGCCAAATATAAGTCATTTGACAGCCGGGAAGAAGCAGAACGTGCTCTCGCATCATCTCCCTACGCATATATTGGTAAAAATGCCACAAACAAAAAAGAAAATAAACCTACCTCACACACGTTGCCTGCTGCTGTAATAGAGAATAGCCTTGCTGTAGATGCAGCCTGCAGTGGTAATCCCGGTCCGATGGAGTATCGCGGAGTACATGTAGCCAGTCAACAGGAAATATTTCACTTCGGCCCAATGAAAGGTACAAATAATATCGGTGAATTCCTGGCATTAGTACATGGACTTGCCCTCCTGAAACAAAAAGGATTCGATATGCCCGTCTACAGTGACAGTGTGAACGCTATCAGTTGGGTAAAACAAAAGAGATGCAAAACAAAATTGCCACGCACCGCTGAAACGGAACAGCTTTTCTTATTAATAGAACGTGCCGAGAAGTGGTTAAAAGAAAACACCTATTCTACCCCTATTCTGAAGTGGGAAACCAAAGAATGGGGCGAAATTCCCGCCGACTTCGGAAGAAAATAAACTACTTGAACTTCTTTATCAGAAAACTCGGATTCACACGCAGGTAAACACCAAAAGAAAAGCTGGTGGCACTACCAGGCTTTATCATTTCCCCATCTGCTTTTGTCATAGTGCCAGGCAGATACTGATAAATATCCGCTTTAGCGCCAAGGGCATAGTGTTTACCAAATGAGCGAGAATATTCTACAGAAAGGAAAAGAGTTTGCGGATCATTATAAAACGCCCCTTCTTCTTTCGTGGAAACAGAGCCAAAATAAGGAATGCCAAGCAAAGAGATAAAGTCTTTTGACATAAAATACCCACCTTTGATACGTATATCTTTAAGATCAGTATAAGCAGCAGCGTATAGCCCTACTCCTTTATCAAAAGGCCATAAATGTCCTGCCTGCTGATAATAGGCTACTGCATCCACTTCTACATTCACTCGTTTCAGCACCGGACGATTCACGTTCCAGGTTACTCCGGCTCCTACGGAACCATTCATCAATGTTTGTACCGAATTCGTATAGATCGTATCCTGTTCTCCTCCACGATGTTGAATAGTCATTTGCACAGGTGTATAGTAATGGAAGCGCGCTTTCGGATCATTGTATTTTATCAACGAAGACAGCCCTACAACAAAAGACTCCTGATGGGTATCTTCTTCAAAAATGTAGCTCATCCAATTGACCCACGCATCCAGATGCAAGTGCCGGGAGTCATATAAAAACTGCAATCCCGTTTCCGGATCGGCAGTCAGGTTTAATTCCGGACTATAAAGAGGAGCAATCAGCCCGTGATTGGAACCACCATAAATATTTCCCAGAATAAGATTCACACGAGACAAGGCCAATTGCACTCTGAAATAAGGCAAGATATGTGTTCCACGTTGGTATTGATTTCCTTTCCAGGTAGCTATATCATGATAAGCATAGTTGGGGAATTTATAAGCACCGCTATAAATCAATGCATGCGCTCCTAACTCCAGTTTTATATTTTTCAGCGGATAATAGACAACCTTAGGTTCCAGCCACATACCCGGCAATGAATATCCCTTCATCACAGTACCGGCATACTCGTTATCTTTAAAAAAACTGATATTATCCAGTTCTACAGACAACTCTCCTACTCGTTCAGGATTAATGTTGTAATCAGTCTTACAAACTTTCTCTTCCACTTGGGCCCGAACCGTTGTAGTTACTATGAGAAGCATCATCAAACAACCTGTCCATCCAATATATCTGCCGTTTTTCATTTTACCTTCTATCAAAGGGATTGCATATCATTCAGTCGCTTATAGTATCCATTCATTTCCAATAATTCTTCATGCTTGCCGCGTTCTACAATCTCTCCTTCATAAAGTACGCAAATTTCATCTGCATTCTTTATTGTCGAAAGCCGATGGGCAATAGCAATCGTCGTACGTGTTTTCATTAATCTTTCAAGAGCTTCCTGTACCAGACGTTCAGATTCTGTATCAAGAGCAGAAGTTGCTTCATCAAGAATCAGAATCGGAGGATTTTTCAATATGGCACGGGCAATACTGATACGTTGGCGCTGCCCTCCGGACAGTTTACCACCACGGTCTCCGATATTAGTGTTATATCCATCTTCCTTTTCCATGATAAAATCATGGGCATTAGCAATCTTGGCAGCCTCTATCACTTGTTCCATAGTTGCATTTTCCACACCGAAAGCAATGTTATTGAAGAAAGTATCATTAAAAAGGATAGCATCCTGATTTACATTTCCAATCAAACCACGCAAATCAGATATACGTACATCCTTAATACTCGTACCATCAATCTTTATATCTCCTCCTTGCACATCATGATAGCGAGGCAACAAATCAACCAATGTAGACTTGCCGGATCCGGATTGTCCAACTAAAGCGATTGTTTTTCCTTTTGGTATTGTAATACTAACATCCTTCAGCACCTCTCTTTTTTCGTCATAACTGAACGTAATATTTTGAAACTCGATCTTGTCATTCAATCCGTTCAACGGCTTCGGATTCGGAGATTCTTTTATTTTGTTTTCTGCTTTCAATATCTTATCCACACGCTCCATAGAAGCCAATCCCTTTGGTATATTATAGCCCGCCTTTGAGAATTCCTTTAATGGATTAATTACGCTATACAAAATAATCATATAAAAAATAAAAGACGGAGCATCTATAGCAGAGTTATTACCCAATATCAACGATCCTCCAAACCATAACACAACCACAATCAACAAAGTACCCAAAAATTCACTCATCGGATGAGCCAATGATTGTCTGATAGCGACACGATTTGTAGCATCCCGATATTCGTTACTGCACTTTGTAAAACGATCCACCATTTTCTTCTCCGCAATAAAAGCTTTAATTATACGGAGCCCCCCCAAAGTTTCTTCCAGCTGCGACATGGTATCACTCCATTTTGCCTGCGCCTCCAAAGACTGGCGTTTTAATTTCTTTCCGACAACTCCCATCACCCATCCCATACCGGGTAATACAAGTATTGTAAACAAAGTCAACTGCCAACTCGTGATAATCAACGTACTAAAGTAGAAAAGGATCAAAATCGGGTTCTTAATCAACATATCCAACGAACTGGTAATAGAGTTTTCTACCTCACCGACATCTCCACTCATACGTGCAATAATATCTCCCTTACGTTCTTCGGAAAAGAATCCTAATGGCAATGACATCACTTTTGAGTATACCATTATGCGAATATCACGAACTACCCCTGTGCGTAATGGAACCATTACAGCTGAAGAAGCAAAATAACAAGATGTTTTCAGCAGTGTCATAAAAGCAAGAAATAATCCTAAAAAGAGTAAGGTAAGTGACGCCCCATTCGTCTGGATCATTTGGGTAACATAATAATAAAAATTATTCACCCCTATTTCTTTTAAACTTGCACCCGAATCCCATGGAATAAACTCATAAACTTTATTATCCATCTTAAACAGAATCTGTAAGATTGGGATAATTAATGTAAATGAAAAAACATTAAGTACAGCAGATAGTATATTCAGCAATATAGCCCATCCCAGATATTTTTTGTAAGGCGCCACGAATCGGCGCATGAGTTGAAAGAATTCCTTCATTAGTTTGTCATTAAAAGAATTAAGTCGCAAAGATAGGAGAAAATCCTCAGTTTACAGAAATTTTAAAGCAATTAATTATTTGTTTTCATCTAATCTAACATTCGATACACATTATAACACAAACAGCTAAAATCATTTATTTTTACCAGACATTATTCGATTCATCAAACTACTGATCCCTATACTTTCAGTCAAACTCAAAGCTAATTTACGGCATTCTTTTGAATATACATCAGCATCAACTGTTGATAAAGATAATATCTGAGCAATCCCTATTGCCAAATCCAAAGGATCTTTTAATTTCGCCCTATAGCCTGTCTTCCCAGTATGAACAAGATCATAAGCAACGCCTAATTCAAAAGTTACAACTGGAGTACCACACATTATAGCCTGATTTATCATTAAAGGTCCAGAGTCTTCTGTTGAAGAATTCAAAAAAAGATCTGAAACTTGATATGCTTTAATCAAATCATCCTCTGATAATCGTCCTACGGAAAACACATCGTAACCTAATGACAAAAATATATCCGGTACATTTTTACCTGCAATCAAAAGTACTGTTTTTTTAGCAAGAAGAGGATACCGTTCCCGCAGTAAAGTAAGTCCTGCAATAAGATACCCTAAGCCCTTGCGCTCTTCACCAAAATCAGAAGCTCCTATAAATATAACTTTTTTATTTACAGGAAGACAGAAAGCACTACGTATTTCCAGCAATGAACTCGCAGGAATAAATCGTTCAGAATCAACCGGAAATAGAAAGTGTAATATCTGTTCCTGTTCATAACACTGCGAGAGTTTTGCTCTTAAACAGTCACCACCTGTACCCACAATATACATATCTTTAGGTAACAATTCTTTTTTCTTCATTAATAACTGATAAGGAATAGTATGATCATCTTTAAACAGAGGACATGGACTACAACTATTACGATATTCGATACAATCAAATGGATAATGGCATCCTCCTGTAAAAGGAGCATTATCCATCATCATCCATGCAGAACGTGCTCCACTCAAAGCACTCAATTCATGCATATTATAAATACTTATAAAGTCTGTTATCCAATGATAAATAATAATATCAGGAATAAAGCCGGCCTTTTCTAACAGATACTTAGCAGAATACAGTTCTCTATCAAAACTAAAACTAATTTTACCCGAAAAGCCCGTATTACTCAAAATACGACCTTTTTGTTTATCCCAATCCCGTTTACTTCGTCTCCGAACACGCTTTTCCAAAAAAGAGAAACTAGTTATCGGCACCTCATATACATTCTCATGCAAAATATCTTTTTCATACACCAACAATTTAGACTGAAATCCTAACTGATTCAATCTATCATTAAAGGCTATTGCAGCCAAGGCTGCTCCCCCTTCCGTATATGTATTAAAATTTAATACTTTGATTTTTTTATTCTTTTCCATCCTCTTTTACCAATAACATCCTCCTTCCACATCACTAGCAGCTATAGGTATTTCTTCTCTATTTGGTCTGACCCAATGTTCATTCATTAACTGAGCATAATTATATGTATCATTATAATTAGGATCTTCCCAACGGCGTCCTTTTATTCCAAAAAGTAATTGTAAACTACCACCCATATGAACCGCCTTTTTACCCATTCTTTTTACATGAGCTGCCAGAGGTAATCCATAAGCTCCGCACCCTATCAAGCAGATGTCATAATCAATTTTATCCACTTCCTTTTTCATATATTCCAAAGCCTCAAACCAGTCTTTAAATCGTTCATCTCTCTGCCCCGCTATTGTTTGGACAGCTTTCAATGTTTTTAATTCAAAATCAGGTAATATTTGTTTCTTCTTAAATAACAAATTTCTCTTTTCGTATTGAAATTGAATTGTTTCGACAAATGGATGTACCACCAAGATTTTTTTACCTGCAAGTGCTATAGTCCATGGTTGTTCACTCCAAAACGGATCTAATAGCAAAAACCGTATCCGCTTAGCCCCCCCCATCTTATTTTTTAAAAAAGCCTCTTCAGTTCTCCATGCTGCCAAAACATCTATCAACCCAACATCTTTCAATATCCTTTCAGAAAAAAATTTCAAACCTTCATCCGTAACTGGAAAAAAGCCAGCATTATTACCCATTTCTTCTTTTACACTCTTTACCCACCACCAAGGATGTCCCACCCCATAAATAAAACGACTTATATTCGGATGAGAAACCCCCAAATAATTAATCACGCATCCCAGTTCCACTGAGCCAAAACGAGAAATCATACAAGGAGAATCGGACAGTAACAAAGAGGATATTGTCTTTGATACAGAGTCAGGGATATCATCATAAGGAAGCATTTCCATCGATTCGATGACATGCCTTTGTAAATACTTTCGTTGTAAAAAACAACATGTTTTTATGAAATATTTATTATACAGAAAAAGACTCATACAATTTACACTAAATAATACTCTGCTATACAATCTACCACATATTTAACTTCTTCCATTTTTAGTTCAAAGAACAAAGGCAATCTCACCAATGTATCAGCATATCTATCACATTCAGGCAGGAATTCCCCGCCTGTCAAATGTGAATAGTATTTACTTTTATGAAGGCTTAAATAATGAAAAACAGCCATACACTCTTTTCTTTTCAAATAATCAATCAACCCACTTCTATCCTCTAAAGAATGACATAATACATAGAACATATGTGCATTATTTGTTGCATAAGAAGGGATGGAAGGCAATTCAAAATGTCCTTTTTGAGATAGAGGAAGTAACTGATCAAAGTAAGAATTCCAAAGTTCTAAACGCTTTCTTTGAATCACATCTAAATTTTCAAGCTGCGCATAAAGAAATGCTGCGATAACCTCGGAAGGAAGAAAAGAAGAACCTATATCTACCCAACCATACTTATTTACTTCACCGCGAAAGAATTCAGCTCTGTTTGTCCCTTTTTCCCAAATAATTTCCCCCCTCTTTCTTAACCTTTCATCATTTATGACAAGCATCCCTCCTTCTCCCGAAATAATATTTTTTGTTTCATGAAAAGAAAAACACCCTAAATGTCCTATACCACCTAGAGGTTTTCCTTTATAATAGGAATCGATGCCTTGTGCCGCATCCTCTACCACCCACAAATGATATTGATGAGCAATCTCCATAATAACATCCATATCGCAAGCCACTCCAGCGTAATGCACCGGTACAATAACTTTCGTTCGAGGACTAATCAACTCACGCAAGCTATTCATATCTATATTAGGATTATCACTCCGACTGTCTGCAAATACAACAGTTGCTCCTTGTCGTACAAATGCCAATGCAGAAGAGACAAAGGTATAAGAAGGAACAATAACCTCATCCCCCGGGCCAACCCCCGTCAAAATAGCAGCCATCTCCAAAGCATCTGTACAAGAAGTTGTAAGTAACACTTTGGAGAAATTATATTTCGCTTCAAAAAAGCGATGAACCTTCTGAGTAAAAACGCCATTTCCTGAAATTTTCCCGCTCTCTACAGCTAGTTGAATGTACTTCATTTCATTCCCTGTAAGAAATGGTTTATTAAATGGAATCATAACCAAAAATGATATATATTTGTTATTTCTTTTATTCTCATCCCCTGCTTCTCATAGAATTTTTTCGCAATGTCATTCTTATCCTGAGTTGCAACTTCTAAAAAAGTAATATTCTCTTGCCGACAATAATGAAAAACAGTAGTAAGAAGACTCTTCCCAATCCCACACTTTCTATAATCTTTATCTGTAGCTATCAAACCTATTCGAGCCAAATGTTTATCTTCTTTCTTTACCGTAACAAAGCCAACAGGCCTCCCCTCTTTAAAAGATACAAAAATAACACTAGCCATTTCCCCTGATAACGATTTTATAACCCACTCTGCATATAAACGTTGAAAATCATTTTCTGAAAAATGAGTATCACACTTAAAACGAGAAAAACTACCAGACTGATAAGCTAATGTAAAAAGCACATCAGGTTCCCCACTATATCTTTCAAGATGAGGTATATTCTGAGCTACCAGAGGGACCTCACATTCATACAAAATCTTACTATCAACTAATATGCCACCATATTTTTTACAAATCTCTTCATCTAATATCTGCTGAGAAAAAACATAAACCAATTCATATCCCTCTTTTATCCAATCAGAAACAAAGGATTCCATTTCTCCACTAAGCCCATCAACTATAATCTTTCCTATTTTTTTATTAAAAAAGGAAGAATCCCATTCTTGCATAAAAGTAAATCGTTTTCTTGACATATTTATTTTCTGGCATTATTGACCATTACATAAACAACGCAGACATCAAATCTATTAGGTCACACAACATCAGCGAAGTCATAAAATTACACATAACAGTCACAAATAACAAAATCTGAAACAAAGTTATTAATAAAATCCGATAACCTCCATTTTTTATTATTAAATATAAACTATAAGATCTTTAATACACCTATTTCGAAAAGAGGATAAAATATTTAATAAATAAAAAATTATTTGTTACTTTGTACATAAAATACAGAAATCTTTAATATTAATTTGTATGTTAAGTATTATTTCCATCAATTTAAATAACGCTTTTGGACTACAAAAAACGATTGAGAGTGTTGAGCAACAAAATTTTTATGCATACGAACATATCATTATTGACGGAGGCTCCAATGATGAAAGTATTCAAATCATTTCGAACTATGCAAGCAGATCATCTCATCTATCTTATTGGATTTCTGAAAAGGATAAAGGAATATACAATGCTATGAATAAAGGCATACTCCAAGCCAAAGGAGAATATTTATTATTCTTGAATTCTGGAGATTATCTAGAGCCTAATATTTTAAGTCAAATAGAACAAGAATTAACGGGAGAAGGAATTATCTACGGAGACCTTTATTATATTTCATCCGAAAAAAAGGAGAAAACATTAATAACATTCCCAGATCCACCTTTAAATGCAAGTTTAGTTATTTCTAGAGATTTTTATCTTCCCCACCCTGCCTCGTTAATAAAACGGCAATTATTCGACAATGAACTGTATAATGAACACTATAAAATCATCTCAGATTGGGACTTTTGGGTAAAATGTATCATTCTAAAAAACTGTACAACTAAACATATTTCTATGCCTATATCAAATTTCATGGAAGGAGGAATATCTTCCACAAACCAAGAGCTAATACAAGCCGAAAGAGCCGAAGCACTACAGCATTTATTTCCTCCTCAAATAATTGATAGTTTAAATAAACTTTTTTTCCTTGAACAATCTCCTTTATGTAAAGTCATACTAGAAATAAAGAGTAGCAAACGTTTTTTCAGAAGGATGGCACGTCTAATTATCTTTTGTCACAAAATACACAAATTATTCACTCGTCATAAATAGCTACCCTATATTATACACCCAAGGATAGGTAAAAGTATGTCCTGTCACCTAATTATTTTCCATTTTATTACATTTTCCCAAAGAAGATAATAGTGAATTAAAAATTCTCAACCATTTATCACCAATCACATCAGGTGCATACTCCATAGACTTACGAATAACATTCTGTCTCATCATTTTCAATTTCTCCGATTCCGTCAATAATTCAACCAGCAGACGTGCATATTCTTCCAGATTATATGGAGTTACAAGAATTCCATTCTGTCCGGACGGAGAAAGTATATAATGTACTCCAGCTGAACAATCAAAAGCTATAGGAACAACCCCGTTAGCCTGAGCTTCTGTCAAACATAACCCCCAACCCTCAAATGTAGAAACTAAACACAACACAGAAGCATCACGATAGTATTTCTCAACGTGATCACTGTGTCCTGCAAAGCTTATACGCGGAAGCTTTTTCTTTTGCGCCATCTGCTGAAGAGATTCTCTTTCCTCTCCGTCACCAACCAAGATCAACTCCCAATCTGGCACCTTTTCATATATCATCTCCCATATATTGATCAAGCGGTCTATCCTTTTGTCTTCATAACTCATGCGCCCCACATACAGTATCTGCTTTTTCTTATTAAAGTTTACAGCCTCAGCACTTTTCTCTGAATTAGGTACTACATATATCCTGTTTTCAGAAGGAGATAATTTCATTTTTTCTATCAAAACCTGTTTATATTCCTCACACAAAACAGTATATGCGTCCACCTGACTATATACTCTTATATAATCAGAAAGAAGACGTTTGTGATATCTCTTAAACCACATTGTTTTAGGATAAGTTACTAAAATCCACCCCAGCCGCTTAAACCGTGAAGACCAAACACGCTTCTTCTTAGTATAAAGATCACTTGCTATCTCCCAAAAAGGCACACCATGCAAAGCAAATATAATTTTACAATGTGTATTACTTCGTATATGAGATAGATAAGACAACGTCTGAACTGGTAAGACAAAAATATCAATTTGTAACTCTTGTAAGATATCAATAATAGCATCTGCATTCTCTTTACTATTGACACTCATTTTATCTGGTAATTCCAAAAGAGTCATATTCGGAAGAGACCAATTTCTTATTTCTCTAGCTAAAACATATATATCAAATCCCCGCTCAGATATATAATCTGCAATATCAACAGTCACCCTTTCTGCCCCTCCACTAGGAAATTCATTATGCAGAAACAAAACTCGCTTCTTATTCATTGCTTTTTAAGTTTAGGTTTCCTTTTTATAAACCGATAATATTTTTCAAATAGTACTGGTGAAAGATTTATCAAACGGCAATAAAATGATGACCTTTTGGGTTTTAAAGGAAATAACCCACCTTCCTGAGCTATCATAAACATCTCTCTCTGATTTTGATATCCTTTACGAATACTATGTTTAAAAAGTCGTATTAAAATTACAGCAATATGATTATCAAAATAAGCTATAGATAATGCGTCATCCTGACAAGTAAATTTAAATTCATTTAAGGAAACCATCGCTTTAATCATATTTAAAGAATCTGCTTCTTGATATTGGCTCATAAATGAATCTATATTTTGATAATAATTATAGAAACAAAAAGGTAAATATTTAATCCTTTGTGCAAAAAAAAGGGCTCTTGGTACGAATTCTTCATCTTCGTGCCTAATAGACATTATTTTAAGATTATTGTCTAATAAAAATTTACGCCTATACACATATAGAGGAATCATTGCAGGATAACAGTCTTTAAAAAGAAAATCTCGGCCTTTCATCACTTTCCTGTCATTCTCTTCCATGTGGTAAGGTTGTAATAATAAAGTTCCATCAACAGCTATGTGTTGATAGTTCAATAAAAGTAAATCTAATGAATAGCCTGACATTTCTTCATAGATTACCCTTAAACAGTTAGGTATAATACTATCATCCGCATCTAAGAAAAGAAGATAATCACCTTTAGCCTCTATAACACCCCTATTTCTCGCACAACCAACTCCCTGATTTTTAATAGTTATATATCGTAAAAATGAATATTTCTCACACAAAGAATCCAATATTTCAATGGAGTTGTCCGTTGAACCATCATTTATTACAATTGCTTCATAACAATCATATGGTAAATCCTGATTGGCAACTGACTCTATACATCTGTTTAAATATTTTGCAGCATTATAAGCTGGTATAATAACAGAGATTTGCATATATATATCCCGCTTTTCGTAAATTAAGGTGGTAAAGATAGTCAAATATAGTTGGACATAATTAATAGAAAAAGACTTTTTCAGAAAAAAGAGCAAAAATATGCAGTATTTCCCCTATCTTTGCATTTATTACTTTACATAGTAAAACAAAAGCTGATTAAGATATATCCAATGAAAGTTTCATTAATCATTTCAACCTACAATTGGCCTGAAGCGTTAAGACTTAGCCTTATGACAGTGTTGCATCAGACCCAATATCCGTACGAAATAGTTATAGCGGATGACGGCTCTACCATTGAAACTCAGAATATGATTAAAGAGCTTCAAACTGAATATCCTATCCCCATACAACACATTTGGCACGAGGACAAGGGGTTTAGGAAAACAATGATTATGAACAAGGCCATCAAAGCAGCTACGGGAGATTACATCATCCAAATTGATGGGGATATATTACTGCACCCTTATTTCATAGCAGATCATCTCGAAATAGCTGAGCCTGGATATTTCATAAGAGGCGGGCGTACACTCATCAATGCATTTAAAACAAGATTTTTTCTGCACCGCAATGCGCTTCGCCCCCAGAAAAGTAATTTAATGAGAAGTAACAATAAGTTCAATGCATTCAGAATACCCTTCCTTGCAAATATATTCAGTGGGGTATCGGAAGATGTAACACATGTAAAAGGGTGCAATATGGCTTATTGGAAGAAAGACTTTATTGCAGTAAATGGCTATAATAATGATATTAATGGCTGGGGACATGAAGATATAGAGCTTGCTATCCGCCTTCATAATTCAGGAATTAAGATGAAAAAAGTGAAATTTAAAGCAATAGCTTACCACCTTCACCATCCTTTGAATTCAAGAAACTGTGAAGAAAAGAATATGGAAATTTCCAATCTTGCACTCAACAAAAAAATAATACGAGCAAAGAATGGATACGACAGCCTATAGCCGTACTTCAAAAGTCAGTATAATCGTTCCAATGTATAATGCAGCCTCTTTTCTAAAAGAGACTTTAGACAGTATTCTTAATCAAACTTTCACAGACTTTGAGCTACTACTTATTGATGACTGTTCAAAAGACAATACCTTAGAAATAGCTAATTCTTTTTCTGATCCTCGTATTTGTGTTATTAAAAACGAAAAGAATTTAGGAGCCGGAGGCACCCGGAATAAAGGTATTAAACTCGCACAATCAACCTATATTGCATTCTGTGATGCGGATGACATTATGTTTCCCAATAGATTAGAAGAGCAATACAACTTTATGGAGCAGCATCCAGACATTGATATCTGTGGTAGTTTTGTAAAATTAATCAACGAACAAGGTGATATAACAGGTAAATTTACATTTCCGGTAAAACATGATAAAATAGCTGTTGAGATGTTCTTGCGCTGTGCATTTCAACAATCCACAGCTTTTATCCGCAGTCAGTCTTTTAAGCAATCCGGACTTAAATATAAAGAAAATCATTATGCAGAGGATTATGATTTATGGGCCAATGCCATAAAAAAACTGAAATTTCATGTTATCCCTCATTTTTTGATGTACTACAAGATTTCTGATTCGCAGATATCTTCTGTATCTTTTGATAAACAGCAAAAAGATGCCTATCTGGTTTACAAACAGATGATGGAGGATTTAGGGGTTCGTTACAATGAACATATTATTGAACTTCATTATGAGTTGGCACATCGCAAGAAAAAAACATTCCCGGAAGAATGGATAAAAGAATATGAAACTTTCTGCAGAGAATGCCTTTTAAGGAATAAATCTGTAAAAATCTACAAAGACAAGCTCTGGAGACAAGCTATGATACATAATTATAAAAAGTCGCAATATTTATTGCATAATAAAATTGTAGCGACTATCAAGACATTTTTCAAATTCAAAATTCTCAAATAATGGATATCAAAATTTCTATTATCATACCAGCTTACAATGCACAAAAGTATATTGAGAGGTGTCTTCGGTCATTGTCTGTACAAGACATGCCAACTAATAATTATGAAGCGATTGTGATCAATGATGGTTCTACAGACAACACTCAAAGCCTTTTAGATGTATTATGTAAACAGTACTCATTTACCCGTTATGTATCTACCCCTAACAGCGGGCTTAGTGCATCCCGAAACAGAGGTGTAAAAGAAGCAACAGGAGAATATCTATTATTCTTAGATGCAGATGATAGTATTATACCCAACTGCTTAAAGGATATTTATGAGGAGATGTCCGGGAATCAACTGGATATGATGTTAATGAACTACCAATATATACTTCCCAACGGAACTCAACGAAAGGGCGGATATCATATTGATAAGAATGACGAGAAAATAGTCTCCGGCAAACAGTTTTTAATCAGAGAAAACTATCCGCCGATGATTCCATTGTATGCATATCGTCGCTCTTTTATTACCGAGAACAACCTCACTTTTCTTTCTATCGGACATGAAGATGAGGAGTTTACTCCCAAAGCTATTTACATGGCTAAGCGTATTAAATATTATCCTCGGACTTTCTATAACTATTTCCAGAATGAAGAGTCATTCATGCATACCTACAAAGAAAGTAACTTTTATGATATGCTCACTGCAATGGGTTCACTCAATAGGTTCAGACTTGAACACGAAAATGATCCTAAAATCATATCCTATTTCAACGACCACATTGCAAACAGAGTGATAATGATATTCAAACGCAGTATCAGGGACGGACATTCCATCCAAAAGGAGTTAATACAGAAAATTAAAGAAGAAGGTCTATATCCATTGTGTCCCCGAAAGCCATCCTTCTATATACGATTATTCAATTATTCGCCTACCTTATTTGAGAAATACTACCGCTTCATTAAGCATAAATAAGAAAAGAAACAGAAATAAAGATATTTTTTTAATACATTCCCAAAAAGTCTTTTTATTATTCACCCTCTTCAGATGTAATATCTTACGAACTTTTAGTATACTCTTCGTAGAGTTTCACTTCATTGTCCGTAGAGTTTCGCATCATTCTTCGTAGAGTTTCGAGCTGTTCCTCGTAGAGGAAAAACGTCCCAATATACCATTCTGATTTTCAACAGATTACAATAAAATCAAAATGTATTCTTTTTTCCTTTACCAAAGGATCTATTTTTTATACAACCAAGAAGTCTTTTTGTTCTCCAATAATTACAAATATACTTTATTCACACACCAGCTTATCCGTATTCATCCTCGTCATATATTGCTGAATTATTGCCTTCAACTCTGATTCCATAGAAGATTGTATTTCGGGCAAAGTACCTAGCAAATTATGTTCCAGCAAACGATCTGAAACAAAGTCATACAGGGCAACCGGCTCTTTACCATCAAACTGAAGTAAATAACGACCTTTATGATATTGATAAACACCGCCTATATAATTCACTGCGGAAGTCTGACTGGTGGGAGTAGCGAGCAAATCACATCCGAAAGAAATGTAAGGCTTGTCATATCCCAAATATCCCAATACAGTGGGCATTATATCTATTTGCTGGGCTATAGCATCGATATGCCCTTTCAATGTACTACCCGGCTGGTAGAAAATGACGGGTACAGCAAATGTGCCGCTTTCAGTCATATATTCGGAATGTTCCGTTTGATTGGTATGATCGGCCGTGATCACAAACAACGTATTATTGAACCAGGGTTCATGAGAAGCCTTCTCAAAAAAACGCTTCAACGCATAATCCGAATAACCAATACACTGATGAATAGGCAATGTCCCTTTGGGAAACTTACCCGTATACCGTTTGGGTATTACAAACGGATGATGGGAAGAAGCACTAAAAAGAGCAGCCGCAAAAGGTTGACGGAAAGAAGAAAGTTCATCTGCAAAAAACTGGAAAAACTCTTCGTCCCAGATAGCCCAGCGACCGTCAAAATCATCATCATTGTTATATTCTGTACGTCCGTAATAATCCTGAAAACCTGTAGCTCGCGAGAAAGCTTCAAAGCCCATTGAACCATTTTCGGCACCATGGAAAAAAGCAGTATAGTATCCCTTTTTACGTAACTCACCCCCAATACCGGATACTTTATTCATTGAAGCCGGTGTCAGAAAAAAGGGTTCTACAAACATAGGAATACCGGACAATACGGAAGGCATCCCATCAATACTTTTGTGCCCGTTGGCAAAAGAATATTCAAATGTGAGGCTCTCTGAAATCAATGAATCCAGGAACGGGGTATATCCCTTATAAGCTCCCCCATCCAAATCTTTATTTAAAGCACCAATGTATTCCTTTCCGAAGCTCTCCATGATAAATACCACCACATTCAGCGGACGGAACTGCACACTATCCGCCGGAGTATGGACAGGTGTATAAACGGCCTCCATCGCAGCCTCATCTTTATAATAGGCAGGTACTACAAACGGCTTTTTACCAATAGTACGTATCATCGCAAAAGGAGTATTAAGCACCAGCCCTGTCTCAATGGGACGATTGACATATTGGTTGGCATTACTAACCGTAATAGGTCGCACAGCAGCTCCGATGCCGCCACGCATACCAAATATGCAAAAAGGTATGACAGCAACAAGACAAACCAACTGTATTCCGTAATACCCCCACGGATTTAGATTTTCTGATTTTCCAAAAGGCTTTCTGTATAACTTAAACATGCCATAAATCAACACAACAGCCAGCAAAGTCAGATACCAATGATTCAGCAATTCTACTCCGATAATACCCGCTATGTTATTCTCATTACTGAATTCATTGAAAACGGAAGCAGTGGTCCGGCGATTGGTAAACTGAAAATAGACCGTATCCATCAGATTCATAATCAGGGCAATACTATTGGTAAAGACAAAAACGCCTTTTGTCACTTGCTGATAGCGTTTATATTCTTTATAGTGTAATGGGAAAAACATCAGAAGAATGTACAAAGCATTGATATAAACGATAGCAGACGTATCAAAAACCAGCCCCCCTTTAAGTATTGTCATTAATTCAGCGCCTGTCAATTCTGAATAATAAGAGTAATTGACCCACAAAAAAACAAACCGACAAATCATAAAAAGAAGATAGGACAGCGCCAGATTACATAGTGCAGCAAGCACCACTCGTATATAAGGAAGGAAAGAAAGAGATCGTTTCATATTAATGTAATATCAAGTATAACAGCGACAAAATTAATATATTTAATTGGTTCTGCCATTAAAATACCCAAAAACACTTACCTTTGCAACCTATAAACCAGAAATTATAAAACGAATGAAAATAGCTTTTGATGCCAAAAGAGCAGCACAAAACCGCACAGGTCTCGGCAATTACAGCCGCTTTGTTATTGAAGGCTTAAGCCGTTACTACCCTGAAAACAAATACCTGTTGTACACTCCCAATGAACGAAAAGCAAAGTTATTGGGTAATTTGTCACAGCAAGAGAATTGTGTTGTCTGTTATCCAGATAAAGCGATCTGGAAAAATCTACCTTCATTGTGGCGTGTCAGCGGTATCAAAGGACAGCTGCAAAACGATCATCCGGCTATTTTCCACGGGCTTAGTAATGAACTCCCTTTAGGGATCGAACGGTTGAAAGAAATCAAAAGTATCGTTACGATTCATGACTTGATTTTCCTTCGCTATCCTAACTTCTATTCATATATAGACCGCAACATATATACTTATAAATTTCGCCGGGCCTGCCAGATAGCCAACAGTATTATCGCTGTAAGCGAATGTACCAAAAGAGACATTATACACTATTTTGATATTCCGGCAGAAAAAATAAAAGTTATTTATCAAGGATGTGATGAAAGTTTTCTCCACCCGGCAGACTCCGGTTTGAAAGAAGAAGCACGCAAACAATACGGGCTTCCGGAAAAATATCTTTTATATGTGGGAAGTATTGAAAGCCGCAAAAACCTGTTGTTAATAGCTAAGGCCCTTACAAAAGCTTCTTGTGACTTACCTTTGGTAGCGATAGGAAAACATACCCCTTATGCGGATACCGTTCTTCAGTATGCGCGGGAGAACGGACTGTCGAATCGGCTTCTAATGTTGCACAACGTTTCATTCCGTTATTTCCCTGCTATCTACCAGATGGCCTCTCTATTTATCTATCCAAGTTTTTTTGAGGGATTCGGCATTCCTATTCTGGAAGCATTAAACAGTAAAATTCCTGTAATCGGAGCTACAGGTTCTTGTCTGGAAGAAGCAGGTGGAGAACACTCCATCTACATAAATCCCGAAAATGAACAGGAACTTGCCGATGCCATAGATCGAGTCATGGCAAATCCCACCTTACAACAGGAAATGATTGAAAAAGGAACAGAGTATGCTGCTCGTTTCGGACAAGAGACATTAACCCGGCAAATGATGGAACATTACCTCTCGCTGTAAAATTATTATTTCTGATTTCTTCTCAGATATTCTTCGTAGGTTCTTTTCCACCGATTATGACTCCACAGCCAATACTGAGGAGCTCGCTGAATAGTCGCCTCCAGGCGCCGGGCATAATCAACCGTTATTTCATAATTCGGGAAGGATTTGGGTTGATCGGTCATCAGGATAAACTCTGCATGATAATACCCTCTTCTTACTCTTTGTACATCTATATACACTACTACAGCATCGGTTGCTTTAGCAATGCCTTCTGCACCAACAAAGAATGAGGACTTATGATTCAGAAAATCAGTCCACATATTCACAAAATTCCAGTTGGGAGACTGATCGGATATAAAGCCAATGATGAAACGTTTATTCTGCTGTTTATAACGTACCAATTGACGTAAAGCCATAAACATCTCTATATTAACTGCACGAAAACGACTTCGCATTCGCAGGAATAGCTGATCAAAAGCCGGACTTTCCAATCGGTGATAAATCTGTCCTACCACAAGGTCTTTATCAATATCTAAATGTAAAGGTAAAGAAGCCACCCACTCCCAATTACAATAGTGGCCCAGATAAGCGACACAATCTCTATCCTTTATAATTTCATTTATCTTTTCCACACCACCAAAAGTCATCCGCCTGCGTATCTGCTTTTCGCTCATAGAAAACAGCTTAATCGTTTCCACCATATAATCACAAAAATAATGATAGAATGCTTTCTCTATTCTTTGTATCTCCCCCAACTCCTTTTCAGGGAAAGATTCAATCAGATTTTTCCGAACAATCTTCCTGCGATAACGAACACAATAATAAAGTGGAAAATACAATAAGTCAGAGAATATATAGAGAAATCGCAACGGTAATAAAGAAGCAACAAACCAAAAGAAAAAAACAAAATAATATAAAACAGTTTTCATACTCTCACTTATTTTTATGCTTAAAAACCCAACGAAGTAATAAAAAATTTATTGGAACTGCAATAGCCAAAACTAAAACAGGAGCCAACACCTTTGAAATTCCTAAATACAAGAAAAGGTTCAGAAAAGACAAATGAATCAAATAGTTAACCAGATGGCTTCCTCCAAAACCCAAGGCCTTCCTGATAGAAGGTGAACTATGGAAAGTAAGATACGAAGTGAGAAAGAAATTACATATCAAGCTAATCAAATATCCCACTGTATAGGCAACATTTACATTAATCCTTGTTTGTAACAGATAATAAACCCCATAATGTAAACCCGAAGCTAATACCCCGACCACACAAAACCGAATAAATTCGTATCGCTTTTCTCTTGATTTCAACATTCCTTCCATTATCTTACCTTAGTCGTGCACAGTCTTCGCATCCGGATTCTCCGTATCTTCATTATTCAATAAAACAGATTCAATATTATAACGGGGTCTATCTTTCACCTCAATATATATTTTCCCAATATATTCGCCCACAACTCCAAGGCTAATCAAAATTACAGCTCCCACAAACCAGACTGAAAGCATCAGTGAAGTCCACCCCGGAACAACATGACCAATCCAGAGTGAATGTAAGATATAGACCAATACTCCCACAGTTATTAATAGAAACAGTAGTCCTGCCAGAAGGATCATTCTCACCGGTCTCACAGAAAAGGAGGTAATGCCGTCTATCGCGAAGTTCAGCATTTTACTAAAAGGATATTTAGATTCTCCTGCAAATCGCTCAACCCGGTCATAATATACAGAAGCCGTATTATAACCGATTAATGGCACAATGCCTCTAAGAAAAAGATTTCTTTCACGAAACTTACACAACTGTTCAATGGCTCTCTTGCTCATTAGACGATAGTCAGCATGATTATAAACCGACTTTATCCCCATAGCACGCATGAACTTATAAAAGCTTAAAGCTGTAAAACGTTTAAAGAAAGTATCAGAGGTTCTGCTTTTACGTACGCCATAAACGATATCAAATCCTTCTTTATATTTAATGACCATTTCTTCTATAACAGCAGTATCATCCTGCAAGTCGGCATCAATAGAAATGACTATATCGCAAAATCTTCCGGCAACAGTAAGCCCCGCCATTAATGCATTCTGATGTCCTACATTACTGGCTAAATTGACCCCACAAATAGATTTGTTATTTGAATGAAGAGTTGAAATCAAAGACCATGTTCCATCTGTACTTCCATCATTTACGTAAAGAATAAAACTATTGGGCGTTATCAGTTTCCTGTTGACGAGCGCCTCCATCACCTTGGTCAAACGTTTGGTTGTTTCAACCAATACCGCTTCTTCTTTATAACAGGGAACAACAATGGCAAGTCTCATTTCTTCTTTACTTTTCCGGTTAATCAATCAACAGACCTTCCACTTTACTTATTATCTGCTCTGGTTTAATATTTCTCATACAAGCATAATCCCCGCGAAAACAAGGTTTCTGCCCATATACCGAACAGGGACGGCAAGATAAATCAAGCTGTACTGTATTGATTGGCAACTGTTTCCAGCCCATAAAACCAGCGTAAGGATGAGTTGCTCCCCAAACGGAAACCACCGGAGTATTTACCAGCGAAGCCAAATGCATATTAGCCGAATCCATAGAAAGCATTACATCCAGGTGGCTCATCAGATTCAGCTCCGTATTCATATTTAATTTACCGATCATAGACGTCACAGATGGGTACTTTGACATCCATGAATCAAATACATTCTGTTCTCTCATTCCACCGCCAAACAGAAACACTTTAACATCCGGACGTTGAGCGAAATGGGCGACCACTTTCTCTTGTAATTCTATAGGATATATTTTTCCTTCATGCTTGGCAAAAGGAGCAATACCAATCCATTTTATCCCTTTCTCTTTGGCTCCGGTTACAGGTTCTATTAAAGAGAAATCTCCTTTTCCTTCGCCATAGACAGAAGTAAAATTCAACAAGACCGGGAAACCCAACTCCTCCAATACATCTGCATAGTGCCTGAAAGAGCTTTTCTGATTCTCCAATACCTTGTTATGGCGCCGTACTAATTTCTTTTTCCCTTTTCGACCTTTATCAATAAATGCTACCGGAACTCTGGACATTCTAAACCTTAAACGGATATATTTCGTACGCAGCACATTATGAAAATCAGCCACATAGTCGAAATGAAGTTTTTTCAACTCCGAATAAAGTATATTCAATCCCCAGAATCCTTTGTGCTTACCGGTAAGATCTGCGCTTATAAAGTGTACATTGGATGGTAGACCTTGAAAAAGAGGCTGTAGCACCCCACGACTTAACACAGTAATTTCATGCTGAGGATACTGGGCTGCCAACGAATAGACTACCGGAATAGTCATGGCAACATCACCAAGTGCTGAGAATCGAATTATAAGAATACGGGCCATCGTTTATTTTTTAGCATAAAGTACCGGATTCAAAGCCGGATCATTATACATCTTCATCTGCTTATATACCTTCATGTATTTTCTGCCGGCCTCAATATCAGTCAACAATTGGTCAATAGCCGTTGACAGATCTTTCTGTTGTTCCAACAGAATAGAAAGTTTGGCCAGACATTGGTCATGATGTTCTTTCGTTGTATCCGTACGGTCTACTTCCTGCTGCATATGATAGATTTTCAAGGCAAGGATAGAGAGACGGTCAACAGCCCAAGCGGGACTTTCCGTATTAATCGTAGCGTTCGGCAGAGAAACTACATCTTTATATTTATCAAGGAAATAACTGTCAATCAATTCCACCAGATCCGTACGATCCTGATTGGACTTGTCAATTCTGCGTTTCAACTTCAATGCTTCTACCGGGTCAATCTGAGGATCACGGATTATATCTTCAAAATGCCATTGCACAGCATCAATCCAGTTCTTTAAATACAAATAATATTCAATCGATTTCAACTCGTATGGGTTATTCATCGGAGCATCCACACTATCTGTAATATGATAATCGCTGGTCGATTTCCCAAAAATGTCATTGCAAAGGTTACTAAATGTCATAATTATAATCATTTTAATGAATGTACAATAAGACAAAGCTAAAGAATTTTTCTCAGACGAACAATCCTTTCTTACTTTTAATTATACATCCATACTATAAACACGCATTATAGCTTCGTAAAACTTATCATAAGCCAGCTCTTTCTCAAAATATTTTTTAGCCTGATCGCCCAAACGATTACGCGTTTCAGCATCCAAGATCAATGATGACAAAGCCTGGGACAAAGCATCAACATCGCCTGGTGTCACTAACCATCCATTGTTTCCATGCTTAATAAACTCTACTTGTGCCCCATTATCCGTTGTTATAATACATTTTCCCGCCTGCATAAATTCTATGGCAGTCAATCCGAAAGCCTCTTTACACAAAGAAGGGGCAACTCCGATATCAGCATCTGCAATAAGTGCACGCACTTTATCCGAGTGTCCCAGAAATGCAACTTTATCAGCCAGCCCCTCTGAAACCACAAGTGCCTTCAACCGCTCAATAAAGTCATCCTTGCCCTTACCTATGATTACTGAGAAGAAATTAAGATGGTGAAGTTTGCCTAATGCTGTAATCAACTGAAGTATCCCTTTCGCCGGAACGACCCTCCCGACAAAAACAATCAGCGGACACTCTTTAGGAATATGAAATCTCTCACGAAGGGTTTCTGACTTATCTATAGGTTCTATATAGGGAGGAATACTGTTATGAACAACAATACTGCGTTCTTTAGGGAAACCGGGAACTGAGCCCAAAAATGTTTGTTCACCGAGTCGTGATACAAACACAATACGATTTATATGCCGATAGGCCCAAAGATAGAGAGGATTATTTTTCCCTTTTTTAATAAGATGCCTCGTGAGAACTATTTTTGCTTTACTCCCGGAAATACGTTTGGCAAGGATAACAGTAAACATTTCTTTGAAGCAATGGATATGTATAATATCCGTAGGATGTTTTTTTAAATACTTGCTTAACCGGATAACCGAGTAAAAATCTATAATTCCTTTGAAAGGTAACTGGTAATACTCCCCATCGATTCCTGCAACTCTCTGAGCTATAACAGAGCTTTTCCGTGAGAAAAAGGTGACAGCATGCCTGTGATTCGTAGAAGCTACAGCCAAGTCATATATATATTGTTCACCTCCTCCCCAAACAGGAGATGCAAAAATCTGAATGATATTCATATTTATTTCTATCTTACAGCTTTATAGCGAGTCGTCTTTGCCATCAGGCAGTAGTTTTTTACCTATCAAGTCCCGACAAAGATACTATTTTTTTTGTATTTTTGCCAAAAATGAAAAATGATATGAAAATTATTATAGATGACAAGATTCCTTATATACAAGAGGCTATCAAAGAAATTGCAGAGGAAGTTGTTTATATACCAGGAAAAGACTTTACACCAAAACTCATACACGATGCTGACGCACTAATTATCCGCACAAGAACTCATTGTAACCGCGAACTGCTGGAAGGTAGCCAGGTTAAGTTTATTGCAACTGCAACCATCGGGTTCGATCACATTGATACAGAATACTGTCGTACAGCCGGCATTACCTGGGCCAATGCTCCCGGATGTAATTCTGCTTCTGTAGCACAATACATTGAATCCGTACTCTCGTTGCTGAAGATCACCAAAGGTAAAAATCTTAATGAAATGTGTATAGGCATTGTAGGAGTTGGAAATGTAGGAAGTAAAATAATTGAAGTAGCAAAGACACAAGGGATGCGCATATTGCTGAATGACCTTCCCAAAGAAGAACAAGAAGGGAATGCTGAATTTTGTTCTTTAGAACAAATAGCGCAAGAATGTGACATAATAACTTTCCACGTCCCTCTATACAAAAACGGAAAATACAAAACCTACCATTTGGCAAACGAATCATTCTTCCGTACTCTCAAACGCAAACCCATAATTATCAACACTTCCCGTGGAGAAGTTATTGAAACAAAAGCATTGCTGGAAGCCCTGCAAAAAGGAGTCATTTCTGAAGCAATCATTGATGTATGGGAAAATGAACCCAGTATTAATCTTGAGTTATTGAATAAAGTAATAATAGGAACCCCTCACATCGCAGGATATTCAGCAGATGGAAAAGCAAATGCAACACGGATGTCATTGGACGCTCTCTGCCGGCATTTCGATATAAAAGCCAACTATACCATCACGCCTATGCAACCCCAAAACACATTCATACAAGCTGCAACTTTAGAGGAAGCTTTACTAAAAATATACGATCCACGCCAAGATAGTAACCGATTAAAATCACATCCTGAACAGTTTGAACAACTTCGGGGAGACTATCCTCTAAGAAGAGAAAAAGAGGCGTATATTATATCAGTTGAAGTGCCGGAATAAAATACGTATTTAACTTGGTGTTAATTAGTATACTTTATAGGTAAAAAGTACGTACTTTTACAGGTATAAAGTACGTACTTCTGTAAACATCAAAATGGTAGTTAAGACACTATGTTAATAAAGTTATAGGATTATGATGTTATAGGGCACAGAATAATTATATAATTGATTTTAAAACAACTATTCACCACATTTTATAAATTTGGAAATTACAATTTATTTATCTTTTAAATATCATGAAAAAACTTTTTTTACTTGCTTTTCTCCTTCTGAGCACTCTATCTGCAAACAGTAAGAAAGCCGGAGAATTTACTGTTTTACAATGGAATGTCTGGCAAGAAGGAACATCTGTACCAGGGGGTTACGACGCTATCATTAATGAAATTGTCCGTTTAAAACCAGACTTTGTCACCTTTAGCGAGGTCAGAAACTATAACAAAAGCAATTTTAGTGCCCGCGTTCTGTCTTCCTTGCGAGAAAAGGGATTGACTTACTACTCTTTTTATAGCTATGACACCGGCTTATTGAGTAAACATCCCATCACAGATTCTCTGACAGTTTTTCCCGAGAATGGAGATCATGGTAGTATCTACCGACTATTGGCCACCGTCAACGGACGCAAGGTAGCCGTATACACAGCCCACCTTGATTATCTGGATTGTGCATACTACAATGTACGCGGATATGACGGTTCTACCTGGAAAGAAATTCCCAAACCTCAAACAGTGGAAGAAGTATTGAAAGTAAATACAGATTCGCAACGTGATGATGCCATCAAGCTATTCATTGACCAAGCCCATAAGGATATGACCAACGGATATAGCATTATTTTAGGAGGAGATTTCAATGAGCCCTCTCATCGTGACTGGTTGGAAACGAACAAGGATATGTACGACCATAATGGCATGGTTATCCCCTGGACAGTAACCACTCTACTTGAAGAGGCCGGATTCATTGACAGCTATCGTGAAATTTATCCTGATCCGCTTACACACCCCGGATTTACTTATCCTTCGGACAATCTGTTAATAGCCCCCGAAAAGTTAACCTGGGCACCGAAAGCAGACGAACGTGACCGGATCGACTTCATTTTTTATCAAGGGAAAGGGCTACAAGCAGAAAAAGCAATTATATTCGGCCCTAAAAGTTCCATTGTACGAAGTCAAAGAGTAAAGGAAACATCCAAAGATAAATTCCTCCTTCCTAAAGGAGTATGGCCTACCGATCACAAAGGATTACTGGTCACATTCCGTTTCACGGAATAAGCAGATAAACACCTGATAATGAGCGCCTATAAAAGTGTATTTTTTTTTGTGATACAAGAGTGTACACTTTTATATAACAACAGGAATGTACACTTTTGCTATACAAGAGTGTACATTCTTATAATTCTTATTGAATCATAGCTGCCCAACCTCCGTTACGCACCATCTTAATCTTAAATGTATCACCCGATTTCACCTGACAATCCTTCTTTCTATAATCCATTGCCTGGCGTCCGGCATTAATACCATCCTCAAAATAGGTCATCTGATAATTTTTGCCGGGGTTCAGAAAATCAAGAGAGATTTCGAATTCCCGTTCTTTTTGTTTATTATTTGTGATACCGCCTATAAACCACTGATTACCTTTACGTTTAGCTACGATTACATACTCTCCCGCATCAGCAGCCAATGCTTTAGTCTCATCCCATACTACCGGTACTTTAGTAATAAACTCCGTACAGTCCGGATTTCTATAATAAAGGGTAGGATTATCAGCTAACATTTGTATACCACTTTCAAATACAACAAACAATGCCAACTGATAAGCACGGGTACCAATGCTGGCCGAATTAGGACGTCTGGACTGGTAAACTTCCGGTTGCATGCTGATCATTGCCCCCGGGGTATAGTCCATTGGGCCTACCGCATTACGCATAAAAGGTAAAAACAGACTATTGTCAGGATAGCATCCTCCCATTTGTTCCATACCACGTACTCCTTCATAAGAAAGCAGGTTCGGATACAGTTTCTCCAATCCGGCCGGTTTGAACGAACCATGCATATCTACAAACAGATGGTGTTTGGCTGCTTCTTTAGCAACACGCTCATAATAGTCCACCATCCACTGGTCACTACGATCCATAAAGTCAATTTTCAATCCTGCCACTCCCCAGTCTGCAAAGGTTTTAAATGAATCAAAGTTATTTTCTACAGCCAGCCATGTCAACCAAAGTGCAACGCCAACTCCCTTCTCTTTACCATAACGGATAATTTCATGTACATTTACTTCCGGATTCGGTGTATAAGGATCACGGGTACTCATAGCCCAACCTTCGTCCATTATAATATAAGGTATACCATATTTAGCTGCAAAATCAATATAATACTTATAAGTATCCAGATTAAAACCAGCTTTAAAGTTCACATCCGGCCCGTAAGGGGAAGCAGCATTCCACCATTCCCAACTGGCCTGCCCCGGTTTTATCCATGAGACATCATCCAAACGACATTTGGAAGCTAACTTGTCTGTCATAGTCTGCTCTAACAATTCAGTATCCTCCTTTGAAATAAAGAAATATCGCCAGGGGAAACTGCGGTTTCCTTTTGTTTTTGCAATATAGTCTGCCTCTTTTAGAATCTTCAGACTACGGTCTCCGTCTTCACCAAACTCCAGAGGTACCCGTGGAAACACACCATGAATGCGTTCTTCAGCACCATTCCCTTTCAAAAACAGACAAGGATAATCTACCAGGTCTGTCTCCGATATCAATATCTTATATTTCTTCCCGGTATCCATCAGAACCGGAAGATTAGACATTTTATCTTCAACTTTCCATTGAGAAGCAACAACATGACTATAGGGTTCCTCATAAGCAGTTTTAAAACCACCCGGCTGTTGCAAATGAGTCAGATAATCTCCAGCCAGACCGATAGAGAAATCTTCGTTCAGCACCTCTATTGCTTCTTTTTTATCAGTAACAAAACGATAAGCCACTGCATCATTATATACCCTGAACTCAACAGAATATCCTCCCTTGAATTTCAGACTCTCCCCATTATAATGGTTACGTATAGAAGAAAATTTCAGGGGAATAACCGGAGCTACCATTTCATCTGCCGAGAGTTTCTTTTTACCAACCAACTTCGGATTCTCTCCCAAAACCTGCCCTCTTAAAGTCATTCCCAACCGGCAATCCTTTAATAAAGTTTCATCATCATAGGATACGTTGTATACAATCTGCCCATTCAGGTTAATATCCACCTTCATTTTTCCGTCCGGTGATTTTATCTCAATATCTCGGGCATGAGCTGTAACCGCTCCCATACATAAAACGGCAATTAATACTCCGTATAGCTTTCGGCTATTTATAATACAGTTTAGCAAAATCATAAAAGTTATATTTATATATTAGTTTTAGCAATCTTTTTACATTACGCAAATCTTCTTCCGGCAAGAGGTCTGACCATCAAAAATATCTACCAGATAGAATCCTGAAGGCAAATGAATATACTCCCGGTCTGCCATCATCTGAATACGATCGAGCAAACATCCACCCACTGTATAAACTTGTATGAGGAGCGGAGTCACTTCCTTGTTTACAATCACCATACTTCCTTTTTCTGTAAAGATGGAAAAATTTATATCCGCCCCGCCTATTTGTTCCTGTAAACCGGTTACAGGATTCTTTGCAAACAATTGCCAACGGGATAGCTCAAAGTTCTGGCTTCCGTTAACAGACTTCAGCACAAGCCGATAATACTGATAAGCATTCTCCTTATTGGATATACTTTCCGGATTCTGATTGTCTACCGGTATTTTTCCTTCCCGTTGTAATTCGTCCAGCAATTCAAACAACATGGTTCCACTCAAATGTGTAGAAGCATCATACCGTTTTCCTTCGTCCGTAGAAGATGAAAGTACTCTTTCGGGACGTTCTCTCCAGTTATTCTTAAATATAATTTCCGGTTTCAAAGTAGCAGCATCCCACAGTCCTTTTGCATTTTCAAGCATATACTGCGTATAGTGTTGTTCACGCACAGAATCTAACTTACCCGACAAAATCCATTGTGAGAGATAGCGCATAAGAATACCTTTAAACAGTCCGCCATCGCCCTGTCCTTCACCATTATCCAAAATACCGTCCGGGGAAAACTTAGTCCAGTCATTCACAATGTAATCCCCTGTACGAATGGCTGCATCACGATATTTCTGCTCTCCGGTAATTTTATACAATTCCAGACAAGCCCCCATCCATGTACCTTGATTATAAGTAAATGACCACCCCAAATTATCATTCAAATACGCATCTTTTACAATTCCGTTGTCAAATAACAGATGAGAGTTTGTCCATTCCCATATCTTTTTTGCCCAGTCCAGATATTCTTCGTCCTGTGTCAGGTTGTAGAGTCGTGCAGCCAGAATAGCAGCAGGCGCATTGGAACAGGCATTTTTTGATTCCGGCGAAGCATCATTCCATTGTATTCCTCCTCCATGCTTATCATTCCAGCCTACTTTTATCCAATCCCAAAGTTGAATGGCTCCGGTCTTCCAACGTTGCTCCAACTCATCTCCCCAAACAGCATCTGCTCTCAGGCAAGCCAATCCCATCCATTCCATATCATCAAAAAAGCCATTCCACAAAGAACTCTTACCATATGTTTTCTTACCATATGAAAGCATCGCATTGTATACTCTTATAGCATTTTTACGGTACGTATTATCTCCAGTGCGTTGGTATGCATCTACGAATACATCGATCACATGTGCCATCCACCAGTAGTTGAATCCGTTATTTGACAGGGTGGAGTTCGGATGCCATCCATGTATCAGATAATATCCCGACCCATAGGTTTTCCAGAAAAGTTCCAGCATACTTTGCTGAGCCATGTCGGCTGCCACTCCCCAATCATATTTCTCACGGTCTTTTCCCAATTCATATATCTGCATATTGTTGATAGCCTGCAGGTATACATTACTACGAGAATCAAGCACCTTCCAGTTTTCACGATCATTGGACCCTAATAATTCCCAACTTCTCGGGCTGGAAGCTATGTTATTGGCAGACATCACAGAGTAACCTTCTATCTTTTGCGGAGTATCCAAAGCATATTCTATCCAGCATGACTGAACACCATTTTGTCTGAAAACCTCAGTAGTTTTATCACTCAACAGATTTTTCAGTGAAGAATTATCGGCATACTGTCCGGTTAAGTTATCGGCTTCTGTTATTAAGTTATCGAAATCAGGTTTCGGATAGCCCAGCAATTGCCATTCTGCAATTTCCAACATTGTACCCGAAACTATTTCCTCAATACTAAGCCTGAAATATTTATACGCATTTGTGCCATTGGTTTTACTAACAAGGGCTTCCCGAGGCTTTGTCGTGACTCCCACTCCTGAAAGAATACGCTTCCAGGTTTCTCCGTCATTGGAACCTTCTACCTTGAAGCTTTTCGGAGCGGTAGCCTGCTTGTCCGAAAGAAGCAATAAGTTAGCTGTCACAACCATTGGCCGGGTTGCTTCATACACAATCCAGTTTTTTCCGGTAAACGGAACCGAATATACCGTACTGTCATTTTTATCACTCAGTAGTTCCAGTGTCTCCATCTGATCGGATCGTAAATTTCCCCCTTCATCAAGCAGACTATAACTTTGAAATGTCTGTTGACCAGATAAGAGTGAAGCAAACATACCCATGCAAACTCCTCCCAGTATTCTAACCATAATCTGTGTTGTTCTCATTATTTTTCTTGTGCTATTATTTTTTGACTATATGATTCTTTCCCTGTATATACATTAACAATATAAGTTCTTCCGGGAGCAAGTGTTTCCGTCAGTCTCCCGTCATGAATATTCCAATGCTGTAATACTTGTCCTTCAACGGAATATAACGTACAGACAGCCTCCTTACTCGCGGTAATTACCTGAAGAGTACATCCTTCTATACGTATTTGAACATCCTTCTCCCGAGCAACGCGTTCATTTCCTACAATACAATTATCAACCACTCTTTTCAAAGTAATACGATCCATATTGGGCATCAACGCAGACGCATTTCCTATTTCAATCTTATTTTTCCCGCTTTCCAATTGTGTCAAGACAGTTGTAAAAGACAAATGTTTGCCTTCCAGGCCACCCGAAGACGGGAAATGATAATAAATCTCCTCTCCACCATTCACCTTGAGATAAGCATCTTTTTCCTTATCGGTCATATAAAAGAAAGTCAGAGCGTATTCACCGCCCTCCTCTACTTCCACATCACTATAGTTTAATTTATTGCTCCTTCCTAAAGCCGACACATATGCTCCACCGGAACAGACTGCATCCTGTTCCTTCTTAGCAAAAGTAGCTGCATCTTCCGCTTCCAATGTTTTCTGCCACGGTTTGGGTAAACAGTCGGACACGGACAGTCGGACACTTGCACCACCAGATGCCAATAACGGAAGTGTAAGGGTTGTATTTTTACCTACATTGGGCTGATAGTCAAAAGCAATTTCAGCTTTACACCCGCCATCCTTATAAATATAGGCATAGTATGTTTTTGTTTCATCCAAAAAGTCCAGCGGTATCGACAACGTACGTGCCTGGTTGCAAATAGAAGACACATACCAGTCATCACCTTTACGGCGAGCCAGCGTAACATAAGACTCCGGTTCGGTTTCCAAACATTTGACATCATCCCAGGCAGCCGGAATATCTTTAAGATAAGATTCTGCTATATTGTACCTATAACTCAACGGATTATCTACATAACATTGAATTCCCGATTCATAGAGACTTAAAAGTGCCAATTGATGAGACCAGGAAGTGTATTGGCTTACTGCTCCCCATTTTGTTCCAAACTCGCCCGGTGTATAGTCCATAGGTCCTATTACATTGCGTGTCATCGCCAACATAACATTATGTGATGGTTGCAGCATTACCCTGTTTCCTAAATACATTTCGCCACCATATACGGCTTCCGAAGTCAATACATTAGGCCATGTTCTACGGGTTCCCGACGGACGGGTACACCCGTGCCAATTAACTAAAAGTTCCAAATCCGCAGCTGCTTCCTGTACAATATCATATTGCTTCATCACTTTTTGTGCATCTCCGTCCCAAAAGTCAATCTTTGCACCTTTTACTCCCCAGCTTTTCCATTCGCTCAAAATCCGATTTATTTGCTCTTTATTGCTTGCAAATCTATTCTGATGACTCCACAGAAGCACACCTACCGATTTACCGGCGGCATATTCAACCAATCGTTTCACATCCGAAGAGCCATTCCAACCATCACGTACACTGTCCCAACCATCATCCAATATGAAATACTCCCACCCCATAGAGGCTGCCATATCCACATATTTCACTGCAATATCCCAACTTATTACATTTTCGGCATCTTCGCCTCCCCAATTCCAGGAAGCTCGCCCGGGGCGTACCCATGACCAATCCCGCTGATCGGCATCAACATTCAAATGCTCCACCATCGAGGATTCTATTATTTGATTCAAAGTGCCTAGCATTACTACGCGCCAAGGCGATTCAAAGGGACACTTCACTAACACCGTCCCCTCCGGTTTATAATAATAACAACCTGTCGCCTCGGCAGGCATTAGCCTGCTTGTAGCATAGCTACCTGTATTTGCAGCCTCTGTCAATAGTAAATAACAAGAACCGTTAGTCTCCACTAAGACCGGAGATCCTTGTCCTTCTGCAGATTGTTCCAGGGTCATCGCCCAGTTTTTTCGGTTGTACGTTGTTTCGTAATTAGCATTATACTTTTGCGACCAGGCTATTTTAAAATCATTTACAGCAACTTCGCTCAATTCCTGTCTCAAAGAGCCCGACTCTTTTCCGTCAACCTGATATCTATATGCAAATCCCTCATTGAAAACTCTAAATACTATTTTTATACTACTTCCCAACAATGTGGTAAAAGCCACTTCTTGCTCATTACACCGATTATGATATTCACTCATTTTTCCAGAAGGAAGTGTATAAGTCTCATCTATCTCTCTACTTACCTTATCGACATACTCCAATTTTGTAAAATTAGTAAACGAAAACGAAATTCCAAGTTTGGAGTCCGACACTACGAGCTGTTCGTCTTTATATACCTGATAAAATATATTTTCATCCTTTTGCATCAATTCTACACGAATAGAAGTATCGGGCGAATAAATGGTCGATATAATAGTAGCACTGTTTTGTGCAATACAAACAAATGGTTGTGTCAGAAAGAAACTAATCCACACGCCCAGGATCATTAATAATCTTCGATTGTTCAAATTCATGGTATTATGTATGCAAATAAAATGAAAACAGGAAACCATTGTATGTTTTTCAGGAAAACATCACGGCTTCCTGTTATTTAAAAAATTAACGAGTTAAAACTTTAGTAGCTACTCCATCTACAGTTACGATATAAAATCCGGCAGATACAGGCACTTCAACAGTACCGTCAACTATGCCTTCTTTTACTTTTTGTCCGCTCAAACCATAAATACAGTAAACAACTCTTTGGTCGGCAGAAATAATAACCTTATTATCTACAGAATAAACCTGTGCCGAAACCTTATCGGTATAGATATCTTTCACACCGGTAATTATATCTATAGGTTGTTTTTCATTAAACAACTGCCATGCTGTAAGTTGCGTATTGTCACGGCTTCCGTTGTTTGCAGTAATTTCCAGTTTGTATACTGCACATTCTTTTGGTTCTGCAATGTTATAAACCAAAGTAGAAGAGGATGTCGGGAATTTTATATCCTTGCGGCTATCAAGTACTATCCATGCTCCATTCATGTAACCATACAATGTCCAGTCTTTCGGATCACGTGACTGTAACTCCCAGGGGACAGTCAAAGAATAACTCCTTGCTGTTTCTGCAGTTTCTAATCTATATTGAAAGAAAATCGGAGTCTTTTCGGTCGGAGACTTAACCTGGTCTGCAGTGAATTTTGTACTCAGCTTTCCATCAACGATATACTGGAATCTTTCACCATGTTCCTTATCAAAATCCCAGCCATCTTCCGAAGCCTCCAAACCGCTATCATCGCCCTTAAACATATCACTCGGCAAGGGGCGTTCTGCACTTACGCAAGGCGAACCAAACAACTGCCATTCTGCAATATTCAGGTTTTCGTCTCCTTTTGCTACAAGACGGAAGTATTGATATGCAACCGGTTCATTCTGATTAAACTCAACTTTATGCTGTTCGTAAACACCCTCTTTGGCAACACCAATGCTACCTAACTCTGTCCAATCACCTTGTCCATCAACCGAACCTTCCACTTTCCAGTTCGTCATATCACCGGAACTGGCAATCGCATATCCGGTCAGCATGAGAGGATAAGGCATTTTTGCCATAAATGTAGCTTCCTTTACATCCAATTCAAGTGATGTGCGTTCATCATTATCCAATAGTGCTATCATCTTACCTTCAGCTACAGTCACATCGGAAGACATTTCAGCCATATCTGTATAGTCGAAAGAATAGGCTACCTTTTCATACCCCGGATCAGAGATAGTAGCATCCACTTTTACTATTGTCATCTTGTCCATATTAGGGGAGTCACTATGTTCGGAAGTGGCTCCGCTATATGAATTCAGCATGACTGTATTTTCTCCCTTTTCCAGATAGAGTAATACAACTTTCTTATAGATTGTCGGTCTGCTTGGATCATCCGACTCTTCTCTTCCCCATGTAGGAGTTTTTTCACTGAATTCCAGATATTGCTTCGGTTGAGCATTCACTTTTACATAAATCCAACGCGTCTGCATAGTAGTATAATCAATATAAAGCGCATAAGCTCCCGTTTCGGGTACGGTCACTTTATAAATTGCACGCCCGGTGCTCCCCAAGGTTACGCCGGCTGTTCCGCTATAATGATCGTTGTGCTCTGTCATCAATTTAGCAGAACCCGAAAGTGCATTACTACTTTCCATTTCAATCTCAATCGGTTCCATTTCTTCCGGAGTTTCTTTCAGTTCCGCAGTAGAAGGAGTGACTGTGATTTTATCTATATTAGGAGCAAAAGACAGATACTTACCTTCACTTTCAGAATATCCGTCAAAAGCTTTAATTACCAAATCATTATCCCCAACCTCTGGTATGTACACCGAAATAGTCTTAGTCACTACTCCCGGACGCTCTACTTCATTTCCATCTTCATCTTTTACGATACCGGGCGCACCATTCCAATTGCCTGTTGTCTCGGTACAATCTACCACTATCGGATTACGGTCGGCGATCTTCACTAACAAGTAACGCTCCTGCATAGAGACATAAGAAATAGACAAGTCGTACATGCCCGGTGCAGGAACATCTGTAATACTATAACCTAACTCTGAATCTTTCCCGACAGATAACTCATCTACAAACTTACCACCAGATACAACATTGCCGTCGGCAGTTGCGTCTGTAACTCTTACATAACTGCTTGCAGAAAAATCTTCTGCTTCACGTTCCCACTTCCAGGATTCCTGTGCGCTTACCATTACCGGCAGAGCAAGCATACCCAACATAAGGATTGCACTTTTGAAAGACGGTTTAAGAGTAATTCTCTTTTCCATACTAATTAGATTTTAAATTAAACAATATTCTTTTTATTCACTCGAATGCCGAGCGGTTGTTGCAAATATAGGGAGCTGCACAAATATCTATAGTATGTATTTACGACAGATTAGCACAGAAGTACGTAGAATAGCCATCTGACGATTCTTTGTCTCGAATGCAGACTCTCCCACGACATAGAAACGGACACAAAATCTACTCGACTGATATATTCTATTCTCCCTTATCTTCTTAAACATTCGAATACAGAATAATTGTAACAAGAAGATGAGGGAGATAAAAATAAACGGACATACAAGAAGCTATTCGTTTACCGTTACACTATGCGTATATTGCTTGATAGACGGTTGCATATTCAATTCAATAGTCAAATTCTGATTATTATGAGACTTTTTATTAAAACGATAGCAATAATTGGATGAATCATCCACTTCATAAGCATAAAAATAATCTACAGCCGAACTGGCACTTTGTTCAAGTGAGGTCTCTTTTGAATATCCCCAATAGACATAGGTGGAAACACCTTCTGCGTCTGTTTCCTGTATCCGGAATTTATACTTATAGTTATTACTTACAGCAGCGAAGGCAGCAGTTACTGTCCATATCGGCTGAGCCGCACTTTTCAGTTGCATTGTACCCAATACTTCTTTGGTACCATCATACCACACTTCTACTTTTGAGATCTTTGTCATAGAAGCACTTGCCTGATTAAAATCAACCCGGATACGATGTATGCAATCCTTCTCCAAGGACTGGGTAGAAACCTCTGTCCCTTCAACCAGGCTGGAAGCATTAATCGCGAAGCGACGATACGTTTTATCGGCAAGTTTTTCCACAAAATACAAGCTACCTTCTTTTAACGAAGTGAATATCTCAAAAATTCCACTTCCATTTCCTGTTGCCACCATCTTCATAGGAATCACTTTTGTATAATCATCGCCGGCAGCAGTTGCTGTTCCCATCAGATATAGTTCGGACGGATTATACGCATATCCCAAAGGACGAGTAATCACAATCTTCCCGCTATTGCTACTTTCAATTGCATTAATACCATTGGAAGCCCTTACTTTCCAGTAAATAGTCCCCGTAGTAGATTGCCCGATACCTGCTTTTTCTGCAATCTGATTTAATTCATCATTGGTCAATTCCATAAAATTCTCAGATCCGATGCTTTTAGTTTCTACAGTATAGAATACCTGTGAAAAGTCTTCTGCACTGGAGAACTGAATTTTATAAAAAACCATCGAATAATTGCCTGCATGAGATTTTTCCCATTTCAGTTTCTGCAACTCTTCTTTATTTTCAGAAGTCACCGTAACGTTCATAGGAACTCCTTCAACTGAAAATGCTGATAAGGTTGTTTCCGAATTATCATCCCAATCAAAGTTTGAACAAGAACTCAGAGTCAGAATCAGTCCCAGCACATATTGAATATATTTCATAGTCTTCATATCTTTCACTATTAAAATTTAAATTATTCTTCCATATCCGACGAGCTTATACTGCTCCATTCCGGATTTTGCACCAATTTGTTTGCTTTATAAATATCACTTAGCGGAACAGGCCATAAGAGATTATGCTCCGGGAATGTTCTTGTTTCAAACAGGGTACGTTTATAGAATGCTGATTTCCCAGCAGGATCATTCACATTCATACCATACTTCGGACCATTAAAATATTGATGAGCAACGCCCCAACGTATACAGTCAAAGTAACGCGCTTCCTCAAAACCTAATTCCACTCTTCTTTCACGACGAATAACTTCACGCATCTCTTCCTGAGTAGACGGAACAGCAAGCCCTTGCTCACCATATCCCGGAATACCGGCACGTTTTCGAATATCATTCAGGTATTTCAAAACAGTACTTTTATTTTTATCAAAATTAGCTTCATTCAATGCTTCAGCATAATTCAGATAAAATTCTCCTAAACGGAACAGGATAGCTGCATGCTCAATCTTCTGGTCGGTTTCAATATTACTATTGGGATTCACAAGTTTACGACACAGATAACCTGTCTGTGAATAATTTCGGGTTTCTTTATCTGTACGCCCGGTATTTCCACCATACCAGAACTGAACCTGGGTTTGATTGAATTTAGACATCCATTTAGAGTTATCAAAGCAAACTGACACATAAAAACGCGGTTCTCTGCCTGCATACATTTTATAAGTACCCGGCATTGTGTATCCATCATCACCGGTAGAGGTGGTAAAGCCCTCTTCCACATAGCCGGACTTCTGATTAATAACAGGACTTCCATCGGCATTATAACCCAGAATCGGAGACTCACCATTCTTCATAAAATAAGCATCTACCATTTCCTGTGTAACACCCCATCCGGACCATCCTTTTACAAAACGAGGCGAGCAAGCCAGATCCATTTCCCAAAAGCCTCCGGCAGGTTTAGCCCAGATAATTTCTGAATTCCAATCTACAATGAAAATATTCTGATAAGATTCATAAGGATCGGCAGAAGGAGCTTTATACAAAGCAAAATCTGTATACTTAAACACTTCTTCCGTTGCCTGAACTGCCGCTTCCCAACGTTCTGTAGCACCTTCATTGGTGTAGTCCATCATGTAAGAGCCATCTATATTCTTAAAGCTCTTGAACAATGGAGTTGTTTTGTCACGATTGTAAAGATCACTGGCGGCATACAATAAGACTCTTGCTTTAATAGCCTTACAAGCCACTTCTGTAATTCGTCCGTAATCATTTTTGTTCAAATACCTGGGATCTCTGCTATCTGTGATGTTCACATCGAGCAGGCAGTGACCATCAATCACACCATCCAACTCTGATGTTACATAATTGAAACACTGGCTGATACTGCTACGAGCGATGTTCATTTCTTCAACTGACGCATCTCCTTCTACCAAATCATCTGACAGAATAACCACCGGACCATACTGCCGGATCAGACAGAAATAAAACCAGGCTCTCAATCCACGGGCTTCTGCCTTATATTGTGCAATTTCTGTTGGTTTCAACTCAATGTTCTGGTCCACATGATTCATAAAATAAGTAGCGGCACGGATACCGGCATAATAATGTGACCATAGGTTGCCATAAAACAAGCTTTCCTTATCGGGAGCCAGTAACCCAAGATTTATTTTAGAAATTTCATAATCTGTGTAAGTCACATCTATTTCATCTGATACACCAGCCCAGATCGTTTCATTACTCCAGTTATAAGGAGGCCGGATATAAGAGTAAACATTAGCAAGAAACTCCAACGTACTTTGTCTGCGTTGAAACACTTTCTCCATCGTGTCAAGATTATCCGGTTCGTTGTCAAAAAAATCACTGCAAGATGAACACGGAATAGCCATCAAAAGGCAAACTATAATTCTATTAATATATTTTTTCATAATGCTTTTCTTGTTTTAGAATGAGAAGTTTAATCCTATATTGCACGACTTCGTATTCGGGTATTTAGTTCCGTCACATGCACCTAATTCTACATCCCACATATCAAACTTTGTAAAAGTGAGCAAATTATATCCTTGTATATAAAGTCTCAAATTATAAAGTCCCCACTTCTTTGTAATCTCTGATGGAATAGTATAACTAAAATCCAACGTCTTCAAACGCAGATAAGAGCCATCATGTAACCAGAATGTACTTTCCGAATAATTCTCGGCATTAGCAGACATACCATAATCCAGTCTCGGCCACTTTGCATTCTGGCTTGGGTTCTCCGGAGTCCAGCGATCTACTATATTAGCATATAAGTTTCCTCTTGCCGCAGCATCCGAGAAGGGTTTTAGAGCAGAAGCACTCAAAGAAAGATCGCATTTGGCTACTCCCTGGAAGAAGGCTCCTAACGTAAAGTTTTTATAAGTAACCGTTGCACCCAACCCGTAAACGATCTGTGGCACCTCCGGATTACCAATGTATTTCTTATCGTAGGCATCAATCACTCCATCATCGTTCAAATCACGATACTTCAAGTCACCCGCCTGTACATTAACTCCTCTGAGCTTAGGTACTTTAGGATCAGTAATGTCTTCGGAAGTATAGAAGCCATCACAAACATATCCGAATTTAGTATTCAGGGAAGATCCACGGGAATTTAACCACGAATATGGTTTTATCGGGGTATCGTCTTCAATAATCTCATTCTGATTGTAAGAGAAGGTTCCTCTGAACATAAGACCGACTTTCCCAATCTGTTTTGATAAATCAGTTGTTACTTCAAACCCCTTATTCTCTACCGTTCCTAAGTTTCCAAAAGGAAGTGTAGTAATACCAATATAATTCGGGATACCCTGACGTCTCAGGAATATATTCTCACGGCGTTCTTTAAAGAAATCAACCGCAAAAGTCAAATCATTATTCCACAAATTGAAATCAACACCAAGATTCATTTTGGTAGAAGTTTCCCAGGATACATCTACGCCCATACGCCCCACGGTAACGCCACTATAACCATTCTGCCGCTGATCACCAAAAGTGTATCCACTTCCATTGCCTACCGTAGACAGGTAAACAAAACGTTCATCGCTTTCTCCTCTGCCCTTTGTATCAAGTTGGCTGTTACCGGCTTGTCCCCATGAAAAACGGAGTTTCAGGAAATTGATATAGTCTGATACCGGCTGAAAGAATTTCTCATTGGAAGGTACCCATGCCAGTCCGAAAGAAGGGAAGAATCCGAAACGCTTTTTAGGTGTGAAATTCTCTGCACCGTTGTATCCGAAATTACCTTCAAAGAAATAGCGGTCATCATAAGAATAAGTAGCACGGCCTGCAATACCTAAATTCCGGAACGGCATTGAATGCATCAATGTACCAGCAGTAACGTTAGAGTAGTCCGTCATATTATACAAAAACAAACCACTCACCCGATGTTTTTGAGCAAATGTCTGATCATAATTCAAAGCTGCTTCAAGATAGTATTGACGATGTCCCCATTGTTGCTTGTTAAACCCCCAGCTATCAGTACCTTTCATCTTATCTGTACGTTCCAGAATCAATTGTCCGTTATCATCGCGTCCGGTAGCTTTATAAGTTATAGGGTTGGTACCTGTACGCTGAATATCATTTCTCATATAAAAGTCATAAGCAACCAAGGCACGCGCACTTAAACCTGGCAAGAAGAAGTCCAGGTTTTGTTTCACACGCAAATCTGCCCGGGTTTCACTTGTGTTCCGTTTATTACTACCCATACGGTAAACCATAGCATAAGGATTCGTAACCTCTCCTCCATTATCAATATAAGGAATGGCATAGTTATCATAACTTACCGGAAACATCACCGGATAAGCCCGCATTATCATTTTGAACACATCTTCTGCCTTATAATAAGGAGTGTTGTAATCAGAAATCTCTCCTTTTATACCCAAGTCCACCTCTGTAGACTTAGTCACCTGCATGGTTAAATTAGAAACGAAATTTATACGGTTAAAATTCATACTTCCGTCATACTTTTCGTCTTTTCTCTCTTCATACAGTCCGCCCTCATTATAATAGCCCAAACTAACATAGTACTGAGCAAATTCCGAACCACCGTTAGCACTGATGTTAGCACGTTGATTATAACCATGATCTTTGAAAATCTCTTTCATCCAGTTTACATTCGGATAAAGTAGCGGATCCTCCTGATTATAGGTTTTATTAATGACATCTTGCGAATAAACAGGCGTTCCACCTTTATTCACCGATGCTTCATTGGCCATCTGCATATAAGTAATACCATCTGCCAGATCAGGGATCTTTGTGAAACTGGTCACACCGGCATTATATTCTACTTTTATCTTCGGCTTTCCCTTAACGCCTTTTTTGGTCTCTATCAAAATAACGCCATTAGCACCTTTCACACCATAAACAGCAGTTGCCGATGCGTCTTTCAATACCTGAAATGATTCAATATCTTCCGGATCAATATTAGAATAAGAGCGCTCTACACCATCTACCAGAACAAGCGGAGTAGTATTTGTAGTAGTAGAAACACCCCGAATCCAAATTTGTGTATTATCATCATTTCCGGCTTCACCACTCCGCTGCATCCCAATTACACCCGCAACACGACCTGCTAACACAGAATTAAGAGTAGCTACCGGTTGTTTCAAATCTTCTACAAATTTCACACCGGACTGTGCACCAATTGTCGAGATTTTACGTTGCGAGCCATAGCCAACAGCCACAACCTCATCCAACATCATAGCATCTTCAACCAATGTGACATCTATACTTGCACGATTATTGATTTTTACCTCCTGAGGTTTATATCCTACAAAGCTAAATACCAATGTAGCATTTCCAGGAGCATTCAATACAAAGTTTCCATCCATATCTGTTATTGTTCCGGAAGTCGTACCTTTCACTAATACAGAAACTCCGATAGCAGGTTCTCCTTTTTCATCTTTCACAATACCAACAATACGAATCTGTTTTGATTGCTGTTGTTCTGCAACGACCGTAGTACCGGAAGTTTCTGCTTCAGCACAAACAGGTAGCATCATTCCCACACATATAAGTAATGTAGGAATCAACCTTTTGTTTTTTTTGCATGCCATAGTTATACATTTAAAGTTATTAATAAATTTTTCTGAGTACAAAAATAGACTATTCCTTATTTTCATTAGTTCCAAAACATGACATATTAGTATAACTAAAAAGATATCTTTAAAATAATTTTTCAAAAGAACGTTTTTAAGCAAATCGCATATATACCTAATATATAGAGCCTTATACCCCACCAAAAACATTACAAAGACTCACAGAAAGATCTTTTTCACAAAAACAGACTGATAAGTCACAAAAACAGATAAAAAAGAAGACAGCATTATTGCGTATTATTTTTATAATATCTTCTTTTGCCTAACCAAAATCACAATATCATGAAAAGGCATATTTTACTTCTATTAGTATCCGTATTATTTTCAAGTATCTCTACTCATAAAACACAGGCATACAATACTTATAGAATATCAAGTAAAGAGGGGTTATCCAACAGCTCTGTTTTATCATTGTATCAGGATAAAGATGGTTACTTATGGGCAGGAACCTGTGATGGTTTAAACATACTGGATGGAAATGACATTGAGATTTATTATCCGAATGAAGAACTATCCAACAGTATCTCAGGAAATTTAATAGAAGCTGTATCCGAACTTTCAGATGGTAAATTTTGGGTACGCACCAATTATGGACTTGATCTGTTTGATAAATATCAAAAAAGTATCAAATGCTACACACAATTTGAAGGATATTACAAATACTCTCATAACAAACTTCAGGAGACGCTTGTACTTTACAATGATAACAACCTTTATTTCTATAATAAGAAGGAACAAATATTCTCTCTTGCAGGACCTCTACCGGTAAACTACAAAGAGGTTATTGATTTCTTCATTGATGATACGAACAGAGTATGGATATGTACGCCGGACAAAGTTATAAATGCAACCTTAAAAAACGGTAGAATAATAAATGTAGAAAAAAATTCGTTGTTCTATGATACTCACTTTTGGTACTTATTCCACGAACAGAATAAATTGTATTTTGTCGATGGATCATACATATTGTATGAGTTCGATATAGAAAACAATGTAAAAAAGCATATTATCAATCTCAAAGAGTTAATTCAGGAATACGGAAACATATCGACTATTATAAAAGATAAAGATGATTATTTGGTAGGTTTCCTGACAAGTGGTCTTATCCGTATCAAATATACTCCACAGAATGCATCCAAATATGTTATTGAGGAAACTACTATTCATTGCGGGGTCTTTTCTTTATTGAAAGATCTTTATCAAAATATCATATGGATAGGAACTGATGGACAAGGTATTTACAGGTATTCAAACGATAGTTACACTTTTCATTCGATTACTTATGACCAATTTCCAATACAAATATCCAAACCAATCCGTAGTCTGTATCTAGATTCAAAACAAAATTTATGGATAGGAACAAAAGGGGATGGAGTAATACGAATAGAAAATTTCCATCCGGAACAAGATAACCGTACTAAAAAAATATCCCAATATACTATTCATAACAGTTCATTGGCAAATAATTCAATCTATACTTTCTGCCCCGGCAAAAAGGATATACTATGGATGGGGAGTGACGGGGATAAACTGAACTACTATTCGTATACCGACAACAAAATTCACGAAGTAGCTATGCCTGATAATATTTCTATAAAAAATGTACATGTTTTGTATGAAGCCAATGACACTACACTATGGATAGCAACCGTGGGACAAGGTATCCTAAAAGCCACATTAAGCAATAGCCCCAATCAACCACAAATCCTTGCAATAAAGCCGATACAGTTAGGAAAAGAGCTCACTCATGCCCATTTCTTCTCTATGTATCAGGAAAACGACAGCATTCTCTGGCTTGGAAGCCGTGGTAATGGGGTAGTCAGATTAAATCTAAAGACTCTCAAATATAATAATTACCTATTACATAAGAAAAAGACATCGCCGGTCAATGATATATTCTGTATGCATCGTGACAGTCAGCTAATTTATTTAGGAACAAGTTCCGGACTGATAGAGGTACAACTCATAAACAGGAAATTACAGACCCGGAATGCCACTCGTGAATTTCACTTCCCCAACAATACGATACACGGGATATTATCAACCTCTTCCAATGAACCTCTCTGGCTCAGTACAAACGGAGGACTTATAAAATATGATTATAACAATCAAAACGCAGAAGTGTACGACCAGCGAAACGGTCTAAATGTTATAGAATTCAGTGATGGCGCTTATTTCAAAGACAAAGAGAAAAACGATCTTTACTTCGGAGGAATCAACGGGTTTGTTGTAGTTCATACAGAAGATATAGAAAATCAAATTTATACACCACCTGTCCTTTTCAAAAATATACGTATCAATGAACAAAATATCAATATCCGGAATTTAATGAAGGACGGAGTATTAACTCTGACATCCCAACAGAATTTTTTCACTCTTTCATTTAGTGTATCCGATTATATCAACAGGAATAACCATACTTATTTCTATCAGCTAAAAGGCTTCAACGAACATTGGTTCAACAACTATAATTCTAATAAGATAGTAATCACAAACCTCCCTCCGGGAGAATATACCTTATTAACCAGATATCAGTGCGGACTTACGCAAAGTGACATCTACTCATTAAAAATAAAGATACTAGCACCATGGTATGCAACTACCTGGGCATATATCTGCTATTTCCTCATAGTCACCCTCACTTTGAGTTATATCATATATACCTCTGTCAAAAGACATCAGAAAAAACGAAAATACCAATTAACAAAGCTACATCAAAAACAAAAAGAAGAAATCTATGAATCTAAACTCCGGTTCTTCACTAACATTACACACGAGCTGTGTACACCATTAACACTGATTGCAGGGCCTTGCCAACGTGTACTGACATATCCAAAGTCGGATAGCTTCATTCTGAAATATACAGAACTGATCCAACGTAATGCTCAACGCTTGAATGAGCTGCTACAAGAATTAATTGAATTCAGAAGAATCGATACCCAACATCGGCAATGCACTATTGAGAACATAGACATCTCAGGACTTGTAAAAGAAATATTCAATTCTTTTGCTGAACTGGCTGACTCAAGAGCTATTCATTATCAGATATCTATTACGGATAATATAATGTGGCCCACTGATCGGAACGCTATCATCACAATCGTCACAAACTTAATATCAAATGCCTTCAAATATACACCTAACGAAGGAGATATATCCATAGATATTAGTACAAACAACAATTCTCTACAATTCAAAGTCAATAACAGTGGTTTGGGAATTCAACCTGAAAACATCCAACGAATATTCGATCGCTATCGTATTCTCGATCATTTTGAGAAACAGAGCTTACAAGGTGGAGCTACACGCAACGGCTTAGGTTTGGCCATTTGTAAATCATTGGTCGAACTTCTGAACGGAAATATTCATGTAGAAAGTACCCCAAATGTTCTGACTACTTTCCTGGTAGAACTTCCACAAATGGCTATAACACCACAAAGTAACACTACTAACATAAACAGAGAGGTAGAAATCAGATCCCAAAAAGTAGACTTCGTTCTATCTCCTAAAGAGTATGAGTATCAGGAATCAAGACTTACTATTTTCATAATTGATGACGATGCAGAAATGCTATGGTTCATATCAGAACTATTCACAGACAGATACAATGTAATACCTCTTTCTAATGCTTCTCTGGCATTAAGAAAATTGGAAACAATACATCCGGACATCGTCATATCCGATATATACATGACTCCCATAGACGGTATTTCCCTTACTAAGAAACTTAAAGAAAACAAGCAAACATCTCATATTCCGATAATCTTACTATCAGCATCACAAGATATAAAAGAACAGATTAAAGGAATGGAATCCGGAGCAGATATCTATCTGAGTAAACCATTTAACGTAGAATATTTAAAGACGGTTGTTGACAATCTCATCAAAAGAAATCATTCTTTAAAAGATTACTATGAATCAACATTAAGTACATTTAATCTTACTAACGGGAAACTACTTCATAGTAGCGATCAGGAATTTCTGAATAAAATGCTTCAGATTATAGATGAGAACATCATGAATCCGGAAATATCTACACAGTTTGTTGCCGATGCCATGGGATTAAGTATCAGAAATTTATATAGAAAATTGGAAGGAATCACGGAAATGACTCCCACTAATATAATAAAGGAGTACAGACTAAGCATGGCACAGAAGTTATTGGTAAAGACCAAACTATCCATTGATGAGATCATTTATAAGTCGGGATTTACCAATCGCGGAACCTTCTTTAAGTTATTCTCATCTAAGTATGGATATACACCCAAAGCCTATAGAGAACAAAAAATGAGTGAAATATCATTGGAAACAGAAGTATCATCTGATAATACATATAATAATGTATAAAAGGGACTACCACCAATACCAGCCCTTATCTCAAGAGTTTTTCTATTACCAGCGGATAACATTCATATTCCAAAGAATGCACTTTCTTTGCTACATCAGCAGATGAGTCTTCGGGCAATACCGGGCATTTTGCCTGAAAAATAGTATTGCCTTCATCATAGCGTTCATTTATATAATGTATAGTAATACCACTTTCTTTTTCTCCGGCAGCCACTACTGCTTCATGTACACGGTCGCCATACATCCCCTTCCCTCCGAACTTCGGAAGCAAAGCAGGATGTATATTTATGATTTTATCAGGATAAGCATGCAAAAGTATTTCAGGTACACGCACCAGAAATCCGGCCAGAACAATAAAATCAATATTATATTCACGCAATGAAAGCAAAATTTGCTCACCGGAACTCCAATCATCTTTAAAAAACACCCTGGAGGGCACTTTCAGACGGTTTGCACGTTCCAAAACATACGCATCACTCCTGTTAGAAAGTACCAATGCTACTCTAATTAAATCATTCTCCTGGAAATACCGGATGATGTTTTCGGCATTTGTGCCGGAACCGGAAGCAAAAATTGCGATGTTTTTCTTCATAACCAACCTATTCTCTGCACAAAACAGTGAAAAACGTGCAAAAGAATGCATTTATTTAATCAAATATTTGCGCAGAACGATAAATATTTATTCCTTTGCACCGCAAAATTAAAGAAATAAAACTAATTATTAATTAAAAACTTAAAGTTATGTCTGAAATTGC
>ERZ1108168.168-NODE-168-length-63613-cov-6.237106_pt1 | contig 63613 bp, 79 predicted proteins | sample MGYA00403704_ERZ1108168 | MGnify/ENA primary metagenome ERZ1108168 (study PRJEB35170, sample SAMEA104062421) | human gut metagenome | biome: human gut; feature: human-associated habitat; material: faeces | place: Denmark | collected 2012-06-12 ...
AGCATAGTCAGTGATATCCTTGAAATAAATGTGTCAACTAATCTTGACAATATCACTTTTGTAAAGTTGTCATACGCAACGCAGCAATAACTGCGGCGAGGACAAGGAGCAGGAAGTACAAAAGAGAAATATCCCTTGAATACCTCACAGATGAAAAACACTACCCTTTAGGTACAGCAGAAAAAGATTTCCGAGCGCCGGAGCCGGACGAGGAATACATCATCCAGCTTTGCGGCGATACGGTCATACTGAACAACGGTTTACTTGTGAAAGCCCTCTCCCGGTTGCCGGCTTATTTCCGGCGTATTCCACAGAGGGAAATCGGCAGGCGGTATGGGCGGAGCCGCAGCGCAGCGGGCTACCATATCCGCAAGGCTGTCCGGCAGCTTCACGAAGAAATGGAGGGAATGACGCATGAGGAATAGCAGACTTCTCCCCTATGAAACCATCGTACAGGCTACCACCGGCGAACCGGAAGCGGTCAACGCTGTTTTACAGCACTATGGGCGGTACATACGTTTTTCGGCTCTTGTGGATGGACAAGTAGACAAAGACGCAGAGGACTATATCACGCAGACACTACTTGCGGCGATATTCAAGTTCCGTTTCACAACTGAATAAGGAAAGTCAAAGCTGCCGTTGCAGGAACACCCATTCCCACAACGGCAGTTTTCATTTCCACGGCCTGCGGTCTGAAGTTTATACCAGACTGTTTTATCGGTCGCTTTTTCGTCCCCTCGATTTATAAAAAGTTGTTCTTCCCTCTTGACAAAATGTAATGAGTGCATTACATTATATATGTAATCACTTCATTACATTTTGGAAAGGAGAGATGACTTTGATATGGAATAGAATTAAAGTGCTAAGGGCTGAAAGAGATTGGACACAAGCAGATTTGGCCGATAAAGTTGGGATTTCCCGGCAAGCGGTTATATCAATAGAAAAATATAAATATACCCCGTCTTTGGAGTTGGCTTTTAAGATTGCAGAAGCCTTTGGTGTTTCTATTGATGAAGTTTTTGAACATAGGGAGGACAAATAGTATGAATGAACAAATCATTCTTTTGATTTTTCTTGTTGCGGCATTAGCTGTAACTTTGGGATTGTATTTCTTAAAAGCCAAAAAACAAATACAATATAAAGGTGATGAACGCTGGAAATTGATACAGCTTAACGCAAATAATGCTGCGAATATCTCAAATGCGGTTCTGATCGTCTTACTTGTGGTTTTGCCATTGTTTATAGATAGTCAGACGACATTTACACTACAGAGGGTGATTACATTTGCGCTGATTTATATTGGAATACGCAATTTGATTGAACTGGTTGCAACGATATATTTTGACAAAAAATTGTAAGGAGGACATGATGTTTAAGAACAGAAAAGTCGTGCGGGGAATTAATCTGTGTCAAACACCCGGTTTTGGGAAGGTATAAGAAGGAAATTTACCGCCCATCACAAATTCACTACCACCTATATACGAAATATGGATTTAGCCACTTCGAATAGGTATAATCTTTATGGAGGTGATAATTTGCAAGTTGATGTTAAGGTCAACCCATGTGTTGAGGATGTAGAGGTTCTCATTACTGCCGAAAAGAAAACCCAGTTTGTAAACGACTTGGTTGAGGTTATTTGGGATTTTGATAAGCACACCGTCACTACTCTTACTGGATACATTGACAACCGAGCTTATATAATTAAAGTCGCAGATATTTTAAGGATATTCGCCTTAAATCAAAAAGTTTATATTCAAACAGCTAATGCAGCGTTTCTTATTAAATATCGCTTATATGAAATAGAGGATGTATTGAAAAAGCAAAAATTTCTGAGGATCTCTAACTCTGAGATCGTCAATATTAGGAAAATCGCAGATATTGACCTGAGTATTATAGGCAGGGTCTGCATCCGCCTTTCAGGTAATATTTGTGTCTATGTATCAAGGAGATATATTCCAAAAATCAAAAAATCATTAGGAATCTGAGGTGAGAATTATAATGAGAAAAGCTATAAAATATGGCCTTTTGGGATTACTGTGCGGGAGCCTCGCTTATCTTGTGTTTTCAATTTTGCTTTCTTGGAAACTGGGAACAGGTGAATTTTACTTTACTATTCCTGCGCTGGTAAATGAATATGGAAATGAGTTGCTTTCAGGGAGTTTGCAAATTTTAACATTCTTATGGTTGGGGATGGCAAGTGGAGTTGCCTTTTCCATGACCGAAAACACGGATTGGTCGCCACAAAAACAATCAGCCGGATACTTACTTACTTTGACAATCGGCTTGATACCAACAGCTTTTGTGGGACGTTGGTTTGAGCATCTGTTTATAGGATTATTCAGTTATTTATTAATTCTTACTGGAATCTCATTAGTTCTTTTTATCATCGGCTGGATAAAACTAAAACGCGATGTTATACAGATCAAACAAGCCATTGCGTTAGAAAAGGAGGATATTTATGAGTAAAGAGAAGTTATCAGCCAAAAGGATAACTATCTGGATTTGTGTCAATTATGGCATATTCATACTTGGCTTTTTTATTTTGGGCAGTATGGGAACAGATAAGTACATTGTGTGGAGCAATTTCATCTTGGATGTTTTCCTTGTAGTGGTTTCGTTGGTTTTAAATATTCTGCTATTTAAGAGAAAGTATCAAACACCGCTGTTAGGAAAAATTGCTCTCTTATTAGCCACATTATGTTTTGGGGCGTTTACCTATTTTGCGTTTTTAATGCCTGAAAACGGGTTACCTGCTATCTTGTTTTATTTCTAATTGAATCAACAGCTATAAGCAGGAACAAAAGGACAAAAGCAACGGATGTTTTCAACTTATGGCAAGGTGCCTGCTACCTGCCGCAGTGGAATGGGCCAGTCTGCCTTGTGCGGATTGGCCCATTTTGTCTAAGGAGGAAAGTTATATGTGTAGCTCTTAATCAGCATTTAGATAAACTCACTCATACAAAAATTTTTCTCAAAATATTTTTCAAAAACTTTCCGGTTTGTACCCCTGAGATGTGTTCTGGTTATGTGAGGAGGCGAAAAAGAACCAGCTCAAATCTGCAAAAAGGAGGGATGCGGCATGATGTCTCCCTCTGATGAAGAACGGATCATCGCCATGGTGGACTCCTTCACCAAGACGGTGGCCCGGAATTTCAGCAGAAATCTCAAACGGGCAAAGGCAAACCGGGAGAAGCATTTTTCCGATGAACCTATAGACTATCTTCTTGAACTTTTAAGCCACGACGACGGGTATCCGTCCGACCATTTTGTGCTTTATGCGGACGAGCTATCCTGCGTGGTTCACAGCGAAACTTTATACAAAGCACTCTGCTCCCTGCCGGAGAAGCAGCGGAAGGTCTTACTATTTGACTTCTGGTATGCATGGACGGATGGGGAAATTGCAAAAAGAATGGAGGTGACGACCCGCACTGTTTACAACCTGAGACAGCGCGCGTTTAAGGCAATCAAAACTTTCTATGAGCAAGGAAGCTCAGAGCCATGAATTAACCTATGACCTAATCAAGCGAGCGGTTCACGGCGACCAGGAGGCAATCGAGGCATATCTCCTGCATTATGATAGTTATATCAATTCTCTGGTGATGTATGACGAAGTCGGCCCGGACGGGCAGCTACATTCCTATATCGATGAGGACATGAAGATACAAGTACAGATGAAGATCGTGGACGCATTACAGAACAAATGGAGGAAACTTATATGATACTCATGCCAGATTTGTTTTCCTTCGCCTACGTCCCGAACTGGTATTCCCAGCTTGATATGCTGGCAGAGATGGCCTTGCCGGAACCGTGGCGATTTAAAAATCCGATATACTTAACAAAAAATCCAGATACTCCGATTTTGGAGCGATACATCCATGCGATCTTTAAGAAACAACTGATTGACTACAAGGAAGAACGGATACCCAGCAATGCAGCAAAATTCTTCCATATTCAAAATGAGTTTTGTTGTTTTCACACGGGTCTTTACACCAGGAGATACAAGGCGATCTATGCCTGTTTCGACCGGAATAAAAAGAAGGACTCTATGTTGGAATGGTATTTCAGGGGCTTTGCGGATGAACTATCTCCACTACTCCGGCACATTTCACCATTGCCAGAGAAGCCCAGCTACTATATGACGCAATATGGCGTCAATTATAACCCGGAATGGCCGATCCGCGTCAACGTGGATCATATCCTCGGCGATGAGGAGAACCTTTCCCGTATCCCGGCAGAAATCCGCGAAGCGCAAAACCTGCCCCTGCTTTTAGAAACGGCAGTTGAGTTGGCGCGGCGGAAGGCTGTGGTGGAACCGAGCATTGTGGTTCCGCAGGGGTATCAGGGCCGGGTACAATACTTGCTGCCGATCTGCCTGACCGATATGGAGCAGCCCGACCTTGCCATGACGCTCACGATTATGGATGGGTATTATTTAGGGAATACCTGCCTTACCTTAGAGATGGCATACCTCAACGCGCGGCTTCTTTCCAGACCGGTGGCGCATTGGCTCACGGACATAGTGGAGGAATAGCTGCGCACAGATCGCAGGCCTGCTCCCCCGGCAGCCGGATTGGCTCTGGCGGAAAGGAGTGACTGGTTTGCGCCAAGGCAAGAAGGAGGTTGAACAGAATGACATAAGAGACAAAATGCGTCCAGTGTACTGCCCGAAATGCGGGTGGAAACTGCTGGACGCGGTAAAGGGTACAAAGACACAGACCAAGATCCCCCATAAGGGCCGGTATCCCGATTTATATATGAAGTGCGGGCACTGCGGCGCGGAGGTTGGGATCATCAAAACTGAATAGCTACCACCGAATGTTCCGGGAAGGTTTCCGGGACTTACCGGATAGCTGCGGCAACACTACAGCCCTCATAAGGAATGTATATGACGGGCGGGCAACGGACAGCGAAGCCGGGAAACCGGTGCGGCGTTTGTCTGAGCATGATGCACGAGGGGGTGATTTCATTCCATCATCTATGGTTGCCCCTTCATCACGCTGTCTTGAAAGAAAGACAGATGGGATATTGAGCCTGGCAAGCGGCACTTTTGTGCTGCTTGTCAGGCTCTTTTTTCGTTTTAGCGGCAAAGGTGCCGCCTGCCGGGCTCCGAAAGGAGAACGGCAAATTGAAAATCAATTACACATTTGCAAATGGTGAGACTTCTGACGTAGAGGTCAATGAGGAAATCGGAAACTTAATCCTGGATTCCAGACGGGAGGAAAGTAACCAGGACCGGAAGGAGCGGTACCACTGCTATTCCCTGGATGCGGCGGAATATGAAGGCGAGGATTATGCGGACGGCAGTACGCCGGAGACGGAACTTTTTCTGCAGCTTGAAAACCAGCGGATCAAAGGGGCGTTCGAGCAACTCTCAGAGGTGCAGCGGCGCAGGCTGCTGATGCTGGCCGAAGGGGTATCCCTCCGGGAAATCGCCCGCAGGGAAGGTAAGGATATCAAGTCCATCCGGGAATCCATCGAAGGGGCCAGAAAAAAGTTTTTGAAATATTTCTGAGACACCCCCTCAAAACAGCCTTCAAATCTCCGTATGTTGAAGGACATCCCGATACCGTCCTTCAGAAAGCAGAGGTGATGAGATGAAACACACATTACAGATCCGTGTTTCAAAAAAGCCTATGAACAGCGGCGCGGTCAGTGTGCGGAATGTCTCCGTGCGGGAGCGGTTCATGCGTTTCCTGCTGGGTGACAAGGTCAGGCTGACAGTCATTGTTCCGGGCAGTTCCGTGGAGGAACTCTCGATCCGGGAGGTTGCGGAAGGAGGGCTGGCACATGAGTAAGATGAAGCTTCTTTTAGATGTGGTATCCGATCTCCGTTCCCTGGCAGACAGTTTGCAGGCGGTGGCGGACGCTGTCGTACAAGGCGGGCAGGAACAGCCGGACCAAACCACGGAGGAAAAGCCGGTTCAGGAACCGGAAAAGAAAACTGCTGTAAAGCAAGTAGAGCCGCCTGTGGAGAAGCCAGAGCCAAAGCCGCTGTCCCTGGAACAGGTGCGGGCGGCTCTGGCAGAGAAGTCCCGTGCCGGTCATACGGCAGAGGTAAAGGAGCTCCTGATCAAGCACGGTGCGGATAAGCTGTCGGACATTGACCCGGCAGAGTACCCGGCGCTCCTTGCGGAAGCGGAGGTGCTGTGATGGGAAAACAGAAGGTGAATTGTGCCGCAGGCACAAGAGAAGCTGGCCTGGGCCACGCATTGCTTTCCGCCTCCTCCAGCCACCGGTGGCTGAACTGCCCGCCCTCCGCAAGGCTTTGTGAGAAGTATGAAGATACGGGCAGCGAGTATGCCCAGGAAGGGACGGATGCCCACAGCCTGTGCGAATACAAACTGAAACAGGCGCTTGGCATGGATGCCGCAGACCCAACGGAGGATCTTTCCTTCTACAACGAGGAGATGGAGCAGTGCGCCACAGACTATGCCGCTTATGTGCTGGAACTGGTGGAGGACGCAAAGAAATCCTGCAAAGACCCGGTGGTGCTGATCGAGCAGCGGCTGGACTTTTCCCGTTTCGTCAAAGACGGCTTCGGAACCGGTGACTGCGTCATCATTGCAGACGGTACTCTCGATATTGTGGATTACAAGCATGGGAAAGGCGTGGAGGTATCCGCAGTAGAGAATCCCCAGATGATGCTGTATGCCCTGGGCGCTTTGGAACTGTTTGACGGCATCTATAACATTGACACCGTCCGCATGACCATCTTCCAGCCCCGCCGGGAAAATGTCAGCGTTTGCGTCATGGCAAAAGATGACCTTTTGCAGTGGGCGCACAACGACCTGACCTATAAGGCGAAGTTGGCCTATGAGGGCAGTGGGGAGTTTGCCTGTGGTGACTGGTGTCGGTTCTGCAAGGCAAAGGCGGTCTGCCGGAAGCGGGCAGAGTACAACCTGGAACTGGCGAAATACGATTTTGAGATGCCCGACACACTGGAGGACGCGGAGATCGCCGCCATTCTGGACAAGGCGGATGAACTGGCCGCCTGGGCTGCGGATGTGAAGGAATACGCGCTCCGGCAGGCGCTCAGCGGGACGGAGTATCCCGGATACAAGGTAGTAGAGGGGCGTTCCAACCGCCGGTACATCAGCGAGGATGCGGTGGCCGACGCCGTTTCCCAGGCAGGATATGATCCCTATGCCAAAAAGGTGCTGGGTCTTACGGAGATGCAGAAGCTCCTGGGTAAAAAGAAGTTTGACGAGTTGCTGGGAGGCATGATCGAAAAGCCCCAGGGCAAGCCCGTCTTGGTACCGCTGTCTGATAAGCGGCAGCCTATGAATACGGCACAGAGTGATTTTAAAGATTGAGGAGGAAACCAGAATGTCAAATAAAGTCAAGAACCCGATGAAAGTGATCACCGGCCCCAATACCAGATGGAGCTACTGCAATGTATGGCAGCCTAAGTCTATCAACGGCGGCACGCCCAAGTACAGCGTCAGCCTGATCATCCCCAAGTCGGATACAGTGACCATCAACAAGATCAAAGCGGCTATCGAGGCTGCCTATAAGGAGGGCGAGGCCAAGCTGAAAGGCAACGGCAGGAGTGTCCCTGCACTTTCCGTTTTAAAGACACCGCTCCGTGACGGGGATGCGGAACGTCCGGACGATGAAGCCTACGCAAATGCCTATTTCGTCAATGCCAACAGCGCCACGGCTCCGGGCATTGTGGATGCGGACCGTCAGCCGATCCTGGATACTTCCGAGGTTTACAGCGGTGTGTACGGCAGGGCGAGCATCAACTTCTATGCCTTCAATTCCAATGGCAATAAAGGAATCGCCTGTGGACTGAATAACCTGAAGAAAATCCGTGACGGTGAGCCGCTGGGCGGCAAGTCCCGCCCGGAGGATGACTTTGCAGAGGAGGATGAGGATTTCCTCTCCTGACGCATGAAACTGCCGATATCGGGTGGCGGGGGAATACCCCTGCCGCCCTTAAGGCGGTGAAGGGAGATGATAAACTTGAAATCTATATCATGGGATTTGGAAACGTACAGCAGTGTGGATCTTACGAAATGTGGGGTGTACCGATACTGCGAGAGCGAAGATTTTGAAATCCTGCTTGCCGCATATTCCATCGATGGCGGGGCGGTACAGGTGACCGACCTTGCCTGTGGGGAGAAACTCCCGCAAGAGATTCTGGATGCGCTGGAAGATGAAACTGTAGAGAAGTGGTCATACAACTCGCAATTTGAACGGATTTGTCTCTCACGGCTCCTCGGCTATCCGGCCGGTGACTATCTTGCTCCGGAATCCTGGCGCTGCTCTATGGTGTGGGCCTCAACACTGGGCCTTCCCCGTTCCCTGGAAAGCGTGGGCGTAGTGCTGGGGCTGGAGAAGCAGAAGTTGACGGAGGGCAAAGACCTGATCCGCTATTTCTGTGTCCCCTGCAGACCGACCAAAGCAAACGGAGGCAGGATGCGGAACTTGCCGGAGCATGACCCGGAGAAATGGGAACGGTTCAAGGCATATAACCTCCGGGATGTGGAGACAGAAATGCAGATACAGAAAAGGCTCTCCAATTTTCCGGTACCGGATACCATCTGGGAAGAATACCATCTCGACCAGGAGATCAATGACCGAGGAATCGGCGTGGATATGGAACTGGTCCGGCAGGCCATCGCCATGGATGCCCGTTCCCGTGAACGGCTGACCGCCGCTATGCGGGAACTGACGGAACTGGAAAACCCGAATTCCGTACAGCAGATGAAACAGTGGCTGGCAGACCACGGGCTGGAAACGGACACCCTGGGGAAAAAGGCAGTGGCGGAATTGCTTAAGACCGCGCCGGGGCCGCTCCGGGAGGTTCTCTCCCTCCGGCAGCAGCTCGCTAAGAGCAGCGTGAAGAAATACACGGCAATGGAGAACGCGGTCTGCGCCGACAGCCGGGCCCATGGAATGTTCCAGTTTTACGGGGCCAACCGCACCGGCCGGTTCTCCGGGCGGCTGATCCAGTTGCAAAATCTGTATAAGAATACCATGCCAGATCTGGCACAGGCACGGGCTCTGGTGCGGAGTGGTAATTACGAAGCCCTTTCCTTGCTCTACGAAGATATCCCAGATACCCTATCACAGTTGATCCGCACGGCATTTGTGCCGCAGGATGGCAGGAAACTCATCGTAGCGGATTTCTCCGCCATCGAAGCAAGGGTACTGGCCTGGTTCGCTGGAGAGAAATGGGTATTGGAGGTCTTTGAAAAAGGCGGAGACATTTACTGTGAGACTGCTGCCCGTATGTTCCACTGCAGGGTGGAAAAGCATGGGGAGAACGCAGAGTTGCGTCAAAAGGGGAAACAAGCCACTTTATCCTGCGGGTACGGCGGAAGCGTCGGTGCGCTGAAAGCAATGGGTGCATTGGAGGCAGGAATGACGGAGGAGGAACTGCAGCCCCTGGTGGACAGCTGGAGAGAGGCAAATCCCAATATCGTCCGTTTCTGGTGGGATGTAGACCGGGCAGTGAAGGACTGTATCAGGCAGAGAGTCCCCACGGAGACACACGGGCTCCATTTTGATTACCGGAGTGCTATGCTCTTTATCACGCTTCCTTCCGGCCGGCGGCTTGCCTATGTGAAACCGAGGATCGGAGAGAACCAGTTTGGCGGGGAGTCGGTGACTTACATGGGTGTAGGCGGTACGAAGAAATGGGAACGGCTGGAAAGCTATGGCCCCAAGTTTGTAGAGAACATCGTCCAGGGTACCGCCCGCGATATTCTTTGCTATGCCATGCAGACCTTAAAAAACTGCTCCATTGTCGCCCATGTGCATGACGAGATTATCATCGAGGCCGACCGACGGATGTCGGTTGCAGCGGTGTGCGAACAGATGGGAAGGACGCCGCCCTGGGCGAAAGGGCTGAAGCTCCGGGCGGACGGATACGAATGCGAGTTTTATCAGAAGGATTAGAAGGAGGTGCAACCTATGGGTATTAACAAATATAACAGCGAGGGCTACTATGACCCAACGGTCTATGAAGCCCTTGTCAATATTGAGAAAGCGGAAAAATCGGCAAGGCGTGTATACCGGCCTCTGGTCTATATATGCTCTCCCTACGCTGGTGATGTGGAACGGAACGTGAACATGGCAAGGGCATACAGCCGCTTTGCGGTACGGAATACCTGTATTCCCATTACCCCTCACCTGCTCTATCCGCAGTTCATGGATGACGCCGTCCCAGCAGAGCGGGAACTTGCCCTGTTCATGGGAATGGTGCTGCTCACAAAATGTGAGCAGGTGTGGGTGTTCGGCAGCGTCATATCATCGGGGATGCGGGCAGAGATTGCGAAAGCGGAAAAGAAGAACATACCGGTGCGGTATTTTACGGAGGAATTGGAGGAGATGCCATGCGCGAATTAAACATTGCCTGCGCCAACAGCCGCAGCACGAAACAGTTGACGAACAAGAAGATCGAACTCTCCGCTTTGAAGGAACGGCTGAAAGTGACAATCCGCACAACGGAGTCCGCAGAGGAATACGCCCGGCTCCCCAGGTCGAAACGGGACGCCGCGAAGGACCACGGCGGCATTGTAGCTGGCGTGCTAAAGGACGGGAGGCGCAAGATCGACACGGTGGTCTCCCGGTCCATGGTAACGCTGGACGGGGACCGGATCGAGGCGGAATTCCTGGAGGACTATAAACGCCGGGTTCCCTACACCTCCATCCTCTACAGCACCCACAGCCACACGCCGGAGACGCCGCGGGTGCGGATACTGGTTCCCCTGACGAGGGATGTAACGCCGGAGGAGTATGTGGCGGTGGCAAGATACCTGGCCCAGTCCCTGGGCATGGACTATTTTGATGAATGCTCCTACCTGCCCAACCAGCTCATGTACTGGCCCAGCACACCGGCCAACGGGGAGTTTGTCTATAAGGAGACGGACGGGCCGTGGCTTGACCCGGACGAAATCCTGTCGGCGCATCCGGAATGGACAGACCCTACCAGGCTGCCTACCTCCTCCAGGGAGAGCCGGGCGAAGGGGATCGGGGATAAGAAACAGGCAGATCCGCTGGAAAAGGAAGGTATTGTTGGAGTTTTCAATAACGCCTACTTTCCTATAAACCTCGCCATGGAAAAATTCCTGAGTGACATTTATGAGCTTTCAGCGGATGGGACACGCTACCGCTTTAAGGAGTCGAGCAGCCAGCCGGGTGTGGAGATCAAGGAGGGCGGCAAATTTGTATACAGCCACCACGCCAAAGACCCGGCATATCTGAAGCTGTGCAGCGCCTTTGACATTGTTCGCATCCATCTCTTTGGCGATGAGGACGAGAAGAAGACGTTCCGTGCGATGGCGGATTTTGCCAGCAGGGACGAGACGGTCAAAATGCTGCTCCTTGAGAAAAAGCAGCAGGCGGCAGAAACGGACTTCTGTTTCACGGACGGGGACGATACCTGGAAGAAAAAGCTGGAGTATGAGTCTCGTTCTATGGTGTTAAAAAACAACCTCCATAACATTACCCTGATTATGGAGAACGATCCCAACCTCAAAGGAATCGTGTTTAACCAGTTGGCAGACGGCATGGAGATCAAAGGCGAGGTGCCATGGAAACATCCGGCAAGGTTCTGGCGGGATGCGGATGACGCGCAGCTCATCAGTTTCGTGGATTCCCATTATGGCTCGTTTTCAGAACGTAACTACCGTATCGCAGTTACCAAGGTGACGGACGACCGTTCCTATCACCCTATCCGGGAAATGTTCGAGTCCCTTCCGCCATGGGATAAGGTCAGGCGGGCAGAGACCGTGCTGATCGATTATCTCGGTGCGGAGGACAACCGCTATGTCAGAGCGGTCACCAGGAAGTCGCTGTGTGCGGCGTATATGAGGGTACATTATCCCGGTATCAAGTTTGACAACATGATTGTCTTAAATGGGGCGCAGGGGATTGGCAAAAGCACTCTGATCTCATCTCTTGGCGGGGAATGGTTCTCGGACAGCCTTGCCCTTTCTGACATGAATGACAAAACAGCCGCTGAGAAACTGCAGGGGTACTGGATTCTGGAGATCGGCGAACTTGCGGGCATGAAAAAGGCGGACATCGACAAGGTCAAAGCCTTTATTTCCAGACAGGATGACAAATACCGCGCCAGTTTTGGGCGGAGGGTGACCCCTCATCCGAGGCAGTGCGTGTTCTTCGGCACGACCAACAGTGAAAATGGGTATCTCCGCGACATTACCGGCAACCGCAGGTTCTGGAACGTCAAGGTTACCGGCCAGGGAAAGTGCAAGCCCTGGGAAATGACCGCCGAGGTGGTCCGGCAGATATGGGCGGAGGTCGCCGAGATCGCCAGGTCGGGAGAAAAGCTGTATCTTGATGCTGACCTTGAGGCTTACGCCAGGCAGGAACAGCGGGAAGCGATGGAGCAGGACGACCGCGAGGGCATCGTGCGGAATTATCTGGATATGCTTCTCCCCGATGATTGGGACAGCATGGATTATTACAGGCGCAGGGAGTATATCCGCGATATTGATGATCCGACCAGGGCTGAGGGAACTGTGAAGCGGCAGACCGTGAGCAACATCGAGATCTGGTGCGAATGCTTCGGCAAAAGCAAGGAGGAGATGCGCCCCTCGGACTCCTATGCCATATCCGCCATCATGGTGCGGATCGAGGGCTGGGAGAAATGCGGGGTGCGGCAGATGCTCCCCATCTATGGGCGGCAGCGTGTATATACGAGGACAACCTGACCTGTCCACCACCTGTCCGGGAGTTGTCCATGACCGGAAAACGCAGTCAGCACAAGGGTTTTCTGCAAGTTTGTGGACAACTGGACAGAAAAAACTATAAAAGACAAAAACATAAATTTAAATATGATAGTTCCCGTCCTGCACATGCGCGAATGCGCGTATTTCGCGCGTAAGGGATTTTTCCGTCCACTTGTCCGCAGAAACGGAAAAAACGTAGTGATTTCAAGGGTTTTTGATGTGGACAGGCTCTGTGGACAAGGGCTGGACGGGACAACTTCTGAAAGGAGAAATTGAAAATGATCAGAAACGGAAGACCTTATACGAATGAGAACGGATTTATCGATGGGGCGCTGATCACAGATCATGAGGATGATGTGATCACAGCGGTTGACGGATGGATCAGAAAGAATATCCGTACCGGGAAAAAGATCCTGCAGGGACACACGAGCTACGGGATGAAGCACCTGCTGGAACATGACACGGGCGTTTACCTTACCAATAACGAGTTCAAGGACGCCATGCTGCTTGCGGGATACCGGCCCGTGAATCCAAACAGCCTGAACTGGAAGTACCGCATTGAGCTGACACAGGAGATCAATGACAATCCAAGCCCGTTCTTCCGCTGGGCGAGAAACTTTGAGGCGGATGCCACGCCATGTGGGGATTTCGTCCGGGATATGCTTTGCGACTTCGAGTTCCCGGTCCTGGCGGAACATGACGTCATTGCGCGGTATCTCGACTGTATTGGTGCCTGCAGCGGAGCGGTGGAAGCGTTTGAGATGTTATGGAGGGAATATGTGGGAACGGCAGATTGAACAGAAACTGGCAAAAGCCGTGAAAGCGGCAGGCGGCATCGCACTGAAATTTACCTCTCCCGGATTTGCTGGGATGCCCGACCGCTTAGTGCTGATGCCGGGCGGACACATCGGCTTTGTGGAGGTAAAAGCGCCGGGAGAAAAACCGAGGCCCCTGCAGCTTTCCAGGCACAGGCTCCTTCGACGGCTGGGTTTTGCAGTGTATGTGCTGGATGATGAGAAGCAGATTGGAGGGATCGTGGATGAAATACAGTCCCCATGAGTATCAGAGATATGCCACGGAGTATATCGAGACACACCCTGTTGCGGCGGTGCTTCTGTCGATGGGGCTTGGCAAGACGAGCATTACCCTGACCGCCCTGAACGACCTGTTGTTCGACTCCTTTGAGATCCACAAAGCCATCGTGATTGCGCCCCTCCGGGTGGCAAGGGACACCTGGCCGGCAGAGATTGAAAAGTGGGACCACCTGGGCAGCCTGATTTATTCCGTGGCTGTGGGAACAGAGGCGGAGCGGCTGGCGGCGTTGAGACGGCAGGCCGATATTTACATCATCAACCGGGAGAACGTGCAGTGGCTGGTAGAGGCAAGCGGCATCCCCTTTGATTACGACATGGTGGTGATCGATGAGTTATCTTCTTTCAAGAATCACCAGTCCAAGCGGTTCCGTGCCTTGATGAAGGTTCGGCCGAAGGTAAGCCGGATCGTGGGTCTGACCGGGACGCCCAGCAGCAACGGTCTGATGGATTTGTGGGCGGAGTTCCGTCTGCTGGACATGGGACAGAGGCTGGGGCGGTTCATCGGCCAGTACCGCACCCGGTTTTTCCTGCCGGACAAGCGCAACGGGCAGGTGGTGTTTTCTTACAAGCCCCTTCCCGGAGCGGAAGAACGGATTTACCGGCTGATCTCCGACATTACGATTTCTATGAAATCTACGGATTACCTGCAGATGCCACGGTTCGTTTCCTCCGGCTATGAGGTGTATCTCTCTGAGGAGGAAGTGCAACGGTATGTTTCCTTCAAGCGGGATCTGCTGCTGCAGCTCCCGGACGGGGAAATCACCGCCACAAATGCTGCGGCCCTTTCCGGGAAGCTCTCCCAGATGGCAAACGGTGCGGTATACACGGATGATGGAGAAAACATTGCCATTCATGACCGGAAGCTGGATGCCCTGGAGGATATCATCGAGAGCATGGGAGGAAAGCCACTCCTGGTGGCTTACTGGTTCCGGCACGACCTGGAACGGATATCGGAGCGGCTCCACAAGCGGAAGATCCCGTTTTCCAGGCTGGATTCTTCGGAAAGCATCCGCAGATGGAACGCCGGAGAACTGCCGGTGGCGTTGATCCATCCGGCGTCAGCGGGACATGGGCTGAATCTGCAAAGCAGTGGCTCCACCCTCATATGGTTTGGGCTGACCTGGTCTTTGGAACTGTATCAGCAGACCAACGCCCGCCTCTGGCGGCAGGGGCAGCAGTCCGATACTGTGGTGGTGCAGCATATCATCACGAAAGGCACGATTGACGAGCGGATCATGAAAGCCCTGTCGGAAAAGGATACCACACAGGCTGCGTTGATCGAAGCCGTAAAAGCGGATCTGAAAATCTGAGCCAACCTAAGACAATCATGGACAATCCGAGGGAACAAAAATCGGAGGTGACAGCCATGAGCATTATTTGGAAGTATCTTGATAAACGGTCGGCCGCTGTGGACGCATTGAAGGATTACGGTAGCATGAAATTTATTATCGGCCACACGGATGACGAAATCAAAAGAGCCTATGAGAAGATGGAAGGCATCAGCAGCCCGCAGCTTGACGGTATGCCTCACAGCCATAATCCGCAGGCTTCAGAGGATAGGATCATCAAAGGCATTGAGGAGATCGATGTTTTGAAGGAGCGATACCGGCAGGCAGTGGAATACATGGCGTGGTTCGTCCCAGCCTGGGAAGAACTTACGGAGGATGAGCGGTATGTGCTTCAGACCTTCTATGGCGAGGAGAACCAGTATGGGGCAAGCGCCATCTACGATATATGCGATCACTTTGGTATCGAGCGTTCCTCTGCCTACAACCGGAAGAACCGCGCCTTAAGCCATCTGGCAATCCTGCTGTTTGGAAAGGCATGAGTAATATCGCGGATGATGTTTCCGTTCACCCATGTTATACTGTTAGCATCGAAAACTGCATAAAGACAGCCAGCCTCATGGGAGCGATCCTGTGGGGCTTTCTTTATGCCCGGAGGTGGTGGGCTGATGCCAAGGAAACCAAAACGGCCGTGTTCCTACCCCGGCTGTCCCAGGCTGACGGACGGCAGGTTCTGTGAGGAACATGAGAGGTTGGAGAACCAGCGGTACGAAAAATACGGCCGGGACCCGGCAGCCAAGCGCAGGTACGGACGGGCATGGAAACGCATCCGTGATCGGTACATGAATGCACACCCGCTTTGTGAGCGGTGCCAGAAGGAAGGCAGACTCGTAAAGGCGGAGCAGGTGCATCATATCAAGCCCCTGGCAGAGGGCGGTGATCACAGTGAAAAGAATCTGATGTCCTTATGTTCTTCCTGCCATGCGAAAATCCATGCGGAATGTGGGGACCGCTGGCACAATCACTAAAGGCCCCAGGGGCGGTCAAAATCTCTACGGTTCTGCCCCGTGGGAACGGGCGCGGGGTCTCGCGTGCGAAAAAGGCGAAATCAAAAGGGTAATAAAGGGCGGCCGGCTGCGGCTGCTCATTTTTTCGAGGAAAGGAGTGAGAAAATGCCGACAAAATCCAATAACACAGGCGGGCGCGGCGGTGCGAGACCCGGTGCGGGAAGGAAGAAATCTGCTGTCAGGGAGAAAGCCGAGAACGGCAATCCGGGCGGACGGAAGCTGGAAGTGCTGGACATTCCCGAAGTCGAGGGTGTCGATATGCCAAAGCCCCATGAGTTCCTCTCCGCAGAGCAGCGTGACGGGAGTACGCTCCAGGCGGAGGAGATATACACGGAAACCTGGGAGTGGTTAAAGAAGGTGGGCTGTGCGGCAAAGGTGTCTCCCCAGCTATTGGAGAGGTACGCCATGTGCAGCGCCCGCTGGATTCAGTGCGAGGAGATGACCAACCGCATGGGCTTCCTCTCCAAGCACCCGACCACCCAGAAGCCGATCCCGTCCCCGTTCATCAATATTGGTATCAACTACATGAACCAGGCGGTGCGGCTCTGGAACGAGATCTTCCAGATCGTGAAGGAAAACTGCAGCACCGATTACGGGGAGGTTTCTCCCCAGGATGATTTGATGGAGCGTCTGCTCCGGGCAAGGAAGGGGTGAAGCCATGTTTGAGAAAGTAAATCCGTGCCACCCGGATAAGGTGGCGGACCGTATCGCCGGCGCTCTGGTGGATGCGGCGTATAGGAAAGAAGAAAATCCCAGGATTGCTGTGGAGATCCTCATCGGCCACGGCGTCTGCCACATCATCGCGGAGAGTTCCGTACACATCCCGCTGGATGAGGTGGATGCCATTGTGAAGCGTATCGGCGGGAATCTGCACACAGATTATGTGGAAGTCCCGCAGGACGGACGCCTTGCCAATAACCAGGCAGAAGGAATCCGCTGCGGCGACAACGGCATCTTCAAGGGGATGCCGGTCACGGAGGAGCAGAAAGTCCTCTGTGAGATCGCGAAAAGTGTGTATCACATCTATCCCTCGGATGGGAAGTACATCATTGATGAGGCAAGGCTGATCCTCTGTCAGAGCAATGCGCCCACAGAGGAGCTGAAAAAGCTGTATCCCACCGCCGAGGTCAATCCCCTGGGCGACTGGACAGGCGGCACGGATGTGGACGCAGGCGCCACCAATCGGAAACTGGGTAGCGACATGGCCGATTCGGTGACGGGCGGCGGGCTTCATGGGAAAGACCTCTCCAAAGCGGATGTGTCTGTGAACATCTACGCTTGGCTCAAAGCGCAGGAAACCGGAAAGCCAGTGGAACTGTGCTGCGCCATCGGGGATGATACAGTGGACGGTGTTCCCTACGCTGAGATCGTGGAGACGGCCCGGAGATACATCCAGATCCTTGGCGGTTTTGAGAAATTTGCGGAATGGGGGCTGGTGCGATGAAAACTACATCTCATTCGGAAGGAGCATTAATTTGGGTTGATGAACAGATGAAGACTCTCGGTGTGGATGATTATCATTTTTGCCCAGAGAACGATTGTTATGTTTGTGATCGCTACGGGAACTTCTATTCAATTTGTCACAGACAGTATTCCAAGGCAGGAAATTTAGTTGAAAAATACAGGATAATGAAACTAAACGGATCAATCGATAAGTATGGCTATGTTACGTATCGCATCACGATAGATGGAATCAAAAAACATCTTAAGGCACATAGAATGATGCTAAATGCGTGGATTGGAGAAAGGCAAAATCTTGTAGTAAACCATAAAGATGGCAACAAACAGAATAATGCCCTCTCAAATCTCGAATGGTGTACAGTTGCTGAAAATAATGCTCATGCGATTAGTACGGGATTGTTTGATCCGCATGCCGCCAAACATGAATTAGCCATACCGTTAGCAGACTGGCTCACATTATATATTCTGTATGAGCATTTCGGAATGTCTATGTGCGAATTAGGGCGGATAAATAATGTTTCACATTCGACTATTTCAAAAATCGTCCAAAGAATCCGTACAATTCTGCCGAAGGAGGTGCAGCATGGAACATAAAACAATTACAGAATTCCAGTTGGTTGATATTAATCGGCTTGTCCCATATATCAATAATGCAAGGACACACAGCCCGGAGCAGATAAACAAGCTTCGGGCTTCTTTACGGGAGTTTGGATTTGTAAATCCGATTATTGTTGATAGAGATTACAACGTTCTGGCAGGACACGGACGTCTTATCGGCGCAAAGGCAGAAGGATACAAAGAAGTTCCGTGCGTTTTTGTGGATGAAATGACGGAAGCGCAGAAGAAAGCCTATATCATTGCGGACAACCGCATGGCGATGGATGCCGGATGGGATGAGGAACTTCTGCGGGTGGAGATTGAGTCCTTGCAGGGTATGGACTTTGATCCCCTGCTGACCGGTTTTGATGAAAAGGAACTGGCAGACCTGTTTGGTACAGATGATGAGGCGAAGGAAGATGACTTCGATGTGGAAGCGGAACTGGAGAAGCCCTGCTTTTCCAAAGCAGGTGACATCTGGCGGCTTGGAAAACATACCGTCATCTGCGGGGATTCCACAGACCCGGAGACGTTCCGTTTGCTTCTTAGAGACACGAAGGTCAACCTGGTCTGCACGGACGCCCCGTATTTTGTTAAACTGGAGAGCCAGTCCGGGCGGATCGCAAACGACGATCTGGAGGATGCCCAGGCCTACGAGTTCCTCATGAAAGCATTTACGAACTTCAAAGATGCCATGGCCATTGACGCTTCTATCTATGAATTTTACGCCACTATGAAAGCGCGTGTGTTTTATGACGCCTTTGAGGATGCCGGGTTCAAGGTCGGCGCCGGACTCATCTGGAAAAAGCCCAGGGCTCCGCTGATGCGGACAGACTGGAAGTTCAACATGGAACCGATCATCTTTGGCTGGAGAAAGGATGGAAAGCACAAGTGGTATGGAGACCAGAAACAGAAAGCCGTCTTTGAATTTGATGGAATCAAGAATTCAAAAGAGGACGGACATGGTCATCCTTCCAGTAAACCTGTTCCTCTCATTGCGTATCTGATACAGCAAAGCACACAGGTAAATGGAATCGTACTGGATGGGTTTCTGGGTTCAGCATCCACGCTGATTGCCTGTGACCAGATCGGGCGGATCTGTTATGGGGTGGAACTGGAACCAAAGTTTGTAGATGTGGCAGTTATGCGTTACATGAACCAGCATGGCAACAGTGCGGATGGTGTGCTGTTGATCCGGGATGGAAAGGAACATACCTACGAACAGGCACTTGATATGGCGGAGGTAATTGCAGATGAGTAATGTAAAATATCGGTTTTCTGAAGACGGCCTTGTAGCCTATGGGGAACTGGCAAGCGGTCAGATTTTTGTGATAGATGCCGATATGGTCGAAAAGATTCGTACAGTTAAATTTTATCTGGGCAGCAAAGGAAATGGCAGCCAATATTATGTGATTGACTGTAAGGGACGAACCCTCCATGATTATCTGTTTGAACACAGGCCGGGCTATGAAATAGACCATATAAAGCTGGACACATTTGACAATCGCAGGTGCAATATCCGTTATTGTACACATCAGCAGAACCAGATGAACCAGCCGCTGCAGAAAAATAATACTTCCGGTGTCAGTGGCGTGAGTTATTATCCGCCAAGGCGCAAATTCCGGGCAAGAATAAAAATCTGCCAGCAAGAGATACACCTTGGCTATTTTGATACCTTTGAAGATGCAGTAAAAGCGCGGAATATTGGAATGCTTTGTATGTTTGGACAGTATGGGAGATATAACGATACTGGAAAAGCACCGGATTGGATTGAAAGAAAAGTCGCTGGAAAATGTGCGCGTTATGCGGAACTCTCGCAGAACAGCGCATTTTTTGATTTCTGGGATGGGGGTGTTGTCAATGCTCCATGACAAACTGACCCTCGGCAGCCTCTTTGACGGCTCCGGCGGCTTCCCCCTGGGCGGCTTGCTCTCCGGCATTACCCCCGTTTGGGCATCGGAGATTGAGCCGTTCCCCATCCGGGTGACCACAAAGCGGCTGCCTTTTATGAAGCATTACGGCGATGTCTCCCGGATGGACGGCGCAGAGGTAGAGCCGGTGGACATCATCACCTTCGGCTCGCCCTGCCAGGATATGAGCATTGCCGGGAAAAGAGCCGGGCTTGGCGGCTCACGGAGTAACCTCTTTTATGAGGCAATACGGATTGTAAAAGAAATGAGGTGTGCAACTGATGGCAGATATCCAAGGTATATCGTCTGGGAGAACGTCCCTGGCGCGTTCAGTTCCAACAAGGGCGCGGACTTCCAGTCCGTCCTCGAAGAGGTCTGCTCGGTCAAAGGATACGAAATTCATACTCCTCGACCTGAGAGATGGGCAAACGCCGGGGAGATCATGGCAGACGATTTCAGTCTCGCATGGCGGGTATTTGATGCGCAGTACTGGGGAGTTCCCCAGCGCAGAAAACGTATCTACCTTGTCGCAGATTTTGCAGGCGGGAGTGCCGGAAAAATACTATTTGAGTCCGAAGGCGTGTCTGGGTATACTCCGCAGGGCTTCCGCCCGTGGCAAGGAGCTGCCGGAACTTTTGCGGAAGGCGCTGGAACGTCAGGCTGCGTCTGCTTAAACGACCAGGGCGGCAGCCGCATGGATGTGACGGAGGACGTTGCGGCAACGCTCCGGGCAGAAAACCACGGGCATCCTCCCTGCGTGATGGGTGCGGCAGGTTTCTGTACAGAGCATTCCGCACAGGCCAGGGGCATCGGGTATGAGGAGGAGACCTCGCCTACCCTCCGTGCCGGTACGGTGCCGGCGGCGGTTTATGAAAACCATAGCCAGGACACCAGATACACCGGCCCGCTGGAGACAGCCCCCACGGTCATGTCTACCTATGGCACAGGCGGAAACAACCAGCCCTTTGTGGTGGAGACACCCAAGACGCTGAAGATCCGCTCTGGCTGTGAAGGCGGCGGCAAAGGTGCGCTGATCCAGGATAACAAATCCGCTACGCTTGGCTGCAGCAACGACCAGATGGTATTCGTGCCGTTCGTGAAAGGTACCCGTCCCCACACTTCCGATGAAGGACAGCAGTGGAAAGCCTCCGATGTGGCGAACACGCTGAATACCTGCGATGTGGGCGAGACCCGGTGTAATGAACTGGCGGTCAAAGTGTATGGCATCTGCTCCAAGGACAGCAACGCCATGAAATCCGAGAATCCTAAGAGCGGCTTCTACGAAGCGGAAACTTCCAGATGCCTGGATGCGAACGGCGGAAATCCTACCTGCAATCAGGGAGGCATGGCCGTGGTGGCCTTGCAGGGTTCCATGATTGGCAGGGCGGATAAGAACGGTCCCCAGGGAAGCGGTTTGAACGAAGATGTATCCTTTACGCTGGATGCCGCTGATCGTCACGCCGTAGCCTACTGCATGACCACCGGCACTTACACCCAGATGCTTAAGGAACAGTCCCCGACCTTGATGGCAAGGGACTATAAGGACCCGCCTGTGGTGAACGAGACCGAGCCGGAATACATTGTACGCAGGCTGACACCCACCGAGTGCGCAAGGCTGCAAGGTTTCCCGGACTGGTGGTGCGCTGGGCTTGAGACCGATGAGCCGTCTGAGGAGGAGATCAAGTTCTGGACAGAGGTGTTTGAGATACACCGCTCCGTCATGGGGAAGTCCTCCAGACCCAAGAGCAGGAACCAGATCATCAAGTGGCTGAAGAATCCCCACTCCGACAGCGCAGAATATAAAATGTGGGGCAACGGCGTGGCGCTCCCCAACGTCTATTTCGTGCTTTCCGGCATTGTGTACTACTCACAATTCCCGGAATTTTTGTTGTGACATATTTTGTGCCGGATTCGCTTGCTATTTCCGCCGCTTAGAGTGATTAATGTAGTACCGAAAAACAAGGAGGTACAGAGAATGCGAATTGAATTTCACAGAACAGGCGCGGAAAGGAAGGCACTGGTAACAGCCATTGGGGAAATACTGGAAGTCAGGCCGCAGTACAAAGGGATGCCGAGCGCCGCTTACGAAATCGACTACTTTACAGTAACGAAAGAAGGTACGCTGGAGTTTGATGACCGGGCTGACAGCGAGGAGGTGGAAAACCTGCTGGAGCAGCTTGCAGACCGGGGGATTGTTGCAGCGCCGACGGAAATGGCGCAGACTTGGCTTAATGCGAGGGAGGCAGAACGATCCGAAAAAAGCGAAACCGAGCCACAGGAGGAAAATGTGGGGCTTACGGTAGAAATCCCGCTCGACAAGGTGGCGGTAGGCAACCTTACCAAGCTGCTGGATGCCAAAGGGAATCTGATACGGAAAGCCCTGGGCATCACCGACCTTCGCATTGAGGTGCTGGACGACCGGGTGGCGTTCCCCTGGTTCTCCCAGGTAGACGCAGACTCCGCAGCCGCCTACACCCACTTCATCTCCGCACTCTGCGAGATGAGCAGGAATGCCAAGCGGGTGACAGCGACCGAGAAGCCGGTGGACAATGAGAAATACGCCTTTCGCTGCTTTCTCCTGCGGCTTGGATTTATCGGAACAGAGTATAAGGCAGAACGCAAAATCCTGCTGAAGAACCTGACCGGTTCATCCGCTTTCAAGAATGGGAGTGTGAGCCATGAAGTTTCCAAGTAGAGAAGTCGTGGAGCGCATCCGCCGTGAATATCCCGCCGGCACCCGTGTGGAACTGGTGCGGATGGATGATGTGCAGGCCCCGCCTGTCGGTACAAAGGGCACTGTCAAAGGTGTGGACGACACCGGCTCCCTTCTCATGCGCTGGGATAATGGCAGTGGCCTGAACGTGGTCTATGGGGAGGATATTGTCCGGAAAATTCCTGTGGTCAAAACAGTCTGTTATGGCAGAACCAAAGAATGGTACAGCCGTGCGGAGGCAGAGCAGTTTTTCTTTCACGCAATGATGAACTCCGAAGGCAGTGAGCAAAATCGGTACATGAAAATATATACGGAATTGAAATTGGGGAAAGCATTCTGTACGGATGAGGAGGAATGAGCAATGGAACAGGATATTTTGGAGCAGCTCTATTTTGGCAGGATTGTGCCATGGGAGAACCGGAATGATAAGACGCCTGAAATGGAACAGTGCAGTGAACAGGTTTACCAGGATGTGGAACGTTTGACGCAGCTGCTGGATGAGGACGGGAAAAAGATCCTCGAAAGGCTTATGGATAACCGTTCGGAATTGGAAAGCCAGCAGATTCTGGAGGGCTTCAAGGATGGGTTCCGGCTGGGTGTGCAGCTTACGGCAGCCGGTCTGGAAAACAAAAATAAGCTGTAAAATACACAAATCCTGCCCGGAATCATTGTGTAATATATAGTGCGGAATTGACTTGCTATTATCCTCATTTAGAGCGAATATGTGTACACCGAAAGGGAAAACACACAGCCGCGAGGCAGAAAAAACGGAGGATTTCAGAATGAACGAGAAAACAGCAAGGCAGATCGCAGAGATGAAGAACCAGACCATCGGGGTCGAGGTCGAGATGAACAGCATCACCCGCCAGAAGGCAGCGAAGGTTGCGGCTACCTACTTTGGCACAGGCAGATATGAGAACACCGCCGGCCGCAACGGATACAGCACCTGGAGTGCATGGGACAGCCAGGGGCGCGAGTGGAAATTCCAGAAGGACGTTTCCATTGCGGGACCGGAAGAACAGGAATGCGAACTGGTTACCCCGATCCTGACCTACGGTGACATCGAAACCCTGCAGGAGCTTTGCAGACAATTAAGACATGCAGGTGCAAAAAGTGATGCCAGCCGGGGCTGCGGGGTCCACATCCACATCGGGGCACAGGGGCACACGCCGCAGAGCCTCCGGAACCTTGCCAACATCATGGCGAGCCACGAAAGCCTGATCGCCGAGGCACTGAAACTGGACCGGGGCCGCATGAGCCGCTACTGCCGCACGGTAGACCCACGGTTTTTGGAGCAGGTTAACCGCAGGAAGCCCCGCACGATGTCACAGCTTGCGGACATTTGGTACACCAGCAACGGCGCAAGCTGCGGCAGGAGCCACCACTACAACGACAGCCGCTACCATATGCTCAACCTCCACGCCACCTTTACCAAAGGCACGGTCGAGTTCCGGCTCTTCCAGTTCGATGAGCCGACCGCCGAGCGCAGGGGCGGCATCCACGCAGGGCAGCTTAAGAGCTACATCCAGCTTTGCCTGGCCTTAAGCCAGATGGCGAAGAATGTGAGGACGGCAAGCCCTAAGCCCCAGCAGAACGAGAACCCCAAATACGCTATGCGCACCTGGCTCCTCCGCCTGGGCTTCATCGGCGAGGAGTTCGCAACGGCCAGAGATTTTCTGACCCGCAATCTCTCTGGGGACACAGCCTTCCGGCACGGTAGAGCAGCCGCTTGAAGGACACGCAGGAGTTAGCCTCCTGCCACCTTACCCTTGACCGCCTCGGCGGTCTTAAGGTGGTAGAAGGGTGATCCCTTCGGAAAGGAGATGCGGATATGCATTTGACAATTAAGGATACTGCGAAAATGAGGAGAATGGGATATACCGTTAAGGCGATGTACGAAACGGCGAAAGGCATCCCGTTCCTAAAGTATTTCATGGACAAGGCAGAAATGGACAGATTTACCGCAAATGCGGAAGAAGAGGGTTCAAGGCTGGTGGCTTGGGCAGAAAGGAGTGTCTGAAAGATGAAGAGATACTACATTGCTTATGGAAGCAACCTCAATGTCGGTCAGATGCGGATGCGCTGCCCGTACGCCACGATCCTCGGCACGGCAAACCTTAAGGACTGGGAACTGCTTTTTAAGGGGAGTAAGACCGGCTCCTACCTGACCATCGAGAAAAGCGAAGGCAGCACGGTCCCTGTGGTGATCTGGGAGGTGACGGCTCCAGATGAAGCCGCCCTCGACCGCTACGAGGGATTCCCCAATTTCTACTACAAACGGGACATTAAACTCCAGTACAAAGGCATACGCACGGGGAAACGCAGGACGGTGACGGCCTTTGCCTACATTATGCATGAGGACAGGCCGATTGGCATTCCGAGTAATTTCTACATGAGGACTTGCTTGGAAGGGTATGATACCTTCTGCTTCGACAAAAACATTCTGGTTGACGCTTACGACAAATGCAGGGAGGTATGCGGATATGAAGGATAATGTGATCCGGATAGCGGTTTGCCCACTGTGTGGCAGAACCTACCATGGCGTTCCGGCGCTTTCACGGGAGGACAACAAAACGTTCATCTGCCCGGACTGCGGCACCCGGCAGGCGCTCCAGTCCATCGGTGTGGAGCCATCTGAACAGGAACAGATCATCGAGACGATCCACCGTCATACACAGGAGTGATATACACAATTTGTTCCTCTGATCTTTGTGTAGATTATGCTCAGAATTGACTTGATAATATGTGCTTTTAGAGCGAATATGTACACACCGAAAGGGAAAACAAAGCAAAATGGAGGACGCCAACATGAAAGCCTACAACGCCTTTAGAACACAGGTTGAGAACATCAAGACTGAGAAGGACCTCAAAGATGCCCACATTAGCATTTGCCGCGCATACAGCGCCTACCGCATCAGCTACGAGCAGTTCATGGAACTCCGGAAGATGATGATTTCCAGGAGAGCTGAAAAAGGCTTTTCTTGGGGCAAGGGCATTTAAAAAACGGCGCAGGACACGGAGGATAAAAACCATGACGATCAACGAAGCAATGAAAAAATACAGACTGCCGAACCCCACCACTCCAGAGGACTTGGAATGCAGATGGAGCAAGGTCTTAACCTTCGGGGACAAGATAGTGATGGCTGGGCATTTTTATAACGGGATGAACAAGCCCTGCTACTTCGGTGCGGCATACGAGTTCCTTACCGATGACCACACCTGCGAAGGAATGATCGGGCTGAGAGCAGCCAGCGGGGTTGAGTTCGAGGATGACGGCAACGCTATCGCCTGGGCGATGCAGCAGTAAAGAAAACCAGCAGAGATCGAGCCACATGGCTCTTTCTCTCGTACAGAACCGTTTTGGAAGTCGCAGCGATGCGGCTTATTTTTATGCCATTTTGGAGGTGGTGTCTATGCGAAAACTGAAAAAATACAAGCCCACCAGGTTTATGGCGAAGACCTCGCACTACGATAAGGACGCCGCCGATTATGCGGTGATGTTCATCGAGTCCCTCTGCCATACCAAGGGTACCTGGGCGGGAAGGCCCTTTGAACTGATCGACTGGCAGGAGCAGATCATCCGTGACCTGTTTGGCGTGTTAAAGCCCAACGGCTACCGCCAGTTCAATACAGCGTATATCGAGATTCCCAAGAAACAGGGAAAGTCAGAACTTGCCGCCGCTGTGGCGCTCCTGCTTCTCTGCGGGGACGGCGAGGAACGGGCCGAGGTGTATGGGTGTGCCGCCGACCGTAACCAGGCAAAGATTGTGTTTGATGTGGCGGTGGATATGGTGCGGTTCTGCCCGGCTCTTTCCAAGCGGGTGAAGATCCTGGAGTCCCAGAAGAAGATTACCTATCTTCCTACCAACTCCTCCTACCAGGTGCTTTCAGCGGATGTGGCGAATAAGCACGGCTTCAATACCCACGGTGTGATCTTCGATGAACTGCACACCCAGCCCAACCGGAAACTTTTTGACGTCATGCTCCAGGGTTCCGGGGATGCCCGGATGCAGCCGCTGTATTTCCTGATCACCACAGCGGGCAACGACACCAACTCCATCTGCTACGAGGTACACCAGAAAGCCATTGATATCGCGGAAGGCAGGAAGGTCGATCCTACTTTCTATTCTGTCATTTACGGCGCTGCCGAGGATGAGGACTGGACGGACCCCAAGGTCTGGAAGAAGGCAAACCCCTCCCTCGGTATTACGGTGGGTATTGATAAGGTCAAAGCCGCCTGTGAATCCGCCCAGCAGAATCCTGGCGAGGAGAACGCTTTCCGGCAGCTCCGGCTGAACCAGTGGGTGAAGCAGTCTGTCCGCTGGATGCCGATGGACAAGTGGGACGCCTGTGCATTCCCAGTTTCCGAGGATGATCTGGAGGGGCGCATCTGCTACGGCGGGCTGGATCTTTCATCCACCACAGACATCACGGCTTTTGTGCTGGTGTTCCCGCCGCTGGATGAGGAGGATAAATACTATGTCCTGCCATACTTCTGGATACCGGAAGAAACCCTTGACCTCCGCGTCCGGCGCGACCATGTCCCCTATGACCTGTGGGAACGCCAGGGAACGCTGATGACTACCGAGGGAAATGTGGTCCATTACGGCTACATCGAGAAATTCATCGAACAGTTGGGCGAGCGGTTCAATATCCGGGAAATCGCCTTTGACCGCTGGGGCGCTGTACAGATGGTGCAGAACCTGGAGGGCATGGGCTTTACGGTGGTTCCCTTCGGGCAGGGCTTTAAGGATATGTCCCCGCCGACCAAGGAACTGATGAAGCTGGTGCTGGAGGAGAAAATCGCCCACGGCGGACACCCGGTGCTGCGGTGGATGATGGACAACATCTTCATCCGTACCGACCCGGCCGGCAACATCAAGGCGGACAAGGAAAAATCCACAGAGAAGATTGACGGTGCGATTGCCACCATTATGGGGCTTGACCGGGCGATCCGCTGTGGGAATGATACGGGAGCTTCGGTTTATGACAGCCGGGGCCTTTTGTTTATCTGAAAGGACGGTGATTTGATATGGGTATCTTTTCCGGGCTTTTCCGTTCCAGGGATAAGCCCCAGAACCGCACTACAGGCAGTGCCTACAGCTTTTTCTTTGGCGGCAGTTCGGCTGGCAAGCGCGTTAATGAACGCTCTGCTATGCAGATGACGGCGGTGTATGCCTGCGTCCGTATCTTATCGGAAGCTGTGGCAGGCCTGCCGCTGCACCTTTACCGCTATAAGGAGGACGGCGGCAAGGAGAAAGCCATCGACCATCCGCTGTATCTTTTACTGCATGACGAGCCAAACCCGGAGATGAGTTCCTTCGTGTTCCGGGAGACGCTTATGACCCACCTTTTGCTGTGGGGCAATGCTTATGCACAGATTATCCGCAACGGAAAAGGTGAAGTGATTGCCCTCTATCCGCTGATGCCGGACCGGATGACGGTGAACCGTGACAGCAATGGACAGCTTTATTACGAATACACCGTCAGCATGGATGATGCGCCTACGGTCAAAGGCAGTCTTGTCCGGCTGCATCCTTCCGATGTGCTGCATATCCCAGGGCTTGGCTTTGACGGGCTGGTGGGGTATTCCCCTATCGCTATGGCAAAGAACGCCATCGGCATGGCGATTGCCTGTGAGGAATACGGGGCGAAGTTCTTTGCCAACGGTGCGGCCCCTGGCGGTGTCCTGGAGCATCCGGGTACCATCAAAGACCCGCAGCGCGTCCGGGAAAGCTGGCAGTCCACCTTTGGCGGCAGCGGTAATGCCAATAAGATCGCTGTCTTAGAGGAGGGAATGAAATACACACCGATTGGCATCTCGCCGGAACAGGCGCAGTTTTTGGAAACCAGAAAATTTCAGATCAATGAGATCGCTCGGATTTTCCGGGTGCCGCCCCACATGGTGGGCGACCTGGAGAAGTCGAGCTTTTCTAATATTGAGCAGCAGTCTCTGGAGTTCGTGAAATACACGCTGGAGCCCTGGCTGGTGCGATGGGAGCAGTCCATCCAGAGGACGTTGCTTTCCCCGGAGGAAAAGAAGCAGTACTTTGCCAAGTTCAATGTGGAAGGGCTGCTCCGGGGCGATTATGCCAGCAGGATGACCGGCTACGCTACGGCAAGGCAGAACGGCTGGATGAGCGCCAACGACATCCGGGAACTGGAGAACATGGACCGCATCCCTGCCGAGGAAGGCGGAGACCTGTACCTTATCAATGGCAATATGCTCCCGCTGGGGAATGCGGGCGCTTTTGCAGATACACAAACGGGAAAGGAGGAAAACCCCGATGAAGAAGTTCTGGAAGTGGAAGAACCAGGCGGAGACGGAGACAGCCCCGGCGGAGCGGACGCTGTTCCTGAACGGCACCATCGCCGAGGAAAGCTGGTTTGACGATGACGTCACGCCGCAGCTTTTTAAAGAGGAACTGATGGGCGGAAGCGGAGACATCACGGTCTGGATCAACAGCCCCGGCGGTGACTGCGTAGCGGCGGCCCAGATCTATAACATGCTGATGGACTATCCGCATAATGTCACGGTCAAGATTGACGGCATTGCGGCCAGCGCCGCATCGGTCATTGCGATGGCTGGCACGAAGGTGCTGGTATCGCCGGTGTCCATGATGATGATCCACAATCCTATGACCGTGGCCATGGGCGATACCGCTGAGATGCAGAAAGCCATCGAAATGCTTGCAAGTGTGAAAGACTCCATCATCAACGCCTATGAGATCAAGACCGGCCTGTCCCGCGCCAAGCTGTCCCATCTCATGGACGCGGAGACCTGGATGGACGCAAACAAGGCGGTGGAGCTTGGCTTTGCCGATGATGTCCTGGCACGGGCGGAGATCCCGGAGGACATGGAGCCGCCTGCGGTGTCCATGCTCTATTCCAAAGCGGCTGTGGTCAACTCTCTCATGGATAAGATTGCAGCCAAGTGCAGGACCAATCCTAAGAAAATTGAAGATTCCAAACCCAAGGGCCGCTCCGTAGACAGTCTCTACGAGCGGCTCAATCTTTTGAAAAATTAAAGGAGGATACCACAATGACGATTCTTGAACTGCGCGAGAAGCGCGCCAAAGCCTGGGAAGCCGCAAAGGCATTTTTGGATTCCCATAGAAACGATAAAGGCATCCTGTCTGCCGAGGATGATGCCGCCTACACCCGCATGGAGCAGGAAATCACCGACCTGGGCAAGGAGATTGCCCGCCTGGAACGCCAGGAGGCACTGGATGCAGAACTGAACCGCCCGGTGAACAAGCCCTTGACGGGTAAGCCTATGAACGGCAAGGAAGAGGCTAAAACTGGCCGTGCGGCGGATGAGTACCGCCAGAATTTCTGGAATATGATGCGCTCCAAAGCACCGATGCCTTCTGTGGTAAACGCGCTGCAGATCGGCACGGATTCCGAGGGCGGGTATCTGGTGCCGGATGAATATGAGCGTACTCTGGTAGAGGCACTGGAAGAAGAGAATATCTTCCGCCAGCTTGCAAAGGTGATCCAGACCTCCAGCGGCGACCGGAAGATCCCGGTGGTGGCATCCAAGGGAACTGCCTCCTGGATTGATGAGGAAGGAGCCTACACGGAAAGCGATGACTCCTTTGCGCAGGTATCCATTGGAGCCTACAAGCTGGGGACGATGATCAAGGTTTCCGAGGAACTGTTAAATGACAGTGTGTTTGACCTGGAGTCCTACATTGCCAGGGAGTTTGCGAGAAGGATCGGAACCAAAGAGGAGGAAGCCTTCTTTACCGGGGACGGTACCGGAAAGCCTCTGGGAATCCTGGCTGCCTCTGGTGGTGCGGAAACCGGTGTGACGGCGGCATCCGCCACTGCGGTAACAGCAGATGAACTGATGGATCTGTTCTATTCTCTGAAATCCCCGTACCGTAAAAATGCGGTGTGGATTTTGAACGACTCCACCATCAAGGCTATCCGCAAGCTGAAGGATAACAATGGCCAGTACCTGTGGCAGCCGTCCCTGGTAGCCGGTACGCCGGACACGATCCTTGGCCGGCCGGTGAAAACCTCTGCTTATATGCCTGCCATTGCGGCCGGGGCGAAGACCATCGCTTTTGGTGATTTCTCTTATTACTGGATCGCAGACCGCCAGGGGCGTTCCTTCAAGCGCCTAAATGAGCTGTATGCGGCAAATGGACAGGTTGGTTTCCTTGGCTCCCAGAGAGTGGACGGCAAGATGATCCTGCCGGAGGCTGTTAAGGTGCTGGTACAGAAGGCCGGATCTGCGGGTTAAGGATACAGATAGCTATGGAAGGGTGTGTAGATAGAATCCATGCCCTTCCTCCCTGGTGGAGGTGAGGATGATGGTGGTAACGCTGGAAGAGATGAAACAGTATCTCCGGGTTGATTATGAAGATGATGACCAGTTGATTGCGGGCTTTATAGTATCTGCGGAGCAGCTTTGCCGGGATATCCTCCGGGCTGATGAAACAACGGATTTGGAAAAGAATGAGACCGTAAAAATTGCTGTCATGTATGCAGCCGCATATTTCTACGAACACCGGGAGGAGGCGGACCACCATGACTTGGCTCTGACAATCCGCTCCCTCTTGTTTGGTTCAAGGAAGGAGGCTTTCTGATGAAAATTGAACTGCTGAATGTCAGGATTTTCATATCAAAGAGTACGGTGGTCACCGATGCCATCGGAAACCGCCGGAATGAATGGCAGCCTTTCTATACCTGTTATGCGACGGTCAGCGGCGAGGCCGGGAAAGAACAGACTGACGCAGGGATGGTGGTGGATGACTCCAATATTGATTTTACGATCCGCTGGTGCAAAAAGGCGGCTGAAATTGATAGTACCCATTTCCGGGTGGAATTCAATGGGGAGCTTTACAACATCGCCGCTGTGGATCATATGAACTACAGGCGCAAGAGTATCAAGCTGTCCTGTGAGAAAGTGAGGCGGTAGCGATGGGAAGGAAAATTTCTATCAGCCAGCTTTCCGCTGCTGTAATGGAGCAGCTGAACGAGTACGCAGAATTGGCCACGGAGGATATGAAGGAAGCGGTGAAAAAGGCAGGTACGGCTGTCCGGAAGGATATTGAAGCCAGCGCACCAAGGAATACCGGGGACTACGCAAAAAGCTGGGCTGTGAAAACCACAAAGGAAAGTTCCAATGCCCTACGGGTAACCGTGCATTCACGGAACCGGTATCAGCTTGCTCATCTGCTGGAGTATGGCCATGCGAAGCGTGGCGGTGGCCGGGTAGCTGCAAGGCCCCACATTGCTGCTGCGGAAGAGGCTGGAATTGAGCAGCTGGAGCGTGAGATTGAGAGGAGCCTGACAAATGGATGATTTGGTGAAACTTTTGGAGGAAACGGGCATCCCTTTTGCCTATGACCACTTTGCGGAAGGGGAATCCCCCGATCCTCCGTTCATCTGCTACCTTCTGCCCCAGAGCGATAACTTTTCCGCAGACGGGAAGGTTTATCTGAAGGTCAGCAGTGTGAATATCGAACTGTACACAGACAGCAAAGATTTGTCTGTCGAACAGAAACTGGAAGCCGTGTTGGATACGCACGGTATTTTTTATGACAAAACAGAGGTCTGGATCGAGAGCGAGAAACTCTATGAAGTCCTCTACTCGTTTGAAATGGAGGTTTGATTTTTATGGGAAACAAGGTCAAGTATAACTTGAAAAATGTCCACGCTGCAAAGCTGACCGAGACGGATTCCGATGGCACGACCACCTTTTCGTATGCGGAGCCGAAGGCAATCCCCGGCGCAGTGAGTATCAGCTTGGATGCAGAGGGTGAAACCAGCCCATTCTATGCGGATGGTATTGTTTACTTCCGTAGTGTGACCAATAACGGTTACAGCGGCGATTTGGAGATTGCCCTGATCCCGGAGTGGTTCCGCACGGAGATCCTGCAGGAGAAGCTGGATGCAAAAGGGGTGCTGGTTGAAAACAGCGGTGTTGGCGAGAGCGTGAAATTTGCCCTGCTTTTTGAATTTGACGGGGATGTGAACGCTATCCGCCATGTGCTATATAACTGTTCTGCCTCCCGCCCGTCTATCGAGTCGGAAACGAAGGAAGATACGATTGAACCGGGTACAGAGACACTGTCCATTACCGCCGATCCCCGTTCCGATGGGCTGGTCAAGGCCAGAACCGGCGATACAACAGATGCCGGTACTTATGCGAATTGGTATAAGGCAGTGTACACACCGACTGAAGATGAACCGGAAGAAACAACTGGTCAGGGAGGTAGCGTATGATCAAGCGTGAGATAGAAATCAGCGGGAAGAAGGTGCCGTTCCGTTCCTCTGCCACGATCCCCCGCCTGTATCGGGCGAAGTTTAAGAGGGATATTTTCAAGGATCTGTCCAAGCTGGAAAAATCCTATAGGGGAAAGACGGAAAACGGTGAGGAGCTGCAGATCGAGGACCTGGAGATTTTTGAGAACGTGGCCTATGTGATGGCCTACCATGCGGACAACAGCATACCGGCGAACATAGAGGACTGGCTGGATCAGTTCGATATGTTCTCCATTTATGAGGTGCTGCCGCAGATTCTGGAACTGTGGGGCGAGAACCTTGTGACGGATGTGACGTCAAAAAAAAGATTGGCAGAAGTGAGCGGGAAATGACCACGCCGCTGTTCCTTCTGCGAAGCGTGGAACTGGGGATTTCCATCCGGGATCTGGATTTGCTTACGATTGGGCTGGTTCTGGATATGTGGACGGAAAAATCCAATGACGGCGTGAAATATAAGCGGCTTGCCACTCAGGAGGACTTCGATAAGTTCTGAGGCAGCATCGGTTAGAAATAATCGGTGCTTTTTTCATGCTCGGAGCAATCCGGGCTTTTTTCATGCCCATTTTTAAGGAGGTGAGGGTTGTGGCGAACCGGATTAAGGGTATCACAGTTGAGATTGGTGGCGATACCACAGGGCTTGATAAGGCGCTGAAGAGCGTCAATTCTTCTATCACGAAAACGCAGTCTGCCTTAAATGATGTAAACCGTCTGCTAAAACTCGATCCTTCCAATACGGTGCTGGTGGCGCAGAAGCAGGAACTGCTGGCTCAGGCGATAAGCCAGACGGAAGAAAAACTGTCGGCTCTGGAAGCCGCACAGGAGCAGGTGGTCGCAGCCTTTGCCCGTGGGGATATTGGGGCGGATAAGTATCAGGCGTTCCAGCGGGAGATTGAGGAAACCCGTGGAAAGTTGAATAAATATAAGGCTGACCTATCTGACCTGCAGACAGAGCAGGACGCCCTCTCCCAGAATACCGCACGGCTGGAAAAGCTGTTCGCCGCTACGGGAACAGAGGTAGACGATTATGCGGATGTCCTTGGCAGCCGGCTGACTTCTGCTATCAAAAACGGGACTGCGAATTCTGACCAGCTGCGGACAGCCCTTGAGAAGATCGGGAAGTCTGCCACAGGAGGGAAAGCCGATATCCGCCAGCTGACGGACGCTCTGGATACCGTGGATGACGGGCAGGCGATTCAAAACCTGATCCAGCAGCTGAACGAAGCCGGAGACGCTGCGGAAAATACAGCGGATGACGTAGGTCAGATTGCGGAGAACACGAAAGGTGCTGCGCTGATGCAGGCGGCGGATCAGCTGTCTGCTGTGGGCGATAAGATACAGGAGATCGGCGATAAGGCGCTGGATGCCTACTCGGATACGGAAAATGCCGTCACCAAGGTCAACGCTTACTTTGGTGAGACCGGAAAAGCCGCCGAGCAATCCGCCTCCGTGATCAAGAACGTCTATTCCTCTGGTGTTGGGGAAAGCATGGATGCCGTGGCCAATGCGGTTCTGATGGTCAAAAAGAACCTTGGCGATTTGAGCGAAACGGATCTGACCAACCTGACCCAGCAGGCGATCACGCTGGAGGAACTGTACGGGATTGATATGAACGAGACCCTCCGGGGTGTCAATTCCCTGATGCAGCAGTATGGCCTGACGGCACAGGAAGCCATGGATTATATCGTGGTGGGTACCCAGAACGGTCTGGATAAGACCAATGAACTGGGCGATAACCTATCTGAATATGCCGGGAAATTCGCACAGGCGGGATATTCTGCTTCTGAATACTTCCAGCTTCTGGACAATGGCTTGAAGAATGGCGCATACAACCTCGACAAGGTTAATGATGCTATTAACGAGGTCACTACCCGTCTGGTTGACGGCACTATCGGGGAATCCATCGGGATGTTCTCCACAAAGACACAGGAGTTATTTACTTCATGGCAGAATGGCGGAGCTACGCAGAAACAGGTGATTGACTCCATCGTGGCGGATATTGCCGGGTGTACGAACCAGCAGGAAGCCTTAAACCTAGCAGCTCTTGCTTTTGGAACGATGGCCGAGGATGGGAACCTGAAATTCATCACTTCTCTGACTTCGGTGGGAAGTACTTATGACAGTGTGAAAGGTTCCGCACAGGGCTTGTTCGATGCAACGACCACGCCTATGCAGGAGATGGAATCCAACACCCGGAAGCTGCAGCAATCCCTTGTTCCTCTTGGAGAGAAACTGGCTGAGATCGCCAATACAATCCTTCCTCCGCTGGTTGCGGTGATCCAGACGGTGAGCGGATGGTTTGCGCAGTTGCCGGGGCCGGTGCAGAACTTTATCATCATCCTTGGCGTTCTGCTTGCAGCTTTCACGGCGCTGACTCCGGTCATTGCGGCTTTGGCGGTTTCCGTAGGCGCGTTGAATATCTCCCTCCTACCAATCATTGCAGTGATTGCGGCGGTAGCGGCGGCTATTGCCGGGATTATTGCCATTATCCAGAACTGGGGTGCCATCACGGAGTGGTTTGGAAACCTGTGGAATACCATCTGTACCGGGATTGGCACCATGATCGAAAGTGTGAAAACGTGGTTTTCCAACCTCTGGACACACCTGCAGAATGTTTGGAATGGCATCTGTAATGTAGTGCAGACAGCCGTGATGCTGTTAGGTTCTATTATTCAGGGTGCCGTGGATATCATCACGCTGCCGTTCCGGTTTATCTGGGAGAACTGCAAAGATATCGTGACTTCCGTCTGGAATGGGATTAAGGATACTGTCAGTTCCGTGCTGTCTGCCATCTCCGGTGTGATCTCCAGCATTATGGGAGCTATCCAGAACGTGATCAGTTCCATCTGGAATGCGATCAGCAGCAAGGTGTCGGCGGTGGTGAACGCCATTAAAAATACCGTGACCTCTGTCTTTAATGCCATCAAGTCGGTGGCTTCTACGGTGTGGAATGGCATTAAATCTGTCATTTCCACGGTAGTGGACGGGATCAAGAGCAAGGTTTCTTCCGTATTCAATGCGGTAAAGAGTACGGTGTCTTCCGTATTCAACGGAATCAAGAGTACTGCAACCACGGTGTGGAATGGAATTAAGACCGCCATCACGAAGCCGATTGAAGCGGCAAAGAATACGATCAAAGGGATTGTGGACAAGATCAGCGGCTTCTTCTCCGGCATGAAGCTGGAACTGCCGAAGATCAAGCTGCCGCATTTCAAGATTACGGGCAAGTTATCCCTTGCTCCGCCGAGCGTTCCCCACCTGTCGATTGACTGGTATAAGGAAGGCGGTATCATGACGAAACCGACCATCTTTGGCATGAATGGCAGCAGCCTGATGGCGGGCGGTGAGGCTGGCCGGGAAGCGGTTCTTCCGTTGAAGGGATTTTACCAGCAGCTGGATCAGATGATTTCCAGCTATCTGAACACCAGTGCTTTGGAAAAATATCTGGCGATCATTGCGGAAAACAGCTGTAAGGGACTGTATCTGGATGACGGGACGCTGGTAGGGCATCTGCTCCCTGCCATTGACAGCGGCCTTGGAAAAACACAGAAACTGCAAAGGAGGCTGAGCCTATGAGACCAGATGTGAAAATCAATGATTTGTGGATGTTTGCGATGGGCTGGCTCCGGGAGGAGATTGACTTTCCAACGCCGCAGTCACAGACCAATACGGTTGTGGTACCGGGGCGCAATGCTCCGATCCGTTTTACTGAGGCTCTTGGGTGGGTATCCTACCAGCCCCGGAGTTTTTCTATTACCTTGTCCATGTTAGGGAGCCGGGAAAAGTTTAATCAGATGAAGGATGTTCTTGCCAATCTCTATGCCGGGCAGCTGTGCCACGTGATTCTTAGTGAGGAGCCGGAGCTATATGCCGTTGGTACCTTGGAACTGGAACCAGCCTATGATCCCCTTATTGGGAAGGGGCAGATGGTGCTGTCCTGTTCAGACGGGGATGCCTACCGGTATCACACGGAAGAAACAGAAGTTTCTATTACGGGAGGCGGCACGGCGATCCTGAACAATGACTATATGCCGGTCGTACCTACGGTAGTCACGACAGCGGAAACAGCACTGAGCTGGAGTATCGGTGAAGATGTATTCCGAAAATCCGTCAGTGCCGGGACATGGACATTCCCGGAACTGGAACTGCAGGAAGGGCAAAACTCAGTCAGCATTACGGGAGAAGGCACGACCACCTTCCGGTACCGGGAGGGACGCCTATGAGTTTGTTTCGAGTGTTTGTGGATGGGCAGCTGTTTTACCATCCCCATCTGTCCCAACTTTCCATCACGGAGGCAAAAGTGCAGGAGGATGCGGAGAATATTGACAGCCTGACCCTCTCTGCTCCGTTCAACCATCCCTATCTTTCTGCGGTTCAGCCGATGGCTTCGACCATTGTCTGCAAAAAGGATGCTCTTACGGTATTTGAGGGGCGGGCCTTGGATGAGGGGACGGATTTTTATAATACGCATACATGGACCTGCGAGTCCTGCCTTGCGTATTTGAAGGACACCATGCAGCCTCCATTTTCCTATCAGGGGCCGCTCCGTGGGCTGCTGGAGCAGTTCCTCTCTGTGCATAACGCTGCGGTGGAAGAAAAAAAGCAGTTCACCCTTGGCACGGTGACAGTGACGGATAACAACGATTATATCAGCTACAGCAATTCCGACTATTCGGTAACAATGGATGCCATACAGGACAAGCTGATCAAGACACACGGCGGCTACCTGCAGGTGCGTTATACCGAGAATGGGAAGGTGCTGGATTATCTGGAGGACTTTCCAGACCGGTCGCTGCAGACCGTGGAGTTTGGCAAGAATCTCACGGATGTGAAGATTACCCGTGACCACACGGAGCGGGTGACGGCTCTGATTCCGCTGGGGGCGAAACTTACAGAGACTGACGAGGATGGCAACGAAACCGAGACGGATACCCGGCTGGATATTACGGCGGTGAACGATGGCAAGAACTATGTGTACGATGAGGAAGCGGTCGAAGAAATCGGATGGATCTGGACGACCGAGATCTGGGAGGATGTGACGCTGGCAGGGAACCTGCTGCGGAAAGCAAATGCCAGACTCTCGGAACTTGTGAAAGGTGTCACCAGCATGGAACTGACCATCGTGGATGAGTCCGATACGGGTGCAGATATCGGGGATATCCGGGCAAGGATGTATGTGCGCTGCATTTCTAAACCGCACGGGATTGACGGAACATACCTCTGCCTGAGCCGCACACGGGACTATCTTGACCCTTCCGGCAACACCATCACGATAGGGGCTGCAGGTGTCCGGCTAACCTCTGAGTCTGCGAAGCAAGACCAGAATATCACTTCTATTGAAGATGAGCTGTTAGGGCAGACCTCCAAGATCGAGGTGATTACGGGAAAAGTCGATCAGATCAATGCACAAAAGATGTACCGGACGGAACTGGTGGTGGATGGGGTGAACATCTTCCGGGATAAGGGGCAGCGCAGCATCCTTCGCTGCCGGGTGTATTCGTGGGACAAGGAAATCACGGATACCCTTCCGGCCAGCAGCTTTGTCTGGCATCGGAATTCCGGCCGGGAAGACCTTGATGCAGACTGGGACAGTTCCCATATCGGGATGAAATCTATCACAGTTACCACGGAAGATGTGACCGACAACGCATCATTCTATTGTGAAATCACAATTTAAGAAGGAGGAAATCGATATGCCTACTGTATTAACTTCCAGCCAGCAGACCTTTGTAGATATTACGGACCAGAGGAAACTGTCGGCCTATATCACATCCAATCTGCCAAAGTCTCAGATTGAAGATCCCAACGTGCTGCCCCATACCTATGCGCCGGACTGGGCCAGCACACCCCTGACCCTTACCCCGGTGGTATTTCTCGACCAGACCAACCTGGCGCTGGACGCATCGGGGCTTACGATTTCGTGGAAACGGAAGGAGGGAAACGGAGCGGAGGCAGCGCTGACCTCCGGGGAGAGTGTCTCTAAAGGCGTTCTAACGGTCAATGCCAACAAGTTGGCGGCAGCCACTTCTGGGATGCTCACCTACCTCTGCTATATCAGCTATTACGACTCGGAGACAAAGAATACCGTCAACATCTCCGCTGACATCACTTATACACTGATCCGCAATGCGGAGAATGCCAGGTTGGCCTATCTTGCTGCAGATACTTATGTATTTAAGTATGACGCCAATTCTTCTCTGGTCGGGGCGGCGCAGGCTACTTTGACGGCACAGGTGCAGGGAGTCACGATTACGGCATGGCAGTATAAGGACAGCACCGGGGCATGGAAGGATTATCCCACGACTCCGGACAACGCCAGCATTTCCGGCGGTACTTTAGTAGTGAAACCGGATCATGCTGTCTTTTTTAATGGGGTGGCCCAGATCAAGCTGGCGACCAATGACCCGGATGTTTATGATACGACTTCCCTCACGAAGATCTATGATGGCTCCCAGGGCGAACCGGGTGCAGCCGGAACGGGCGGACTTTCCGTCATCCTTGGGAATGAGGCGCAGAACATTGCCTGTACCTCCGGCGGTATGGTAGTAGCAGCTACGGATATCACAATCCCATTTATGGGGTATGTGGGAATTTCACAGGTTGCCTGCACCTGCACGGTAGGGGCGTTACCTTCTGGCGTGACAGTCAAGAGTAATACAGCTGCAACTGCCTCCAGAGCCGGATCGGTGGTACTGACCTTTGCCGCCAATGCGACCCTTGGAGGTGCAACCGTTCTGAATGGTACGATAGACCTGACCTTTACCGTGTCCGGGGCATCTGTTGTGAAGAAGTTTGCATGGACAAAATCCAACAAGGGCAGCAACGGAGCCAGCGGTGCCAATGCGATTGTGTTCTCCGTGTATGCACCGGAAGGTACTGTTGTCATTAACCAGTCCGGCAGCCTTGCGTTGGCAGCGGTTGGTTATGACGGCGCTTCTGAGATTACGACAGGAGCTACCTATCAGTGGGCGAAATACACGGGCGGTGAATGGGAGGATATCAGTGATGAAACTTCTTCTACCCTGTCTGTATCGGGGGCAGATATCGTGAATATCCAGTCCTACCGCTGCACGATGACCTATAAGGGTAATACCTATGAGGATGTGATCACGGTAGAAGATAAATCCGACCCTTATGTATCGGAGATGCTTTCCATCGGAGGTTTTACGGTCAAGAACAATCTCGGCGGTGTGGTGCCTTATGTGATCGTCCGTACCAACCAGAAGGAAGTCGATCCGCTGCTCGGCAGTATCTCGGAGACGGTTCCGTCCAATCCAGAGGAAGGTGACTTCTGGTATCAGGTGGATCATTCTGCACAGACGGTTACGCTGATGAAGTATTCCGGCTCGGCTTGGGCGGCTGCGACAGAGAAACAGTCGTTGACCTACACATGGTATGCGCAGGACAAGGATGGTCATGCGACAGAGTTTGATAAGGCCGGGAAGGTGATTTACCTTTCCGCAGCGGATATTGACAGTATCCTGACGCTGCAGTGTGATGTATCCAACTGACCGGAGGTGATCGCATGGCGCTTATCACCAGCTGTCAGGCAACCTTCCAGAATTTCTCCGGTTATGAGGATGACCTTGCCTCCTTGGAGGAAAACATCCGGGAATGCTACTCCGAGATCACGAAAACCTCGGAACAGATCAATATGTCCGTCCGGGAGGAATTCATTTCCCGCTCAGAAATGGAGACGATCCAGAAGGATTTTGAAACCAGCATTACTCAGAGCAGCACAGAAATCCGGATGGATTTCACTACGATTACGGACGAAATCAAGGAAAATGTCTCTACGAACCAGTTGCTTTTAGAGGAATATATCCGGTTTAAAGGTGCTTTGATTGAACTGGGAAAAGTCGGGAACGCCTTCACAGCAGAACTATCCAACGAGGAACTGGCCTTTAAAGAGAATGGACAGAAGATTGCCTATATCTCAAACCAGAGCCTTGTGATTACCAATGCGGAGATCCGCAACAAGCTGTCCCTCGGCAATGAAAGCCGGGGGTGGTTTGACTTTATACCAAGAACTAACGGGAACCTCTCGATCAAATGGAGAGGCCCGGTCTAAGACGCTGATGGAAGAAAGGGGTGAGAACCATGGCATCCAGCGGCAGTTTTTCCGGCTCCATCCGGGATGGGCATTATAAGCTGCGGGTGGACTGGTCGCAGAGCAAGAATGTCTCTGTCAATACGTCTACGGTGACCTGTAAGCTGTATCTGGTGAATGACTGGAGCCTGAATATCAGTGGGCGAAGCGACAATACCTGCACCATTGACGGATCGGCTCAGACTTTTTCCTCCCCAGCGATTAGTACTACGGGGACACATTTGCTGGGAACGGTATCAAGGACGGTCAATCATGCCAGCGATGGCAGCAAGTCCTTAACGATTTCTGCTGTGTTCCAGATCCGGGCTACTCTGAGCGGAACGTACTATGGAACCATCTCTGCCAGCGCCAACATCACGCTGGACAGTATTCCCCGTGCCTCCAGTGTATCTGCTACGAATATGACGATGGGGTCTGCCGGTACGATTACGATCAGCAGGGCATCTTCTTCGTTTACCCATACGCTGACCTATTCCTTTGGAAACACCAGCGGGACGATTATTACCAAAACGACAGCCACTTCGGTCAAGTGGACACCGCCGCTTTCACTGGCCAGCCAGATCCCGAATGCGACCAGCGGTACCTGCACGATCACCTGTACGACTTATAACGGGAATACGAACATCGGTTCCAAGACCTGCACATTGACGGTCAGTGTCCCGGCCAGTGTGAAACCCACGATCTCCAGCCTGACCGCCTCCCGGATTGACGGGGAGGTGCCCAGTGCATGGGGCATTTATGTGCAGACGAAATCGAAGGTCAAGCTGACCATCAACGGGGCGGCTGGAAGTTATGGCTCCACCATCAAATCCTACTCCATTACCGGTGGCGGGTACAGTGGTTCCGCTTCCACGCTGACCACAGGCTTTCTCAATAATTCCGGGACGATCACCTTTAAGGCTACCGTAACGGATTCCAGAGGCCGTGTATCGGCAGAGGCTTCCGTTTCGATCACGGTGACCGCCTATTCTCCGCCATACTTCAATTCCTCATTGTCCCAGCGGTGCTTAAGCAACGGGACGCTGGATGATGACGGGACATACATCCATGCGCTGGTGTCCTTTGGCTATTCCACCTGCGGTGGGAAGAACACCCTCAAGACTTCCGTCCAGTACAAGCAGGTGTCCGCACAGCAGTGGACGGACGCCGGGGTGACTTTTGCATCCAATACGGCCTTTACCTACGGCAAAGGGCAGATTTCCACGGAGACCTCCTATGATGTAAAGTACACGCTGGAAGATGCGTTCAGCACTATCTCTGTACAGGAGATTGTCTCTACGGCTGCTGTAGTCATGGATTTCAAAAATGGCGGTAAAGGCGTGGCGATTGGAAAGGTATCGGAAAGCGATAACACCTTTGAGGTGGCCGAGAACTGGGATGTGAAAGTCTATGGGATGCTGCTGAAGGAATACATCCAGCAGTTTGCCAAGACCATGTACCCCGTGGGAAGCATTTATATGAGTGTTAGCTCAACCAATCCTTCCACCTATTTTGGCGGGACGTGGGTGGCATGGGGCAGCGGCCGGGTGCCGGTAGGAATTAACACATCGGATAGCAACTTTAATACGGTGGAGAAAACTGGTGGCGCATCGGCGGTTACTCTGACTGCCAGCCAGATGCCAAGCCATACGCATACGTTCACCGGAAGTTCTACTACGACCAACAGTGCAGGCGGTCATACGCACAATATTGGCCGTGATACGGATGGAGGTGCAGGCAGTAGCCGCTATACAGTGCATAGTGCAGGAACTTCTGGGGCGCAGGCTACTTCCCCGACCAGTAGTGCCGGGGCGCATACTCATTCACTGACTCCAAAAGGGAAGAACGCAAATACGGGAGGTGGCGGCTCCCACACCAACCTGCAGCCCTATATCGTCTGCTATATGTGGAAGCGGACAGCATAACTTTATATTTTCTGGAAATCAGCGACTGCTCTTGGGGGTAGCCGCTTTTTTCATATCCAAATTTCAAAGGAGGAACGCACTATGAAAGAATTCTGGAACACCATCCAACTCATTTTTTCCGCTGTGGGCGGCTGGCTGGGGTATTTCCTTGGCGGCTGTGATGGCTTGCTTTATGCCCTGATCGCCTTCGTGGTGATCGACTACATCACGGGTGTGATGTGCGCCATCATCAACCGGGAGTTATCCAGCGCGGTCGGCTTCAAAGGGATCTTCCGCAAAGTGCTGATCTTCCTGCTTGTCGGGATTGCAAACATCATCGATGTGCAGGTGATCGGAACCGGGGCGGTCTTACGGACAGCGGTGATCTTTTTCTACATCTCCAATGAAGGCGTGAGCCTGCTGGAGAATGCAGGACACCTGGGACTTCCGATCCCGGAAAAGATCAAAACGGTATTAGAGCAGCTCCATGACAGAGCAGAAAACGGAAAGGAAGGTAATGAATAATGGCTTACACAAACAGTTCCCTTGTATCTTACACAAAACTCAGCCCCAACCACTCCGGGCAGAGGACACATTCCATTGACCGGATCACGCCCCACTGTGTGGTTGGTCAGCTGACGGCAGAGAGTATCTGTGGATGCTTTACCAGTCCGTCCAGAGAGGCCAGCTGTAATTATGGTATCGGAAAGGATGGGAAGATCGCCCTTTGCGTGGAGGAAAAGAACCGCTCTTGGTGTTCTTCCAGCAGCGCCAACGACCAGAGGGCGGTCACCATCGAGTGCGCCAGCGATTTGAATCATCCCTACGCAATGACCACCGCCGTTTACAATTCTCTCGTGAAACTGTGTACGGACATCTGCAAACGGAATGGGAAGAAGAAACTTCTCTGGCTGGGGGATAAGAATAAGACGCTGAATTACTCGCCGAAGTCTGATGAGATGGTACTCACCGTCCATCGCTGGTTTGCGAACAAATCCTGTCCGGGGGACTGGCTGTATTCCCGGCTTGGGGATCTGGCCTCCAAGGTAACGGCAGCACTGGGAGGCTCGTCTTCCGAATCGGCAGGCTCGGTCTTATACCGTGTCCGCAAAAGCTGGTCGGATGCCAAGAGCCAGAAGGGGGCTTTCAACAATCTGGATAATGCCAAGAAATGCGCTGACTCCAATGCTGGCTATTCTGTATTTGATGAAAGCGGCAAGGTGGTTTATACCGGAAAGCAGTCGGGCGCTGGAAGTTCAACCGGTTCCTTCCTGGTACAGGTAACAGCAACAGACCTGAATATCCGCAAAGGCCCTGGTACGAATTACGCTAAGACCGGGAAGTACACCGGGAAAGGGGTATTCACCATTACCGAGGTAAAATCCGGTACTGGCTCTGTGGCTGGCTGGGGTAAACTCAAGAGCGGCGCTGGTTGGATTTCTCTGGATTACTGTAAACGACTTTAAATTAAACGGAAAAAACAGGATGCCCGTAGGCTGTGCGATAGATGCATGGTCTGCGGGCTTTATTTTTTTGTCTGTAATACCCCCTCAAAACGATGTAGAAATCTCCGTATTTTGAAGGAGGCATCCTTCGGATAGGAGGAATACCATGCAGGTAACGAAGGTGACGGCTGGTTTTCAGAATCAGACAGCAGAGAGGAAACTATTCACAGATGAGGAAATGCAAAGAGAATTTGACTATTACATGGCGCAAAAGCTGCTGAAAAAGCTGCTGGAGGCAGACCTGATTTCTGAGGGTGAATTAGACAAAATTACGGCGAAAAACCGCCAGTCTTTCTCTCCTTATCTGGCCCGGATTATGCCCTGAATGACTTGCTATTTGTAGGTTTTAGAGCGAATATGTCCGTACCGAAAGAGAGGTGAGAGGATGAAACGGATCACAAAGATTGCGGAGAACACATCCCTTGGGAAGAAGAAAATCAGAGTGGCTGCCTACTGTCGGGTGTCTACAGCCAGTGAGGAACAGCTTGTCAGCCTGGCAGCGCAGAAAGCCCACTATGAGAACTATATCAAATCCAATGACGAGTGGGAATTTGCCGGACTTTACTATGACGAAGGCATCTCTGGCACGAAGAAGGAAAAGCGGGATGGGCTATTGTCTATGGTTGCCGCCTGCGAGAGAGGAACGATTGACTTCGTCATTACCAAATCCATCAGCCGTTTTGCCAGAAATACCACGGACTGTCTGGAACTGGTGCGAAAGCTGCTGGACTTAAATATTTACATCTATTTTGAAAAGGAAAATATAAACACAGGTTCCATGGAAAGCGAATTGATGCTTTCCATCTTAAGTGGCCTGGCAGAAAGCGAATCCGTGTCCATTTCTGAGAATGAGAAGTGGGGCATCAAGCGGCGGTTCCAGAATGGCACCTTCATTATTTCCTATCCCCCATACGGCTATGCCAACGTGGATGGGAAAATGGTGATTGTGCCGGAACAGGCAGAGATCGTGAAACAGATCTTTGCGGATACGCTTGCAGGGAAAAGCACCCATGAGATTGCGGATGAACTGAATAAGCGGGGCGTTGCCACCAAAAAGGGCGGGCGCTGGACGCCGGGTACCATCAACGGCATCATTGGAAATGAGAAGTATACGGGAGATGTCCTGTTCCAGAAGACTTATACGGACAGTAGTTTTAACCGCCATCAAAACCGGGGAGAAGTTGACCAGTATCTCATGCAGGACCACCATGAGGCAATCATCAGCCGGGAAGAGTTTGAACGTGCCAATGCGGTTTTGAAACAGCGTGGACGGGAAAAAGGGAATGGTCATGACACCGGGAGATATCAGAATCGATACGGCTTTTCCGGCCGGATCTATTGCGGGGAATGCGGCAGTAAATATAAAAGGCGGCTGCATTATAAACCCAGCGGCCAATATGTCGCTTGGAGCTGTGTTACCCATCTGGCAGACAAGGAAAGCTGTTCACAGAAGTACATCACAGATGACGCCCTGAAACTGGCGTTTGTTACCATGATGAACAAACTGGTCTTTGGACAGCAGATGGTGCTGCGCCCTCTCCTGCAAAGCCTGCGGGGGCTGAATGATCAGTCCCGGCTGCTAAAGATTGAGGAACTGGAAACAGCCATTGAGAAAAACAGGGAGCAGAAACAGGTGCTGACGAACCTGATGGCAAGTGGCTATCTGGAGCCTGCTCTTTTTAATAAGGAAATCAATGAACTTGCGGCGGAAGCGGAAGCCCTGCTGCAGGAAAAGGAAGGGCTGATGCGTTCTGTCAACGGGGATATGGTCAAAGTCGAAGAATTACAGCGGCTGCTCCGGTTTACATCCAAAGGGACTATGCTCACAGAATTTGAAGATGCGGTTTTCCTTTCCTTTGTAGAGCGGATCACTGTACTGTCCAGGAAAGAAGTCGCTTTTGGATTGAAATGTGGATTATCCCTGAGAGAAAGGCTGGTGGAACCATGAGACACATTCCGTATGGATACCGGATTGAAAACGGTCGGGCGGTTATTGATGAAGCACAGGCTGCCACGGTGCGGGAGTTTTTTCAGAACTATATTTCCGGCATGGCGCTGATGCCTGCCGCCGAGAAGGCTGGATTAAAGCTGTACCACGGGAGCGCCGGCAGGATGCTCCGAAACAAGAAGTATCTTGGCGATGATTACTATCCTGCCATTATCGAAAAAGAAACCTTTGATAGAGCAGAAGAAATCCGCATGAGCCGGGCAAAGGCACTGGGGCGGGTGTGGGAACTGGAAGGAAAGAAGGACATCCTCTTCCCTACCAGCTTTTCCATACCTGCGGTGAAAAAGGTTTCTGACGATCCCTTTGAGCAGGCAGCGTATGCATACAGTTTGATTGAGAGTGAGGTGAGTGTGGGTGGAACTGAGTAGAAACATCACCGTGATTCCAGCCAGAAAGCGCGTAGGCAACACAGCCGCAGCTGAGCAACGTCCAAAGCTGAAAGTCGCCGCTTACTGCCGGGTATCCACAGACAGTGAGGAGCAGGCGTCCAGCTATGAAGTGCAGGTGGCGCATTATACGCAGTTTATCCAGAAGAATCCGGAATGGGAGCTGGCAGGGATTTATGCCGATGACGGGATTACCGGAACGAACACGAAAAAGCGTGAGGAGTTTAACCGCATGATTCAGGACTGCATGGACGGGAAGATTGATATGATCATTACCAAGTCCATCAGTAGGTTTGCCAGAAACACCCTGGATTGCCTGAAATATATCCGGGAACTGAAGGAGAAGAACATCCCGGTTTTCTTTGAAAAAGAAAATATCAACACTATGGATCCCAAGGGTGAGGTGCTGATTACCATTATGGCGAGCCTGGCACAGCAGGAAAGCCAGTCTCTGAGCCAGAACATTAAACTCGGCCTGCAGTACCGCTTCCAAAACGGAGAGGTACGGGTCAACCACAGCCGGTTTCTTGGATACACAAAAGATGAGGAAGGAAATCTGGTAATCGAGCCTTCCGAAGCGGAAGTGGTAAAGCGGATCTACCGGGAGTACCTGGAAGGGGCAAGCCTGCTCCAGATCGGGCGAGGCCTGGAAGCAGACGGGATTCTCACCGGGGCTGGGAAAACAAAGTGGCGTCCGGAAACCCTTAAAAAGATCCTGCAGAATGAAAAGTACATCGGAGATGCCCTTTTGCAGAAGACCTATACCGTTGACTTCCTCAATAAAAAGCGGGTGCAGAACAAGGGCATTGTTCCACAGTATTATGTAGAAAACAGCCATGAGCCCATCATTCCCCGTGACCTTTATATGCAGGTGCAGGAGGAGATGGTCCGGCGGACGAACCTCCACAGCGGAGCCAACCGGAAAAAGAGGGTTTACAGCAGCAAGTATGCCTTATCCAGCATTGTTTACTGTTCCAAGTGCGGCGAAATTTACCGGCGGATTGCATGGAATAACCGGGGAAAGCACTCCACCGTGTGGCGGTGCTGTACCCGTGTGGAACATGGGCCAACCGCCTGTGACGCACCCACTATTCAGGAGTCGGATCTGCAGGCGGCGGTGGTGCAGGCGATCAACCTTGCGCTGGGCAACAGAGAAAGCATGATGGTTACTCTTCAGGAGAACGTGGAGACAGTGATCCGGCAGGAGGATGAAACCTCATCGGAAGGGATTGAGGCCAAGCTGCTGGAACTGCAAAAGGAACTTTTGAAGCTGGCGAATTCGAAAAAGGATTATAACAGCGTTGCGGATGAGATTGACAGACTGCGGGAAGTGAAACAGAACGCACTGGTGGAGAGCGCCGAGCGGGAGGGACTGAAACAGCGGATCAAGGAGATGCGGCAGTTTCTGGAACAGCAGTCCACAGAGGTAACAGAGTATGATGAACTGCTGGTACGGCGGCTGATAGAGAAGGTCACGGTTTATGATGAGCGGTTTGAGGTGGAATTCAAATCCGGGGCGAAGGTGGATGTGGAGAGGTAAACAGAATAAGATGTATGGAAATGGCACCTTGCAGGAATGCAGGGTGTTTTTCATGTGAATTTTCAAAGCGTCCCAGATGCGGTAATTGTATAAAAAGCGCTGTTTTGTTATAATACAACTTGGAAGTTTATCGTTGATACGGAGGAATGTATTTTGAATGAGCAGCAATTTAAAAAGTTACTAATAGATATGGCTTCAATAGGTGATTATCCTCAGAAAGATGAGCTGATTTCACTTTTGAAGATGGTTAGTGTAACATTTGAGAAAACGGGACAGTTTGCACGTATGGGCGTGTGGAATCAATGCAAAGAATATATCCATTTAAGCATTATTCCAGATAAAATTTGTGAACTAAAAACGCATTCCAAATATATAGAAGAATTGTGCGATGAAATATATCCTGTTAATGAGGAGTATGCGTTATGCGGGGTATTTATCAAACCAGGGACACTAATTGAGTATGAGGATGTTTCGCAGGAGATTTTGTTTGACAATATACATAGACAAATTGTAGAAGAAATTCGGAAAGCCAAATACGTGATTTGGATTGCAATGGCATGGTTTACAGACCCTTCCCTTTTTTCAGAACTGGTTAAGAAGAAAAAAGAAGGGGTTACGATAGAGATTGTGGTTGATGATAATGAGAAAAATAGGAACGCAGAATTTTCCTTAGATTCTGAATTTCCTACACATTGGATCAGAATTGAATCGTTATATAAAAATATAATGCACGATAAATTCTGTATAATTGATTTTCAAACTGTGATTCATGGAACTTTTAACTGGACAAAAGCGGCCAACTACAATAAGGAAACTATTAGTATAGACAATAATAGAACAACGGCAGAAGCGTTTGCTGACGAGTTTATAAAACTAAAAAGGAGCGATATGGATTAAATAAAGAGAAATAAGATATTGATTTAATACGGACTATTTAATACTGCTTTTTAGAAAAATTCTATTTATATCCAATTTGCTGATTGATTAGGGAGGCAATGAAATGACTACAGAATTGTTAGAAATAATGAAAGAAGATATAAAGCGTTGTGAAGATGCTCAAAGTTCAAATAAAGGTACACATAGCTTATACCAAGCATTAATTGCAAAATATAATGGAATTTTTGAGGGATTTGGAAAAGATATACCAACGTCTGGAAAGGCGGTTATTGGAGGCGGAGAGTTTAACTATAGACCAGAACTGAATGCAATTAAAGAAAAATTGGAGTTAATTATCGCAACAGATAAAGATAAAGATCCTTTATTTAATTTCAAAGTTATGTATGAGGACGATTTGGAGACTCTGAAAAAGGCTATTTCTGACTCTGAAAATAGGGAAACACCAGAATTCGCGAAGTTACAATTGTATAAAGATATAACTGCAAAATACCACCCATACATACCAAAACTTAGTGATGGGTTGTACGGATATATTTCGTCACAAGCATTTTATGATGATGTGTCGGGAGAATCACTATTTCATAATCTTAAGCAAGTTTATAATAAGATGTTATCTTTTAAGGCATTAGGGTTTCCTTCTCTACAAGAGACAATTCCACAAAGCGCCCCAATGGTCCAGATAACAAACACAAACGAAAACAAAATTGATATTAATATTTCTTTTAACGATGTGCGAAGAGAAATTGAAAATATGTCAGCGTTGCCGGATACAGAAATAGAGGAAATTTTGCACAAAATAGATGAATTGGAAAAAATAGTTAAATCTTCAGATCGTAAATCGAAAAAGTGGGAGAATGCGAAAGGCGTTATTAAATGGATTGCAGATAAGGGTGTTGATGTAGGAATTGCATTATTACCACTATTATTGCAGATTAAGTGATATGGGGTATAACCCATTTTTGGACATGTTTCCATTTACGACCGGGAGGACAAAAACAGCGGTGGATCAAGTCGGACGAACCGTTCGGCAAATGACGTACTTTCTGTCCTCTCGTGCCATGTGGAGACTATTGTGTTGATACAAAAGAAAAACTCGTAGAAATCCTTTATTTTAGGCACTTTGCGAAACATTTTACCTTTACTTCAGAGGGCAAAAATTCACGCAATAAACACCTAAAAAACTATTTTGATGTTTCAGTGGTAATAGATATCGGGTATGGGAACACAAACGAAAAATAAAGGTTTTTTGAAATATATTTATCTATGTAGTGTCCACCTTGCTACAAAAATGTAGGCGACATTCATTTGTATAAGGGCAGATAAGCGTATCATTAGAAATAGTGGTACGCTTATTTTTATACTTCTATTACACATTTGAGTACCCTGACCGTTTTTCTATATAATGAAATCAAGAACGGAGGTGCTGACAATGAGAGAAATAAAATACCACGCATATCTGGATAGTGAGGAAAGAACAATTCTTTTACATAGCCTTGTGGAATTGAAAAATCAACTTATTCAGCAAGGCAGATATACAGACTGTGTTGACGAGCTGATTGTCAAAGTCATAAACGCCCCTGTGAAGAAACTAAAAGTATTGGTGTAGGAGGTTGTGATGTATGACAAAGATTTTGCCGAGCTTGTGAAAATTGCAGCGGAGAAATTAAAAGAAGATACCGTTTATAAAATGCTCACACGCAGCGAGGATTATCAAAAAGAAAGCGACGAAAGGGATAAGGCGGAACGAAACTATGAACAACTTGATTTGACAATGGAACAGAGAAAGGTCTGTGATGTTTTTTTAGATTACAGAGATAGGCAGAGCTTGGAATACTCTGATTATTCCTATTTGACGAACAGCTCTTCAACTCTTGTTTCGCGGTTAGATATTTGCTTGAAAAAGCAAATACCACAGAGCAAGCGCTTAATCTGTTAATGCAGTTACCTATTGCATCAAATTATAATATTTTGATTGCAGACAAAAGAGGTAAAATGGTGGTAGTTGAATGTACGCCGAATATAAAGAAAATCGGTGAAGCAAAAAGCGTTGACGATGGTTACTTGGTATGTACGGTTAATAGTTTTATTTCAGACAAACTTAAGCCTTATGATTTTGCTAAGGGAGATGATTATCATTCCTATACAAGATATTCTGTTGTTATGGATAATTGCATTAACAATGTAAAAAACAATGACCCTGTTGTTGAAACTCAAAAACTGTTAAAAGGTGAATATGGTTTTATGTGTCAATACGATGATGAGCCAGACTTTGAAACAATATGGAGTTCTATATTTGATTTGTCAAATTTAATGATTTATCGTGCAGAAGGTGACCCCAGAAGGAAGAAATTTATAACCGATAAAAGATTGCACAATATCGTAATAGGAAGAAAAGATGCTGAAAAATGAATGGATACGCTGTCCTGTTTGCGGTAGTAAAACTCGTGATAGGCTTAGAGAGGATACAGTATTGAAAAACTATCCCCTCTACTGTCCGAAATGTAAGCAGGACACTTTGGTAAATGCAAAGGAACTATATATAACCGTCATTAAAGAGCCAGACGCACAGACGCAGAGCCAATGAAATTGTGAGTAACCACGATCATTTGCTCTGTGTTTTCAATGAAACCTCGTCTAAAATCTTGACAGTGTAAAGATTTTAGAATATAATATAGACACTGTAAAGATTGGAGGTTGTGTATGGAAAAGAAGCCTTATCATCATAAAAATTTGAAAAATGATTTGATAGAAAAAGGAATTGAATTGGTAAATAAGAATGGAATAAATCAACTTTCTCTCCGTAAGGTGGCACAAGCTTGTGGTGTAAGTCACGCTGCACCATATAGTCATTTTTCTAACAAGGAAGAATTGCTTCAAGAAATGCAATTACATATTACGAAAAAGTTTACAGAAGTACTCGAAAATACAGTTTCCCAATATAGAGGGACACCTATTTTTTTATTGGAATTTGGCAAAGCATATATTTCCTTTTTTATAAGCCATCCGCAATATTTTAACTTTCTTTTTCAGCAAGGAAATATACAAATTGATTTGAATATTGATAGTGGTAGAGAAAGTAATTATCAGCCCTTTGCGATTTACAAAGAACAGGTGTTGAAATTACTTGCCGATACAAATATGACACAAAGCAAAAAAGAAGATTTGATAGTTGCATTATTTGCTTATGTGCAAGGTCTTACGACTCTTGCAACGATGGAGAATGTTCATTACGCATACAAATGGGAAGATAAACTGACAGATTTAATTGGAATATTTAGTTGTGAGTTTTAGGAGAATTTATGGTTGGAATTTATTTAAGTGGTACGGGTAATACAAAATATTGCATTGAAAAGTTGGTATCTCTTATTCATTCATCTGCAAAAGCTATTCCTATGGAAAGCCCTGAAGCTATTTCAGCAATTCAACAAAACGAAGAGATTTACATAGGGTATCCTACACAGTTTTCTAATGCTCCATATATGGTGCGTGACTTTATTAAAAAGAATGCTGACATCTGGAAAAATAAGAAAATACTGTGCATTGCGACAATGGGGGCTTTTAGTGGTGATGGTGCGGGCTGCACGACAAGAATGTTAAAAAGATACGGGGCAACTATTTTGGGTGGAATACATATTCATATGCCAGACTCTGTTTGTGATAGCAAGTTATTAAAAAAGACAATGGATGAAAATCGTTGTATTATAGCACAGGCAGATAGAAAAATCGAGGAAGTGGCTTTGCAGATTATAAATGGAGATTATCCACAAGAAGGTATTACGCTAGTTTCACATATCATCGGATTATTGGGACAAAGGCTTTGGTTTTATAAAAAAACAAAAGGTTATTCCAATAAGTTAAAGATTAACAATAATTGCATTGGTTGCGGAAAATGTGTTTCTATATGCCCAATGAAAAATCTTATTTTACGAAATAAGAAAGTTGTGTCGAATGATCGCTGTACAATGTGTTATCGCTGTATTAGCTTATGCCCCCAAAAGGCAATAACTCTTTTAGGAAATGAAGTTGTAGAACAATATAGAATAGAGGATTATAGATAATTTATGAAATCAGAATGGATAATGTGTCCAATATGTGGCAATAAAACCCGTGACAAAATCAGGGAAGATACAGAATTGAAAAACTTCCCCCTTTATTGTCCGAAATGTAAACAGGAAAGTTTAATTGATGCAAAGAACTTGCAAATAACTGTCATCAAAGAGCCAGACGCAAAGACGCAGAGCCGATGAAGTTGAGAAATGTTTCACAGTTCATCGGCTCTGTTACTACTTTTATGCTTGATTTTATTGTCTGTCACAGGGGATAGAAGTTGTTTTCATTTTCTGTTCGGCAATAGTTAAACTTTTATGCAAAGGGATTGCCATAAATACTGTAATAAGTGCAGAGAGAACATCGGCAATCGGCTGTGCGTATAAAATACCGTTTAATCCCCATATAAATGGAAAAATTAAGATAACGGGAATGAAGCAGATACCTTGTCGGCAAGCCCCAAGAATAAACCCTTCTTTTCCTTTTCCAAGAGCAAGGAATAAAGAGGAATATACCGTATAGTATCCAAACAGCATAAATGTAATACCGTTTATTCTTAAAGAGGAAGCCCCAATGTGAATCATTTCTGTGTTTCCGGTTGTAAACTGTGAAACAATAGTCGTAGAAAACAGACTGAATAATAACCCTACGATTACACAGAAAATAGTTGACCATAAGATGGAAATTTTGATTGCAGTACGCAGACGATCAAATTTTTTCGCCCCATAACTATAACCTGCAATCGGTTGAAAGCCTTTGATAAAACCAAATACTGTTAAGCTGCCCATAGATATAAGACGAGTAACAACACCCATTCCTGCTATGGCTGAATCGCCGTAATTACCTGCGGCATTGTTTATTAGAGAGATAGAAATACTTGTCAATAATTGAAATACAAGTGTCGGAACGCCAATTTTGAAAATTTCAGATAAAATTTCGTTAGAAAAAGTACAGTCCTTTATTCTAAACTGAAAAGCACTTTTTTGTCTGAAAATATAAAATAGATACACAAGAGTAGATACTACCTGAGAAATTGCTGTGGCAATAGCAGCTCCTGCAACACCAAAATTAAAAGTGTATATAAATAATGGATCTAAACCGATATTGAGGATTGCACCTAACAACAAGGCACACATTGTAGTTTTTGCAGCTCCTTCACTTGTCACGATATTGTTCATTGTGACATTAAAAACATTGAAAATGCAGGAAACAATGTAAATACTGGCATAGGTAGCTGCATAAGGAAGGACACTTTCTGTTGCACCTAAAAGTCTTAGAATGGGTTTCAAAAAGAGGATTGATAAAACAATCATAATTGCACCAACAACAAGACTGCTATATAGTGCAGTGCTTGCCACTTTGTTTGCCTGATCCTTATTTCTTTGTCCTAACAGTCGAGAAATGTAGGATGCTGCCCCATTACCAAAAAGTAATCCTAAGCCAACGACTACTTGACCGAGTGGATACACAACCGAGATGGCAGCCATTTGACTTTCGCCTAATCCGCCTACGAAATAGGCGTCAACGAGATTGTATAAGGCGTTGATGAGCATACCAATCATTGTTGGAATACCCATAGCTAAAAGGGCTTTTGGGATTGGAGCATTGCCCAATAACTCCAATTTTCTGTTTTGATTGTCCATAGTGTTCTTTCTCCTTTCACTTGACAAATAGAATAAAATATACTACTATAAATTATAGTAGTTGAAACGCAAATGGTATTCTACTATAATTTATAGTAGTTGTCAAGAGAGTAAAGGAGGAAATTGATATGGCGACCATTGACTTAATTGTTTTGGGAATGTTAAAGAAAGAACCTCTGAGTGCGTATGACCTTCAAAAGTTGGTAGAGTACCGCAATATTTCAAAATGGGTAAAAATTAGTACCCCGTCCATTTATAAAAAGGTTATCCAGTTGGAGGAAAAAGGATATATTTCAAGTCATATTGAAAGAGAGGGCAAAATGCCAGAAAAATCAGTGTATTCTTTAACTGAAAAAGGGAAACGGCAGTTTGAAAAATTGATGCTTGAAATATCCTGTAAGCCGATAAACATTTTTTTAGATTTTAATGCTGTCATTGTAAATCTGGACAGTATGCCCAGAGAAAGACAGCAAGAATGTCTGGATAATATTGAGAGCAGTATGGAGGTATTGAAAAAATATCTGGAAGAAAATATTGCTTTGAAAAAAAGTAAAGAAGATATTCCTGTTACGGGTATGGCAGTTTTACAGCAACAATACACATTGGCAGAGGCAATAGAGGAGTGGATTGCTTCATTAAAAAAAGAAATCAATTCGTAAAAGTGCATGGTAGGAACAAAAGAGATGCTGTTATTTTTTAGTTTGGATTGTAATGAGATTGTAAGAAGTGGTTGCTATACTGAACTTACAAAATAAAAAATACAAATTTGGAGGTTTTCAATATGGCAATACTTGAAACAAAAGATTTACGAAAGATATACGGAAGCGGAGAAAACGAAGTCCATGCTTTGGATGGGGTATCCATTTCCGTAGAGGAAGGCGAATTTGTTGCTGTTATCGGTACATCAGGCAGCGGTAAATCCACTCTCTTAAATATGATTGGTGGGTTAGACCGCCCTACTTCTGGTAGTGTTACTATCCGAGGAAAAGAACTTTTGAAAATGAAGGACGAGGAATTGACAATTTTCCGCCGCAGAAATATCGGCTTTGTATTTCAGAATTACAATCTGCTTCCTGTTCTCAATGTTTATGAGAATATTGTGTACCCTATTGAGATCGACGGTGGCAAGACCGATACAAGATTTGTAAAAGAGATTATCCATACTCTTGGCTTAGAACAAAAGCTTAAAAATATGCCGAATAATCTTTCAGGCGGTCAGCAACAGAGGGTTGCGATTGCCCGTGCCCTTGCGACAAAGCCTGCCATTATCCTTGCGGATGTAAACTGAACCCCATGTGCTTACTGTACATAGAGTGTACACAGTAGGATTACATGACAATATAGGTACATGATACACAAGTAATGAGAAAAAATGTGTATGGAGTAGGAAGAAAGTATTAATATCTGGTATGAGGGAAGAGAGCCTTGTAGCAGTTTTTTTATTGTCAATAATAGACAGGTTTACAGGAGGTATTTTGGTGGTATGTGTGAATAGCTTTCTCGTGGAAAACAAGGTAGTGTTGTGGTTGAAAAGGAAAGGAGAAGCATAAAATGAGTAAAAAATTTACAACACAACAGAAACTTATGCAGGCAACGCAGTATGGAATACGGGTGTATGCACAACAACGAGGAAACGGTAATGATAGTGAACGTTTAAAGCTGGAGAAGATTGCAAATGAAATAGGAGAGTATTGGGGATTGGAGAAATCTGTGTCAGGTTATCCGAAACTTTTTGAGGAAATTATGCTTCAGGGGCTTTGGAGATATGCCAGTGAAATGCAATATACGCATGGAGAAGCGGAACAAGAACGGATCAAAGAAATATTGGATTTGGTGCATGAAATCCAGAATCAATAGTTTGGACCAATATAGCCAGGCAGCAAAAAAGGAGAAACCGCAAGACATACTTTCAAAATTAAAGGGAATGAAAGAAAAGTCACAGCCTCATGTGATTGAAGCTATGACCTTTCTTTTCCCTCGATGAGATATTCATAGGAAACATTAAAAATCTCAGTAAGCGCTTTTAATTCCACATCTGTGACGTAACGCTTATTGGTCTCAATTCTGGTGATCACATTTTTATCCATATCATATCCATTCAGCTGAAGCTGGTAGGCTAAGAGCCGCTGTGACATATTATGCTGGCGACGGAGTTCAATGAGCCTTTGGCTGATCAGGTTTTTCTCCCCGGTGGATGTTTTCGGTTTCGGCATATTTCTAATCCCTCCTGCAAATAGTGTTGGCAGGTTTGTCTCACTTTTTGCACTTTTTCTATTGATTTTACATGGGATTAGGAATACAATCGGTTGTAAAAGTGAGACAAGAAATATACGGAAATAGGATGATGGAATCGGTTGAAGAAAAACGGAGAGAATAAGAAAGAGCAATAGTACAAGAGAAATTTAAGAAGTGGCTGCTTTTCCGGTTTAGAGAAGCCCGGAAAAGAATGCGTTGATATCGGTATGGAAGATTTTAGCAAGGGCAACAAGTTCCGAAACCTTGATGTTCATACGGTTAGTTTCCAGTTTGGCATAGGTACTTTTGGACATAGAAATTCCCATCAGGTTCAATTTTGCGACAACCTGATCCTGGGTAAGTTTATTCGCATAACGGATTGCCTGTATATTTTTTCCGATATCCATATCTGGTCTGATTTTCTGTATCATAAAGTCCTTCCATTTCTTGAATATTTCGCAATAAAGAAACTTTATATTGATTTTACTGGTTTCGCTTTTTATAATGTTTCGTAATAAGGAATTATTTGCAAGAAGGGTGATAGGTATGCACCAAAGGGATATAGAGCGGTTTGCTTTCCTGCTTTTATGCGGAAAGCGTGACAGGGAAATCCTGCTGGGAAAGGAAAAAATGACGTTTTCAGATTTGGACAGGCTGACGTATGTTTCTGATTTTCTAGGATTGAAGCTGTATAACTTAGAAATCTGGAATGAATATGCAGGACAGTTCAGTGAACAGTTTCGGCAGTTGGAATTGCTGTATGATGAAACCTGCAGCATTGTGTCCTGGGATCCGACAGAAGCAGATGAGCATTTACATGATAAATGGCTTCAGGAGTTTTGTACTCAGGTAGCGGATCAGGAAATGCGGAAACAGCTGGAACAGATCATCAAACAACAGTATCAGGAAAAAGAGATGGTAGATCCCACGGAGACAGACATCGTGTAGGTGTTTATCTTTTTTACAGAAAAGTGAAAAAGAAATTATAAAAGATAAAGAATGGAGATCCTGATAATAAATTTCAATTACTCATTAAAAATGGGGGATTTATTACTTGGTGAAAATATCATTTTTTGAAAGATGTTGACTCATTGATGTAGCAGTATTCTATGCAACTTTATACTTAGTTATTCTATAGCTAGAGATAGGAAATTTTTTCAAATTAAATAATATGGAAATGTAAAAAGTAGAAAACATACAGGAATATCGAAAAACATAGTTAAACTATATATAACAACACAAATGCAGAAAAATAAAGAATAATATATTGACATTGAGAAATATATGAGTTATTATATCGAATGAAAGGAGAAGGAAAGATGAATAACACAATCCTGAAATCCTTATCTGTAGAGAATTTTACTTCGTTTGCAGATAGGATTACATTTACAACAGAGACAGACATTAGTAAAAAAGAATTTCTTAATAACACATTTGAAAGTACAGACATGATGTTTAATAAAGTGTCTTTTCTGTATGGTGCAAATGGTTCGGGAAAGACTTTCTTCTGTAAAATCATAAGAGAGATTCAAAGATTATTAGACTGGTCACCATTGTTGGCAATGAACAATTCTCAATTACTCTCTTTACCACAATTTAAAGAAATTGATGCTCCGGTAAAGCAATTTATGTTTGATGTGGCTTATCAAGAGCGTCCATCGAAGTTTGCAATAGAGATTGTTCTTGATGAAACTACATATTATTATGAGTTTTCGGTACGAGAAAAAAAGATTGAATCAGAGTTGCTCACAAAAAAATATCGTAGAACAGAAAAATTACTTGAAAGAACATCTTCCTTGTATAAAGATATTGTTTTACGCTCTGAATTAAAAGATTTTGAAAATAAGAAGCAGGCAGTTAAAGAAGAGGCTCTATGTCTTCCAGTAGCCGCATTATTGAACAACAGTTTGGCGTCTAAAATTGTTGACGCTATACAAGGAATACAAGTTGTTAGTATGACTGCAGCGAGATTAAAGCCTACGAAATCGAAAGAATCATTTTCAGAGGAGCGATTAAGAAAATATATTAATATTCTCCAGAAAGCAGATCCTACGTTAAGAGATATAAAGGTTTCTTTTGAAGAAGAAGAGATTGACCGTCAAAAAATTGAGACGGATGATTTTGAAAATCGAGAAATCATAGCTACTAAAACGACGGTAGGGGTAGATACGGCACATGCTGTTTATGAGAATGGAAAGGAGACAAGTAGTACACCTATGACTTTCTTTGCAGAAGAATCATTAGGTACTGTAAAACTTTTCACGGCATTACCATATCTGTATGATATTTTGGAATCAGGAGGGGTGCTTGTTATTGATGAGATTGAAAATGGATTGCATCTTTCTCTGGCTAAGGAGATAATTGGGCTTTTTACTAATGAGGAGAGTAATCCAAATCATGCACAACTTATATGTACATCGCATCAGCCACTTCTAGTTTCCGGTGAATATAGACGAGACCAGGTTTGGATTACGAGTAAAGATTTATATGGAAAAAGTTCATTACATAGAATGAGTGATTTGAAGACATCACGTGCAAAAGTTAATTTAACTAATCGAATTATTGAAGGGGCATTTGGATGTAACCCAGAAATGTTTTTTGAAAAATAACACATAAAATATGAAAAAGAAAAACACCGAGTTGCAGCCCGGTGTTCTGCAGGACGACAAAAGCAGCAGCCGTCGCTACAATATTAATAACCGTAACCATTGTATCACGCTTAATTGCTGTTTGCAATATGAAATTTGTGTCCAGAAAGGCAAAAAAATGCAGACTTTTTCTAAAAATGTGATTGAATATAGTAACTGTAAATTAAATTTTTAGAAAGAGGTATTTTTATGAGATTAAAGTACAAATATTACATTTGCCAATGCGGTAGAAAAGTTATTCCGTTTACCAACCCATGTAAATGTCCACATTGTGGGCGTATTACCCGTTTGAGATAAGGTAGGTGGGAAGTGTGGGAAAAAATCAACATGTGACACCTCATCCAGATGGTGGATGGCAGGTAAAAGGACAAGGAAATAGCCGTGCAACGCTGAGGACTACAACTCAGAAAGAAGCAATAGATCGTGCACGTAGTATTTCACAAAACCAAGGATCTGAATTAGTTATTCATCGACCAAATGGACAAATTAGAGATAAAGATTCTCATGGAAGAGATCCATTTCCACCAAGAGGATAAATAGCTGAGAGGTAGTATGCCTGGATAGGGCATACTATCTCTGGTTTTAAGAGAAATGATGAAAACAAAAATTACAGCGGAGGTAATGATGTCAGTCGAGCAGTATCAAAAAAGTGTAAATACATTGGATAAAGAAATAGCAACTCTAGAAAAGAAGAAAGTAGAAGCTGATAAAAAATGTGCAGATATCCAATCGAAAATTAATTCGATTCAGAAGAATATTGCATCTAGAACTTCAGCTAATATGGTAGCTAGTAAAAAGAAACAAATAGCTAGTTTACAGGCGGAATATTCTAAAAAGATGTCTTCTAGTGCAGATGTTGGGAGAAAAATATCAGATAAGCGAAAAAAAAGAAATGATGCATATTTGAAGTTACAGAAAGCACAGAAGGAAGAACAAAAAAAGCAAGAAATGTCATTAAAAAAGATGCAGAAAGCATATGAAAATAAAATAGAAGAACTTAATAATCAAGCAGTATTGCAGTTGCGTACAAATGATAATATCGAAAAAACGAACAATCAGCAGGAAATGGAAGAATATGATGTATTCGTTTCCCATGCATGGGAGGATAAAGAATCTTTTGCGGATGAATTTGTAGAATCTTTAAGAGAGTGTGGAGCTAAGGTATGGTATGATACAACCCAAATAAAATGGGGCGACTCTATGAGAAGCAAGATAGATGACGGGTTAAGGAAGTCTAAATTTGGCGTAGTAGTATTATCACCTGATTATATCAAGGATGGAAAATATTGGACAAAGACAGAATTAGACGGATTATTTCAGATAGAGAGTGTTAATGGGAAAATGCTTCTTCCAGTCTGGCATAATCTTACTAAAAAAGAGGTTATGGAATACAGCCCAATTGTTGCGAGTAAATTAGCAATGACAACGGCGAATATGACTCCGCAGGAAATGGCAAAAGAATTGTACAAATTATTATCTGAAGAATAAATATTGAATAAAAACAATATAACAATCGGAATAAACAGTTTTATTGTGCTCCGATTGTTCTTTAAATAATAAATTCCGATATGGCAGACATGGTGAATGGATATTCTCCGAGTGTTATGTTAGTGTGCAAGAGATAATGATAAATACCAGCATTTAGGAGATATGGAAGATAAACTATAACTTTCACAATTGTATGAGAATACAAGAAAAGAGAAATCTGCGACAGCAAAAATGCTTTCTTAGATTTTCTACCATTTCAATATGATGTTCTGTAAAATGAAAGCGATAACAAATTAGAATTGAGTACAACTCTATATAATAAAATGATTGTTTACAGAACTGGAAGGTGTAATTATGTGAAAGTTGAAGATATAAGTAGAAAGTAGGAGTTTAGAAAATGCTACTATATCATGGAACTCTACTAGAAAGTGGAGAAAAGATTATTCAAGAAGGAAAAATACGATGCCAAATTAAAAGAAGTCATGAAGGATATGAGAATATTATTGAAGGTACGACAGATGGATTTGTGTATTTGACACAGAATTTATATACTGCATATTATTATGGAAATATTCTACTTTTGGATCAGGATGACTATAATAAAAAGTATGTTTACATATTCAAAATAGAAATACCTGATGATAATATTTTATTAGAACCTGATTTTGACGAGTTAAAAGTAAGAAATAAGGTATATTCTAAAATATTACATGGAAAGAATGTTTGGAAATGTGCGGTTGTGCAAGAATAAGACAGGATATTACTATTAAAGGATTAGAATACATTAAGTTACCGGGAACAGGGAATAGACTTGAAGATATACAAGATGTAAAAATATGTTGTGAATTGTCCAAAATGCAATTGGGATATGCAAGAAGTTATGGAGAATTGGAAAAAGAGGTAGAAACACGTTGGAAATGGAAAAAGTTTGATGAATAAAGCAAACTTATAAGGATAGCAAAAAATAATGGAAGAAAGAGAATGTAACATGGAATCATCTGTTGCAAGTAGGTATTCCATGTTATTTATTATAGTTAGATAAAAAAATCACTGGAGAGGTAGTAGAAAGAATTGGAATAAATTGGAACAGATCATCAAACAACAGTATCAGGGAAAAGGGATGGTAGATCCCACAGAGACAGACATCGTATAGGTGCCTGTCTTTTTTCGCAGAAAATTAGGAAAAAGATTTCGAAGGGAGGTGATAGGAAACGTGAGTATCAGTATCCATGAGTTGCTGGCAGTAGCCAGGGAATCGGAAGGTGTGAAGGCAGTTAAGGGGGATGACATATTGTGTGAGAAACGCTTTGCGCCAGATACCCGGTATATGGTGGAGTTTTTGCTATTGGAACAAAAGGAACAGTTTGGAGAAAAGGGAGAGTATCATCGTTATTTTTTGACTAAGGAATCATATCGTGAATTGATCGATCTGCAGAATCAGGGAGTCCTGCGCTTTCAAAAGCAGGCGCTTGTTTTAGAGGGGACGCTGCATTATCTTCCAGCCCAGGCATTTGTCCGGGACCGGGAGTAGGAAGCTTAACAGGCTGGAAAAGAAAAAGTCTTTGCAGGAGCATGGCTCCGAGTCCGGGAGCTCTTTTACCGGAAATTTTTATAGAACGAGAAAGAAGGGAGTGGTAAGCGATGATCATTGGAATCGACCACGGGTATTACGCCATTAAAACAAAACAGGTGTGTTTCCCAACAGGGCTGATGCGATACACCTATGAACCTTATACTATGCAGAATGTTCTCCAATACGGAGGCGCTTATTATGTGTGTGGAACTGGGCGGCAGACTTTAGTGAAGGACAAGACTGCCAATGACAATTATTATCTTTTGACTCTGGCTGCACTGGCACAGGAGATTCGGAAGCGGAAAGGGGAGAAATCTGCCAAGGTTGTTCTTGCAGCCGGACTTCCCCTTACCGGATTTGGAAGGGAAAAACAGAAATTTAAGGAATATCTGTTTCGGAAGGAACAGCCTGTCCGCTTTTTCTACGAAGGGGAGCGCTATGAAATCCAGATTGAAGATGTGAAACTGTTCCCCCAGGGATACTCGGCTCTGGCTCTTTATCCGGAATACTTAAAAGATGAACCCTCTGTTCTTCTTGTGGATA
>ERZ1108168.172-NODE-172-length-63194-cov-7.562647_pt1 | contig 63194 bp, 38 predicted proteins | sample MGYA00403704_ERZ1108168 | MGnify/ENA primary metagenome ERZ1108168 (study PRJEB35170, sample SAMEA104062421) | human gut metagenome | biome: human gut; feature: human-associated habitat; material: faeces | place: Denmark | collected 2012-06-12 ...
AAAATCCTTTGGCCATTGCGGCTGTGCGGGTTCAAGTCCCGCTTCGAGTACGAGTGTTCTTTGTGAAAAAGCTCTGTAAGAAATTTACAGAGCTTTTTTTGTTTTACTATTGGGAATTCAATCTATTTCACGGCAATTGAGTTTAATTCCGGCAAAAGGATGCCGTTACTATTAGTTTATGGTCATAGTGATTATTCTTGTACTTCTGATTATTTTTGTTGGAGTTGTTTATAACTCCCTTGTGAGGAAAAAGAACCAAACAGAAAATGCTTTTGCTACGATTGACGTTATGCTGAAGAAGCGATATGATCTTATTCCTAATTTGGTGGCGACGGTTCGGCAGTATGCTAAATATGAGGAGGGAGTATTTACAAAACTGACTGAAATAAGGAGTAAATCTTATGTTACTCTTTCAAATAGTGAAAAAGCAAATCTGGACGATATCTTCACTCATGCCCATACCGGTTTATTGGCAATAGCCGAGAGTTATCCGGAACTAAAGGCTTCCGATAATTTTATGCAATTACAGCGTTCTATTAATGAAACTGAAGAGCAATTGGCTGCTGCAAGGCGTACATATAATGCCTGTGTCACTGATTATAATAATGCAGTGCAGACCTTTCCATCTAACTTATTGGCTGGTATCTTTGGGTTTAACCGTAAAGGGGTATGGGCTATTCAGGAATCGGAACGTATTACTCCTGATGTAAAAGAATTACTTAATTCATAAAGGGCTTACTATGGGACAGTCACGCTTTGAATCATTGTCGCAGGAATTACCTTCTGTTTTGCAGTCTTTGGAAGATAAACGCCGGGAACTTAAATCTCAAGGTCATAAAGCGGGATTATGGGGCGGTATTCTCTTTTTTATTGCCGGGGGGATATTATTAGTTCTATTCGGCTATCCGGTAATACTTTTATTATTTGTTGGAGTTGTCTCTGCTCTCATCTATTATGCTTGTGTAAATAGTAAATCGAAGGATTTTTCTTTGCACTACAAAAACGAAGTGATTGCCAGGGTGATTGGTGCATTTTGTGATAACGCCACATATTCTCCCAATGAGGGGATTAATGAAGAGGTGTTTTCTAATTGTGGACTATTCCCTTGTGCTCCGGATCGCTATCACACCGAAGATTTGATTCATGGGTATGTTGATAAGACCGAGTTTCTTTGTGCAGAGGTACATGCCGAAGAAAGAAGGACGCAGGTGGGAGCTAAAGGGCAGACGCGGCAATACTATGTGAATATTTTCAGAGGGTTTCTGTTTATGGCCGATTTTCATAAAGACTTTAAAGGAAAGACTACGATTCTTCGGGATCGTTTTTTTAAATTAAGGTTTGGGGAGTCAAGAGTTAAGATGGAAAATCCCGATTTTGAGAATACATTTGATGTTTACTCTACCGATCAGGTTGAAGCCCGGTATCTTATTACCCCTTTCATGATGGAGCGTTTGCTGGAACTGGATCGTAAGTTTGGGCAAGGAGTTACCATTAGTTTCCGGGACTCCACCATTCTGATTGCTATCCCGGATTCTAAGAATCATTTTGAGGCAAGTATATGGTCTCCTATTACTGATGTACAATCTCTCAGTCCTGAAATAGAGACAATTAGTGCACTAATCTCAATTGTTGATGATCTCAATCTGAATACTCGTATTTGGAGTAAAGAATAGAAGGCTATTTAAAAAAGAGGTCTGTTTTTCTGAATTTATTACTGTAACCTTTCTATAACAGTTGAAACGCAGATTAACTCAAATTTTCACAGATCAGATAACTTTGTCATTGATTCTTTGCGATAATCCGTGTTTATCTGCGTTTCGATCAAAAGATGGTTGCGGACTAATTCAGAAACATTATTTTGTGAATTTATTGACAAATACCGAATTATCTTTTAGATAAGCGGCTGAGAAAGTGATGGGCATACCAAAATCTTCCGGTGTCGCTTTCTTGTTCAGGTAGTTTATCAGATTTTTTAATGGATTATCCGGATCGGTTTCCTCCATGTTATCATTGCCTATAGTCATACATCTTACAGTGGCATTTGCAATGACAGCCATACTTTCGTCAAGTATACTTGCTTCATTGTTTTCTGTCTTACTGATAATATCTTTAATCGCTGTTTTTACTGTTTGAGAATCAAAATCCGATTCGATGATTGCGACTGCTTTGCGGCCAAACTGAATAGAGCTGACATAAATAAGTTTGTCTTTTTGTTCAAGTACAGTAGGGTCGTCACTTAACGATTCAGGCAAGTCCATGTCTACAGAAAAGAAACTTTGACTGATGCTTAATACAACAATTGTCTTTTTCTGCTTCTGGCGTGAAGTGCCGAAGAAAAGGGACGGATTGATTTTCTGTCCGAAATAGATGGCTAATTCTTCATAAGATTTTATTTCGTCAATTGAACTGCTGAATTGATAGTTTGGTTTCAGGATATTGTTTTGTTGCAATCCTTCCCGGATTGCTTTCATCATATTGTCATAACCCGGTGTTATTTCCTGACTTTTCATTGGAAGGCTATAACTGATTGTAATAGGATTGAGAGGAACATCCAGAAATTGATGCGTATCACTGTTGATACTACCGGGCTCTAATATGGCGCCTATAAATGTTTTGTTGGGAACCTTTACAGTAAACTTACTCGCTTCTTGTGCATAACCGGTTTGAATCACTAAAAGAAGTAATATGATATATTTTATTTTTGTCTTCATCTTTCGTTGCTTTTATGGATTTATATTTATTCAAAAACAATTTGCTGCTTCAACCAGATAACAGATGATAGTCCGTCTTTACCTACATATTCCATTAGGTCGGAAAAAGATTTTAGTGAATACTCCTGTCCCGCAGTATGCAGAATCCGTTGGATGTTTACTCTTTCCTGAATATAAAAGCCTATGTTAAGTGTAAAACTGTTTTTATCTTCTCTTGTTCCGCAATACTCCCATACGTCCGATAGGTCATTATAAAGAAATACTTCATTATTATGGGATTTCATTTTATATTTTTCGGTGATTCCGTAGTTTTTGATGATAAAGATAGAATCATCTTTTAATTGCAATTCGGTTGGACTGGTGAGTGATAGGCGTTTTCCAAAATACTTATTTGATTCTTCAACAGGGAGATTCTGTACTTCCTGTCCTGCTTTCATTTGTTTTAGCTCTAATATCTCTTGTGATTTGTATTTTAAAGTATATAATTCCCCGTTAGGAGCTGGTGGTTCGGGCTGCGGATCATCATTAGTGCAAGATGCAAAAGCAAATACTCCTATTAGTAAGGTGAAATGGAGCATTTTATTCTTTATCAACTTAAAAGGATTCTGGACTATACTTATACTTACAGTGTAAGAAGCATTCTTTTTCAGGAGCTTTTTCATTATATTATGTATTGTTTATGTGATAGTTAAGATTGTCTATATTTAGTGATACTCTTTTTTGCAGAGCATAGTAATTCATCTTGCAAATATAATGATAATGGACAATTCCTGTTTCGGTATTGTTCATATTTATATTTTATTATGCTTTCAGGTTGTGTACTATTTGTGAGAGAACAGGGTAGAAGATAACTTTTTTATATCAATTATGGGATAAAGAGTATACGTTGAATATATGATATTTTAGTTTATAAAAGTACGTATTTAAGAGTGTGTTAAGTACGTATTCTTTAGGTATAAGAGTACGTACTTTTAGACCGGAAGAGTACGTACTCTTATTTCATAGAAAACGGATGTTTTGATTTCTCGTTAACAGTGTTAATTTGTACCGGGTTGGTATTACCACAGATATTTCTTGTTACTGTATTGTATATGACGGTTTTATGTGATAATTTCTGCTTTTTGAGATTTAATAAAGTGGGTATAATGAATAATATGACCTTCTTAGAAAAAAAAGTAACTTTTTCATGCAGTCTTTTGATGTATTGTCCATCTTATTATAGTAACAATATTTGTAATGGAGGTAGTCGAACTGGTTGAACGGTGCAAAAAAGGGGAGCGGAAGGCACAAGCCTTACTTTATAAAACATATTCTCATAAAATGTTGGGAATATGTTTTCGTTTTGTTACGGACAGACAGATCGCACAGGATCTGATGCATGATGGTTTTATACTTATATTCTCTTCATTGGGTTCTTTGCGTCATCCGGAAAAGTTAGAAAACTGGATGAGTCGTATAATGACCAATCTTGCATTGCAATATCTCAATCAGTCTCGTGCTGTATCCGTAATACCACTTTCCGGGATTTCTGAAGAGGATGAACCGATGAACACCGAACCGGATATGGAACTATTGCCATTGGATGTATTGCTTTCTATGATTGAGAAACTACCTGAAGGATATCGTAACATATTCAAACTGTCGGCACTTGATGGACTTTCACATAGGGAGATAGCCGATTTATTACATATTGAACCTCATTCATCGTCTTCTCAGTTTTTTCGTGCTAAAGAACAGTTGAAAAAGATGATTATTGAATATCGGGCACAGCTGATTCTCTTGGTTTTGTTATTGTTACCTCTTGGAGATTTTTTGCTGTGGAAAGCGGCAAATGGAGTACAACTACTGACTACTGCAACTGCCATTTGTAATTCGGATTCTGATAGTGAAGGCGAGAATGCAGAGATCTTACCTGTTTCTCCTAAAAAGCGTCCTATATGTAAACCTGCTGATGCAGTGGTTATTCCGCTATGTCCGGGTACGGCAACTCTTTTATCGGAAGAAACAATAATAGATACAACTCATTCGGTACTTCCTGTGGTTTTTCCACATGCTTCTTTCTATCCGTATACCGAAAGGCAAGGACGAAAGCTATTTACCTCTTCTAAAAAATCCACTGGTTGGACATTTACATTAAAGTACAACAATGGTCGGACAATAGAAGATGTGTTGCCTCAGCAGCTGAACACTTTAGTACACAATGACATTTCAAGTAGTCCGGTAACTTCTTCTACCGATAACTGGGATGAATATCATCGTTATTTGCAGGAATATGGTTCTATGCTGGATGATCAGGTGAAGGTTCGTTCGTTGATGAATATTGCTGACCGAAACAGTGGTCGGAAAATAAGGAAGAAGAAGCACCATTATATTCCTTTTACCTTTGGTTTGCTTTTACGTAAACCACTTGATAATAATTGGGGCATTGAAACCGGACTTAATTATACCCGGCTGGTGTCCGATTTTACTTTGGGTGATGATTCTTATGTAAATGAAAGGCAAACGTTGAATTATATAGGTATTCCACTCCGGGGGAGTTACTTCCTGGGAAGATACAAACGTTTCTCATTTTATATTTCGGGAGGAATTACTCTGGAGATTCCGGTGTCCGGTACATTGAAAACTGATTATATAGTGGATGATCAGTTGGAATACAGCACAAATCGTACGTTAAAAGTGCCATTACAATGGTCTGTTGACGGAGGGGTGGGCATTCAATATCAATTGTCTTCTTCTGTAGGAATTTTTATAGAACCTGGTATACATTACTATTTTAATGATGGTAGTTATTTGAATACTATCCGGAAAGATCATCCTGTTAATTTTACCTTACCAATGGGAATACGTTGGACTTATTGAAAAAAGAGGATGTTATTGTGCAGTCATTAGGGAGTAAACCTATCATAAAAGTAGAATTTAATCCCAAACAGGAATGCAAAGACAAACGACGAAATGGCAATGCTACACAAAAGGAGAGAGGAGCAGTAGGAGACAAATTCGTATCAATCAACTGGACTATTTGAAATGTATTTTTATTCTGTTGATGATTATTTTTCATCTGGTATATATCGGTGATAAATATCCTTATCTGAAACAGGTGGTTTATACATTTCATATGCCTGCTTTCTTCATTATATCAGGTTATCTGTTGAATGTTGATAAAGGAGTTCGCTCATTTTGTAATACGATGTTGTGGATGTTTATCCCTTACGCCGTTATGGAAACAGGATATGTGTGTATGTCGTCGGTATTGCCTGTGCGGGAGAAAGTAGAGGAAGTATCTTTGAATATCATTTTATATAAGATATTCGTTGCTCCCATTGGTCCTTATTGGTATCTGCATACTTTGCTGATCTGCAGTCTGGTTTATTATACACTGAACAGGCTGTGTGAACAGCTGAACCGGACTTCTTTTTTACTCATATTAGGTGTCTGTTTTTGGGGAATTGCCTGTTGGACTAAAATATTATCATTGGCCAATGCTGTTTATTTCATTGCCGGTGTTGCCATTTGCCAGAGTCGGCAGAATTTTCTTTCTGTATTTCAACCTTCAGCGATTGCCATCATTCCTTTCATTCTGTTATCTTGCTTTCCGGAAAATTTAGACCGGTCTACATTGGCAGGTGTGGTTATTACTTATGTCACAATAAGTTTTTTATTGTTTTTGCACAAGTATATACCAGCCGGATTGCGGAAAATAAGCTATTTTGTAGGGCGTAATACATTTCCCATATTACTGTTCTCTCCCCTTTTTACAATACTTTCCAGGTTATTTATTCCTTTATTCTTATTTGATACTTCGGGTATCTGCTTTATGTGCGTGGCGGTTTGTTTTGTGGTTCTGGGATGCTTGTCATTGGCTCGTCTGGCCGATAAGACCGGGCTTTCCCGTTTTCTTGTAGGTAAAGAGTTTTTGTAAAACCTTCCGACTTTCAGTGGAAAAAGAATATTATTTCCCCAACCTCATAATGCCTGTATCGAAAATGATAGTTTTTATAAAGTGTCCGGTTGAAAGGAGATTATGAAGATTGGGGTAGGTACATTGGGATAACTTAATACTTAATTCGCAGGGGGTATCTCAGAAGAAAGATAAAAATAAAAAAGCCGGTTCCGATTTCGCATCGGGCCGGCCACAATCTAACTTAATCTTAATCTGGTATATTTTGAAAACCTATGAAATCTTTCTGTTTTCTATAACACGCATAGCGGCTGTATAACACTCACAAGGTACGGATAGTAAAATACAGTTAGTACCTTTATCCTTCATTGAAACTTCAATGTAAGCTGCATTCAGAAGTCTTTTTACACTGGCAACCTCCCATGGGCTACCGGCAAAAACATCTATTTGGGAAATCTTTCTACTTGTAATCATCAGTTTTGGTTTTTATTGTATTTGATACTGCAAATATAGGGTATGTTTCTAATATGGATTATAACTTATAGTTCAATCTTTATAAGATTTGTTGCAAACGTTAGCAGGTACGATATAAATTGATGCAATTTATGCGTCTTTTTAGTAATTGTTATTGTGAATAAATAGAGTTTTGGAAAATGAATGAAACAATGCCCCGGAATATAAAATACAAATTAGCACTGATCTTCGTGGAGCCTATACCTGACTGAGGAATAAATTTGCGGAGAATCGGTGCTAATCTGTGTTTTAGAACAATAATTTCTTAATGTATCTTATTTTTCATCGTTCTTACGAATTTCCACACGGCGTATCTTTCCGCTGATAGTTTTGGGCAGTTCATCAACGAATTCAATGACACGTGGATATTTATAAGGTGCAGTAACCTTTTTAACATGGTTTTGAAGCTCTTTTATTAATGCTTCGCCTGCTTGTGTTTTGTATTCTTTAGACAGAACGACGGTAGCTTTTACCACCTGGCCACGAATTTCATCGGGTACTCCCGTGATAGCACACTCAATGACAGCAGGGTGTGTCATTAAAGCACTTTCCACCTCAAACGGGCCGATCCGGTAACCGGAGCTTTTGATTACATCATCTGCACGCCCTACGAACCAAAGATAACCGTCTTCGTCTTTCCAGGCCACATCCCCTGTATAATAAATGCCGTTATTCCAGGCTTCATGAGTACGGGCTGCGTCCCGGTAATACTCTTTAAACAGTCCTAATGGTTTTCCCTGCGTAGTACGAATGATGATTTGTCCTTGTTCACCGGCTTCCACAGAACGGCCTTCATTATCTATGAGATCAACATCATATTGTGGGTTGGGTACACCCATACTTCCCGGTTTTGGCTCCATCCAGGGGAAAGTAGCTACAGTCAAGGTGGTTTCAGTCTGTCCGAAGCCTTCCATCAATTTGATTCCTGTCAGTTTTTTGAAAGTATCGAATACGGCCGGGTTCAGTGCTTCGCCTGCAATCGTACAGTATTGTAGTGAGGAAAGATCATACTTGGTCAGATCCTCATGAATCAGGAAACGGAAAATTGTAGGAGGGGCACAAAGTGAAGTGACATGATAATCCTGTATCTTTGCCAAGATATCACCCGGAGTAAATTTCTCATGATCATAGACAAAGATGTTTGCTCCGGCAATCCATTGTCCGTACAGTTTACCCCATACAGCTTTTCCCCAACCTGTATCCGCAATGGTGAGGTGGAGACTGTTTTCCGTGAGATTGTGCCAGAAACTACCTGTAACGATATGTCCTAATGGGTAGGTAAAGTCGTGTGCTACCATTTTCGGTTCACCGGTAGTACCCGAAGTGAAGTACATCAGTGAGATGTCATCATTGGTATTCGGATGTTCCGGTTTGACAAATGGAGTGGCAGATTCAATGCCTTTGTGGAAGTCTTCAAATCCTTCCGGAATCTCAGGACCTACGCTTACCAGTTTATGTACAGAAGGGCACTCGGGCATTGCTTCGATGATATGCTTTGTGATCTCTTCTTCGCCGGCAGCAACAATCATTTTGATGTCTGCGGCATTACAGCGGTATACAATATCTTTCTTTGTCAGCAGGTGAGTGGCAGGAATAACCGTAGCACCCAGTTTGTGCAGGGCGATGATGCTGAACCAGAATTCATAACGGCGTTTCAGGATAAGCATTACCATATCTCCACGGCCTATGCCGAGTGATTGGAAGTAAGAGGCTGTCATGTCTGTATAACGTTTCATGTCAGCAAATGTGAACTGGATATGTTCACCCTTATCGTTCGTCCACAACAGTGCAGGTTTATCCGGCTGTTCGGCAGCCCAGGTATCTACTACATCATACCCGAAATTGAAGTTTTCGGGTACGTTGATTTTTAAGTTTTGGATAAAATCTTCCTGTGAAGAGAATGTTGTCTGTGATAAAAATCTTTCTACCATAATAATATTACATGATAACGGCGAGGAAACGCACTGGTTTTCCGTCAAGTGCTTTCATGCCGTGTGGGAGTTTAGCGTTGAAATAGAGACTGTCACCTTCGTTCAGTATCAGGTCTTTACCTTCTATATTGACCAACATACGGCCTTCGAGTACTAAATTGAATTCCTGTCCGCTATGACTGTTGTAGTGTATCGGTTCATCATCTGGTTTGGGCTCAGCCGTTACAATAAACGGGTCGGCACTGCGATTTATGAACCCGGCAGCCAAAGATTGGTATTTATAGGATTTGGTGCGTTCAATACTTATTCCTTTTCCCGCACGGGTCAGGAAGTAACTACTCATTTTAGGTTCTTCTCCAAACATAAGTGCATCCAGAGAGATACCATATTTATGTGCGATTTTTTGTAGCATACCTACTGAGATGTCGTATTGTCCTGTTTCTGCCAGGCGATATTCTTCTGCGGAGATATCACAATCGCGGGCGATATCTTCTGAGGTAAGTTCCAATACGTCACGCAATCCGCGCAATCGTTCGGCAATTTGTCTGATTTGGTCGTCCATATGTATAATTAGTTATTAGTGGTCAGTGATTAGTTAGTGATACGTGATAAGCAAGTTGAACCATAATCCGCATGGTATTAATCACTTATCACTCCCCCGCTTATCACTATTTCGATGCCTTTATCGCCTTAATCACCGCAGAGGTGAATCCGGCATGTTCCAGTTCGTTAATTCCTTTAATGGTGATCCCACCGGGAGTGGTTACTTTATCTATCTCAACACTGGGATGTGTTTCTTTATTTAGCAACAACTCTGCAGCTCCTTCCAAAGATTGTGCTACCATTTTCATAGCATCTTTCGGAGCGATTCCCATTTCGATACCTGCCTGCATGGCGGCTTGTACATACTTAAGCACGTATGCAATACCACATGAAGTGAGGGCCGTAGCTGCTGCTATTTTACTTTCCGGTATAATCATTGTCAATCCCATTTCGTTGAATATATCCGTTAATAGTTTTTTCTGTTTATCCGAAGCGTTCCGCGCAGAGATCAACGTCATACTGGCACGTTCGGCTATAGCGGTATTAGGAATGACGCGGAAGATGGGCATCTCCGGTTCGCCACAAAAATGTGCCAGATCGTCAAAACAGATCCCGGCAGCCAATGAAACAAGTATCTGTGTACGTTTCAAACGGAGTGGATTGAGTATTTCTTCTATCAGCCAAGGCTTTACTGCAACAATTACGATATCGGCATTAGCCGCTGCATCTATGTTATCGTTTGTTGTTTTAATATTGGGAAAGTCGGCTTTTAGTTTCTCCAGTTTTCCATTACTTGGATTAGAAACAACAATTTCATGTCCTTGAATCAGATATCCCTGAGCTAAGCCACGTGCAATGGCAGAGCCCATATTTCCTGCACCAATGATAGCTACTTTCATATTATAATATTTTAGTCTGTTTTGAGGCAAAGGTAAAAGTAAAAAGTGAGAATATGCATATTTTTGATGGGTATTTTCATTAAAGTGGTGTAATCTTTATGTTATTGAACTGTCTCAATAGTACTTTTTGTCAATAACTACTTTATAATTGTGAATTATAAAAATATAGATTTCTGAGATTTAATATAAAATACAAATGATAGGGCTTTAATTTTGTGTTGTGTAATAATTGAAGAATGATAAAAAGTATATTTGAATAGAGAAAATTGTTTTTCTGATATAGAAAAATTAAAACAACGTTGTCTCGGTGTAATGTTCTGATTATTAGATGTATATAGCATGCTTATTTTCCTCTACGAGGAACGGGTCGTTTCTCTACGGAGATCGGGTCGAAACTCTACGAGAAACGAAGTGATCATCGTAGAGAAACTTGTTGATGTTTATAAGATGTGACAAAAGAAATAAAACGAAAGAGAAAGGAATGTGTTGCTTTGTAATAAAAAAGGATGGCTGAACTTTGGCGGTTAAAATTATTAAGCCGTATCGAAAAAATCAATACGGCTTAATAATTGTTTTGATATCGTAAGAAACTATTTTTCTAAAAGTGCTTTTGGGGTACGTTAGTAACGTAAAGTACTAAAGTATCTTCTTTAATCGGTTCAGAAACTCTGTTGCTTCTTCCATACTGAGGCAGAGAGGTGGCAGGAGGCGAATGACATTTGTACCACTTACACCGGTAAATACTTTTTGTTCTTTCAGCAATTTCGTGCGTAGTTCTTTGATAGGAGTTTCGAATTCCATACCAATCATTAATCCTTCACCGCGTACTTCTTTAATTTGCGGGAACTTCTTTAACTCTTCTATCAGATAAGTACCTACTGTTGCAGCATTTTCTATCAGTTGTTCCTGTTCTATAACATCCAATACGGCAAGTGCAGCGGCACAAGCAAGGTGGTTACCTCCGAAAGTGGTACCTAACATACCGTAAACCGGTGTAAACATCGGGCTGATAAGTACTCCTGCCATAGGAAAACCATTGGCAATACCTTTGGCTACAGTAATGATATCGGGTTTGATACCTGTATATTGATGAGCAAAGAATTTACCGCTACGTCCATAGCCACTTTGAATTTCATCCAGAATAAGTATCGTACCATTCTCGGTGCATGCTTTGCGAAGTTCCTGCATGAATTCTGTAGTAGGTAGCTTGATTCCGCCTACTCCCTGAATACCTTCGATAATAACGGCACAAACGTCACCTTTAGCCAGTTCGGCTTTCATTGCTTCCGTATCATTCAATGGGAGATAGGTTACATGTTCATTGGCATTGATTGGAGCAATGATTTTTGGATTGTCCGTAGCTTCTACTGCTAATGAAGTACGTCCGTGAAAAGCTTTGCTGAAAGAGATTACTTTTGTTCTTCCATTGTGAAATGAAGCCAGTTTAAGAGCATTCTCATTCGCTTCTGCTCCACTATTAATAAGGAAAAGCGAATAATCATCATAACCTGAAATCTTTCCCAAACGTGCTGCTACTTCTTGTTGTAGCTTGTTGATCACTGAGTTTGAATAGAAGCCAAGTTTTGCAACCTGATTGCTAATCATTTCAACATAGTGCGGATGAGCATGCCCGATGGAAATAACGGCATGCCCCCCATAAAGGTCGAGAAATTCTGTACCGTTTTCGTCCCATACATGGCAGCCTTTTCCTTTGACTATATTTATATCGAAAAGAGGATATACATCGAATAAATTCATCATGATATTTACAATTTTACGATTTACAATTTACGATTGAAGTTACTTTTATTGATTTACGATTTACAATTGAAGTAACCCCAATCGTCTAATTGTAAATCGTCCAATCGTCAATCTAAAAGGCCGATGGTTTTAGCCGGAGACCTACTGTTTCTTCCAGATTGAACATTAGATTCATGTTGTGGACAGCTTGCCCACTGGCACCTTTCAGTAAGTTGTCGATACAGGAGATGATGAGTAGCTTATCACCGTGTTTCTCCAGATGTATCAGACACTTGTTGGTGTTGACAACCTGCTTCAAATCGATATTCTTTTCTACGATGTGCACAAAAGAGTCTTTGGCATAATACTCCTCATACATGCGTACGATCTCTTCCAGAGCAACTTTTGTTTTTACGACAATTGTAGTGAAGATGCCGCGTGGAAAATCTCCCCGGTAAGGGATGAAATCTATCTCTGATGCAAAACTATTTTGCAGCTGCTTCAGTGACTGTTTGATTTCAGGCACATGCTGATGATTGAAAGCTTTGTATACGCTCATATTGTTATTGCGCCAACTGAAATGGCTGGTTGCACCGGGTTTTACTCCGGCTCCTGTGCTTCCGGTTATGGCATTCACCATGATGTCGTCATTCAGCATCAAATGTTTGGCAAGTGGAAGCAGTCCTAACTGAATGCAAGTTGCGAAACAGCCGGGATTGGCTACATGCTTGGCAGAACAAGTGGCGCGCCGATTCAGTTCGGGTAATCCGTAGATAAAGTCATGATCCGGAGAAGCAATGCGATAATCCATAGAGAGATCGATGATTTTCAGCTCTTCCGGGAGGTTGTGGCTCTCTATAAATTTTTTGGTATCGCCATGAGCAGTGCAAAAGAAAAGTACATCAATGTCATCCAATGGAAGTTCGTCTGTAAAAGTCAGATCGCACTCTCCGTAAAGTCCTTCGTGTACGTCGGTTATTTTATTTCCGGCATTACTACTACTATTAATGAATACAATTTCGGCTTCAGGATGATTCAGAAGCAAGCGTATTAATTCACCTGCGGTATATCCGGCTCCGCCTATTATTCCTACTTTAATCATTTGAATATCTGTTTTTTTCTTCGGGAATGATAATCCACATTAAAATATATACAGGGACACCGGCAAATGCGGTGAATATTGTTAGTATAGCATAGACGATGCGTACGAGAGAGGCATCCAATCCGAAGAATTGGGCCAACCCGCCGCAAACACCTGCAAGCATTCTATCACTACGTGAGCGTGTCAGTTTACGTTCGTTACTCATCGGGGACTAAATCTCTTCGTCCTTATGGTTTGCGTAATAAACGCGTAGTGGGGTGGAAGTTACTTTTATGAAGCCTTTTGCATCTTCGGCTGTCCAGCCTTTTTGCATTTCACCGTACTCACCAAACTTTGTTTTTACAAGATCATCTTCAGATTCTACGCCGATGGTAGAGAAAGAGAGCGGACGGAGTTCAAGGATAGCCGTACCGTTCACATTGCGTTGTGATTCCTGTAGCATAGCTTCAATGTCTCTCATCACAGGTTCCAGATACTGGCTTTCATGAAGGAACATGCCATACCAGTTGGCTACCTGGTCTTTCCAGTATTGTTGCCATTTGCTCAATGTATATTTTTCAAGGAAACGATGAGCACCGATGATCAGCATGGGAGCGGCAGCTTCAAAACCAACACGGCCTTTAATGCCGATGATTGTGTCGCCAACGTGCATATCACGTCCAATACCATAAGCGGCACCAATTTCTTCCACTTTCTGAATAGCGGCAATCTTATCTTCGAATACTTCTCCGTTTACGGCATGAAGTTCTCCTTGTTTGAATTCAAGGCGTAACTGTTCGCTACCTTCTTTTTCAACTTGCTTCAGATAAGCAGTTTCAGGCAATCCTTTTGCGGAATCCAGTATCTCACCACCGCAGATGGAAGTGCCCCATAAACCTACGTTATAAGAGTATTTGAGTTTTGTAAAGTCGGCACTGAAACCATTTTTGTTCAGATAGTCAATCTCTTCCTGACGGCTCAATGCCATATCACGGGTTAGTGTAATGATTTCCACACCCGGTGCAAGTACCAAGAAAGTCATATCAAAACGAATCTGATCGTTTCCGGCTCCGGTAGAACCATGAGCGATAGCATCCGCACCGATTTCATTTGCATAACGTGCAATGGCAAGTGCCTGGAAAATACGCTCTGAACTGACAGAGATGGGATAAGTACCATTACGCAATACATTTCCGAATATCATGTATTTCAAGCTCTTTTCGTAGTACTCTTGTGTTACGTCGAGTGTAACATATTTCACAGCTCCCAACTTATAGGCGTTTTCTTCATTCTGTTTCAGTTGTTCGTCGCTGAAACCTCCTGTATTGGCACATGCTGCATATACTTCATAGCCTTTTTCTTTGGCCAGATACATTACAGTGTATGAGGTATCCAATCCTCCGCTGAATGCAACTACCACTTTCTTTTTCTGTTCCATGATATATCTCCTTATTTATATAATATCTTCTTTATGTTTTTCGGGGTCGTAAAGCATAGCTGTACAGATGCAGAACTTACGGTTTTTTGCCACTAGTATGTCATGATTGATACAACCTTCGCAACCGCGCCAAAATGATTCATCATCAGTCAGCTCATTGAATGTTACAGGTACATAGCCAAGTTCTGTATTCATTTTCATTACAGCAGCACCGCTGGTCAAACTGAATATCTTAGCCCATGGCCAACGTAAACGAGCCAGTTTGAAAGAGGCTTGTTTGATACGTTTTGCCAGTCCCAATCCACGGTAGTCGGGATGTACAATAAGTCCTGACGTTGCTACATATTGTTTGTTACCCCATGACTCAATATAAGTAAAGCCTGCAAATTTTTCTCCTTCAAGGGCGATAATAGCTTTGCCTTCCTTCATTTTGGTAGCAACATATTCATGTGTACGTTCTGCAATCCCTGTTCCGCGCACTTTCGCTGCGTTTTTAATTGTCTCCAAAATAGTGTCAACGTAAACCTCATGTGAGGCGTCGGCTACCATCACATCTATTTTTTGAGTCTCCATTTCTTTAATTCGTGTGTCGAGTATATTGTTATATGATTATTGTATATTCGGGAAGATGAGCGACAAGAAGTTTCGTACCATTTTAGGTTCAGCTCCTTCACGCAGTACTAACATGATAGTATCATCTCCTGCAATGGTACCTAAAATATCTCCGAACTCACGGTTATCAATGTCATAAGCCATACTGCTGGCATATCCGGGACGTGTTTTGATAACAGCAATATTGCCAGAGAACTGTAGGGAAATGAAACCATTGTTCATTAACATCTCAGTGGCACTTTGGTCACCTACGCGTTTATACATGATGTCATTGGGCAATACATACACATATTTACCATTCATGCTGGCTGCCTTGGCTACCTTTAATTGTTTCAGGTCGCGAGAAAGAGTAGCCTGAGTCAATTCAAAACCTTCAGCGGCAAGTGCTTGCAGAAGTTCTTCCTGTGACCCTACCTCTTTGCTCGAGATAATCATTTTAATAGCATCTAATCGGTTTGCTTTCTTTTTCATCTTGTATAATTATTCTAAGAATGGCGCAAAAGTATGCAATATTTTGGAGATTTGATGCATAAAACCAAACTTTTTTATTCTTTTTATACATAAAAGTGTATTCTGAACCTGAAACGACAAAAAGGTTAAGATTACAGTCAAAAAACAGATCAATACTTTGGATGATTCTGCCTATTTTTGCATCATCAATAAATCCATTAATTTTCTTAAACTATCAAAAGCACATGAAAAAGCAGTTTTGGTACTTTATACTTCTATTCTTATATGTTGTTTCGTTTCCGGTACAAGGTAAAGTAACGCTTCCTTCTATTTTCTCAGACAATATGGTGTTGCAACAAAAAACTCAGGTGAATATCTGGGGAAAAGCCCGTCCGGGTGAACAGGTGACTGTTTCTCCTTCCTGGGATAAAAGAAATTATACGGTGCAGGCATCTGCTGACGGACGTTGGGAGCTACAGTTGAAAACTCCTGGTGTGATGGATAATCAGACACTGATTGTGAAAGGAGAAAACACGATTACCATACATAATATATTAATAGGTGAAGTTTGGCTTTGTACGGGACAGTCTAATATGGAATTTCCGGTGGCACGTGATCCTAAAGTTAAATGGAAAACGGGGATGATAAATGAAGCAGAAGAAATGAAAGATGCTGATTATCCTTCTATTCGACTTTTTCATGTAGAGCACCAACTTGCGCCTGAGGATGAAAAAGAGGATTGTGTGGGGCAGTGGGTGATTTGTAATCCGGAGAATTTAAAAGATTTCTCGGCTGTTGGATTCACATTCGGGCGTAAACTTTATAAAGAATTACAAATTCCGGTTGGGTTGATCCAGTCTACCTGGGGAGGTACACATGCTGAGTCATGGACGAAGATGGAGGTTATGAAAAATAACCCATTATATTCTGATGTTCTGGAAGATTTTGCTGTGCAAAATGTGAAACGTGAAAAAGATAAATGTAAAGTACCGGCTACCTTGTGGAATGGTATGATTGCTCCGATTCTGGGTTATACAATAAAAGGGAATATCTGGTATCAGGGAGAATCTAATTCCATTCGTTATGAAAAGTATCAGGAGGTATTTACAAACCTTATCAATAGTTGGCGTAAGGAATGGGGACAGGCCGATATGCCTTTCTATTTTGTGCAGATTGCTCCACATTATAAACAACCTGCTGGCATTCGTGAAGCACAATTGAATACCTGGCAGAGTGGTTTGCGCAATGTGGGTATGGCGGTAATTACAGATGCTGCTGATTCTACCGATATTCATCCGCGTAATAAAAAGGTGACAGGGGAACGTCTGGCAGCTTGGGCTTTGGCTAAACAATATGGTAAAAAGGGGGCTTATTCCGGTCCGCTTTATAAGAATATGAAAGTGAAAGAGGGAAAAGTTACACTTACTTTTGATTATGCAGAAAGTGGATTGCAGACCCCTGATGATACCCCTGTAAAAGGTTTCTTTATTTCAGGTCCAGATGCTCGTTTTTATCCGGCAACGGCAATGATCCAGGGGAATAAGGTAGAACTCTATGCTCCTGAGGTTCCTCAGCCTACAGCCGTGCGTTATGGTTACGGAAACTTTTTCCGTGTGAATCTTTATAATAAAGCCGGTTTCCCGGCCGTACCTTTCCGTACGGATCATTTTGCTCCGGATACGTATGCCCGCTGGTTTGCTGATTCTGAGATGCGCCGGTTCCCGAAGGCTTATCAACTGGATCATGGAAAGCGTTTGTTTTTTGGCTATGCACAGGGAGTAGGTTGTTGCGCTATGCTAAGAATGTGGAAACAGACAGGCGAGAAACGCTATTTTGATTATGTAGAGGCATGGGCGGATTCGCTGATAAATGAAACAGGGCAAATCCATCTGTATGATGTGTCTACTTATAATCTTGATTACATTAATTCGGGTAAAGTGCTATTTGATCTTTATCGTGAGACAGGTAAGGAAAAGTATAAAATGGCAATGGACCTTTTAATAAAACAGTTGAAGAACCATCCCCGTACACTGGAGGGTGCATATTGGCATAAATTGATTTATCAGCACCAAATATGGTTGGATGGTTTGTATATGGCTTCACCTTTTCTGGCACAATATGGGGCGGAGTTCAATCAACCGATGTGGATAGATGAGGCAGTGAAACAATTTACACTTTGTCACAAGCATACTTATGATGCTAAAACGGGTTTGTATCATCATGCTTGGGACGAGAGTAAAAGCCAGCGTTGGGCAGATCCGGAAACGGGACATTCACCTAACTTCTGGGGGCGCAGTATCGGCTGGTGGTTTATGGCTTTGGTGGATGCTCTGGACTATATTCCGGAGAATCATCCCGGACGTGCCGATATGATAAGCTGGATACAAGGGCTTGCCGATACACTTCCTAAATACCAGGATAAGGCCGGCTTGTGGTACCAGGTGATTGATCAACCGAAGCGTGAAGGCAATTTTCCGGAAGCATCTGTAACTTCACAGTGTATGTATGCTTATGCAAAAGCGGTAAATAAAGGATATATTGATGCGAAATACAGAGAGGTAGCGGAGAAAGCTTTTAAGGGATTGAAAGACAAACTGCTTATTGAGAATCCTGATGGTACACTTACGTTGACGCGTTGTTGCCAGGTAGGTGGTCTGGGAGGACATCCGTACCGGGATGGTAGCTTTGAATATTATATCGGAGAGAAAATGCGTGATAACGATGCCAAAGCTACGGGCCCTTTTGTCATGGGATGTATCGAACTGGGAGAGTAGGTGATAAAAATAAGATGAGTACTGATTTAAAATTAGTATAAATAATACCCCGCTAAATAATCATTTAATTGTGATGCATTACTTAGGATGATGGATAAAAAAATAAGAATAGTGTTACTGGCTTGGTTATTGTGCCCTTTTGCAGCGGCACAAACAATAAGTTGGCCGGAGATAACCACTGAATCGAAACCTGCTGCCCGTTGGTGGTGGATGGGAAGCGCCGTAGATAAAGAAAATCTGACTCATAATCTGAATGCTTATGCGAAAGCGGGAATGGGAACGATGGAGATAACTCCTATCTATGGAGTAAAAGGAAATGATGAAAATGATATTCCATTTCTTTCTTCTCACTGGATGGAGATGCTGCAATATACTGAGGGTGAAGCGAATCGCCTGGGTATGCAGATTGATATGAATACCGGTACCGGATGGCCTTTTGGAGGCCCGGAGGTAACCATAGAAGACGCTGCCTGCAAGCTTTTCGTATCGGAATATACATTGCAGGGTGGTGAACAACTGAAAGAGAAAATAGAAGTTGCTGACGAGAAGCAACGTGCCTATGCTAAGCTAAGCCGTTTGATGGCTTTTTCTGATAAAGGGAAATGCATAAACCTGACGTCTAAAGTGAAAGACGGTATTTTGCAATGGAAAGCTCCCAAAGGAAACTGGCAATTGATAGCTGCCTTTTGCGGAAAGACATTCCAGAAAGTGAAGCGCGCTGCTCCCGGAGGAGAGGGATACGTGATGGATCATTTGTCCGGCCGGGCTGTGAAAAATTATCTGAATCGTTTTGAACGTGCCTTTGAAGCATCAGGAGCACCTTATCCGCATAACTTCTTCAATGATTCTTACGAAGTATATAAGGCGGATTGGACTGAGAATCTTTTTGACGAATTTGCTGCACGGCGCGGATATAAACTGGAAGAGCATCTTCCGGAATTCTTGTCGGATAAACGTACGGATATGGTTTCCCGGATTATTTCCGATTACCGGGAGACGATTGCCGAATTACTTTTAGAGAACTTTACCCGGCAATGGACAGAATGGGCACATTCACACGGCTCCAAAACACGTAATCAGGCACATGGCTCACCTGGTAATCTGATAGATCTGTATACCACTGTAGATGTTCCCGAATGCGAGGGCTTCGGTATTTCTGATTTTGGAATCCGTGGTTTACGCCGTGATTCATTAACACGTCCTAACGATTCAGACTTGTCGATGCTGAAATATGCTTCTTCGGCTGCTCATATTGCCGGCAAACCATTTACTTCATCTGAAACATTTACCTGGCTGACGGAACATTTTCGTACGTCACTTTCTCAGTGTAAGCCGGATATTGATCTGATGTTTATCTCAGGGGTAAATCACACCTATTTTCATGGGACCACTTATTCGCCTGTTGAGGCTGTATGGCCGGGATGGAAGTTCTATGCTTCCGTTGATATGAGTCCTACAAATAATATCTGGCGGGATGCTCCGGCATTTTTTGATTATATAACCCGTTGTCAGAGTTTTCTGCAGATGGGGAAACCTGATAATGATTTTCTGGTATATCTGCCTGTATATGATATGTGGCAGGAGCAGGACGGACGTCTCTTGATGTTTGATATTCATAAAATGGCAAAGCGTGCGCCCCGTTTTATCGATGCAGTTCATCGTATTTATAATGCAGGTTATGATTTGGATTATATTTCCGATAACTTCATACGCAGTCTTACTTGTATGGGTGGGAAATTAGTTACCTCCGGAGGTACCGTGTATCGGGCGTTACTCATTCCGGGCGCGAGACTGATGCCGGATGATGTACTTGCCAAATTATTCCGTTTGGCAGATGAGGGGGCTACTATTGTGTTTTTGGAACAATATCCGGAAGATGTTCCCGGATATGCCCGGTTGAATGAACGTCGTGCTGCTTTTAAGAAATTGATGGCACAAAAAGACAAATTGCGTAAAGGGCGTATTTTGTTTGGAACGGATTATGACCGCACATTGGCGGAAACAGGTGTACAACCCGAAAGGATGAAGACAACTTATGGTTTGAGTTGTATCCGTCGTACAAACGAAGATGGATATCATTATTTTATTTCTGCCCTGAAAGGAGAAGATACGGAAGGATGGATACCTTTGGGAGTTCAGGCTACATCTGTCCTGATCTATAATCCTGTGAACGGAGAGAGTGGAAAGGCCCTTTTGCGTCAGAAGAATGGATGTACGGAGGTGTATTTACAGGTAGCATCCGGAGAATCAATCCTGCTGAAAACGTTTACGAATGCCGATGTACAGGCTTCTGCATGGGGATATTACGAGCCAAAAGCCGATGGATTGACTTTGACGGGTAAATGGGGTTTTCGCTTCGTAGAAAGCATTCCGGCTGTTTCGGCTGCTCCTGATTCGGTAACGTTGGGTTCATGGACTGAACTTCCGGTAGCAGAAGTAAAGAATACAATGGGAACAGCCTCTTATTCATTCAAATTTGATCTGAACGATCTTTCGATTCCTGAATGGAGGCTCGATTTGGGTGATGTGCGTGAGAGCGCTCGTGTTCGTATTAATGGAAAGGACGTTGCCACATTGTGGTCAGTTCCTTATCGTTGCCTGGTAGGTAAATATCTTTGTCCCGGTGAAAATATCCTGGAGGTAGAAGTGACTAATTTACCTGCCAACCGCATTGCGGATATGGACCGGAAAGAAATACCCTGGCGTATTTTTAAAGATGCCAATATTGTAAGTCTGGATTATAAAAAAACTGGATATGGAGGCTGGGAACCTGTGCCAAGTGGATTGATTGGCCCGGTGAAAGTAATTCCAATGAAGAAAGGGACTTTTTATTATGAATAAATATTTTGCTTTGATATTTTTCTTGTCTGCTGTAGTTGCTGTTTATGCACAGGACCCTCGCGAGCGGCAATATATGTATGAGATACTTGATCCGCGGCATGAGCCCAAACCACTGGTGGAGGGTTTTGCTAAAGAGCGGATTACGGAACATTTGAATCGCGGACTTTATGTCGCTCCTTCCCGGGACGGGAAAGGGGTTTACCTTAGTTGGCGGCTATTGAATACAGATACTCCTGCTACCGCCTTTCATGTTTATCGGGAAGTAAATGGCAAGAAACGCCGTCTCACTAACAAACCTGTGATGCAAACCTGCGACTTTATTGATAATGCTCCTGTACAGGAAAAGGCGGTTTATTGGGTAGTACCCGTGGTAAAAGGGCTTACACCTGTTGCATCCGAAAGAGTAGAGGTTGAAGCTGGGAAATGTACTAATTATACTTCTATCCGGCTGAAAGATAATGCGAAGGCTGGTAAAATTGCTTTAGCCGATTTGAATGGCGATGGCGCTTATGATTACATTATCCGTACACCTGAAACCAATGTAGATCCGGGTATGCCGGGAGATACTACCGGAAAAACGTATAAGATATCTGCCTATCTGAATGATGGTACCTGGCTTTGGACCTACGATATGGGCCCTGGTATTGAGCCTGGTATCTGGTATTCTCCTTTTATTGTTTATGATTTTAATGGGGATGGTAAAGCTGAAATTGCTATAAAAACAGCCGGTTCTGATTTTGTAAAAAATGAGAAAGGACGTGTTTGTGGTGGTAGTGAATATCTGTCTGTGCTGGATGGAATGACTGGCAAAGAAATTGATCGTGTAGACTGGCCCGAGCGGAATGATCGTTATGGCAATCTGATCCGACAGAACCGTAACCAGATGGGAGTGGCTTATCTGGATGGGAAAACGCCTTGTATACTCGCTGCCCGTGGTACTTATAAGTTGATGGTGGTAGACGCCTGGCAATTAAAAGATGGCAAGCTGCAACGTATGTGGCGTTGGGATGGAGACGAAGAAAATCCGGTTGTGCGTAGTATGGGAGCTCATAGTATGGTGACGGGAGATGTAGACGGTGATGGGCGTGATGAGATACTGTTGGGTTCTTGTATGCTTGATGATAATGGGACTTTACTCTGGTCATCGGGATTAGGACATAGCGATAAGGCCTATTTGTGTAAATTACATCCGGATATGGAAGGATTACAGGTATTCATGGTGAGTGAACCCAAAAAAGAAGATGGACGTGGGGTATCTGTTGTGAGTGCCCGTACCGGAGAATTAATATGGGACATTGGGCATACAACTTACCACGTAGGTGATGGTATGGTAACCGATTTTGATCCGGAATATCCCGGTTTAGAGTGCTTTGCCAGTGAAGACCGCAAAGGAGGGAGTACTGATAAGTATTTGTTGACTTCAGACGGAAAGAAACTGAATGTGACCCGTGAAGAGATTCCGGGCTGTCGTAATTGGATCTGGTGGGATGCCGATCTGCTTCGTGAAACCTTTCGTGGCGATGATAATCGTTGGGGAGCAGGCTCTTCTTCCAATGGTAAGAAACAGAGTATCTGGAAGTGGAAAGGTGAAGATCTGACCAGAGGTATTGAGGGAGATATTCTGATGATGGCCGATATGGAAGGAGATTGGCGTGAAGAGTTAATTACTGCACTTCCGGGGGAGTTACGCATTTACCATACTGTTATTCCGGCAAAGGATCGTCGTATTACGCTTATGCAGGATCCACTCTATCGTAGCTATGTGGCTCATCGCAGTATGGGATATCCGCAGGCACCAGTACCATCTTATTATCTTGGAGAATAAAAGTTTTGTTATATAATAAAAATACTACCGAATGAAGCGAATTTCAATTATGTTGTTTCTTTGTGTATGGGTGGCTTTGCCGCTTTTGGCACAGACCTATAAGTATAAGGAAATTTATAAAGATCTCCCTTTTGCTATGCCTGAAGTGAAAGCACCTCAGTTTCCTGACCGCAAGGTTTCTTTGAAGGACTTTGGTGCTGTTGGTAATGGGGTGGACCTCTGTACGGAAGCATTTGCTAAAGCGATAGATGCACTTTCTGCCAAAGGAGGTGGACGTCTGATAGTACCTGCCGGTATCTGGCTGACCGGACCGATTGTTTTGAAAAGTAATATTAATCTTCATATTGAGAAAGGAGCTGTGATTCTTTTCTCTCCGGATGTTGAACTTTATCCGTTGGTAGAAACGGTGTTTGAAGGATTAGACACCCGCCGTTGTCAGTCACCTGTTTCAGGACGTAATCTGACTAATGTGGCTATTACCGGACAAGGAGCAATAGATGGAAACGGTCATTACTGGCGTCCTTTGAAACGTGAGAAAGTGACAGAAAGTGTCTGGAAACAAACCATTGCCCGGGGTGGGGTTTATAAGCGTCCTACTTATTGGTTTCCATATCCGCAAACACTTAAAGGAGATACTATCAGCAATATGAATGTTCCTCAGAATTTAAAGACGGAGGAAGAGTGGCAGAGCGTACGTCATTTCCTGCGTCCGGTGATGGTAAGTCTGATAGAGTGTAAAAATGTCTGGTTTCAGGGGGTGATCTTTCAAAATTCTCCGGCATGGAATCTACACCCTCTGATGTGTGAGAATGTTTTGGTAGAGGATATACAGGTGCGTAACCCGAGTTATGCTCAGAATGGTGACGGGCTTGATTTGGAATCCTGTAAAAATGCGTTGATTGTGAATTCCACATTTGATGTAGGAGATGATGGTATCTGTTTGAAAAGTGGAAAGGATGAAGACGGACGTCGTCGCGCCCGTCCTTGTGAGAACGTTGTAGTAGATGGCTGTACGGTATTTAAAGGACATGGTGGTTTTGTTGTAGGCAGCGAGATGAGTGGTGGAGTACGTAATGTTTCCGTTAGTAATTGTCAGTTTTTGGGGACGGATGTCGGACTGCGTTTCAAGAGTAAGCGGGGACGCGGGGGAGTTGTTGAGAATATCTGGATACGTAATGTTTCTATGATGGATATCCCGACGGAACCTGTGACTTTCAATCTTTACTATGGAGGTAAGTCTGCTGTTGAAGTATTAGAGAGCGGTGAGAAGATTCCTGCAAAAGTTGACCCGTTACCGATAGACGATACTACTCCTTGTTTTCGTAATATTCATATTTCGAATCTGGTATGTTCCAATGCACGCCGGGCGCTGTTTTTTAATGGTATACCAGAGATGCCAATTGATGGTATAACGCTTGAGAATCTGGATATTACTTCTCAGATAGGAGCCGAATTTATCTATAGTCGCAATATTACTTTGAAGAATGTGACAATACATAATAAAGAAGGTGAAAAGTTCATTACCCGCTTTTGTGAGGGGGTGAGCCAAATTGTCAAATAAGACACCCTTTATATCAAAATGTGCAGCGCAAATAGGGGAGGAATCCCCTATTTTTGTATCATTAAAAGTATTACTCACAATAATTGAATGTATACCATGAAGAACCTGACTTGCCTGATAGGAGTATTCCTGTCTGTTATAAGTTTCACCGTTACAGCACAAACTGCCAATATCCCTGATTTCCCTTGGATGAAGGAGGTTGGTGCTAAGACTTTTCCTGTACAACAAACCATTTATAACGTAGCCGATTACGGTGCCAAAGGAGATGCATTGGAAATGAATACCGCTGCTATTCAGAAAGCGATTGACGCTGCTGAGCAGGCAGGAGGAGGTATTGTTACTTTTAGTCCGGGAATTTATCTGACCGGTGCTCTCTTTGTTGGTAATAATGTCAATTTTAATATCCCCAAAGGAACTACGCTTATCGGTTCGCAGGACATTAATGATTATAAGAAAATAGATACACGTGTGGCCGGTGTAGAAATGAACTGGCCTTCGGCATTGGTTAATATAATAGGTAAGAAGAATGCTGCGATTTCCGGTGATGGAGTAATTAACGGTCGCGGCAAAGTTTTCTGGGACAAGTATCGTTCGATGCGGAAAGAATACGATCCGAAAGGATTACGCTGGATTGTTGACTATGATTGTGAACGTCCGCGGGGTATTCTTATCGCCGAATGTGAGAATGTAACAGTAGAAAACATAGTGCTTTATCAGCCGGGTTTCTGGAGCTTACACATTTTGTATAGTAAGTATGTTACTGTCGACGGAATTATTATTAGTAATAATATTGAAGGTCGTGGTCCCAGTACAGATGGTATAGACATCGATTCTTCAGAATATATATTGGTACAAAACTCGAATATCAATTGCAATGATGATAATTTTTGTCTGAAAGCAGGCCGTGACAGTGATGGTCTACGGGTGAATCGTCCTTGCCGTTACGTCGTGATTCGTGATTGCATTGCCGGACATGGAGACGGATTATTTACTTGTGGTAGTGAAACTTCGGGTGGTATCAGCAACATTGTGGCTTATAATATGACAGGTATGGGCACAAAATATGGATTACGTTTCAAGAGTACCTGTCAGCGTGGTGGTGTAATAGAGAACATCTATCTCTGCAACATTGAAATGATTGGAGTACGCGATCCGTTTGTGGTCGATCTGAACTGGCATCCGGCTTATAGTACTTCAAAGTTGCCTGAAGGTTACGATGAAAAAAGTGTTCCGGCACACTGGATTAAGATGTTGACTCCGGTAGATCCTAAACAAGGAACTCCCAAATTCCGTAATGTACATTTTATAAATGTAACTGCTACCAACGCACAAACTTGTATCAAAGTGTCCGGTATAGAGAACAGCACAATTGATGGATTCGATTTTGATAATGTACATTTCAGTGGAGAGAGTGCAGGAACTATTTCATGGGCAAAAGACTGGAAGGTGAATAACTTTTCTGTAAATGCTAAAAGTAAACTGAAACTTGAACATAACAAGAATGTAGATATCACAAAATAAACACGTAATACAGACATGAAGAACTATTTTTTTGCGGTCGATCTGGGGGCTACCAGCGGACGTACTATTTTAGGCTCTTTTTCGGATAAGGGATTGGAGCTGGAAGAGATAAATCGTTTTCCCAATCAGCTTATTGAAGTAAGAGGACATTATTATTGGGATATTTATGCTCTTTATCAGTCGGTTATAGATGGACTGAAATTGGTAGCGAAACGGAATGTATCTATTACTTCCATTGGCATTGATACCTGGGGTGTTGATTTTGTCTGTGTAGGTAAAGATGGACATTTGTTGCGTCAACCCTATGCTTATCGTGACCCTCATACGGACGGAGCACCAGAAGCTCTCTTTACCCGCGTTCCCCGCAGCCGGGTGTATGGTCTGACAGGTATTCAAGTGATGAATTTTAATTCTCTGTTTCAACTTGATACGCTACGCGGCAATAGTGACAGTGCATTGGCTGTTGCCGATAAAATATTATTTATTCCGGATGCTTTGAGTTATATGTTGACAGGCGAAATGGTGACAGAATACACTATTGCCAGTACGGCACAGCTGGTCAATGCCCAAACCCGGAAGTTAGAGCCGGAATTGTTGGAAGTGGTCGGACTGACTGAAGAACATTTCGGACGTTTCGTTTATCCGGGTGAACAAGTAGGAGTGTTGACAAAAGAGATACAGAAGCTCACCGGGCTGGGAGCTATTCCGGTTATCGCTGTAGCAGGACATGATACTGCTTCTGCTGTAGCTGCCGTTCCGGCACTGAATCGTAATTTTGCTTATTTAAGTAGCGGCACGTGGTCACTTATGGGAGTAGAAACGGATGCTCCGGTAATCACAGAAGAGACAGAACGCTTGAACTTCACCAATGAAGGTGGAGTAGCAGGTACGATTCGTCTGTTGAAAAACATATGTGGTATGTGGCTACTCGAGCGTTGTCGTACAGGTTGGGAAAATAGTTCTTATCCGGAATTGATAGCTGAAGCCGAGGAAGCTGAACCTTTCCGTAGTCTGATTAATCCGGATGACGCTTGTTTTGCCAACCCTGCTGATATGCAGGAGGCGATTTGCCGGTACTGTGCAGAAACCAATCAGCCTGTACCAGAAACACGCGGACAAATTGTACGTTGTATTTTTGAGAGTCTGGCGCTTCGCTATCGTCAGGTATTGGAGAATCTATGTAATTTGTCTCCTATGCCGATAGAGACGCTTCATGTAATCGGCGGAGGAAGCCGGAATGAACTATTGAACCAGTTTACTGCCAATGCAATCGGCATTCCGGTTATAGCCGGTCCTTCGGAAGCTACTGCCATTGGAAATGTTATGATACAGGCTATGACAGCAGGTGAGGCGGAAGATATAAAAGGAATGCGACAACTTATTCACAACTCTATTCCTTTGAAAACTTATCAACCGCAAAAATCAGAGAATTGGGATACGGCTTATATTCACTTTAAACATATAATATCATGAAAGAAGAATTGATTAAAAAAGCTTATGACGTAGCCGTTGAACGCTATGCGGCTGTGGGTGTTGATACTAATAAAGCTCTTGAAGATTTACAGAAAATTTCATTGTCTTTGCATTGCTGGCAGGCAGATGATGTGGCTGGCTTCGAGTCAAACGGATCATTGAGCGGAGGTATCCAGGCTACTGGTAATTATCCGGGTAAAGCACGTAATATAGAGGAAGTTAGACAAGATATTCTGAAAGCTGCTTCATATATACCTGGTACACATCGTCTGAATCTGCACGAAATTTATGGCGATTTTGGAGGACAGTTTGTGGACCGTGATCAGGTAGAACCGAAACATTTTGAAAGTTGGATACAGTGGGGAGCAGAACACGGAATGAAATTGGATTTCAATTCCACCTCTTTCTCTCATCCAAAAAGTGGAAACCTTTCCTTGTCAAATCCGAATAAAGAAATTCGTGACTTCTGGATAGAGCATACTAAACGTTGTCGTGCTATAGCTGAGGAGATGGGTAAACGTCAGGGTGATCCTTGTATTATGAACCTGTGGGTACACGATGGTAGTAAAGATATCACTGTGAACCGTTTACGTTATCGTGAATTGTTGAAAGATTCTTTGGATCAGATTTTTGCCATTGATTATAAGCATATGAAGGACTGTATTGAATCAAAAGTATTTGGTATTGGTCTGGAAAGTTATACAGTAGGTTCTAATGACTTCTATATTGGTTACGGGGCAAGTCGTAATAAAATGGTAACACTGGATACGGGTCATTTCCATCCTACTGAGAGTGTAGCCGACAAGATTTCGTCTTTGTTGCTTTATACACCCGAAATTATGTTGCATGTTAGTCGTCCTGTTCGTTGGGATAGTGATCATGTGACTATCATGAACGATGAAACACTGGATCTGGCAAAAGAAGTTGTACGTTGCAATGCACTTGATCGTGTACATATCGGTCTGGACTACTTTGATGCCAGCATTAACCGTATCGGAGCATATGTTATTGGTAGCCGTGCCACACAGAAATGTTTTCTGCAAGGTTTACTTGAACCGATTGCTAAACTTCGCGAATACGAAGCTGACGATAAATTATTCCAGCGTCTTGCTCTGCTCGAAGAATCGAAATCACTTCCGTGGAATGCTGTTTGGGATATGTTCTGCTTGAAGAATAATGTTCCTGTAGGTGAAGATTTTATCGCAGAAATAGAGAAATATGAGGTAGAAGTAACTTCAAAAAGAGGGGCGTAGTGAATTAGTGGTTAGTGGTAAGTGATGAGTGATTAGCGGGCTTCGCTGTTACTTATCACTTATCACTTACCACTCGTCACTTATTTATCGCTAATCACTAATCAACTAATCACTAATATACATGAATACACTGATAGGACTCATTATTATTGCTATTGGAAGCTTCGGACAAAGTAGCTCGTATGTGCCTATAAATAAAGTAAAAAACTGGTCTTGGGAAAGTTTTTGGCTGGTGCAGGGGATTTTTGCATGGCTTGTATTTCCTTTGTTAGGGGCTTTGCTGGCTGTTCCTGAGGGGAGTAGCCTGATTGAGTTATGGGGCTCAGGAGGAGCTCTTCCTGCTATTATCTACGGAGTATTGTGGGGTGTTGGAGGACTTACGTTCGGACTTAGTATGCGTTATCTTGGTGTAGCTCTCGGGCAGAGTATTGCGTTAGGGACTTGTGCCGGCTTCGGTACTCTTTTCCCTGCTATTTTTGCCGGAAAGGATTTGTTTCATGGTGATGGACTGATGTTACTTATCGGTGTATGTATTACATTAGCCGGTATTGCAGTAATCGGTTATGCCGGTAGTTTGCGTTCCAAAAATATGACTGAGGAAGAGAAAAAAGCGGCTGTAAAGGACTTTGCATTAACAAAAGGTCTGCTGGTTGCTTTGTTGGCAGGTGTAATGAGTGCTTGTTTTGCTCTCGGGCTGGATGCGGGAACTCCTATCAAAGAAGCGGCTCTTACCGGTGGTGTAGAAGCTCTGTATGCAGGATTGCCTGTTATTTTCCTTGTTACTTTGGGTGGCTTTTGTACAAATGCTGTATATTGTATTCAACAGAATATTAAAAATAAAACGGGTAAAGAATATTTCTCTGTTAAAGGAGGTCAGCTGATTAATAATTTGTTATTTTGTGCGTTGGCTGGAGTACTATGGTATTCTCAGTTCTTTGGTTTGGAAATGGGAAAGAGTTTTCTGACAGATAGTCCTGTTTTGCTGGCATTCTCCTGGAGTATCCTGATGTCTTTAAATGTTACTTTCAGTAACGTTTGGGGGATTATTCTCAAAGAATGGAAAGGGGCAAGCAGTTCAACAATCGGAACATTGATTTTAGGGTTGGTGATACTCATCTCTTCCATTATAGTGGTTGCTATGGCACAAGCCTAAAGGAATTTACGATTTTACTATTTACTATTTACGATTGAAAAATGTCTGTAACCAATAATAAATCAGGTAACTTCAATCGTCAAATCGTAAATCGTCAAATCGTAAATCATTTTGTTTTTTCAATCGTAAATCGTTAAATCGTAAATAATAAAGATGAAATCAATTTTAGAAAATCGTCCGGCTCTTACAAATGAAGTGAACAAAGCCGCTGAGGTAGCCGGATACCTCTGGCAAAAAGGATGGGCCGAACGTAATGGTGGTAATATTGTAGTGAATATTACAGAATTTGTAGATGATGAAATCCGCGCTCTGGCTCCTATTAGTGAAGTGAAGGCTATTGGTACTGTACTTCCTTATTTGAAGGGGTGCTATTTTTATTGTAAAGGAACCAACAAGCGTATGCGTGATTTGGCTCGTTGGCCAATGGAGCACGGTTCTGTCATTCGTATTCTCGATGATTGTGCCAGCTATGTCATTATAGCCGACCAACCTGTACAACCGACTTCGGAACTTCCGTCACATTTGTGCATGCACAATTATCTGATTAGTAAAGGATCTACCTATAAAGCATCTCTTCATACGCATCCTATTGAGCTAATTGCTATGACGCATCATGAACCTTTCCTGAAGAAGGACGTGCTGACCAATCTGCTTTGGAGTATGATACCCGAAACAAAGGCTTTCTGTCCGCGTGGTTTGGGTATTATTCCGTATGCATTGCCAAGCTCTGTAGCATTGGCTGAGGCCACAATCAAAGAGTTAGACGATTATGATGTAGTGATGTGGGAAAAACATGGTGCCTGTGCGGTTGGTGAAGATATTATGGATGCGTTTGATCAGATTGATGTATTAAGTAAATCGGCTCAGATCTATATTAATGCACGCAATATGGGCTTTGTTCCCGATGGTATGAGTCAGGAACAAATGCGTGAAATGACAACAGCGTTCAATTTACCTAAATAATCATCAAAGCAGTTATATCCATGAAACGAATCTTTATATCTTGTGCTCTTTTCTTGTGTACTATTTCTCTTTCCGCTCAGACTAAAATGAGTGCAAAAGAGGCTGCTGTGAAAATTGCCGATCGGATACTTAATAGTACTACGTACGAATTTAAGAACACCAAGACTGGAGAGGTTTACAAATCTGTAAAAAAACTTCCTCTGTCAATGGATGTGAAAGTGGCTTGTAAATACAATAACTGGCACTACACGAATGGGGTTACTAATATCGCATTGATGGAACTTGCCGATAAAGTAGGTGATCAGAAGTATGACAAGTACGTATTGAAGAATATGAATTTTGTCTTCAATGAAGGTAATCTTGACTTTTTCCGTCGCCAGTATGATCAGGCTTTCAAAGAAGGAGGTTGGAATGCAATTCGCAAGCTAAGCTGGCATATGATTTTCCGTGCTAAACGTTTGGATGATAATGGGCCGATGGGTGCCAGTTTGATTGATTTACAGATGCGTCACCCTAACGAGGCTTTTCTTAACTATGTGAATGAAACGGCAGATCATTTGAATTATGCCGAGCCTCGCCTGGTAGATGGAACGATTGCCCGTCTTTGGCCGCACGTCAATACAATTTGGGCAGATGATGCTTTCATGGCTATCTCTTTCCTGGCCCGTATGGGGAAAATGACTGGTGATGAAAAGTATTTTAATGATGCTGCCAATCAGGTGCTGAACTATACCCGTTATTTGTGGTGTCCGGAAAAGAATATCTATTATCATTGTTACCATACCGATAACAAGGAACATGGTGTTGCTCACTGGAGTCGTGCCAATGGGTGGGTGTTTATGGCACAGGCCGATTTGCTTAGTATGATGCCGAAAGATCATCCGATGCGGGAGGCGGTTATTGAGAATTTCCGCCAACAGGCTAGTGGTGTTGCCCGCTATCAGGGGAAAAATGGTTTGTGGCATCAGCTACTTGATAAAGAAGATTCTTACGAAGAGATCACTGGGACAGCCATGTTTGTTTTTGGTATTGCCCGTGGTGTAAAAGAAGGTTGGTTACATCCTGACTTTATTTATGTAGCAGAGCAGGGATTGAAAGGTATGATGAAGAAGATAACGGATGAGGGGGATGTAACTGCAATTTGTGTAGGTACAGGTATTATGCCTTCTGTCTCTTATTATTACAATCGTCCAACTCAAGAGAATGATCCGATGGGAGAAGGCCCCGTACTTCGTGCGCTGATTGAAATGATTGATGCACCGAAATATACTGAAATAAAGGCAGAAGAACAATATGATAAAATAGTATTAAAAAAGTAATATATATTTTAAATATATAGTTCTTTATTTTTTATTTATTACCCTCTTTTTATAAGTATGATATACTTGTAGGAAGGGGGTAATATTGTATTTATTAATTATTGCTTATTGTATTGTTTTGGTTTTGAATTTAGTGTCTGTGTGGTGATAATCAAAATTTATATCTAAAGTGCCAAAAACAATAATATGCTCTTTTCTCTCATTGTCTATTTTTGCCTCGTCATTTAATATATAATAATATGAAAAACTTTACTTCAATCGTGGGAGCCTTTGCTTTGGCTCTTTTTCCTCTCTTGCCTGTGGCGGCACAGTCTGTTACCGAACCACAATTAGCTTTTCCCGGTGCAGAAGGATTTGGCCGTTATGCTGTTGGTGGTCGTTATGGCGAAGTTTATCACGTGACTAACCTGAATGACTCGGGTGAAGGTTCTTTGCGTGATGCAGTGAGTCAACCTAATCGAATTGTGGTTTTCGATGTGTCGGGTGTAATCCATGCCAAATCAGTTATTCCTTTTGCTAAGAATTTGACTATTGCAGCTCAGACAGCTCCCGGCAATGGTATTGTGATCTATGGAAATCGTGTCTCTTTTTCGGGAGCAGACAACATTATTTGCCGTTATCTGCGAGTACGCTATGGTTACGAGGAATCTCCGGGTGGATATGTAGATGCAGCTGGGGTTGCTTTTGGTTCAAATATGATTTTTGACCATTTGTCGGTGACCTGGGGTACTGATGAATGTTTCTCTATCAATGGTGATTCTAAACGTCCGGAGGATCAGCCCCGTAATATCACCATTCAGAACTCAATTATGGGGCAGGGGTTGTGGGATCACTCTTGCGGTGGCTTGATGCAGACCTCTGATGAGAATGGTATTACACTTTTCCGTAACCTTTATATTGATAACAAAACACGTAATAATAAAGTGAAAGGGCTTAACCAGTTCGTCAATAATGTAGTCTATAACTGGGGCGATGGTGGCGCTTATATTATGGGTGATACAGACGCGGCTTCACTTGCTGATATTCAGAATAATTATTTTATTGAAGGTAAGAGTGAACGCTATCTGGTACGTTATAATGGAGGGACTCCTGAAAATCCCGTTACCCAGTCTTTTAAGCCGACTGTCCCTTTTACACGTGCCAAACCTGCTTTTGTAACTTATTTTGCAGGTAATTACTTTGACAATAACAGAGATGGTAAATTGGATGGACGTTTACTGACACGTGAGGATTGTAACCGTTATCAGCCGGATAGTGCTATTCCTGAAGGAGGTCAGCAACTTACACCTACATTTTTGGATGAACCCTCAGAGAAACATCCGGTAATTGGTGCTAAAATGACCGCTGAAGAAGCTTATCATTGGATTGTTGGTAACGTCGGAGCAACCCTTCCTGTACGTGACGAAGTAGATGCATATATGATTGATGAATTGACGTCTTTAGGTATTAAGGGGCAGATAATAGATACGGAAATGTCATTGCCAACCCGTGGCCCGGGTGAAATCTTGAGAGGTGAAAAACTCCCGGATACCGATAATGACGGTATACCTGATGCTTGGGAAGAGCAGAATGGTCTTGACAAGAATGACCCGACAGACGCTATGAAGATTGCAACTAACGGTTATGCCAATATTGAAAATTACATTAATAGTATTGATGCGCCGATGCCTTTCCTGGCATGTCCTTCAACGATGGAAGCAATAGCAGATCATACTACTATTACACTTTCTTGGAAAGATTATTCAGATGAAGAAGAGGGCTATATATTGGAGCAACGTGACACGCAGGGTACTTTCGTCGAAGTGGCAAAATTACCGGCTAATACTACTTCTCATACTGTTTCAGATCTGACACCGGGCGTACTGTATGCATTTCGTCTTAAAGCATATAATACTACAATGGAGTCAGTATATTCCGATGTGTTGGAGATAACAACAAAACGTTTGCTTGTAGCACCTGATCAATGTATTGAACCGTCTCCGGAGATAGATGCTATCCTTTCTTTTAATGCTTCGAAAGATATCACACTTTCCTGGAAGAACGAAACGCATCCTGATAATGGTGTTACTACTTATAAGGTATATGTCGGCACAGACAAGAATAAATTGGAATGTATCTCTGGTGCAGAAGCACAGGAAGCTGCTTCATTTACATTGAAAGCTGATCCTTCAAAGACTTATTATTGGCGTGTTGATGCTCTTAATGTGAAAAATGAAGTAACAACAGGCACAGTTTGGAGTTTCATGACTCAAACATTGGATGCAAAAGAACCGGTCATGTATTTATCATTAGACGGGACATTAAAGAATTCTGCAGATGTTACCGGAGCAAAAGATGCCGAATTGGTTGAACTGGAGCCAACTTACGTAGCAGGAAAAAATGAACAGGGACTTTTGTTGGAAAACGTGGTGACTGGCTCTTGTATCTCCGTACCCTATTATGAAGGAATGAAATTTGAAGGAGGTAGTGGCACGGCAGACCCGGCAGCTTCGTTCTCTGTATCTATGTGGGTGAAGTCTGACGGTTTTTGTCCCGTAGATGGAAAAGGATTCTTATTCCATAAAGGTACATTTAAAGATAGTAAAGGCAAGGCAAGATGGTGTGGTGCGGAAATACGTAACAATGAACTTTACTTTGCAGTTAGTCAGAATGGAACAAAGCATGAGGTAAAGTTGGCATCAGGTGATGTATTCAAAAATATCTTTAATAATGAGTGGCATCATTTAGTATTTGTACGTAGCCATGAAGATCAGGCATTGATTGCTTATTGTGATGGCAAACTCTTGGGAAAAAGAGATTCCAATCGTGCTTATATGAATTCTGAAGTGGGTATTGTTTTTGGTAATGTGATGGAAAACCTCAATGAACCGTTTGCCGGAACATTAGACGAACTAAAGCTGTTCCGTGGAACTTTGATAGCTGAGGAAGCTGCCAATCTGTTTGAAACAGGAAATACAGCAGGTATTCCTACCGGTATTAACCAGGAACTCGCTACAAACGGTGAGCTGGGCATTTATCCTTCTCCGTTCTTCAATCACTTCTATGTAGTAGTTCCGCAAGAAGAGGTTTTGGTAAAGGTATGCCTATATGACGCTTCTGGTCGGCTGGCATTATCCCGTGAAGTAAAAGCTGATAATGGTACAGCTTATATCGGTGAGTTGAATGAATTGGCTGGTGGTATTTATGTTGTATCTGTAGAAACTTCTACAGGTATAATGAGTAAAACAGCTTTGAAAAAATAAGATGTTTTACTTATTGATTTACTCGGGTTATTTTTACCGGAATCGGAATCTCCGATAAAGATTTAAAGTAGAATGATAATTCGAAGGGTATATAATTTGTGTTACTTTTTACGAAAATCCATATTGATCTTACGTTTCAATAACAATCATTGCTTATTGTGTCTTCCCGTACGGGAGGTACTCAAAAACAAATAAGACAATATTCTGTAGGAAAGTAGACTGTATCTTTAGGATATCCGGTGTTTTAAGGCATAAAATGTACTCCGGTATAAAACAAAGTATACCCTATAGATTAACAATCATTCTATTTCTGATGCCGTTTACTTTTATTTTCCTCCCCTCATGCTATGTATCTCCTGCATATGGATGTTTTATTATGGTGTGAGGGGATGTTGCAAAATAGCTGGTGGATACAACTTTCTCTTTCTCCCGTGCTGGAAGCACAACTTTCATACTAATCTGTATTAGAACTATCTATTCCTGTATAAAACGGTTTTTGTTGTTACTGAAAACTCATTAAGAAGTTTTAGGAATTTTGAGTGGTTTGATATCTTCCTTCTTAATTTTAAATCATAAAAATCAATTTTTGTATCAATTCAGCCAAAATTTACATGGTGCCGTGTTCGATAACTGCGTATTTTTGTAGCGGTATCAATATAACTAATATTGGACTATTGTTAAACTAATAATTTAAAAACTATGAGAAAGAATACTTTTCTTAGTGTAGCGCTTTTAGTAGCGTCTGTATCAATTGTCAATGCGCAGGAACTTGTTTGGCAAAATTCGTATGGGACAGGTGTTTGGGGAGTTTCATCGTCAGAGTGGGGAAAAGATTACGGAGGTGGCTTTCTCCTTCCTAACGGATGGGATAATGGTTCTACGGCTATTTTTAATGGTAGTGGAAAATTTACTGATGAAGAAGGGAATTCTGTAGCAACAGAGTCTATTAAGTTGAATGGTGAAATGGAAGTAGCCGATATAAAAGTTAGTGGAGATAAGAATTACTCTATTTCTTATCAGACAGAAAAGACTACTGATAAAATAGTGGGTGAAGGTATGCTTTTGAAAGAAGGTACAGGAGACTTTGTTTTAAATATTTTAAATGAATTAAAGGGTGGTACTGTTGTACGCAGCGGACGTGTTATTATGGATAAAGCTGACTCTCCTAATGCTTTTGGAAGTAAAGTTTCACTTGAAGGTGGTACAATAGGTTTAGCTATGAGTGATAATAAGAATACTCTTAAATATTCTGCTGCTCCTATTATTGTTCCAAAGGAAAAGACGGGAAGTATAACAGCTGGACGCTATGTATATTTGTTAAATGAGTTTTCTGGTAAAGGGAAATTGACTATTAATTCAGGGGGTGAACGTGTCGGTTTTACCGAAGACTTTGCAGGAAAAACCAATATGGTAGGTCTGGATGGTTTTGAAGGTGAATTATTGGTTGGGGCGAATCATGATGCTGCTCTTGCACCTTCTTATAGAGCTCTATTTTTGAACTCTACAAAGAAATTTGATGATTTTATTGCGGCAGGAGACTTTAGTGGAGATTTGTATGGAGTGGATTCTACTTTTGTAAATACGAAAGTTACTTTGTTGGAGGGAGCTGGCTTTACAAGTGGCAGTGGTAACCGTTGTTATGCAATTGGTGAATTGAATGCAGAAGAAGGTGCTTGGCTAGGTGGATATGTGAAGAATTCTAATTCTCCGGATATTACTTATGCATTGGGATATTCTAATACGGATGTGACACTTCCGGTTACAATTTTTGATCCAGGAGCAAAGGCTTACAACTGGGTTCGCTTAATAAAAATGGGTACAGGTACTTATACTTTTACAGGTGTGAATGAGAAACCGTCGGCTGTATTTAAAGGTTTGTTTATAAATAAAGGTTGTGCTTACATAAACATCCCTATTACCGAAACTGGTGTGGCACTTGATCGAGTAACGAAAGGACCTGCTGCAATGACTATTTATTCAAATGCAGTAGGAGGTGGTAATGGACGCCTTGTCGGAGGTATTGTTGTCGAAGGTGGTAAGCTTGAGGTTGGCTATATGGGTATCGGAGAACTGATGTTGGCTGATATTAATAATGGTACTCAGAAATCTCCATTGACAGTGAAGAATGATGGTGTGGTTGAGTTTGAGATATCTTCAGTAACAAGTTATGATAAATTGACTACCAATAGTACTGCTACATTCAATGGCAATACAATTGTAGTGAAAGCAGCTGAGTCTTTAGATGTGAAGAACGGTGATACATTTACTATTTTGGATGCTGCCGTTAATCCGGCTGACGACACATATAAGATCGAGTATCAGGGATTTCCGGCCAGCTTGACTTTTACTGCTGAAAAGGTAGAATACCAATCAGGTACAAAAACAGAAGGTGAAGGCGACGATGCCGTAGAAGTTCCGGTTATGGGTTATAAAATAGTATTGACAGCAAGTGGTTCCGGGTCCGGTACAGGTATTGAAGCTTCTGAAGTTGCTAACGAAGTATCTGTTTATGTACAAGATGGTAATATTGTAGTGAATGGTACAGGGATTGAATATGTGACAGTATTAAACAACCAAGGTATGCCGGTTGCAAACTCCGATTCGACACTTATTCCGGTAAATGCAATGAAAAATGGAATGTATCTTGTAAAAGTGAAAACAAATAAAGGTATAGTTGTTAAAAAGATTGTGTTATAAGTCTTTTGTTTAAAGGGTAAAGAGAGGCGGTTGTGAAAATAGAACCGTCTCCTCTTTTTATTCTTATTTCTGATACTTATTTTTTGTAACCTTGGAAATATTATTACGTACTAATGAGAAACATGTTATTTCTTTCCTGCGTATTATTCTTCAAATAATTATTGATAAAACTATGTTATATAAGAGACTTGTTATCACATTGCTCTTCCCTCTTTGTATGGGAATAATGTATGCACAACAGTTGGCCTTTCCTGGTGCTGAAGGCTATGGACGTTTTGCCAAAGGGGCAAGAGCCAGTGAATCTCCGGAAATATACCATGTAACCAATCTTGATGATTCAGGTAAAGGTTCCTTACGTGATGCTGTAAGTCAACCCAATCGCATTATCGTATTTGATGTGGCAGGAGTGATAAAACTGAAATCTCGTCTGGTATTTTCAAAGAATCTTACAATTGCCGGACAAACGGCTCCAGGAGAAGGAGTGGTGGTTTATGGTAATGGAGTTTCCTTTTCTGCTGCCGAGAATATCATTGTTCGTTATTTGCGTATACGAATGGGCATTGGTGGTACCAGTGGAGCCGATGCTGCTGGCATTGCTAATGGTGGTAATATGATATTTGATCATGTATCTGCTACATGGGGATTGGATGAGAACTTCTCAATAAACTGGGATAGTAAAGGTTTTGAGCCTTATAATATTACTATTCAGAATTCTATCATTGGGCAAGGAATTATGGTACATGCATGCGGAGGTCTTATCCAAACAAATGGGGGAGTTACTTTGTATCGTAATCTTTATATTGATAATAAAACTCGTAATCCTAAAGTAAAAGGGTTGAATCAGTTTGTCAATAATGTGGTTTATAATTGGGGAGAAGGTGGTGCCTATATTTTAGGAGATACGGAAGCTTCTTCATGGGGAGTTATTACTAATAATTACTTTATTAAAGGTCCGGTTGAAGGTACTAAGGCTTTTACGCGTGCAAAAACAGCTTTCCAGGTTTACCAAAAAGGTAATATGATTGATTACAATAAGGATGGGATACTTAATGGATATGAGGCCACCGAAGAAGATTATCGCCGTGATGCGTCCAATCCGGAAAGTGAGAATGTTACTTTTGTAAAATCGCTTGATGAATTTGATTATTCGGACTATGATAGAAGAAAATTAGTCGATGGTGAGAAAGTAGTAGTTACAACGATACCAGAAAAACATCCTGTTATCGAAGGAGAAACAACAGCGGCTGAGGCTTATGATTGGATTATTAATAGGGTAGGAGCATCTTTACCAGTACGTGATGAAGCTGATAATTATATGATTGACGAACTTCTATCATTAGGAACTAAAGGTGCTTTACTTAGTGGAGAATCAGAGTTGGGGCTTCCCAATGGGGTTGGAAATATTTTTGACGGTGAAAAAATGTTGGATACCGATAATGATGGTATGCCCGATGTTTGGGAAGATGCCAATGGATTGGATAAAAATAACCCGAATGATGCTTTGTTAATGGCTGAAAATGGATATTTGAATATTGAGAATTATGTTAATAGTATTACAACACCAATGCCATATGTTAAATATCCTACTAATTTGCAATTGACTTCTTTGAGCACAGACTATCTTTCATTTAAGTGGGTGAACAATGCACCAGAGTCTACTTCAGTAATTCTTGAGTATTCCATCGATAATAAAGATTTTACTTCAATTTCTTTAGACCCCGGCACAACTACTCATAAATTGGAGTCCTTAGCTCCTAATACCAATTATTACATTCGCCTAAAAACAGTAAACGGGGAGAAGGAATCATTATATACTTCCACCCAGGAATTTGCTACACGTGGTATTCCTGCACCTCCAATTGCTTCTGTTAATCCGATACCGGGAAACGAAACTACTATTACCGATTATACATCTGTTCGCCTTTCATGGGAGAACAAAACAGGTGCTTGGGCAGGAGCTCTTTCGTATACAGTATATTTAGGAAAATCTGTAGAGAATATGGATGTTGTGTTGACAGCATCTACTGCAAATGTAGTATCGGTTAACGTAGAGGCTGCCACTACTTATTATTGGCGCGTAGATGCAAAAAATCTGTTAGGGGATTGTAAAGGAGATGTGTGGAGTTTTACAACCGGAACAAAACCTGAGCGTGGTAAAGTTGCTTATTATTCTTTCAATGAAACAGAAGGTACTATACTTGAAAATATGTATGGTGAAAATGCTACTGCCAAAGATTTCACTCCACTATGGGTGAAAGGTATCCAAAATAATGCTGCGCAGTTTGATAAAGCGAATGCTGCTTTTGTACAGGAACATTATGATGCATTGACTTTGGGTAATGAGTCATTTTCCATTGAATTGTGGTTTAAATCTGCAGGTGGATCTGTCGATTGGTATTTGCTCCATAAGGGAAGTCACGCTACTAATAGTTATGAGGGAGCTACTGGTAAATGGTTTGGTATTCAGTATCAGAAGAATAGTAAGAATGATCGTTTGACTTGGGCTGTTGACGATGATGTAACGAAGACAGATATCAATGTGACCGGAGCGACAACTAAATATTTTAATAATGAATGGGTACATTTAGTTTGTGTACGCGATGTGGAAGAAAAGCAATTAAAAATGTATGCTAATGGTGTATTAGTAGCTTCTGGTGCTGATAAAACTGGAGATATTGGCACTATTGAGAGGATGGCAATAGGCAATTGTAACACAGCTTATGAAAATGGCTTTCAAGGATTAATGGATGAATTAACTATCTATAATGAAGCGTTAACAGCTGAAGAGGTAAGTGATCATTATAAACAAGGTACAAGTACTCATATTGAGGATATAACTACCTCAAAGACAGGATACGCCTATCCGATGCCTTTTGCGGATGATTTCTACATACCTGTAATGGGTACCGAAGATTTGACAGCACAGGTGTCTGTGATGAATACTGCCGGGCAAACCGTTTATCAGGCACAAGTAACACTTCAAGGAGGTATAGCACATGTGGCTAATGTCGGTTTTCTGCCTAAAGGATACTATGTTTATACGTTGAAAATTGACCGGAGGATATTGGTTGGTAAAATTGTGAAATAATATAATTAGAGAATAAGATGAAGAAATACTTTCTGATAGGTCTTTTCTTTTGTTCGCTGGCGGCATGTCAGTCGGAAATGGATAAGTACTATGAAATTCCTGACTGGTTGAAAGGGAATGCTTATGAAGTAATGAAAGATAAGGGGACATTCTCTACTTTCATGAGAGCTGTAGAGCGAAGTAGTTATGCTGATCTTGTAAAAGGGAAAGGTATTGTGACTGTTATGGCACCTACTGATGAGGCTTTTACTGCCTATCTGTCAAAACACAACTATAGCTCAATAGATGATATTCCGGAAGTGGAACTGAATAAGTTAGTAGGATATCATCTGGTGTATTATTCTTATAGCAAACGTGATTTTCTGTTTTATAATCCGAATGGTGTAGATAATGAAATACAGAAGCCTGGTTATTACTTTAAATTCAGGACAAAGAGCCGTGATGCTATTTCTACGGTAGTGGATCGTGCAAACAATGACGTTGTACGTAAAATAATGCATAAGGAACGTTTTATTCCGATCATCTCGGAATATTCTTTGAGCAGTATTAGTGCATCCCAGAAAGAAGATTATGAAACAATGTTTCCGGGATCGGTTTATACTGGTGGAATCGGAAGCTTTAATGTGGCTAATGCATCTGTTATCGGGGATGAAGTGGTGACGGATAATGGTTACTTGTATGCAGTAAATCAAGTGATTGAACCTCTGGAAACGATTTATGCAGAGATGAATAAAGAAAATTCAGATTATACACAGTTTGCCAAGATGTACGATCGTTTTGTGGTTTATCAGTATGATGAAGATGCAACAAGAGATTATGGTAATGGGGATTCTCTATTTGTACATTCACACAACATATTACCACCTATTGCATGTGAATGGACGAACTTTTACAATTTATCTACACCGGATTATGCTCAAATGAATTATTTGACAAGTGTTTCATATGCAGTACTTGCTCCTGATAATAAATCTATTAATCAATTCTTTCAGAAATATTGGTCTGCTTCATTTAGTTCATTAGAGGAAGTGAATTTTGTGCCACTCTATCATTTTATGAATGAGCATGCTATCAGATATGGTGGTGGTATGATTGGAGCTTATGCTTTGGGAAGTTATATTGTCAATAATGACATCTGGGATGACCACCAATTAGCAATGCCTACTGATGTGAAAGTATGTTCAAATGGTATTTTAGGAGGAATGAAAGATAATGTGATAACTCCTGAAGTATTTGAAACACCTATTGCACCGGCGCTTTGCAATAAAGATTACAATGTGTTTGCATTACTATGTCATAAAGGCTCTCTTTTTGATATATTTAGTAAATCACTGGATAAAGACTTTGATGTGTTTTTCCCTACCGATGAAATGTTATTGGGTAGTGAATATAATGGTGATTACATTCAGTATTTGAAAGGGAATCCTTATATCATTACTGATGAACAGGTACAAGTAGCTAACAGTACCGATGGGACAATGAGTAATGCTACAACTTCTCAGGCGAAAGCCATTGCCGGTGCACATATTGCGGATGGTATTATGGCTCAAAAGGGAGAAACAGAAATGATATATTCAACTTATAATGATTATGAATATCTCTATCGTAAGGGGAATAAAATATATTCTTCAGCTACCTGGAATTCAGAAAGATTTGATAATGTGGTTTCTGTAGCGGAAATAGAGCTAATCAAGAGTTATAACATGGGAAATGCGTATGCATTGAAAGGTGATAAAGGAACTACCTCGTTAATAGCTGACCAGAGTAATTTTAAGGATCGTGTAAAACAGATTAAAGGCACAAATGATTATTCGGGCTTCGGTATATATTTAGGAATGGCCTCTGTAGATGATACGGAACCGGCTTTTAATTTCCTGCAAGGTAATCGTTTTATTGTATTTGTATCAACACAGGCATCTGTTTTAGCTGATCTTATAGGAAGTAATCCTAAATTTGATCGACAGGCTCCTCAGGAGGAGAGAGATATGTTTGTAAAAAGTCTTTTTGTCGATATGTCAGCCAGTGGTTTGGTTGATTATCCGTTTGCAACCACTGGTAAAAATACAGAGAAAGTCTTAACTACATTTGGCACTAAAACAGTGAATGGTAAGAAAGAAAATATAACAATTACGCTTATTAATAAAGCGGATGGCTCGATGAAACTAAGAGACAGCAAAGGAAATGAAGTAAATGTGACTTCTTATTTTCCTTATATCTATGCTGATGGTGCAGCTTATGTAATAGACGGCGTATTGGATTTATTGAATTAATATAGAATAAAGAAAGATGAAAAGAAATCGCAATATAATCCTACTATTATTGTTAGCATGTGCGCAGATGATTATGGCACAACATGTGTTGACAGGTACGGTGATGGATAAAGTTTTTAATGAACCCTTGGTGGGAGCCAACGTATATGTTGCAAATGCATCTAATCGTTCTTTAGGTGGTAGCATTGCCGATGTAAATGGTAATTACCGTTTGTCGATACCTGATCAAAAAGATCTGTCTATTGTATTCTCTTTTATTGGTTATAAAACACAAACCATAAAATATACGGGTCAGAAAGTGATTAATGTCACGTTAGACGAAGAAGGTATGGCGTTAGAAACTGTGGAGGTGACTGCTAAAAAAATAGAGCGGAATTCTATGGGACAATCTGCCAGAGAGATGATTTCTGCTACTCAGAAACTTACTCTTGGTGGTTTGGAAACCGCACCGGTAACTTCTGTAACAGAAGCTCTACAGGGTGCCATGGCTAATGTGGATATTCTTACGGGTGCTGACCCTGGTTCCGGAAGTTCAATTCGTATTCGTGGTACAGCTTCTTTAAATGCTTCCAATGAACCTTTGTTCGTTGTAGATGGTGTACCTTTACCTGTTGATATTTCAGATGATTTTAGTTTTGCTTCTGCAAATTCTGATGATTATGGGTCTTTGTTGAATATCTCTCCGGCTGATATTGAATCTATTGAAGTTTTAAAAGATGCGGCGGCTACAGCTGTTTGGGGATCAAAAGGTGCAAATGGCGTTTTGATCATAAAGACAAAGAGAGGTAGTAAAGGACGTTTGCAGTTTAATTTTAATACAAAGTATGAATTCAGTAAGGAACGCTCCGGAATCCCTATGCTGAATGCTAACCAGTATATATCCATGATTCAGGATGCTGTTTATAATACTGTGTCTGATTTGGGGTCGAGCGCAGCCAAATCTCAGGAGTACCTTAAGCTGCTTTATAATACGAAAGAAATTGGGTTTGATCCAGACTGGCAGTATTTTGATGAATATAATCAAAATACGAACTGGCTGGATGAAATTACCCAGACTGGTTTTATTTCTGATAATTCTTTTTCTGTGTCGGGTGGGGGTGACAAAGCGAATTATCGTTTATCACTTGGGTATCTGAATCAGGAGGGTACTACAATAGGTACGGGTTATGAACGTTTTAATGCGTCGTTCAATACAGATTATCGCTTTTCAGATAAACTTGATATTGCATTGCAATACAGTTTCACACGTGGAGTTACGGATGCCAATTACGTAGATGATACAGATGAATTGAAGAAAGCTTCGATTCGTGGACACGCTTTAACTAAGATGCCTAATATGAGTCCTTATGTGATCGGAGCAAATGGACAACGTACGGGTGAGTATTTTACTCCATATGAATCGTTTGGTATGACCTTTTCAAATGATAAGGTATACAACCCCGTAGCAATGGCAAATGAGGCACAGAACAGAACGATTGCTACAAATAGTCGTATGACTTTCGTTCTTCATGCTAAACCTTTTAAAAGTTTAGACTATTTTGGTACAGTTGGTTTTAACGGACAGTTCACAAAAATAAATCGTTTCCTTCCGCAAAGCGTAACAGGGGTTGCTTATGAGCATGAATCATCTGCTTTGAATTATGACATTGGTAAAGACCTTCTTTATTTGACTACGGAAAATCGTCTGGTTTATAATCAGTCTATTAATGATAATCATAAATTGTTACTTAGTGGTATTTTTCAGACATCGGATCAGACAACGAGTACATATAGTAGCCGATCCGCTAATACAGCTTCTTCTGGTATAACTTCTCCTATTGCAGGTTCTACTACAGCTAAAGGAGGTTCTGGAAAAACGATTAATAGAGATATGGGCTTAACTCTTAACGGGCAGTATATCTTTAAAGAGAAATATATGTTTAATGCGGGATACCGTTGGGAAGCAAGTTCGGCAATGGATGCCAGTGGACGGTGGGGTGGATTTCCCACATTTGGTGTAGCGTGGCATTTAGGTGATGAGGAGTTTATCCAAAGATTAGGATTTATCTCATTAATAAAACTGCGTTATAGCTGGGGACAATCGGGTAATGCACCTACCGGAACATCACCTTATATCGGTAAATTTTCGGCTGTCACACCTGGTTATGGAGATATGAGCGCCGTGAAGCCAGAGAGTCCGGATTTGACACATTTAAAATATGAAACAATTACTTCAAATAATATTGGAGTAGATGTAGGGCTTTTCTCAGATAGAATAACTTTTGCTGTAGAGTTATATACGAAGGTGACAGATGATATGTTGCAAAAGAAAATTAAAGTACCCAGCTCAACAGGTCTGTCTACTGTGGCCTGGTATAACTCTGGTAAAATGGAGAATAGAGGTTGGGAATTTAATATTGATGTAGCTGCTGTTCGTACAACAGACTGGGGATTCAATTTCGGATTCAATATCTCACAAAATAAGAATAAAGTTTTGGAACTTCCAGAAAATCAAAGTGATGAAACTTACACTTTCGGTAATAAAAAATATGCATATCGCGTGTTAATGGGCGATCCTTTAGGTTCATTCTATGGATATCGTTATAAAGGTGTGTACCAAAATGTAGAACAGACTTATGCGGTAGATAAAAGTGGGCAGCAGATCATGGATATAAATGGGGCACCGGTAGTTGTAAAAAATGGTGATCAAAAAGTATATCCGGGTGACGCTAAATACGAAGATGTGAACGGTGATGGGGTAATTGATGAGAACGATATCGTTTATCTGGGCAATAGTAATCCTACGTTGACTGGTGGCTTGAATTTTACGCTCCGTTATAAAAAGTTGAGTTTAGTAGCAGCATTTCATGGGCGTGCAGGTCAAAAGGTTATTAATGAGTCACGCATTAATATGGAAAATATGTATGGTAAAAACAACCAGAGTGTAGCTGTATTACGCCGTTGGCGTAGTGAAGGAGACGATACTGATATTCCACGGGCATTGTATGATAAAGGATACAATTATTTAGGATCCGATCGCTTTGTGGAGGATGCTTCTTTTCTTCGGTTGAAGACCATTACTTTAAAATATCAGTTCCCTGAAAAATGGATGAGACCATTAGGTATCAATAAGCTTGAGATTTATGCAACAGGTTATGACCTTTTTGTCTGGACGAAATATACCGGACAGGATCCGGAAATAAACCTGAAGAACCCGGAAGATGGTTCTGCAGCACAGGTAGCTATTGATAGTAATAATACTCCGAAGGCTATGCGTTTTGCATTTGGTTTGAATTTGAGATTCTAATTCACAAAAGAAGGAAATGAAAAAGATAAGTTATTATATTTTGCTACTTCTAACCACGTTATCCCAAATATCGTGTGAAGATTATCTGACTGTATTACCGGAAAATAATCAGAGTAGCTTTGAATATTGGGAAACCAAAGAAGAAGTGGAAGCGGTTCTTGCTTCCGGGTATATTAATTTGAGAAGCTCGGTAGAAACTTTCCTGCTTTGGGGAGAAGGTAGGGGGAATGGGCTCTCTTTTTGGTCTACTTCTGGTTCGGATTTACAGAAAGCAGCGGTGAAGTTACGTGCTTTCGATATTTTGCCTACAAATGGATTGGCTGATTGGAGTAAACCTTATGCAGCTATTGCTATGGCTAATGCGGTTATTAAATATGCACCGGATGTAGTAGATAAAGACCCATCTTTCGATATGAATATGTGTCGTTCGTTTATGGCAGAGGCTTTCTTTCAGCGGACACTTGCTTATTTTTACATCGTTCGTACATTTAAAGATGCCCCTTTTGTTACGGAGCCGTATGTAGATGATAGTGCTCCTTATATAATGCCAAAGGAGGATGGCGTTACTATTTTAAAATCATGTATGGCTGATTTGGAAGAATATTTGCCTAATGCAAAGGAGTTTTTTCCTGAAGTAGATAATGATAATCCTATCAATACGAAAGGGCGTGCCACCCGCTGGGGAATTCAGGCTCTGCTTGCTGATATGTATCTTTGGTTAGGTGATTATGAAAATTGTATAAAGTATTGTAATTCAGTAATTAATTCCGGACGTGTAGGGCTGATTGGTGATGGCTTTTTGAATTATTATCCGGGAAATAGTAATGAAGGAATTTTTGAAATACAATATAGTAACCCGAAGAGTCAAACGAATAGTTTCCTGACTTGGTTTAAAGCAGGTACTGACGGATATTACAAAGTATCCGATTATATGACTAATCTTTTTGAACAAAACGAGAATGAATCTCGTGGATTGAATTATTCATATAATGAGGCTGGTTATATTTGGAAGTATCTTGGGGTAGATAATGCTACGGCGCGTGTTGCCTCAGAAAATGATCAGAATTATTTGGTTTATCGTTTAGCTGATGTCTATTTAATGAAAGCAGAAGCACTGATTATGCAGGATAATTATGAAATGGCGGGCGAACTTATAGATAAAACTCGTCAACGTGCCGGTTTGGAAAAAATGACATTAAGTGAAGACAGGTTAACCATGTTGGAATATTTATTGGTAGAGCGGCAGAAAGAGTTCTTTGCTGAAGGTAAAAACTGGTTTGATATGTTACGTATCGGTTTAAGAAGCCAACAGTTATCAGATGTACGGTATAAAAACTTATTCATAGAACAAGCTCTGAAAGCTGTGGCTGCCACGTCGCAATCATTGGGACGAGCTACGTTGTCCAACGAAGGGTCATGGTATATGCCGTTCTCAGAGTCTGAGTTACAGAAAAACCCATTGTTAGTACAAAGTGAATATTATGAAAGTATCAGTAATTAAAAAAAAGAAGGACAATATGAAACGCGTAGTAATTCTATTAGCGGCGGCATTTACTCTTATGTGGGGGGCTTGTTCCGACCCGTATGCCGATCAGGTGTTCAAAGATACAGATAAAATGCCCGCTGCCAGTTTTATGGAAGCCAACGAGGATGTATATTCCTCATGGGTAGATTTATTGAAGTATACCGGACTGTTTAATACAGTGAATCTGAATATGGATTATACTTGCTTTGTACCTGATAATGAAGCGATGTGCAAATATCTTCAGGCAAAAGGAAAAAGTTCGGTACGGGAGCTGGATATGGAGGAAGCTTCTAATCTGGTTCGTTATCATACGATAGCTTCTAAACAATATACAACTTCGGATTTTCCTGATGGTATGTTTCCGGATTCTACAGCAAGTGGAGATTATTTAAGTCTGGAAATGCGTGAAGGTGGGTTTCAGGCATTCTATATTAATGGTGAAGCACGTATCAAGGAGTTGAATATTACAGCCACCAATGCAGTGATTCATCTTTTGGAAAGTGTTTTAACACCTGTGACGGGTACTATTGTCGATAATCTGGATGAAAATTATGCTTTAATGCTTGATTTACTCGATAAAACAGGTTATGACAAGCTATTGAGTAGTATTTATATGAATGGTGTAAAGTACCGTTACACTCTTTTTGCTGTACCGGATGATGTGTTTACCGAAGCCGGTATAAATAGTGTGGCATCGTTGGCTGCTTATTTGGGTGAAACAAATACTAATTATACTGATCCAGCCAATAAGGTAAATCGATATGTAGGTTATCATATTGCAAATTCTGCTTATTCATTTGCCGATATGAATACTGATATAGATAATAATACATCGAAAAATGTTTCCATGATGGCATCTAATACTCTTATCAGTATGAGATTGGTAAATGAGATGTTTTTTCTGAACTATAATGAAGAAACAAAGAAGGGTATCAGTGTCACTCGAAAAAATCTGAATTGTAAGAATGGAGTCATTCATGTGGTAGATGGGATGATGGAAATTACAGAACCGAAAGCAACTAAAGTCACTTGGGATTTGACCGATTATCCGGAGCTGGCAGGTGTATGTGAGAAGTATCAATTAGAAAATCAATCTGAAACATATACTCGTAGTCTGGCATATGATACATTGAACTGTTATAAACTTTCTGGTGGATATGGTAGTAGCTATACTTATCATCTGGCTAATAAAAATGAGGCAATGTATAAAGCCTCCAATCACGATTGTATGTTTCTGAATCTTGGAAAATATGGTTGGATACAGATGGAATGTCCGATGATCATTGCTGGTAAATATAAAATATCTCTGGTACATTACAATCAGGCTCTCAAAACTAAAGAAGGACGATGGTCGGTTATCGTTGACGGCGAATATGTGGGAGCACAGGTTACTACCTGGGGAAATAGTACCTCCAAAAGTGAGATGATTACCACAACCGTAGGAGAGGTGGAGTTTACTGAATCGGTACCTCATACAGTACGTTTTATGGCGGGTGATGATTATTACTCTTATTTGGATTGTTTGATATTTGAACCAATTAATTAAAAGGAGGAATTATGAATAAGTATATCTTATCTATATGTGCATTGCTTACCCTGATTTTTATTTCTTGTTCGGATAAATGGGATGAATATTATCATGGGAGTAATAAATTATCAGAAGAAATTTTGGATGAAACTTTGAGGGAGTTTTTTGACGGTAATCCTGAATATAGTGAATTTTACAATCAACTTAAAGCATGTGGTCTTGACAAAGAGCTAACCAAGGAGCAACAACAACTTACTTTTTGGGTAGTAGATAACGCTGCAATGACTGCTTCGGGAATTGACTCTAAGGACACTCTAAGAATGGAGTATCATATTAATTATTTGCCTTTTCTGCAGAGTGATTTGAAAAATGGTTTGCGTATTCCTACACTGAATGGGGTGTACCTTCAAATAACTAAACAGGGGGAAGATACCTACGTTAACAAGTCTAAAGTACAACGCTCCTATCGTTTGAAGAATGGAGTTGTTCATGTGATTGACGAATTAATGAAATCAAAAATTAATATGTTCGATTACATAAAGAATCTTCCGGATGACTATTCTATATTTCGTGATTCTGTCATGAAGAATAATGAAATGCGTTTTGATAAAGTAAACTCTATTCCTACTGGGGTAGATATAACTGGTAATACTGTGTATGACTCTGTCTTCTATGTGTACAATCCGCTGTTTGAGAAAGCGGAGTTCAACTCGGAATTTAAACAGTTTACTCTTTTCTTACCGGATAACAATGTGATGAAAGACTGCTTCGATAAATTGAAGATACAATATACGGCTATGGGAAAAACATTGACAGCACTGGACTCGGCTACGGCTATGACGTGGATTAAAGAAGCTGCATTCTATACCGGAGAATTGAAAAATTTTAGTACCATAGATATAAAATCTTCTTTTAATAGGATTTGGCGTACTACTGTTCAAAAAATAGATGAAAGTAGTATGGAAGAGTTGAGTAATGGTATTATGTATAAAATGACGAATGTAAAGATACCAACTAACTATATTCTGACACGCATCAAGTCGTTAGTGCATTATTATGAATATCTTACGGAAGAGGAACAGAAAATGTATTATAGTTTTATGAATACGACTAAGATTGCTATTTTTGAAGATTCTGCGACTCCCAAACCTGAAATTCTGTCAAACTATTATATCTTGGATTTAAATGGTGACGAAGATGCTTCTCCTTTCTGGGCTGAGTTTCCTCCACTGGAACGATATAGAGAAAAAGAGAACGATCCTTATAAAGCGAGAGTGATGCAAGTTCCTTGTGGTGAGTATGACCTATATATGGGATTTCATAGTAGTGGGCACCCGTATGTCAATGTTTATTTTGATGGTAATACCGATGGGAAAAGCCCTTCACCAGATGCTAATATGAAATTGATAGGTTCTAATCTCTCTATCGTTTCATCTACTCCATGGAATTTTGACCGTGTAAATGAGACAACAGCTGACTTATATGGAGATAAAGTTGTGAAATGGGATGGACTTGGTGGTCCGGTTGGCACTGTAAAAATAGAAGGTGAAGGTATGAGCTCCTTCCGTATCCGTGTGGAATTCTACAAAGGAGACAGTAAGAAATTGCGCATTTACCATTGGGCTTTGAAGCCTTCGGCAAATAATTATTAATCCTATAGCATTAGAATAATGAATAACTATAAAATAATATTGATAATATTTCTTTCTACCTTTTGCTTTATGAATTTGAAAGCACAAAAAGGTGGAATGAAAATCTCGGGTACAGTGGTCAGTTCCTATGGTAATCAGCCTTTATCCGATGCGGTGATTACGTTATCGGGTATGGATGAGACGGTTACTTGTGATAGTATCGGACGATTTATTGTTAATAATGTGTCTGCTAAAGCTACTATATCCGTATGGTGTCCGGGCTTTTATACGAAAGAAGAACCTATAGCAGGACGTGCAGAGCTACGTATTGTATTGATACCGGACGATATGAAAGGATACGCCGATAAAGTTACACTACCCTCTGTGGGCTTGGTAAAACAAAATGTGAAACAAACCAATCTTACGTCGGTTAGTAAAAGTGAACTTAACTTAGCTATAACAGATGTAGAACAAGGATTTCGTAACATTCCCGGAATAGAACTTATTTCAAAAGGGGGGCAGAATAGTGAAGGAAACTATTTCAAGTTACGGGGTGCTAATACGATGGTAGCCAACTCTTCTCCATTGATTGTAATAAATGGTATACCTTACATGCCCGATATGAACGAATCTGGGGTTATTGGTGGATACTCTAAGAATATTTTCAGTGTAGTGAATGTACAGGATATTGAGAATATTACGGTTCTGAAAGGGGCAGATGCCGCTTTATATGGCTCATTGGGATCAAATGGGGTTATTATGATCGAAACAGATAAAGCTGCGGATCTTGATACAAAAGTCGAATTTATAGGGCAATACGGACTTTCATGGAATAATGCTACACTACCGGTTTTAGGAGTAAACGATTACAAGAGTCTGATGGGGAATATAGCTTTGACAAAATATGAAGATATGTCTGATGCATTGGCGGCTTTTCCTTTTTTAAAAGAAGATCCGGGTTATTATTACAATTATCTCTATAATAATAATACTGATTGGCAAGATTTGATTTATCGGAATGCTTTTGTCACTGATAATGTGTTAAAAATCAAAGGTGGTGATGCAATCGCTAAATATGATTTCTCTATCGGCGTGAAAAATAAGCAAGGAGTGGTAGAGGAGACAAACTCGACCAAATATTATGCTCGTATGAATGCCGATGTGAATCTTAGTAAAAACGTGAAATTATTTTCGACGATTTCATTCGGTTATACAAACAGCCGTGTGGCAGAACAGGGAATGATATCAGAAACGAATCCGATATTGACTGCTTTGCGTAAGGGGCCTTTGTTCTCTCCTTATAATAAAGACAGTAAGAATAATCTGTTACCGGATTTTGCCTCCATTCGTGATGCTGATGGCAACCTGATAGAGAATAATAGTGTAAGCAATCCGCTTTCTGTAGTCAATGATGTAGAAATGAAACAGCACGCTTATGATGTCTTGATGAATGCTGGTTTATTATATACCATAAATGATAATTGGAACTTTAAAGCCGATTTTGGTTTAAATTATAATTTGACACAAGAAGATGCTTTTGTTCCGGGGGTAAGTATTACTACTATTATGCCGTTAGAAAATCGGTTGGCAGAGAATACGATACGTTCAGCGGAAGGAACGACTTTAAATACTTATTATGCTCTTGAGCTGGGCTATCAGAAAGTACTTGCAAGTATACATACAGTTTCTGCAGCGGCAGGTGCCCAAATTGCAATGAATAGTATTGATTACAACGCTGGTTCGGGATGGAATACTGCAAATGACTATTATAAAACATTGAATAATGTGCAGACCATCGGACGTTCATATTATGGTTATATAAATAAATGGAACTGGATGAATTATCATGTTTCTGCTAAGTATAATTATAATCATCAGTTGTTTGCAGGTGTTAATCTCTCAGCTGACGGTTCATCATCTGTAGGTGCCGACGCTTCTCGTATACAGGTTTATCCGGCTGTAAATGTAGCATGGAGTGTGAGTAATTCATTATTAAAAAATATGCCACAACTGGATAATCTGAATGTACGTGCTGAATATGTCATGACCGGAAATAGCCGTTTTGCTTCTACTATCGGAGAGTATTATTATTTAAACCGTGTATTCAAAGGATTATCAGGGTTGGTACGTGCGGGAGTCCCCAATACGAAAATCACTCCGGAGTTAACTAATACATTCAATGTCGGTTTGGATCTTGCCATGTTCAATAATCGCGTGATGTTGACTGTAGACTACTTCAATAGTAAAAGTTCGGATTTGATTATGCCGGTAGAGATTTCGTCTGTATATGGTTCGAATTATATGTATCGTAATATGGGAGAAGTTGTGAATCAAGGTTTTGAAATTGGGGCACAAATAGGATTGATACAGAATCGTGATTTTAAATGGTATATAGGCGGAACACTTTCTACTTGTAAAAATGAAGTGAAATCATTGGGAGGGGAAAGTGAGATTGTTCTTTCTATGAGTGACGGCTCAGCTGTGGTTTCCAAGGTTGGTCAACCTTTGTACTCTTTTTATGGGTATCAGACAGCTGGTGTATTTGCTACTGATGCTGCGGCAGAAGCAGCAGGAAAGGACGGAAAGGCATTGACTAATGCGATTGGTGTACCTTTCGCTGCGGGCGATATGCACTTTGTAGATCAGAATAATGATGGAAAAATAGATAAGGATGATCGTGTTAATTTAGGAAGCGCACTTCCCGATTTTTATGGTAGTTTCTTTACTTCTGTGGAATATAAGGGGATACAACTGTCACTCACGTTCGGCTATAGTAAGGGTAATAAAATGTACAATGCTGTAAGGCGTTCTATGGAGTCTATGTCCGACTTTTCTAATCAGTTGACTTCTGTTAACCGTCGTTGGATGGCCGAAGGGCAGATCACCGATATGCCTCGTGCTGTTTATGGTGATCCGATGGAGAATAATCGTTTTTCTGATCGTTGGATTGAAGATGCTTCTTATTTAAAATTAAAAGAACTGATGGTAAGTTATAAATTTAAATTGTTTGCTGGCACTACTGTGTTTGTTGCTGCTGAGAATCTGTTTACAGCTACCGACTATTTGGGATTAGATCCGGAAACGATGTATTCTTATGATAGTTCGATGCGTGGTTTTGATTATGGAAAGGTAGCAAATCCGCGTACAGTAAAATTCGGTTTTAAGGTTCAATTCTAAAATTATATAAAGGTAAGTTATGAAAAAAAGAATATATTTCTTGGCATTATTGTTTCCTTTGTTGACGGGTTGTGATGATTTTTTCACTCCGAATACTGATGATGCATTGCTGGAAAAAGACTATATAGGAACTTCTTATGAGCTATATACAGGCTACATGGGGCTGGCTGCTTGTGTACAAGATGTAGTAGACCAAGCCATGTTTTTGGAAGGATTGAGGGGAGACCTGCTGGAACCTACTACCAATGCTTCAATAGATATGTGGGATGTTTATAATTACAAAGATTTACAAACTCCGTTTACTGATAATGAATTGGCTGATCCCAAAGGATTTTACGCTCTTATCATGAATAGTAATGATTATCTTAAACATGTATTTGAATACAGAGAGCAATATCCTACTGTGTTATCTGACAGTGATTATAAAGGTATTATTGGTGGTGCGTTACGATATAAAGCATGGGCTTATCTGATGCTTGCTAAAATATATGGTGAAGCTGTCTATTTAGATGATCCTTTGGCTACTTATCAGGACTTGTCACAATATCCCGTACTTAAATTCGATCAGTTGATAGATAAGTGTATCAGTTTGGTTGAAAATGGAATGAATGGTATTAATGGGAAAGGAGATATACGTTGGTCTACCGTGTTGTATCCGGGACAGGGTGATTCTCCCGAGTCTTTGGAGTGGAACCGTATTTGCCCTACTCCCGAGTGTTTGTTAGCTGAGCTTTATTTGTATAAAACAAAGAAGGAAAACTCAGCAGACGAAAATGCTGTTTATTATCAGAAAGTATGGGATAACTGTGTTAGTATTATTCGTACCGGTGGAGAACAAGAGGCTAGTTTTACATTGAATAAGTCGAAGTACGAGGGTTCCTGGAGTCAATTGTTCTCAACAACAACCTATAATCGTCAGGATCATATTTCTGTGGCTTTCTATGATTATAGTAAAAAACAAACGAATCGGGTGATTGAGTACTTTTCTAATACTTATCCAAATAAATATTATTTGCGTCCGGCTGTGACAGCTGTAACCCGGTGGGAAATAAGTGGTGCTAATGATCAGAAAAATAGAGGAATTAATAAATCCTATAAAGAAAGTACGGAAGGACTGATTTTTTATAAATTCTTAGGAGCTCATACTACCAGTGATTATATTTATCGTAATGATGTGCCTTTATGTTATTACAAAGCTGCTGATATCCATTTGTGGCTGGCCGAGGCCTGTGCCGGATTGGGACGCTATCGTGAAGCATTACAGTTCCTTAATGGTCAGTCTTCTGCCCGACAGAATTTCGGTTCGCTCTATAATAAAGCTACTAATACATTTTCACCCCCGTTCTCTGACTATCCTGTTTGCCTGTATCAATGTGTCGGTAAAGAGAGCCAGTTGAACTGTCAGGGAGTTCGTGGACGTATTGCGGCTCCGGCTTTGGGTGAATGGATTTTAGGTGAAGACGAAGAAACCAACGAGGTGATCGTTGAGCCGGAGTATGCCCATTGGATGGTAGATTCATTACTGGTTGAAGAGTCGAGGTTAGAGTCTGCCGGTGAAGCACGTACTTACTATACGATGTTGCGTTCGGCAAGGCGCTGGGGAGATAAGGCGCGTAAGATATGGGCAGATAAAGTTGCTGAAAAATATGTCACAGCTACTTTTGTGGGTAGTAACTTAGAGACTTCTGATGAGAACTGGTTTATTAGATATGATTTGAAGTTGAATAAGTAATCAAATGAAAAAAATAAGTATAGTATTATGTTTTTTGCTTCTTAGAGGTATCATGATACCTCTGTGGGGGCAGGCTCAGGAAAAATTGGATAGAGGAGTAGTTGCCGTAAAATCTTCCGACGGAGTGTTTCTGTCCTGGCGTAGTTTAGTTACTGATGCCAGAAAATTGGGCTTTGACATCTATCGGGATGGAATCAAAATCACGACTATTCCTGTGGTAACTACAACCAATTATGTAGATAAAGACGGTACTGTAGCTTCTCGCTATATGCTTAAAGGGGTACTGGATGGTACAGAGACCGAAATCACAAAAGAAGTGTCCGTCTGGGCGGAACAATATAAAAGAATTCCTCTAAAACGTCCGGGAGGTGGAGTGACTTTACCTTATGACGTTGTTCAAACGGATAAAGATAAAACGCGTGAAACTTATCCGGATGGGCAGGAATATACTTACACTCCGAATGATTGTAGCGTGGGTGATGTTGACGGAGACGGGGAATATGAGATTATAGTGAAATGGGATCCGACCAACTCACGCGATAATTCTTTCTATGGATACACAGGCAATGTTTATCTGGATTGCTATAAGTTGGACGGAACTTTCATGTGGAGGATTGATCTTGGTAAGAATATACGTGCCGGAGCCCATTACACTCAATTCATGGTGTATGACTTTGATGGTGACGGTAAAGCCGAAGTTGCCTGTAAAACGGCGCCGGGAACTATTGATGGGCAGGGAAAATCTGTAATAATGGGGAGCGATGATCCCAATGCCGACTACCGCTCTTCCGGTAGTAAAGCAGGAATTGTGGTGGATGGCCCTGAGTATCTGACTGTTTTTAACGGACAGACAGGAGCGGAGATTTCGACCATTGCTTACAGTCCTCTTCGTGGAAACATTAATGATTGGGGGGATGGATATGGTAACCGTTCGGAACGTTATCTGGCATGTGTGGCATACCTTGACGGAGTAAAACCAAGTTTAGTGATGTGCCGTGGATATTATGCACGTACAGCACTGGCCGCTTATGATTTTGACGGAACAAAACTGACAATGAGATGGGCTCATGATTCTAAAGTATCCGGTTCGGGAGCTTATGGACAGGGAAACCACAATCTGTCGGTAGCAGATGTAGATGGAGACGGATGTGACGAGATCGTTTACGGAGCGTGTGTCATCGATCAGGATGGGAAAACGTTGTATCGTACCGGTTTAGGACATGGAGATGCTATTCACTTGTCCGATTTGGATCCCGATTTGGATGGGTTGGAAGTCTTTTCACCTCATGAAGAAAAAACGGCTGCTTATGGGTATGAGGTGCACTCTGCCGCAACAGGCGAGATTATATTTGGCGAGAAAACCGGAACGGACGTCGGGCGTGGGATTGCTGCGGATATAGATCCTGCTCACCGTGGGTTTGAAATGTGGTCGACTGCCAATGGTAATGTATACGATTGCAAAGGGAATATCATAGCCAGTAAGAACCGCCCTTCCGTTAACTTCAGGGTGTATTGGGACGGTGATTTGCAGGACGAACTGTTGGATGGAGTTAAGATTGATAAATGGAACGGCACGAAAGCGAACCGTATGATTACTTTGTCCGATTACAGCAATGCCGCTTCCTGCAACTCTACCAAAGCCACTCCCAATTTGAGTGCTGACATATTGGGGGATTGGCGTGAAGAAATTATCCTATGGGATTCAAAGACTTGCTCCGATCTGTTGGTCTTTACCACTATTATTCCTACTGAATATAAGATAACCACTTTGATGCACGACCCTGTTTATCGCATGGGAATAGCCTGGCAAAATGTGGCTTATAACCAACCTCCTCATCTGGGTTACTACCTGGGAGATCAGGATACGGAAAATGCTTCATTCGCGAAGAAGGGCATCGGTTATCTGAACCAGTCGATAGACCTGGGTGAAGCGATTTCACCGATTTCATATTCATGGAAGAATGCGGAAGATGTAAAAATAGCAGGACTGCCGGAAGGGCTTACCGTTGTCGTGGACAAGGAAGAATGTCTTTTCACGATTGAAGGAACTCCCCAGGCAACAGGCACGTATGCGTATACCATAGAGAGTGTTGGCGGACTTACCGTAGCTACTCTCTCCGGAACGATTAAAGTGAAAGCTCCGGTGATATTGAATGAATTAGCCTATTTCTCATTTGATGAAACAACCGGTACATCTGCTGTCAATTCGGTGTATGGAAAAGCAGAGGCAGTAGGTTTTGTTCCCACATGGATAAGTGGGGTCCGCCAACAGGCATTGGAGCTGCCCGCAACTCCTGCAACCCGTAGAATGGAACAACCCTCTTACGATCAATTACAACTGGGCACCGGGGATTTTAGTATTGAACTGTGGTTCCGTTCCAACGGAGACAATGGTGTAGACTGGTATCTGTTCCACAAAGGTAGCCATGCGAAGAATGCTTCGACCGGTGCTACTGGGAAATGGGTCGGATTACAGTACAAGAATGGAAATCTTACCTTTGGTATTGACGATGATGTTACGAAATCCAATCTCGACATTCCTGCTACTCAATATTTCAATGGTGAGTGGAACCACATAGTCTGTGTCCGTGATGGTGAAACCAAAACATTGAAAATGTATATTAATGGAGTTTTCCAAGGTGAGGTGACTGACAAAACCGGTGATATTTCAGAGTCGGAGTTGTTTGTTATCGGTAACTGTAATGTGAACTTCAATACTCCCTTTACCGGGGCAATTGATGAGCTTCACGTCTATGGAGGAGCCATGAGTGCCGCCAAAGCAAAGGAACGTTATGAGCTTAATAAGCCAACCGGCATCTCGGGAGAAACGGCATTCCACTCTGATCTGAACATTTATCCGCTTTATTTCAAGGATGAAATAACGGTTGAATTCCCGGCAGAGATATCCGGATGTACTACAGTTTCGATGTACTCTTCTGCGGGTACACTTGTTCACCGCACTGCCTATGTGGTAGACGGAGGAGCAGTACTGTACATCAGCGGATTGGACAGTTTGCCCAAAGGTACTTATCTTATTGTAGTGGAAGCAGGAACAACGAAGTTTGTGAAGAAACTGTTAAAGTAATAACATTTGATTTGTTTTCTATGGTACACGGATGAGGCAGATAGAGGACGGATGACAACGGATAAGATTCTCTCCTTTTGATTAATAAATAAATAAAATCCCCGTTGTTTCCGCCTTTTCTGTCTTATCTTTGTGCTATACAAAAACACAGAATTTCAATTGTTCTATACAGAGTTTAAAACAATTGAAATTCTGTGCTTTCTGTAATAAACTGATTTACACTGTTAATTTTCCTATTTGAGATGAAGTATATATTAGCTTTCTGGTTTATTTTTCTCTTTCAGGCGGTCTTTGCCCAGTCTACATCTACACATCGCCGCTATCTTTCCGGTACGGGATTGAATCATACCGTGACGTGGGATTTCTATTGTTCCGATGGGAATAATAGCCGTTGGTGGAGTAAGATCGAAGTACCCTCACAATGGGAATTACAGGGGTTTGGTACTTATACCTATGGACGGTGGTACAAGGAAAAAGGGGTAAAGAATCCGAGTATGGAAACCGGAATTTACCGACACTCTTTTAAAGTACCGAAGGAATACACCGGACAGACAGTGCAAATCGTTTTTGATGGGGTAATGACTGATACTGAAGTTCTGGTGAACGATTGTGTAGCAGGACCGGTTCATCAAGGAGGTTTTTATCGTTTCTCCTATGATATAACCAGGCTTCTGAATTTTGGAGGTAAGAACCGGTTGGAAGTACGCGTCAGTAAGCATTCTGCCAATAAATCGGTAAATGCTGCCGAACGTAAAGCTGACTGGTGGCTGTTTGGCGGTATCTATCGTCCGGTATGGCTTGAAATAAAACCAAAGGAACATATCGATCGGGTTGCAGTGAATGCTTTGTGTGATGGACATTTGTTGGCGGATGTCTATTTGTCAGGAGCAAAATCCGGTTATTGTTTATTAGCAACTGTTGAGAATCTAAAGAGTGGCGAATTGCTCAAAGAACATTCTTTCCAACTGACAGATAGTGCTACTCTTTATCGGTTGGATACTCAATGGGAGAATATTCTTCCCTGGACCCCTGAATCTCCGAATCTTTATCTTCTTAAATTAAAACTGCTCAATCGGAGCGGGCAACTATTACATCAACATCAGGAACGCATCGGGTTTCGTACGGTAGAGTTTCGTCCCCGGGACGGAATTTATGTCAATGGTGTGAAGATTGTAATGAAAGGTATCAACCGTCACTCTTTCCACCCGGATGGTGGACGCACTACGAATAAAGAGATTAGCGTGCAGGATGCTTTGTTATTGAAAGAGATGAATATGAATGCTGTCCGTTCTCACTATCCGCCTGATACACATTTCCTGGATGCTTGTGATTCGTTGGGACTTTTTGTTATTGATGAATTGGCTGGCTGGCAAAATGCTTATGATGAAAATGTAGGCAAACGTTTACAACAGGAGATGATTATCCGTGACGTAAATCATCCTTCTATTGTGCTTTGGAGTAATGGGAACGAAGGAGGCTGGAATTCTGCTCTTGATAAACATTTCTCGGATTATGATCCTCAGCAACGGCATGTAATTCATCCCTGGGCCGATTTTAGCGGACTGGATACACATCACTATCCGGCGTATCTCACCGGCGTAGCCCGTTTTACTAATGGCTATAATGTCTTTATGCCTACCGAATTTATGCATGGTCAGTACGATCAGGGACATGGAGCCGGACTGGAAGATTTTTGGGCTAACTATACTTCTCATCCTCTTTTTGCCGGTGGCTTTATGTGGGCATTTTCCGATGAAGCTGTCCGTCGGACAGATCAGGGCGGACGATTGGATTCTGATCGGTTCAATGCTCCCGATGGGATTGTTGGCCCTTATCGTGAGCGGGAAGGAAGTGTGTATACAGTACGCGAAGTCTGGGCTCCCATTCAGTTCCGGCAATTTTATATCACTCCTTCTTTTCGCGGAGAATTTGCTATCACCAATACCTATTTATATACTAATCTCCGTGATTGCCGGATGAATTACCGTCTTCATCGTTATCCTTCACCCTTGCAAAAGGAGGTTGATGTCTGTTGCATTGATAGCGGAGAAGTTCGTTTGCCATCTCTTGCCCCCGGTGAAACCGGATATGCACACATGCAGTTGCCTTCCTGCTTTTGGGAGGCAGATGTGTTGGAATTGGAAGCTTTCGGACCGGATGGTAAGAGCCTTTGTAACTGGACATGGCCTGTGCGTTATGCCGATGAGTATTTGAAACGTGAAATGCCTTCCTTCCTAACTGCTAATAAGAATATGGCTTCTTTAAGTCAGTGTGATTCGCTGGTGACATTAAGTAGTAATGGGATTGCTGTTTCTTTTCGGAAGAGTAATGCCACTATTGCCAAGGTGGTAAAAGAACACACACATATCGAAGTTCCATTAACCAATGGCCCTCTTCCGGTAGGTATGAAAATGGAATTAGTTCGTTATTCCACTCGTTTGGAGGGAAGCGATGCGGTGTTCTGTGCTTATTACCGGGGGGGAGTTGACTCTATACAATGGCGCCTTTCGGCTTCCGGCCTGTTATCTATGGATGCTGTATTGCTCAATCGTGCTTCCGGCGGGGGCGGATTTGATGATGCTTTTATGGATGAGGCTGTATTGAATCTTGGTCTGACCTTTTCTTATCCTGAGACAGCCTGTACGGGGATGCGCTGGTTTGGACGTGGTCCCTATCGCGTATGGAAGAACCGGGTGAAAGGAACCAATTATGCTATTTGGCAAAAAGAGTATAACAACACGATAACCGGAGAGAGTTTTGAGAATCTGGTTTATCCGGAGTTTAAAGGATATCACGCTAATTTTTATTGGGCTACAGTGCAGAGTCGCATTGTCCCTTTTACGGTTTATTCTTCTACCGATGGACTCTTTCTTCGTATGTTTACTCCACAAGAGCCTTTCGGTAGGCAGGATGGGATTAATACGATGCCCGATTTTCCTTCCGGAGACATCTCTTTCTTATTAGATATTCCCGCTATCCGTTCATTTAAACCGATATCACAGCATGGCCCACACAGCCAGCCGGGAATTGTACGTATTAAAAAAGGAGATGAAGGACTAAGTATCAGATTGTTTTTTGACTTTATGTAGTATTGAAAGTTGTACCCATTGGTATAAGGTACCAATGGGTATAATACTTTGAGAACAGTTTAGAACGTACTAATTACAATGAAAATCAGATCCGATACTTTATATCAGATTTATATTAGTTATCGAAATAAGCATTATCTCTCATACATTGTATACGCTCACCACGCCTTTTCTTCTTTTAAAATTAGATTTATTTCTGTTTATATTATTGAAAAACAGTAGATTAATAAAGTGTATTCTTTATGTTATAAAAGTACGTACTTAAGTATGTGTTAAATGTACACTTTTGTGGTTCTTCTTCAATTTAGTTGAAAAAGACATGTTCCATCACCATCTTAATTCTTA
>ERZ1108168.184-NODE-184-length-61775-cov-9.966866_pt1 | contig 61775 bp, 64 predicted proteins | sample MGYA00403704_ERZ1108168 | MGnify/ENA primary metagenome ERZ1108168 (study PRJEB35170, sample SAMEA104062421) | human gut metagenome | biome: human gut; feature: human-associated habitat; material: faeces | place: Denmark | collected 2012-06-12 ...
CGATCCTGCCCCGCAAGACGGGGAAAGAAAAAAACCGTTGCAGGGCAGGCAGCTTCGTGCGCCCATAATGGATTTTCAAGGACTGCGGCGGTTTTGAGTACATCAAGGCCGCCGTTCCTTATGCCCTCAACAAAGGAGTGACGACTACACGCTGACACGGCGGCTTTAGGAGGGAACCGCCATGAAGCACATTGACCGCCGACAAATTCAGACGATATTTCACTACCGTCAAAAAAAGCCCAGTCAACGAACAGATCCTGTCTGGCAGCCGGTGCGAAAATTGTCATTCTGTAAGTGAATATTGGAGTTTTTGCGCTCGAATAGCTTTCTGCTGTCCGGGCGTTTTTTCATACCGGTGGGGCCGTTCTCCGCCGCCCCATTCAGATTTACCCAAAAAATCTGAATGGAGGAAAGGCAGATGGAAGTTACCATCAATTATAACGGACAAGCTGTGGCCGTGGAGGTTACGCTGGAAGTCTATGAATTCCTTGACCGGGCCGATCATAAAACGGAGAACCTGTTCCATGAACAGCGGCGGCATTGGGATGGCCGGGAGTTTGACGAGTACATCATTACCACCGAGGGTGTAGGGGTCTACGGCGAAACGCCGGAGGAATACCTTTGCCGCATGGAAACGCTGCATGAGCTGATGGCTGTTCTGGACACCTGTACCGAGGCCCAGCGCCGCCGGTTCCTGCTCTATGCCTTGGACGGACTGAGCCTTGCAGAGATCGGTGTACTGTGCAGCTGCTCCAAAGTGGCTGTGTATCAAAGTGTGGAGGCGGTCAGAAAAAAATTTATAAATTTCTTTGAGAACAGGCTTAACGAATGACCTGTTTTCTGGCTACCAAGTGAAAGGGATCATTTCCCTTATCTCAGCGAGGGGCGGACAGCGGACGAGCTGCCCGCCTCTCCAATTTTCAGGAGGTAAGCCTATGAAAACAATCAATCTGCGGTGGATGTATCCCCACTACCGGCATGACGAGTTTGTGGATGTTACGGACGAGGTATGGGCAGCGATGTATCAGGCCAAGCGGGAGATGGAGAACTATGAGCGTCGGAAAGTCTACCACCGCGCCTACTACTCTCTGGACGCATACAGCTGGCTGGAAAATTACGCACTGGAACACAGCAAATCGCCGGAAGATATTTTGCTGGAACGAGAAGAAATGACCACCCGCCTATACCTGATTGCAGCTCTGCCGGTGGCTCTTGCTCATGCCACTCCGACACAGGCCCGCCGTGTTCACGCCTATTACATTGCTGGTATCAAGCAGCCGGAAATCTCTCGGATAGAGGGCGTCCACAGCAGCAAGGTTAGCGTTGCCATCCGCCGGGGTCTGCGGAATATGCGCCGCTGCTATGATGGCCTTTTCCAAACAGAGTGAGGGCATGCCTATGCAGACCATCAATCTCAAACAATATTATCCATTTTGCAAAGAGGACATTTTTGTGGAGGTGTCCGATGAGATCGTCGAAGCGTTTCTTCTGGACAAGAGAGCCGAGGCCGCCAGAGATCGCAAGATGTTCCGGTATAAGGCGTTTTATTCCCTCGATTGTAACGATGGAATCGAAAATGCCGCCATCGGCTGGGCGCAGCCATCGCCGGAGGACTACCTGATAGAAAAAGAAGAATTAGCCGAATACGAAGAACTGATACGGCGATTGTATGAAGCCATTTCCTCCCTGCCGCCTATGCAGGCTCGCCGTGTTCACGCCCGCTATATGCTGGGTATGAAAGTGAAAGATATTGCCGCAATGGAGGGTATCACGCCATCACAGGCGGGAAAATCCATCCATGCCGCACTGCGGAGACTGCGCCGGTACTTTGCTCGACAGAAATGGACGGTCAATCTATGAGCGTTTCCAAAGAAAAGAGGTGCATGACATGAACGAAAAAAATACAGCCCACCCCCAAAAAGAAGAACGGGAGAAAGTCCTGAAGGAGATTCGGCAGCTTGAAAACCGAAAGAAGATTTTGGAGAACAAGCAGCGGAACGAAGAACGCAGGGTTCGTACCCGCCGCCTGATTGAGCGTGGAGCCGTTTTGGAGGGGATTTTCCCGTTGGCTCCCGACCTTTCCGGCGCGGAGGTCAAAACATTTCTGATTGCCCTGTCCCATCTTCCGGGGGCTGCGGAATTGACTGCAAACCTGCCAAAATCCGGGGACACGCCATAAGTCCCTTGTTTACAAGGGCGCACTTATACACCGTTGCCGGTGTCGTGCGCCCTGCCGGGGGCTGTTGCGTACTTCGTCCGCGATGGGGCGCTACACTCCCCAACCCCCTTGTGCGCCCCGCGCAGCCAGACACCCGCTTCGCGTTTGTTCGGCTCCACGGAGCCTGAAATATCCCCGCCGAAAGGAGGTGCCACCCATAGATTTTTGCCATATTCCCGTCAGTATCATCAAGCGCAGCGAGGGCCGTTCCGCTGTTGCCGCAGCCGCCTACCGAAGCGGAACAAAACTGACGAATGAATGGGACGGCCTGACCCATGATTACACCCGGAAGGGCGGCGTTGTCCATGCGGAAATCATGCTGCCCGCACACGCCCCGCCAGAGTTTGCAGACCGCTCCACCCTCTGGAACAGTGTGGAGCAGATCGAGAAAGCCAGGGACAGCCAGCTTGCCCGCGAGATCGAGGCGGCTTTGCCCCGCGAACTGTCCAGGGAACAGCAGCTTGCCCTTGTCCGGGCCTATGTGAAGGACAACTTTGTGGACAAGGGGATGTGCGCTGATTTTGCCATCCATGACAAGGGAACCGGCAACCCCCATGTCCATATCATGCTGACCGTCCGGCCCTTAAAAGAAAACGGCGCATGGGGCGCGAAGTGCCGCAAGGCATACGACCTGGACGAAAACGGCCAGCGCATCCCGGACGAGAGAGGCGGCTGGAAGAACCACCGGGAGGACACCACCGACTGGAACGACAAAGGGAATGTGGAGATTTGGCGAGCAGCATGGGCGGCTTATACCAACCGGGCATTGGAGGCAGCCGGTCAGCCTGCCCTGGTAGACCACCGCAGCTACAAGCGACAGGGCATTGATAAAATCCCCTCTGTCCACCTGGGGCCAGCGGCCAGCCAGATGGAGAAGCGCGGTATCCGCACCGACAAGGGAGAAGTAAACCGACAGATCGCCGCCGACAACAAGCTGCTCAAGGAAATCAAGGCCCGCATTACCCGCCTTTACAACTGGTCTAAGGCAGAAGCCGAAAAGCCGGAGGGCCAGCAGCCCAGCATGATTGACTTGTGGGAGGCCCAGCAGCAGCTCAAGCAGCCTGACACCCGCACCGGCAAAATCCGAGCTTTGCAGGAGAGCGCCGCCCTGTTCAGCTTTTTGCAGGCAAACGGCATCCAGTCCATGCAGCAGCTCCATGAAAAAATAGCAGATATGAACACCCGCTACTATGACCTGCGGGGAAAAATCGTTAAGGCCGAGCGCCGGATCGCTGTCCTCACCGAGCGCGGGGAGATGTGGGCGCAGTACAACAAGTACAAGACTGTCCATAAGCAGTTTGCCAAGGTGAAGCCGGAGAAGCGGGAACTGTTCGAGCAGCGCCACAGCCGAGAACTGATCCTCTATGACGCGGCGGCCCGGTATCTGAAAGAACTGAAAGCCAGCGGCGAGGAAATCACCCCGAAGGAATGGCGGCGTGAGATCGACCTGTTGACCGCCCAGAAACAGGTGGACAGCATCGACATGAAAGCTATGCGGGAGGAGCTAAAAGCTGTGGAACGGCTCCGCAAGGCCGCCGACCAACTGGCCCGGCAGGAACGGGACAAGCCCCGCGACCGGGGGCCGGAGCGGTAAAGGGTACGGCGCTTTGCCGACCCCTTTCAGGTGCGTCGCGTTTCACGACACCCTTTTGCACACAGAAAAACCGCCGTACAGGTTTCCCCATACGGCGGCAGATGGTTTATTTGCCGAACAAGTCGCTGTGCGACCCGGTGCGGGCAAGCGTCAGCACCAGCACATCATCCTCGATACGGTAAATGAGCAGCCAGTCCGGGAGAATGTGACATTCCCGATGGCCCACCCAATCGCCGGACAAATCGTGATCGCGGTTTTTATCCGGCAGCGGTTCGCCCATCGACAGCAGCGCCACGACCTGTTCCAGCAATTCGATTTTCAGGCCGCGCTTGATTGCCCGCTTGTAGTCCTTTTTGAAAGCGGTCGTGTACTTGACGGTGTACTTTGTTTTCCTCATTTTTTCAGGTCGGCAAACAACTCGTCAAGGTCATTGTATCCCTTTACAGACGGGTCTTTTGCAATCCTTTCCGCTTCCAGCATGGCAGCAATCGTTTCCTTGTTGGGCTGTTCCAGCTTCACTTCAAAGGGAATGCCGCCCTCACGAAGCGACTGGCGCACGAAGATGTTGAACGCCGTGGATAAATTCATGCCGAGTTCCGCAAACAGGGCGTCGGCCTGTGCCTTCAAATCCGCGTCCATGCGGATGCTGATGTTTGTGGTATTTCCAGCCATATCATCAACCCCTTTCTGCTGGTACTTTTAGTATATGCCATTTGCACGAAGAAAACAATACTTTGCACGAATATTTAACAGTAAATTCATTCAAGGAGGATACCTGCTTTATGAAAGAAATCATTTATGAAGAACAACAAGTCTGAACCTATCCCCGTCATGGATTACCGCCAGTACCGCAGAGTGCGGAGGCTGGTGCATGAGTGCTGTAACTACATCGACGGAAACTGTATCGCGCTGGATGATGGGGAGGAATGTGTCTGCGTCCAGTCCATTTCCTACTCCCTGTTGTGCCGGTGGTTCCGGGCGGCGGTGCTGCCGCTGGACAGAGAACTGGAAACGGCCCTGTTCCACCGCCTGGACGCCAAACGGTGCGCCGTCTGCGGGGCGCTGTTCACCCCCGGCTCCAACCGGGCCAAATACTGCCCGGAATGTGCCGGACGCATGAAGCGTATCAAGGCCGCCCAGCGCAAGCGGAAACAAAGGGCGAAATGTCACGCTTTAGGGGCTGAAAACCCCTTGTAAATCAAGGCTTTTTTCGAGGGTGTCGCTGGGGGCCTGATAGATTTATCCTCTGGCCCCCAAAACGGCCCTCTAAAGGCATACAGACCCCTGAAATAAACCCCAAGGAGGAAGCTTATGTCAGACAATCGAAAATATTACTACCTCAAGCTGAAAGAAAACTTCTACAACAGCGAAACGATGGTTATTTTGGAGAGTATGCAGGATGGCCTGCTGTACTCCAATCTGCTGCTGAAAATGTACCTCATGTCACTCAAAAGCGGCGGTATCCTCATGCTCAATGACCATCTGCCCCACACGCCCCAGACCATCGCCACCTTTACCCGCCATCAGGTGGGGACGGTGGAACGGGCCTTGAAGGTGTTCCTTGAATTTGGCCTTGTGGAGATTTTGACCGATGGGGCCTACTACATGGCCGACATCCAACTGCTGATCGGCCAATCCTCTACCGAGGGGGAACGGAAAAAGAAAGAGCGTATGCGATTGAAGCGTCAAAAACTGCTCCCATCCGGCGGGGCGGACATTTGTCCACCATATAGCCAGGGGGACATTTGTCCACCAGAGATTAGAGATAAGAGATTAGATATTAGAGATAAGAGTATAGAGAATAGAGAGAGTGAGAGCGCCCGCGCCTATGGCCGTTACCAGAATGTTTTCCTGACGGACGAGGAACTGGCAGACTTGCAGGCCAGTTTTCCCACTGTATGGGGCCAGTACATCGAAAAGCTGTCCGAGTACATGGCTTCTACCGGCAAGCGGTATCAGAGCCATGCCGCCACCATCCGGCGCTGGGCCGGTGAGGACGCGAAGAAAGCAGCCTCGCCCACCCGCAACCGGGATTACAGCGTAAAGGAGGATGAAACCGTATGATTGAGATTACCGCAGAAATCCGGGCGCTGATCGACAAGGCAGCCGCCGGCGTGGAACTGGCTGAGGACGAGTATATAGACCTGTCAGACGGTCTCATCCACTGTAAGAAGTGCGGCGGCCAGAGGCAGACCGTTGTGCCATGCTTTGGGAAACCCGGCTACTTCATGCCCCGCTGTATCTGCCAGTGTCAGCGGGAGGCCGAGGAACAGCGCAAGGCCGCCGAGGAACGGCAGCGCCGCATGGAGCGCATCAAGCGCCGGAAGGCCCAGGGCCTGCAAGACCGCTATCTGTACGACTACACCTTTGCCAACGACAACAGCCAAAATCCTCTGATGGACAAGGCCCGCGCCTACGTGGAGAACTGGAAGGAGGCATACAGGAACAACACCGGCCTGCTTCTGTTTGGGGATGTGGGAACTGGCAAGTCCTTTTTCGCCGGTTGTATCGCCAACGCCCTGCTTGACCGGGATGTGCCGGTGCTGATGACGAACTTTCCCACCATTCTGAACCGTCTGACGGGAATGTTTTCCGAGGACAGGGCCGACTTTATCGCCAGCTTTGACGAGTACGACCTGCTTATCATTGACGATTTGGGTGTGGAGCGCAGTACCGAGTATGCGATGGAGCAGATGTTTTTCGTCATCGACAGCCGCTACCGCAGCCGCAGGCCCATGATTATCACAACAAACTTGAAACTGTCCGAGCTGAAAAACCCGCCTGATCTGGCCCACGCCCGTATCTATGACCGTATTCTGGAACGGTGTGCGCCGATTCTTTTTGACGGGAAGAATTTCCGGGAAGAAAATGCCGGTGCTACCCGACAAACAGCAAAAGACATTGTAAACAGTAAGCACGACTGATTTTTTACCGGGCGGCACAGACCCGTTCGGAGAAAGGAGCGCCATGAACAAAGAACCCCATACTATGCAGGCGGCAGACGCCGTTACTGCGTCCAGAGCGCCGAAAAACACGCCAGCGATGGTAAAGAAAATCGGCAAGACAACCTACAAGGTTCATGTCCATTTCAGCAATACCAGCACAGAAACCATGAGCGATAAAATCAAGCGTATGCTCAAAAATGAAATTCAGCAGATGTGACAGACTGATAAACGAAGCCGCCTTGTGCTAAACTGATGGTGGTACGCACCAAAACTTTTATCTAAGGAGGACATGAAAATGCTGTACACAGAAAAAGAGAAAAATGAGATTGAGCGCGTCCGTAAAGTGTTCGAGAAACACATCCAACAAATGACTGCTTATGATTTGGTTTGGTCGGACAAGGTTGGCTATGTTTGGCTGGCAATATCCCTTGACCCGGTTTATGTTGACACCGGCAACAGGATAGAGTCCGCAACTGCTCTTTGTTATGAGTGCTTGAATGATATTGCACTGGATGTTTTCGGAATGACCGGAAACGACCATGACTTTGAGGACGCCGACCCGCTGGAACTGGCCGAGATTAAGCGGCGATGGAAACCCTATATCGACCAGTTGCCGGAATATGCGTGCCTTTGCGATGAGCTATTAAGTGGCCGCAAGTGACCCACCTGCCTGAGTGTCAGGAGCATGAAAGTGCTTCCTGGCACTTTTTTTGTGGCTTTTCTGTGAATTTGATTAAAAAGTCCTTGACAACTTGTTTCGGGCTGTGCATGAAACAATTCCGTTTTCCTCACGACGAATAATCAGTGATATCGCAATTGAGCACCATAAGCTTCACTGTGCAGATCCGCAGCGAAATCTGCGGATTCTGGAGAAATTGAAAAGCAAGGGTTCCCTAGATTGTCGGCAGCGGTATTATTACGCCCGGGAATTGGCCGATCACCAATCCTATGAAGCTGCATTGAAGGAATATGAGATCTTTCTAAATGATCCGGCAGGATGGAAAGAAAACAAAATTGACGCCTGTCTGGGCATGGCGCGATGCTGGCAGGCGTTGAAGGACAGGGAAAAAGTATTTTCCAGTTTGATTCATGCTTTTCGTTATGCTCCTGCGCGAGGAGAAATCTGTTGTGAACTGGGGTATTATTTCTATGTCGAAAAGAATTGGGAGTGCGCAGTTTTCTGGTATCGTTTAGCCACAACATTACCAATTCCATTGAACCAGGGGGGATTTATCAACCTGGATTGTTATGGGTATATCCCCTGGATCGGGCTGTGCTGCTGCTATGATCAGATGCAGCAGTGGGATCAGGCTTGGCAGGCCAACGAGAAGGCCGGAAGTTTAAAACCGCAGGATCCTTCTTATCTGCATAATCGGGCTTATCTGAAAAGTAAACTGGATTTGAAAAATTGAATACGGAGTGTTTGACAAGGAACGAGAACTGACTAAGAAAGCAAAATATCAAAAAAAACGGAAAGGATGGATTGCCGAAGATGCTTCCTCTTTTCCAAAAATTTTCAGATCTCAGTATGAACAATGTCCCAGCGGCATTGTTTTCTTTGCTCAAACAGGAAGTTCTGGTATAATCAGAAAGAAGAAAGAGCTTAGAAACGTGAGGATTGCACGATGCAGATGAATCGATGCTTTGAAATTGTCTATTTGCTTTTGGAGCGGAAAAAACTGACAGCGCAGGAACTGGCAGACCGTTTTGAAGTTTCGGTGCGGACAATTTATCGCGATATTGATTTTCTGTCGCAAGCAGGCATTCCCATTTATGCCCGCCGGGGAAAAGACGGGGGAATCGAACTGTGGGATACCTTCGTCTTGAATAAGACCGTTTTTTCAAAAGCGGAGAAACAGGAACTGACAGCGTTATTGGAAGGCCTGCGTTCTACCGGCGTCCCGGAAGAAACCCAGGTGCTGCAGAAAGTATCGGCTTTGCTGGGTGAATCGCAGCAGGCTTGGATTGAAGCTGATTTTTCGTTGTGGTCCAAGACAGCGGATCAGCCGGATTTGTTCAGTCTTCTCCGTCATGCGATCTTAAACCATAAGAAAATTCAGTTTCATTATTACGGACTCAATCGGGAAGCGACACACCGTGTTGTTGAGCCGCTGCGCCTGGTGTTTAAAGCTCAGGCCTGGTATGTCTACGGTTGGTGCACATGGCGGAAGGAAGAACGGTTTTTTAAGATTGTGCGGATGCGTGAGGTCGAAGAGCTGGATGAGAGCTTTGAGCCGCGTAGTCTGCCGGAAACGATTATCACGCCGCTGGCGGAAAGGGATGAGCGTGTGACCCTTACTTTGAAAGTTCAGCCTCAGGGGATAGCCCGGCTTATGGACGATTTCCAGCAAATTGAACTGAACTCCGGACCCGAGATGACGACGGTGCAGTTTTCCTGTCCTGCGGGTGACTGGCTGTTAAGCTATTTGTTGTCGATGGCGGATTGTACGGAAGTTTTAGCGCCGGAAAAACTGCGTGAAGAAATGCGCAGATGCATCAATGCGCTGGCGCGGCAGTACAACGAGGAAGTCTATGATCATAAAAAGCCTTAAACTTGACATCCCGTTGTCAGGTAAGAAATGATATATTTTAATCAGATCCCAAAATAATAGAGTTCTGAGGATTTTATCTAGGTTTGGGTGTCCTCATGTTTGGGACTCCTCTAAGAATGCAAGTGAGAGCAGGGGTGAAGTGAATGAAGAGTGTGCCTGAGATCAGCGCCAAGACGCTGTTAGCCCCGATGAAAAACGGCCAGTGGTGGTTCGGCGGCGATTACAATATGAATTTATACCGCGGCTGCTGTCACGGCTGTATCTATTGTGATTCCCGCAGCGAATGTTACGGTAATGACCAATTTGATACGGTTATGGTAAAAAAAGACGCGCTGATCCTGCTGGAAAAAGAACTGAGAGGCAAGCGCCGTACGGGTGTAGTGATGAATGGGGCGATGACCGATCCCTATAATCCTTTTGAGAAACAACTGGAGGTGACGCGCGGAGCTCTGGCATTATTGGACCGTTATGGCTTCGGCGTTGGGTTTGCGACCAAAGGCGTTTTAGCGGTCCGGGATCTTGATTTATTAACGCAAATTCATCAGCATTCACCGGTGCTGTGTAAGTTTACGATCACTGCTGCCGAGGATGAATTGGCAAAGCAAATCGAACCCCACGCCCCATCCAGTTCACAGCGCTTTGAAGCGATGGCCAAACTGTCCCAGGCCGGTTTGTTTACCGGGGTTCTGCTGATGCCGGTGCTGCCGTTCATCACGGATAATCGAAAAAATATTCATCAGATTTTGCTTCAGGCCAAGGCGGCCGGCGCGCAGTTTGTTTACTGCAGCTATGGAATGACGCTGCGTGATCGCCAGCGGGATTATTATTACCAATGCTTGGACGTGCAGTATCCGGGGCTAAAAGAAAAGTATATGCGCCGTTATGGCAGCCGTTACAGCTGCGCTTGCCGCAATCCATATGAGCTGAAAGCCATGATTGAAACCGAATGCCGTCAGTTGGGGATGCTGACCCAGATGAAAGCAATTATCGAAGCCTATCGTTTCAGCCGGGCTCCGCAGCAGATTTCCCTTTTTTAAAACAGGATACTTCAAGCATCATTCTTACAAAAAGAAAACATCGACGAAGCAGGATTAGTATTTTTGCTTCGTTTCTTTTATAATAGAATTAGAAGATCAACAAAGGAGGGGAGGAAGATGAAACGCAGCGCTGTTCTGCTAGCCGGATTGGGAATGATCCTGACCTTCAGTCTGCTTCATCCGCAGCCATTGACGACTGAGAATCCGATCAACCTGACGCCACAGCAGAAGCAGTATATTGAAGATCATCAGCTTGTTTATTTAACCAGTGATTCAAATCGCACAGCGGATCATTTTGTGCTGGCCCGGCTGTATAAGGATGCGGAGAATCAATATGTGATCTTTCTGAATTATGTTCAGAATGATGCTGAGTCTGCAGTCAGCCGGCGCCTGTATCTTGCGGAAGGCCGCACAACCAAGGATCTGGACTATCCGCTTTCAATGATAAACGCTGAGCTGGTTGCGCAGCATCATTATTATCAAAGCGGAAATGGTGTTGGGGAATATCCTTTGACGGAAACTTCACAGGCTTATATGAATAACAGTCTTGTGGATGAAACCAGTCTTTGGCGAGATTGTCAGTGGGTGAGAATTCCGTTAAGCCAAAGGTTAGGCAAAACGACGGTATTTGGCAGCTATATTCTCAAAACCAATTATCCGCTCAGCGAGGCTTTCCATCTTAATTTATCTTTCATTATGGAAAAACCGCAGACGAAGCTGAAACTGGGAATTGTGACGCTGATGCCGCGAAATTGGGAAAATTATAACTATCGGCTTTGGCTGGATATTTGGAAGGAAAGGGAGTGATGCAAGGATGCAGACAGCCATTCAACTGTTTCAGAGTGCCTGGGGAATACAGCTGATCTTGCTAATCGTATGGATTGGCGTGATCGCAGTCTATCGGCAAAAGACTTTGCCGCAGAGGTTTAAAATGTTGTCTCAGCTGTTAGTCGCAGTCACCGTTGCGATGATTCTCATCCAGCTCATCGCGATTTGCGGCATTGGATGGACCATGGTTCAGTATGATTTGAGCCAATCCAATTTGTTTGTCGTGAATGCGGCGGCAGTCTTGATCTGGGGTTTAACGGAGCTGGCTTTTGTCATCGGATTTGTGCTCTGTTACCGCAAAGTTATAAAGCGTTTGATGGAGTCGCAATCCAATGTTCAGGTTGTTCGTGACTGCCATCGGGGAAATTGTTTTCTCATCGGCTGTTCTCTGCTGGAAATCAGCATGCCGCTGATCCTGGCGGTGATTCAAAACTGGATTCCAAGAAAGGAATATGAAACGCTGATATACGCTTCAATCAATTTCAGTTTCGAATTCCCGTCGCTGACGCTACTGGGGTGGGGATTTTTACTGATCGCAGGCCTGGTGCTGGAAAACTATCTTGAACTTCAGTTAAAAAAGGAAACCCAGAAGGAAGCGGAAATGTCAAAGCATCAAAGTAAGGAACGGACTATATAAAAAAGCGCAAGAATGGTGCCGTAAATGACAGCGGGATTAGATAAAATGATGTCAGGAGGGATTAAGAAAATGAATAAAAACCTGACACAAATCCGCTTAGCTGTAGATAAAATTGAAGCTCATCTGTTTGATGAGAATTTAGATTTGGATGCGATCACGGCCGCTCTTGGCTATTCAAAATATCATTGGCATCGGATGTTTACAGCGATGACCGGAATTTCAGTTCATCGTTATATTCAGCGTAGGCGAATCAGCGAAGCGGCGCGCCGGTTGATTGGAACGACGGATCCAATCCTGACGATTGCTTTAGACTGTGGCTATCAGACACAACGATCGTTTGCCCGGCAGTTTAAAGCTTTTTATCATTGCAGTCCACGGACTTATCGGCAGCGAAAAGTGTTTTTGCCATTGCAGGAAATCGTAGAGCTGAACGAGCAACAGCCGGAAGCGCTGCGGAATTTTGAAATCAATCTTATAGAGCGGCCGACGCTGCAGCTGATCGGGTATCGGACTCAGATTCGCCGCGATTTCAGCAAAATCGGCCAATGCTGGCAGCGGCTGCACCGTAACAAGCTGCGGATTGCAAATCGTAAGGATCCCGACTTTCTCGTCGGTGTCAACGATTATTCAGATTTTCAGCTCCGCTCTCATCGGCCTTCCTTCACGTATTGGGCTGCCGCGGAAGTAAGCGCTGAAGCCGCCATCGTGATAGGCATGGAAAAGTTAGTGCTGCCGGCCAGCCGTTATGTTGTCTTTGAATACCGCGGACGATGTGAAGCGAGCATGCAACCGGTCATGGAATTAATTTATGGAAGCTGGCTTGCTTCGTCTGATTGTCAGCTGAATGATCAGGCTCGATATGACTTTGTTCAATATGGGGAGCAGGTCGATAGCCAGGGGCTGAGTACAATTCGGGTGTGGGTGCCAATACTTTAAGAAAATGAAAAAATGGAAAAACAAAAAAAAGCCCGATTTTTGACAATCGAGCTTTTTGCTTGCTTATTTTGTTAAATCGTGAAGGATGATGTTGTTCTCACGATCAGGTCCTACCGAAACCAGGGAGATCCGGGTGCCGGTGATTTCTTCGATCAGTGCAAGGTATTTCCGGCAGTTTTCCGGCAGTTCTTCAAACTTGCGGATGCCGGTGATATCTTCCTCCCAGCCTTCCATCATGCGGTAGACCGGTTTGGCTTTCGCATACTCTTCTAAGGAAGCTGGAATCGAAGTGGTTACCTTGCCGTTGAGCTCATAGCCAATGCAGACCGGCAGCGTTTTGAATTGCGAGAGAACATCAATCTTAGTGACGACCAAATCAGTCAGACCGTTGATTCGGGCAGCCTGTTTAACAACGCAGAGATCAAGCCAGCCGCAGCGGCGCGGACGGCCGGTTGTCGCACCGTACTCATTACCGGCTTTGCGCAGTTCTTCGCCTGTTTCATCCAGCAACTCTGTGATAAACGGACCTTCGCCGACACGGGTAGAGTAGGCTTTAACCACGCCGATGACATGGTCCAGTTTAAACGGACTGACACCTGCACCTTCGCAGACACCCGCCGCAGTCGGACTGGACGAAGTGACATACGGATAGGTTCCGTAGTTGATATCCAGCATGTTAGCCTGAGCGCCTTCAAACAGAACATTCTGATTCTGATCCAGAGCGTCATTGACCGTCGTTACAGCATCGATAATGCGCGGAAGCAGACGTTCGCGGATTTCCTTGAATTGTTCAGCAAGGGCTTCATAATCAAACGGCTGTTCACCATATAACTTGACAATCTGTTCGTTTTTGATCGAAAGGGTCGTTGCCAGCTTGGATTTGAAGTTATCGAAATCAATAAGATCGCAGGCACGCAGACCGATACGAGTGTATTTGTCGGCGTAGCAAGGACCGATTCCGCGTTTGGTTGTACCGATTTTGTTGCCGGCCAGCCGCGTTTCCTGCAGTTCATCCAGCTTAACGTGATACGGCATGATCAGATGCGCACGGCCGCTGATTTTAACATGTTCGGTATTTACGCCGCGGGACTCCAGTTCATCGATTTCTTTCAGCAGTACAAACGGATCAACGACGACTCCCGGGCCGATGATGCACAGTGCATCCTGATGCAGAACGCCCGAGGGCAGTAAATGCAGAACCGTTTTTTCGCCTTCGACGACAACGGTGTGTCCGGCATTGTTGCCGCCCTGGAAGCGGACGACCATGTCCATTTGTTCTCCCAAAACGTCAACGATTTTTCCTTTTCCTTCATCACCCCATTGGGATCCGACGACGACATATCCAGCCATAATTGTATTCCAACCTTTCTTTAATATGGATTTGGTTTTGAAGCGGCAGGGGGAACAGGACGAATTACGCCTGTTCGCTTAATTTGGCGATGCCGATATCCATTCGGCGCAGGGCTTCAGCCTGTCCCAGAATATGAGCGATTTCAATCGCGCCGCCCGGGGTAAACTGCTTGCCGCTGAGAGCTGTACGGACCGGCCACAGCATCTGACCATTCTTGATGCCCAATTCCTGAATCAGATTCATCAATGAATCATGAATGGCTTCCTCGCTCCACTGCGGAAGATTCTGCAGCAGTGTGCGGGCCTGCTTTAAGGAAGACAGGGCAATTTCTGAATTGGTTTTCATCTTCTTGTGCGTATACATAGCGATGTCATATTCCGGCAGAACATCAAAGAAATCCACCATTTCATCAATTTCATTGAGCGTTGATACGCGCGGCTGCAGGATCTTGCTGATCTCAAGCAGATCGAAATCGCCTTTGACCGCATTATGCAGATGCGGCAGCGCCAGCTGATGGAACTGTTCCAATGACATACTGCGGATATACATGCCGTTCATCCATGTCAGTTTTTCGATATCGAAGATCGCCGGCGACTTGCTGATGCGCTCCACAGAGAAGGCTTTTTTCAGTTCGTCCAGCGAGTAGATTTCCTGCTCGGTTTCCGGTGACCAGCCTAACAAGGCAATGTAGTTGAGAATTGCCGCTGGAAGATAACCCTTAGCGACCAGATCCTGGAATGAAGCATCACCGTTGCGCTTGCTTAACTTATGATGCTCATCTTTCATGACCGGCGGCAGATGGATGTACTTTGGAATGTTCCAGCCAAACGTCTGATAAACAAGATTGTATTTCGGCGTTGAGGAAAGATATTCGTTGCCGCGGACAACATGGGTGATGTTCATCATATGATCATCGATAATGTTGGCAAAATTGTAGGTCGGGAATCCATCCGATTTCAGCAGAATGCTTTCATCCAGGATGCTGTTTTCAACTTCAATATGGCCGTAAACTTCATCATCAAACGATGTGGTTCCGGTCAGCGGGATGTTCTGCCGCACGACGTACTTCTCACCGTTGGCAATCCGCTGCCGGGCTTCTTCCAGCGTCATGTTGTGGCAGGGATCGTTGTACTTGAAGGATACGCCTTTCGCTTCTGCTTCTTCCTTCTGATGGTGGATGTCATCTTCACTGCAGAAGCAGTAATGCGCACCGCCCAGTTCGATCAGCTTTTCCGCATATTCTTTATAAATGCCGGAAGCCATGCGTTCCGACTGAACATAGGAGCCATAATCACCGCCGATGTCCGGTCCTTCATCATGCTCCAGGCCACATTCCTTTAATGTGGAGTAGATCAGATCTACAGCGCCTTCTACCAAACGTTCCTGGTCCGTATCTTCAATCCGCAGGATGAAGGTTCCGTCATCCTTTTTTGCGACCAGGTATTCGTAAAGGGCTGTGCGAAGATTTCCGATGTGCATGTAGCCTGTAGGGCTGGGTGCAAATCTAGTTCTAACTTTTTCCATTTTCACGCTTCCTTTTCTAAAACCTTTCTTATTGTACCTTAACTTAACCTTAAGTGCAATTTGATCTTTCCAGAAAACGGCGCTTTTTCACCGGGTTTTTCAGAGAAAGTTCAGCGCCTGGAAAAAGAAGCCTGAATTCAGCTTAATCTGAGCTGTATTCAGATTAAGCAAAGGCAAAATAACATCCTTTTTTAATGACCCCTAATGAAGAAGAAGGGAAGCTTCAAAGAGCCTTTATCTGTTTCTGGTGCGCAGTTTGTTTCATTCATGACGGCAGACAAAACTCTGAACCAGGAAGTTCGTTTTTTACGGGCCCGGCGCAGCAGAATTTTTAAAATTTCTGATTGACATTTTAATAAAAAAGCGTAGAATATAAGAGCAAGCCAAATTGGGATGTAGCCAAGCGGTAAGGCTGTGGACTCTGAATCCACCATGCAAAGGTTCGAATCCTTTCATCCCAGCCATAAAATAAAACCCTCATCTGCGGATGAGTTTTTTTATGCTTTTATAATCAATATTGGCAGCTGGGATGAAAGCCATCCGGATTTAAGCGGGGATAAAATCAAGCAAATACACGACATCGCTTGGCGTAAAAGAACATTGTGAAATAATCAAGCTGTTTTTAACATACTTCGCATTTTGAAAAGCTGCGTGCAGTCATTCAAAGGAAATACTGATGAATCAGGAAGTGTTCTACATCAAACCTTTTCCGGAAGTGATTCAATGCTCGACAGTGAGAATTGTGCCGGTTGGAGTCGTTAATGGAAAAACACTTTCAAAAGCAAAAGCAGAACGATTAGCCAAAACAGAGCGATTGGAACTGCATAACGCCGCTGCTTCGGAGGCAGTGCCTGCGCTTGTGCCTGACATTCCTGCCAAACTTCTGCGGGAATTAATTTGATCGCGGCTGTGATCATCAGCGGAAGCAGAAGCAGATCATCCAAAGCACCCAGAATCGGGATGAAATCAGGAATCAGATCAATCGGGGACAGGGCGTAGCCGACTGTCAGGAAGCATAAAAAACGAGCCAGATTCGGCGTCCGCGGATCTTTGAAAGCGCTGTATAATGCGGGCAGGGCTGCCTTGCAGGTTTTGATTTTTGCCCTGAATTGGTTTTTGATATCATTTTTTGGCATCGGGAAGTCCTTATTTGCTTTCTGAATACGAATATGGGTCATCAAGCAATCCTTTGTTTTTTCATTATAAGGAAAAGCGGGGCTGTGGGTCAATCCTTTCATCCGCAAAGACAAAAAAACCATCCGGCTGGATGGTTTCACTTTTCTATGGCTGGGATGAAAGGATTCGAACCTTTGCATGGTGGATTCAGAGTCCACAGCCTTACCGCTTGGCTACATCCCAATGACTTGGTGCTTTTATATTCTACCCTTTTTTCATAGAATGTCAACCCTGTAATTTTTTCTTTTGCCGGTAAAAGTTGGAATTGACGTTGACAAAAAATTCGCTTCCTGATTACAATGAAAGATGAAGTGAGGGGATTTTATGAATTCAGAACAACGGCTGACGATGATTCAAAGGCTCAGTGACGCCTATGGTGTATCTGGTTTTGAGGATCAGGCCATTGCGGAAGCCCGGCGATGGATTGACTCAGAGCGCTATGTTATCGCTGAGGATCACATGCGAAATTTAATCATCAAGCCGAAAGCTTTCGGCGGGGAAGTGAAAGTATTGCTGGACGCTCACAGCGATGAGCTGGGATTTATGGTTCAGGCGATTAAACCAAACGGTACGCTGACATTTCTGCCGTTAGGCGGCTGGGCTGCAAACAACGTTTCTGCACATAAAGTAAAAGTCAGAAACCGTCAGGGTGAGTATATCAGCGGCATTGTCGCCGCCAAACCTGTACATTTTATGACGGAAAGGGAACGTCATGCGGCTTCGGACATCAGCACGATGGTGATTGATGTCGGCTCGCGTTCCTTCGAAGAGACCCGCGATATTTTTCAAATTGATATCGGCGCTCCGGTGGTGCCGGATGTGGCCTGCGAAATTCAGCATGAGCGGGGACTTGTGGTCGGCAAAGCGCTGGATTGTCGGATCGGCGTTGCGGCGATGTTAGAAACGCTGGACCAGATTGATCCGGCCGGACACCGCAATGCGGTCTGCGCCTGTCTGTCCAGTCAGGAGGAAGTCGGCGACCGCGGAATACAAACGGCACTCCATCAGCTGGAAGCTGATGTTGCGATTGTTTTTGAGGGCTGTCCGGCTGACGATACCTTTACCGAGGATTGGCTGTGTCAGACTGCGATGGGAAAAGGACCGATGCTGCGGCATATGGATCGGTCGATCATTGCCAATCCGCGGTGGATGCGGCAGGTGCTGGACCTGGCACATCAACGTCAGATTCCAGTTCAGGAATCGGTGCGCAGCGGCGGCGGAAATAACGGTGCAATGATTCAGCTGAGCCAGCGTGGAATTCCAACGGTTGTCCTGGGCATTCCAGTTCGTTATATTCATTCCCATCACGGCATCGCTTCGCTGGCGGATGTGGAAGCGGCAGTGGCCTTGGCCAAAGCGGTGATCGATACCGTTACGGCTGCCGATGTGGCTGGGCTGTAATGGAATCCCCATGGAGAACGCTGGGACCGATTGACGCGGTCTTTAAGCGAAACCGCTGGCGGATGATCTTGGGCATTATCCTATTGGCAGGGTCGTTGTCCTCGCCATGGTTGTTTAACCGCATGTTCAAGCCGGCAGCGCCGATGCCTTTAACTGAGGTAAGGCTGCTCAACGAACGGGCAAAATATGAAATTCAGCTGTGTACTGAAGAATTTGCCAGCGGCAGCGACGGCTACAAAACCAATCATTATTATTTAGCTTCCGACGGACTGTCATGGCGAATTGTCATGCTGAGTGAGGAAACAGCGAAGCGTTGTCAGCCGATCATTGATTACAGCTATGGCGAAACACAGATCGCACCGCTGCCGGTTGTGGTTGAAGGTCTGAGCGCGGCCATTCCTGAACAGCTGCAGGAATATGCGCTGGAAGTCGTGCAACTGCTGATCGATGAAAATGTTGACATGACCTCGCTGCCGCAGGAAATCGGCGCGATGATGCTGGTGGAAGGGGCACGACATGCCTTTCCGCTGGCCAATGTCATGGTTCTGGTCGGGATTGGCATTGCCGGTCTGATTTTGATCCTCAGTGCCCGCGCAAACATAAAAAACGCCCGCATGCAGTTAATCGACGCCGAGGAAGGCGGGCTGTACGGACAGCTGGCTGAGGATTTTACGCAGGCGGCTTACTATCCTTCTTTTAAGCTGATTGTTCATCACGGTATCCTGCTGGAAACGGGAAAAACGCTGCGGATCGTGCCGTTGTCGTCGATTCTGCGGCTGCGCTGCCGCCGGCGCTTTGAGAGCTTCCAGATGCCGATGATGCTGCTGCAGGTTCAGCGAACGGAGGAACCCCAAACCTGGACGACGCTGCTCTCCGCCAGAAACAGCAGCCGCAGCGTGGATGAAATGAACCGTCTGATCGATCAGCTTCTCAACGAAGTGCCTACAGCCGTGTGGATTGACGAAGAAACTGACGCTTAAATCCGATCTTTTCCCTTCAGTTCTGCAATGGACCGGGAGAAGATCTTTTATTATGCCTAAGGGAAGCCTTGTCCCTGAGCCGGCGGGATGGTCAAGCAGAAAGATTTCTGCTAGAATAGCAAAGGTGATAAAATATGAAAGTTGTGCTTACCACGCTCAACGCCAAATATATTCATAAAAATCTGGCGCTGCGCTGGCTGTATGTCAGCCGAATTCCCGAAGCAGACGTTGAACTGATGGAATTTGTGATTAAAGATGATCTGGAACAGATCAGTGATCAAATTGCGCTGCGGAAGCCGGAGGTGATCGGGATATCGGTGTATATCTGGAATGCCCGTCAGACCCGCGCGTGGATCGCCATCCTGAAGCGCAAGCTGCCGCAGGTTCGGATTTTGATCGGCGGGCCGGAAGTTTCCTATGAGTGCACCGCCTGGCTGGATACGGGAATTGAAGCTGTGCTGCGGGGAGAAGGGGAAAAGACATTCTGGCAGGCTGTACGCGGGGATCGGGATATCGACGGCTATGTCAGCCGTGACTACATCAGTCCGGTGGCGTATGCCCGGGTTGACCTGAACTGGCTGGAAACGCTGGAGAGTCCGTATTGGCTGGCAATGGACGCCGATTCCATGGCGCATCGCTATCTGTATCTGGAAACATCCCGCGGCTGTCCATATCATTGTGCTTATTGTCTGTCCTCAGCCGACAATCAAGTGCGGATGTTTTCCGAAGATTACGTATTGCGGCAGTTGGCGCCGTTAGCCAAGCATGCCGTCAAACAGGTTAAATTTCTCGATCGAACCTACAACGTCATGCCCCAGCGGGCACTGCGGATTGCGCGCTTTATCGAAACCTTGCCGCCGACAATTAATTTTCAGTTTGAAGTCGTCGCCGATACGATCAGTGAAGCGATGCTGGATTTCTTTGAGCAGGAAGCTCTGCCGTCCCGATATCGCTTTGAAATCGGCGTTCAGTCACTGAATGTCAAAACCCTGGAGGCCGTTTGTCGCAGACAGAATAACCCGCGGCTGATCGAAGTTACCCGCCGATTATTGAACCACGGCTACCTCTGTCATCTGGATCTGATCGCCGGGCTGCCCTATGAAGATTTGGCCAGCTTTGAGCGTTCTTACAACGGATTGTTTGCGATTGCCCCCAGTGAACTGCAGGTGGGCATTCTGAAACTGCTGAAAGGGACGTCGATGATGAATCTTGCGGAAGGATGGCAGATGAAATTTGAATCCCAGCCGCCTTATTCGGTGTGTGAAACCGCCTGGCTGAGTCCGGCTGATCTTGAGGTTGTAAAATGCGTGGATCTGGCAACCGAAAAGCTGCTCAACAGCGGACGCTGCCGAAAATGTTTGCAGGAGGTATTTCAAGATCATCCGGATTTAAGTCCTTTTGCGTTGATGGCGCGGGCCGGCGCTTTTCTGCAGCGGCTGCCGCATCCCTATCAGCTGAAAGATCTGTATGAACAGCTGATTGCGGCCTTGCTTGGGGATTTAGAGGCGCAGGAAGCCCAGGCTCGGGTGAATACCGATTATCTGATGCAGTCCGCACAGCGTCAAAAACCGCTGGCGATCACGCATGTGAATGCTCAGCAGCGGAAAGAAATCCGCAGAATTTTAGTTCAGCAGATGGATTTTGATGAACAGCAGGTTTATAATTATACCCAAATTGACTTTGGCTGGCATGCCGGTCAAAGACAGATCCAGATTGTTCTGGCCGACGGAGAGCTGCGGCGGATCTGGATGAATGAGGAGGTTTTAGAGAAATGAACAGAATTATTATCGCGTCGGGGAATCAGCATAAAATCGAGGAATTTCGGACTTTATTTACCCCGCTTGGGATTCAGGTGATCTCCATGCAGGAATGCGGCCAGTTTGAGGAGCCGCAGGAAACGGGGACGACCTTTGCGGCGAATGCCGTGATCAAGGCAGAAGCGTTATGCGCTCAGTTGGGCTGTGCGGTCATTTCCGATGATTCGGGATTGGAAATCGATGCGCTGAACAAAGAACCGGGGGTGTATTCCGCGCGGTATTTAGGCCATGATACTAGCTATGAGATCAAAAATCAAAATCTCATTGAGCGCGTTGCCGATCAGGCCGACCGGACCTGCCGCTTTGTCTGCGCGATTGCCTTAGCCCGTCCAGACAAGCCGACAGAGGTGTTTGAAGGGACCGTTGAGGGCACTGTTGCGTTTGCGCCGAGTGGGGATAAGGGGTTTGGCTACGATCCGATCTTTTTCTATCCGCCGCTGGGCAAAACGTTGGCTGAGGCCAGTGAAGAGGAAAAAAACGAAGTCAGCCACCGCGGCAAGGCGATGCGGCTGTTAATGGAGTATTTACATCATGAAGAAAACTAATTCCAGGCTGATCCAGATCGGGCAGGTTGTCTGGTCGGTTGCCCTGATCGCGTTGCTGATTCTGACTTCTGTTGATCTCAACTGTTTCAGCCGGCCGTTTTATGCGCAGCAGTACCGTGAGCTGAATACCGCCGAAACGATCGGCATGAGCCAGGAAGATCTGGATCTGACAACCAACGTGCTGCTGGATTATATCCAGGGCAAGCGTGATCATCTCGAAGTGCAGGCCGTGGTTGGCGGCGAAGTACAGGAAGTCTTCAATCAGCGGGAAAAGGATCACATGGTCGATGTCCAGGCGCTGTATCTCAATGCGATGACGGTGCGCAATCTGGCCTTGGTTATCGTCATTGCGGGCGTGGTTGTGCTGGCGGTCAAAAAAAATAAAGCGCTGCGCAAGCCGACTGCGAAGATGTTTTTGAAAACTTCCGCGGTGCTGATGGGGCTGGCCGGCGCGCTAGCGTTCTATGCCTTTTTGGATTTTAATGAATTTTGGACGATGTTCCATCATATTTTTTTCCGCAATGATTTATGGCTGCTGGATCCCAATACGGATATTTTAATTATGATGGTTCCGGAAACCTTCTTCTTTCATCTGGTATTTCGGATTCTGGGCGGTTTTGCCTTAGGCTATCTGCTTTGTTTGGGATTAGCTTGGTATCAAAGCAAAGGAGGGGTTAAAGCATGATTCATGTTGTTTTATACGAACCGGAAATTCCGCAGAATACCGGCAATATCATGCGGACCTGCGTTGCAGCGGGCTGTCGGCTGCATTTGATTGAACCGCTGGGATTTTCACTGGACGAACAGAAAATCCGCCGGTCCGGCATGGATTATCGGGATAAGCTGGAGATGAGCGTATATCCAAACTGGGATGCTTTCTGCGAAGCGAATCCGCAAGGGGAGTTTTACTTTTTAACCCGGTATGGAAAACAGCCGCCGGCCGATTTTGACTATACTCAGGCGCAGACAGATATTTATCTGGTGTTTGGCAGGGAGAGCACGGGAATTCCCAAAGCGATTCTGCGTCCTCATCTCGACCGCTGCGCGCGGCTGCCGATGGTTGCCGATGCGCGCAGTCTGAACTTAAGCAACTGCGTCGCGATCTGCGTTTATGAGGTGCTGCGGCAGCTGGATTATCCCGGCTTAAGCAAGACTGAACAAATTAAGGGAGAGGATTGGCTGTTGGTATGATCGCGCTGTTCAACCGTCTGCTGCAAACCGAAAAACGGCGGATCTGTGTCCTGTTCTGTATCGGCTGCGGGTGTGCCGCGGTGTTCAGCTTTGCCAATGCGCGCTTGGGATATTTATTAGTGCAGCTGCGCAGCGTTGAAGACATCATGGCGCTGACCACGCACGTCTGGGTCGAGCAGACCTGGCTGGGGCGGATGATCTTAAATCTTTTGGCAACGCCGCTGAACGCTTCCGACTGGCTGAGCAGCGCCTTGCGGGCGCTGGCGGAGCCGCAGATTGGCTTTCTCATCGTTACGCTGATGTTTTCAGCGCAGCGCGGTAAGGATAAAAATATTCGGCGGAAACGCCGGGGTCTGCTGCTGTTGGTTTTCTGCGAGCTTTTGACGCTGGGCTTAGGCGGAATCTTTGTGGCGCAGAGCTATGCTTCGCTGACGACGCTGAAAGCGATTCAGAAATTTGCCTATGCCGGAATTGCGGTCGGCACATTGTCGACGCTGCAGCTGATGCTGGCGTTGATTCAGATTCCGCTGGCCTTGTACCATGATTTTCTAGCGCCGGAAAACAAGATGAAGCAGCTGGACTGAAAAGGTATAAAATGGATGAAAGAAACCGGTATTCTCTGACTGCCAAAAAGAGAACCGGTTTCGGACATGTCAGAAAAACGAAAAAAGCAGGGATTTTGCCCTGCTTTTTCGGTACCGGAAGTGGTTGTCCGGCAACCCTGATTGAGTTAAGGAGGAAAACTTAGAACTCTTTCAGGTTAGAGAATTTCGTGTTCGGATCGCCATCGTTCTTAGAACGGATGTGCTGCTTTCCGTCACGGCCTGTAAACAGCATAGCGCCTTCGATCTTGCCCTGTTCGATAGCTTCGATAGCCATCTCATAGTCATAGACCTTGCCTGTGTTGGATTTGAATTCACACAGGTTTCCTTCGTTGTTCTTACGAACAGCGACGAAACGTTCTTTGCCGGATTCAGTTTTCTCGTTTTTTCTTGCCATATTTATCGCCTCCTGACATTATTCTGAACCCGGTCGTCATAAATATACTTGAGGTGATATTGTGAAATTTTGGAAATTCCAAGCTGCCGATCTTTCGACTGTTCTGATTGACGGTAAACCGCAGGCGCAAAGCGGAGCCCGGATCTTAAGCCCCAGACAGGGCATCGCCGGAGATCAGCTTGCCGGCATCCATGAGGGCGAGGGCGTTTTCGAGTATCCGATGGATGCAGAGGGCAATGACGGACCTTCGCTGCTGGCGGCGGTTCTGGCTCAGGTTGCCTGGCAGAAACGAACGTATGCTGAAACGCGGGGGACAATCCGAATACAGGATCGCTGGATCACGTGGTTTATAGAGAAAAACGGAATCGCCTTGTGCCTGCCCCGGCCGCAGGCTGTCTCTGATCTGATCGGCTATTACGGCGATCATGAATGCCGGGGAAAGGGGATTCTGCCCTGGGATCCGCCGGCCCATGCGGTGCATCGCTGGCGCGTTCTCGACGAACACACTTTTTATCTGGATTCCGCCGTACCCATTCAGGGACGGATCTGCAGCAGTCCTGAAGGTGTGGTATGCGCGTACGCCTGCCTGCAGAAAGAAGGACTAGTTCAGGGAACCGCTTTGGCAATCTGTGAAGGCGGACGGTTCTGGATCCGCCCGCAAGGAAAGGCTTTGATCTTAACTACACCGGTTTTTTTCATCGCTGAGGGCGCTCTATTTGAAAATTAGCTGAAAGTCCAGTATAATAGGCAGCAGAGGTGATAGAAAATGATCGAAAACATCAATGACTTTTTATCTGTTGCCTTTCTCGCCCTTCTTTTGATCATAGCAGTGTTCCAGATCGTCAAGCATTTCAGTTCGCGGCATGCGCGGCATATTATGGATTTGGAACGGGACTACTATATCCAGGATTTTGAAGAAGACGAATAGGAATCCGATCATAAAATCAGACTCAAAACGGCAAACGTACAGGAGGTAAACATGCTGATTCAGGAAATTACATCTGCCAATGCCCCGAAAGCCATTGGCCCTTACACACCCGCAGTCAAGCTGGGGGACTTTGTTTATATGTCCGGTCAGATTCCGGTAGATCCCGCAACCGGTGAAATTGTCGAGGGCGGAATTCAGGAACAGACCCATCAGGTTTTAAAGAACATTGAAGCGCTGTTAGCGGAAATGGATCTGGAAATGCGCCATATCGTCAAGACAACCGTTTTCATGACAGATTTAGGTGAATTCAATGCCATGAACGAAATTTATGCAACGTATTTCGATCGCCCGTATCCGGCACGTTCCACGGTTCAGGTCGGGGCTCTGCCAAAAGGGGCTAAAGTTGAAATCGAATGTTTGATCATCGATACGCTGGTTTATGAGCGGCAGATGCAGGGCGGCTGCGGCGGTTGCGGCGGCGGATGTTCTTCTGAAGAAGGCGGCTGCTGCGGCGGAGATTGCTGCGGCGAATAGTTCGGATTTTTCGATTCAGTGTAACGGTTTAAACTTGGAAACGGTTATTTTCGGTGTAAAATTACTGTTTTTACTCTCGCTCAGCGAGAGTTTTTTTATGCTTTTTTAACAGGTAAGAATAACAGAAAAGAATTGATATTGAAATTCAAGTTCTGAAATTGCTTGGTTCTGTTCGTTGTAAACATTTAATAAACAATAATATCGAGATCCGATTCTAAGATTTTTAAAAATATTTGCGAAGATCGAGAAAAAAACAGGTTTTTTAAAATTTTCTGCAATATTTATAGTGACGAATCATTCACCAATTGCGCTAAAAGGGGAACTTATGAAAGATTTATTACTACTTTATTATGATTCAAAAAAGCACTGTACGATTGCGATTGACAGCGACGGAACCATTTACACACTGCCCGACAAACCAATTAAGTGGCTGCGCCGCTGGTGCGTTGAAGCCGGCAGCAGTCTGGAAGGACGGCTGGAAGGTTATCGTAAAAAAATGGGGATCATTCAGAAGCCCGCTCTGTATGTTGGCGGATATCCGCCTTGGATTTTCATTCCGACGGTTTCCATGGATCGGGATGACTGTGTTTATGTACGGGCGGACCGAATCCGCAAGATCGGCAATGATCATGGATTGGCTGTCGTTTATTTTGATACGGGTGTTGTGTATCGGCTGTTAGTCTGTGCCCGGAGTCTGCGTCAGCAGCGCAGCCGCAGTCTGCAGTATTTAAAAACATTGATTTGTCTGCGATGAATCAGATGTTTGCTTTCGTCATAGAATGAAACGATGAGGAGGAAATTATGACGAAGATCAATCTGATATTCAATGAAAATCGAAATATTCAAAAAGAACAGTCCCGCTTAGAACGAATGGGACTGAAAGACGAGCTGACAATCGTCAGTGACGAACATCTTCTGGCATCCGCCAGACCGGAACAGATGTATTATGACAGTCAGCGCAAATGCGGCTGTTTCTGGTCAGGAGTTCTGGACAATGAAGAAGAGCTGCGCCGAATATGGGAACAATACCGGCCGCAGAGTACAGGAAGCAGCGCGAAGATGCTGGCGCAGCTGTATGAAATTCTGAATGAAAAGCTGTTTGAAAAACTGGATGGAGGATTTGTCATCATCTTCATTCAGGGACATCAGCTGCATATCGTACGGGATCCGATGGGAGTTAAAACGTTGTATTATACCCGAAAACCGGATGGAGAGTGGCTGTTTTCGGATCAGATTAAAGGCTTGTTTGCGGAGGGCAGCCGGACGCCGGTGATCAATCGCAGCTCCTTGCTGGAATTGTTTGCATTAGGCCCATCGCATACGGAAGGACAGACTTTCTATAAAAATGTCGCGGAGCTGCCGATCGGACATGCGCTGTTAATCCGCGACCGCAAGGAAAGTCTGCATGAATACTTTGAGCTGAACGTTCATCGGCACAATGAGGATCTGGCAACCACAGCGGCGCATATCCGCCAGATGGTCCAGGATTCTCTGAACCGCCAGTGTGAAGCTTCGCAGGTGCACGCGGCCTTTCTTTCCGGCGGATTGGACAGCAGTATTCTATGTGCCCTGGCTGCTCAACGGGGACCGCTGAACACCTTTTCCCTCGATTATGAAGGCAACGAGCAGTATTTTAAAGGCTACGCGTATCAGACGACCCGCGATAACGACTATATTGACGCCATGGTTCAGCGGTATCAGTTTCATCACCAACCGCTGCTGATCACTCAGCGGGAGTGTGAAGAACTGCTGGAAACTGCGATGGTCGGCCGGGATGGACCGGGGATGGCGGATGTGGATTCGAGTCTGCTTTGGATGTACCGCAAGGTCAAAGAACAGACGGATTCGGTTCTGACAGGCGAATGTTCGGATGAACTGTTCGGCGGCTATCCTTGGTTTTACCGCAGTGATCTTGTCGATCTGAAATCATTCCCATGGCTGCAGTCACTGCCTCAGCGCGTGAAGCTGCTGCGGGCGCCGATCAACGAGCTGGATTATGAAGGCGCGATGCGGGCGGCCTATTGGGCGACGGTGCAGCGCGCACCAAAGGATCCGTTTGACAGCGAGCAGGATCAGCGGGCGAAGACGATGACGTATCTCACCGTTCATTGGTTTATGCAGACTTTGATTCAGCGCCAGGAAGCGATGGCCGAGCTGACCGGACTGACGGTGCGGGCGCCGTTCTGCGATGCGAAATTGTATCAGTATTTGTATAACGTACCGTGGTCGATGAAATTCTTAAAAGGGGAGGAAAAGGGTCTTTTGCGCATGGCGTTTGAGGATAAGCTGCCGGCTCAGGTTGCACACCGCAAGAAAAATCCATATCCGAAGACGTATCATCCGGAGTATACCCGGCGGGTAAAACAACGCCTTCAGAGCCTGCTCAATGATCCGGAATGCCGGATGTGCGAGCTGCTTGATCCCGCTGCTCTGCAGCAGTTAATTGATACCGACGGCGGCAGTTTTGCCAAGCCTTGGTTTGGACAGCTGATGATGGGACCGCAGCTTCTGGCCTATTTCATTCAGCTGGAACTGTGGTTAAGACGGTATCAGATCCGCATCGAATTCTAGAATTTCAATTCTCTGTCTGTTTGATTGTTTTTTGGCTTGAAAGACAAAATAAAGATGATAAAATGAGGAATGAAAAAAGAGGAGAAGTTATGTCAAACCAAGCCAAAAAAGACTGCAGGACATTGATTGCGGTCATTATTTCCGCTTTTGTTTATGCGATCGCGATGAAAGCCTTTGTCGAAACCGGCAATCTGTTTCCGGGCGGCTTCGCCGGCCTGTCCCGGCTGTTCAGCATGTCGCTGAGCAAATTCGGCAACATTGAAATTCCGTTCAGCGTCTTCTATTTCCTGCTGAACATTCCGCCGACGCTGTTAGTTTACAAATACGTCGGTCATCGTTTTACGATCTTTTCTGTATTGCAGTATTCGCTGACCAGCTTGTTCACCGAACTGCTTCCGACCTTTCCGATCACCAGCGACATGCTTTTAATCGCGGTTTTCGGCGGAATCGTCGGCGGCCTGGCGATTTCGATCGCGCTGCGCTCCGATGCCAGCTCCGGGGGAACGGATTTTATCGCCATCTATGCCTCGACCAAGTACAACGCTCCAACCTGGTCCTATGTCATGTATTTCAATGCAGCGATGTTAATCGTGGCCGGGGTTTTGTTCGGTTGGGAACAGGCTTTGTATTCGATTATCTATCAGTTCTGCAGCACTCAGGTGGTGCAGGGAATGCATTTGCGCTACAAGCTGAATTCGCTGTTTATCATCACGGAGAAGCCGGAGGAGGTCTGCGACGCGGTGTTCCATTATTGCCGCCATGGGATTACAAAGCTGTGGGGAGAAGGCGGGTTCTCGCATACCCCGCGGTGCCTGTTGTTTATGACGGTCAACGCCTATCAGGTTCATGGTCTGATCGAAGCGATTCGCAAGGTGGATCCGAAGGTGTTTATCAATGTTTCCAAAACCGATAAGATCATCGGAAATTATTATCAGAAGCCGCTGGATTAGCCAGGGGTGAGACGTCCTCCAGTCGGGACGTCTTTTTTTGCGGATCAGACGGAAAACGACAGATTTTTTGCTTTTCAGCAGGTATGCTGGGGGCAAAGAAAGAGGCGAAGTTTGTGGAATATCGAGTGAACGATGCGAAGCTGCAGAAGATGCTGGACCTGGCGGACAACCTGATTCAGCCCAAGACCCGGCAGGAAAGCCGGCTGCAGCGCTACTGGCAAAGTGTGGCATGGAAACACGCCGATAAAAAAAACCTGGAATCCAAATCATCCCAGGATTCGGACAGCTGAGGCTGTCCGTTTATCGTTTGCGGAACTCGATGCCGATCTTCCGCTGCACTTTTTCCAGCTTGCGGCTGGCCAGCCGCTGGGCTTTAACCGCTCCTTCCGCTAAGTTTTTTTCAATCAGATCCGATTGGATAATCGCTTGATAGCGCGCCTGAATCGTTTCCAGTTCACCGCAGACGACATCGGCCACAGCCCCTTTGAACTCACCATAGCCCTTGCCGGCAAAGCGGTCAACAATCGCATCGATCGGCTCGCCCGACAAAGAGGACATGATCGTTAACAGGTTGGCAATGCCCGGCTGGTTCTGAGGGTCAAAGCGAACGCAGGCTTCGTTGTCCGTCACGGCAGACATAATCTTTTTGCGGGCTGATTTCAGATCTTCCAGCAAGTAGATGCAGCCCTTGTCGCCTTTGTCCGACTTGGACATTTTCTTTGTCGGATCGCTTAATGACATGATCCGCGCGCCGACCTTCGGCACCACTGGCTCCGGAATCCGGAAGGTCTGTCCATAGCGGTTGTTGAAACGATTGGCAATATCGCGGGTCAGCTCGACGTGCTGCTTCTGATCCTCACCGACCGGAACGTAATCCGCGTCATAAATCAGAATATCCGCCGCCATCAGGCAGGGATAAGTATACAGGCCGACAGTCAGATTCGTTTCGCCCTTCGCCACCTTGTCCTTATACTGCGTCATCCGGTTCAGCTCACCCTGGTAGCTGTTGCAGTTCATGATGAAGCCCAGCTGAGCATGTTCCTTTACATCCGACTGCAAGAAAATCGTTGCCTGATGGGGGTCCAGTCCGCAGGCCAGATACAGCGCCACTGCGTCTTTGAGATTCTTTTTCAGTTCCTGAGGATCCTGATAGACAGTAATGCAGTGCAGGTTGGCGATGAATACGAGCATTTCATATTCATCCTGATACTTGACGAAGTTGCGCAGGGCGCCGATATAGTTGCCCAGGGTCAGCTGTCCGCTCGGCTTGATGCCGCTGAGCATGACTTTTCTTTTTTCTGTGTTTTCCATGTTTTTCTCCTTTTCTGATAAAAAAAGCGCCCCGACAACCGGGACGCCTGACGCGTGGTACCACCCAGCTTGTTTTTCCGTTGTTCTGAAAAACCGCTCATGCAGGATAACGGCCTGTTCCGTTGGAAAACTGATGCTTTCCAAAGCTCGGAAAACCCATTTCACTTAATTTCTGCGGATGAGTTGCACCAACCCTCATCTCTCTGGATGTCAACGAAATTACGCTACTGCTTTTTCTTCACTGCTTTCCTTCATTTAAGCACAAACGGAAGCAACATGCAAGTCTGCTTTTGGATAACCTGGATGAAAGTCGCAGAAGCGGAAAGCGGCGGGAAGATTGAAAAAAACCGATGATTTGCAAGAGAATCCGCGGACGCCGGATTGAATTTCCGGCAGTTTCATTGTATGATAAAAGCTCAAAAGGAACCATGATCGGATTGCGTTTAGGTTTTAGTCTGGTTGTGTTCAAATAGAAATGGCGGTGCAATTTATGATCGTAGTGTATACTTCACCTGGCTGTGCTTCCTGCCGTAAGGTCAAACAATGGCTGAAAGAGCGGAATCTGCCGTATCTTGAAAAAAATATTTTTACAACCCTGCTCAATGAAACGGAGATCCGGCATTTGTTGATGCGCAGTGAAAATGGATCGGAGGATATTATTTCCAAACGGTCCAAGATCATCCAGCAGAATGCGATTGATTTGGATGAGATGACCCTCAGCGAGCTGGTTCATTTTATTCAGGAAAATCCATCGGTTCTGAAACGGCCGATCATTCTGAATGAGCGCAACTTCCAGGTCGGCTATGATGAGGAAGAGATCGACGCTTTCGTTCCCCAGCAGCTGCGGTCGCTGGCACAGCTGTCCTGTAACGCCAGCTGTCCGAATTACGCCGGCTGCGGCAAGATCCGGGAAGAAGCCTGACAAGCATCTGCGGATGCTTGTTTTTTTCCTCAATCCAAAAGAAAGCATAAGGGAGGATCCACAATGAAAATATTGGTCGGTTTATCAGGCGGCGTCGATTCCGCCGTTGCAGCCTATCTTTTAAAACAACAGGGTTTGGACGTATCCTGTGCGTTTATGCGCAATTGGGATTCCATGGCCAACAACGACTTTTTAGGCAATCCCAATGCCGACGCCGATGTCTGCCCCCAGGAAAAGGACTGGATGGATGCCAAAAGTGTCGCTGACAGTCTGGGGTTAGAGCTTTTGCGCGTCGATTTTGTCAAGGAGTATTGGGATCATGTGTTTTCCAACTTCCTGCAGGAATATCAGAAGGGAAGAACGCCGAATCCGGATATTCTGTGCAACAAATACATTAAATTCTCCAGCTTTCTGGATTTTGCCAAAAGCCGGGGCTTTGATACGCTGGCAACGGGGCACTACGCGCGGGTTCAGCATGAAGAAGATTTCAGCGGGCTGTACAAAGCCAAGGATCTGAATAAGGATCAAAGCTATTTCTTATGTCAGGTTGCTTCCGAAGCTTTGGCGCATACGTGTTTTCCGTTAGGTGAGATCGAAAAGCCGGAGGTGCGGCGGATTGCGAAGGACTTGAAGCTGTCGATTGCTGAGAAAAAGGATTCGACCGGGATCTGTTTTATCGGCGAGCGGAATTTCCGGGAATTTCTGAAGAATTATCTGCCGGCAAAGTCCGGAACGATTGTTGATGTCAAGAGCCGGCGGATTTTAGGCGAGCATGAGGGCGTGCTGTACTACACGATCGGTCAGCGCAAAGGCTTAGGCATCGGCGGCGAGGGCGGCCCATGGTTTGTCGTCGGCAAGGATGTCGTCCGCAATGAACTGTTGGTGGCCAGCGGCGAAAGCAACGATTGGCTGCTCAGCGATACATGTCTGGTCAGCGGCGTCAACTGGCTGGGCAAAGCCAAGCCGCAGGGAACATTGACCTGCTGCGCGAAATTCCGCTATCGCCAGAAAGACAATCCGGTAACGCTGGAGTTTTTGGATGAAACAACGGTGAAGCTGACCTATCCCCAGCAGGTGGCTTCGGTGACGCCGGGGCAGCAGGCGGTTTTCTATCTTGAAGATCAATGTCTGGGCGGCGGCGTGATCGAGGAAGTCTGGCACAAGGGCCAATCGCTGACGGATCGAGTCCGCAGCTTTGAGCAATGAAGCCTTTTACTCTCTCTCGTCGGCGCGTGCTGCTGATTCTGGCAAACTATTTTGCGGGTTATCTGTTTGTTTATCCGATGCTGATCGGCCTGCTTTATTCCTTGCTTGAGCCGCTGGGGATTAAGCATTTGCAGCCGATCCTGGAAAATGCGGTATATCTGTGGGTGTTCGCCATCACGGTGACGGCAGCCTGGCCGTTGTTAAAAGAGCATCTCCAGCGGTTTCGGCGCAACCGCCGAACGATCATCAAATCTTCCCTGACGCGCTATGTCCAGATGTGGCTTGTCATGTACGGGCTGAATCTGGCGATCATTCTGATCACCGGCTTATCAAGCAGTCAGAATCAGGATACCGTGGTTCAGCAGCTGACCCAATCCCCGCTGCAGATTATGTTGGTGACTTGTGTGTTTGCGCCGATTGTGGAGGAAACGGTGTTTCGCGGAGCGGTTTTTACGACGCTGCGCAGCCGCGCCGGTTTTCGCAATGCGGCGCTGATCAGCGGATTTCTGTTTGGGCTGTTACACGTTTTCACTTCGCTTTTAAGCGGAAATCTCAGCGACGGCATCTTTATCCTTGTCTATGGGACGATGGGTTATCTGTTGTGTGCGGCAGAAGAAGAAAATCAGACGCTGCTCAGTCCGCTGTTCATGCATGGGCTGAACAATTTGATCAGCGTCGTGCTGATTCTGCTGTAGGAAAGGAATGAGGGAAATGAGTGAAGAACGCGACATCATCCGCGGCAAGCTGAAACAGGTTGTTTTCCGCAACGATGACAATGGCTACACGGTCGCCCGGTTTATCGTCGATGATCTGCAGCAGCGGCAGGTGACGATTACCGGATATCTGCCGGTTTTCAACGACGATGTGCTGATGGAGCTCAGCGGGCTTTATATCGATCATCCCCGCTACGGCATGCAGTTTCAGGTTGAAACGTTTCACCGTGTTATGCCGGATGATGAAGATTCCCTGATTCGGTTTTTATCGGGACCGCTGTTTGAGGGAATCGGCCGGAAATATGCTGAAACCTTGGTTGAAGCTCTGGGCAAGGACGCCATCCGTTTAATCAAGAACGATCCGGCTGTTTTAGACCGGGTGCCGAAGATGACGGCCAAGCGCCGGACGGCAATTCTGGAAGGCTTAAAGGAAAGCGATGACGATCTTGAAAATCTGATTCAGTTTTTTGTTGCGCATGGCTTGGGAATGCGCCATGTCATGAAGCTGGAACGGATCTACGGTAAAGACGCCGTCGAAAAAATCCAGCAGAATCCATATCGGATGGTGGATGAGGTGGATGGAATTGGTTTTGCGACGGCCGATAAGGTGGCGATGTCGCTGGGCTTTGAGCTGGAAGATCCGCGGCGGTTGGAAGCGGCGATGGTTGCTTTAATCGATCAGATGAATATGCAGAGCGGCGATACGTATGTCAGCCGCGAGAGTCTGGCCCGGCAGATGCAGCGGCAATGCGCCGGATTAGTCTATCATTTTGACGATCTGCTGGAATCGCTGCTGCTGCAGCGGCGCTTAGTTGAAGAAGAAGGGCGCATCTATCATGTCGATCAATATGATGCAGAGGTCCAGATCGCACAGTTTCTGACCGTGTTCCCGTTTGAAGAACTGGAGCCGGTCAATCCCGCAGAGCTGCAGCGGGAACTGGACGTGCTGCAGGAAAAGCTGGCGATCACATATGATCAGGCTCAGCTGGAAGCCATTCATACATTTTTTGAGCATGATGCCATGATTTTAACCGGCGGTCCGGGAACGGGAAAAACCACCGTTGTGCGCGCTTTGACCGCTCTGTTTAAAAAACTGTACCCATATCAGCGGATCGCCTGCTGCGCTCCGACCGGACGGGCGGCCAAGCGGCTGGCGGAACTGACGGAAACCGATACGTTTACGATCCACAGCCTGCTGGGCTGGGATCTGGAATCCAACACCTTTACCAAAACTGAACAAGATCCGCTCATCGTCGACCTGCTGATCATCGACGAGTTTTCGATGGTGGACAGCTGGCTGTTTGCAGCCTTATGCAAAGCCTCGGTGCATGTCAAAAAGCTGTGCATCATCGGCGATGAGGATCAGCTGCCCTCGGTCCGCTGCGGCTGCGTGCTGAAGGATCTGATCACTTCCGAGCTGTTTCCGCTAGTGCGTCTGGAGCGGATTTTCCGCCAGAGCGAGGGCAGCGATGTCATCACGTTGGCGCATCAGATCCGGCAGGGACAAACCGAAGCGCTGGATTGTCAGGGCGATGTGGCGTTTTTCCCAGTAGGGCTGTATGAAATTAAAGATCAGGTTATCCGGGTTGTTCAATCAGCGCTGGATAAAGGTTATGAGCTGCAGGATATTCAGGTGCTGGCCAGCAAGTACAACGGCCCGGCCGGCATCGACCGCCTCAACGCCGCTTTGCAACAATGCCTCAATCCGCCGGAGAAAGGCAAACGTGAATGGAAAGCCGGCTACCGCACCTTTCGTGAAGGCGATAAGATCCTGCAGCTGAAAAATCAGCCGGACGACGATGTGTACAACGGCGATATCGGCATGCTTGTTGAGATCATTTACGCCAATGAGGATGAAGCCGGCAAGAATCGGTTAATCGTCGACTTTGAGGGGATCCTTGTGGAATATACCTCAGATAATCTGCTGAATATTTCCCATGCCTACTGCATCTCCGTCCATAAGTCCCAGGGCAGCGAATATCCCATCGTCATCATGCCGATTGTCCGCGACTATGGAATCATGCTGCAGCGGCGCTTGATTTATACCGGCGTGACGCGGGCTAAAAAGTCACTGGTGCTTTTGGGTGAAAAAGAAGCGTTCATCCGCGGCATTGCCAGTCAGGAACACCATCTGCGTTCGACCACGCTGACGCAGCGGATTGAAGCGATGCTGAATCCGCAATTTTAGGAATAGACAGGCAAGCAGGCGGGCATACTATCGCTAGAAGGAGTGGATAGTATGAAAAAATGGTTATGCGGTTTCGTATTGGGCATGGCAGCCGGCGCCGTAGTGGCATTTACCAATGAAGATGAACTCGACGACGCGTATTACAAGGCATGCAAATGCAAAAAGAAGCTGATCCGCAAGATGCATCAGATGGATCTTGAACACTAACCCCGCAGCGACGGGGTTTCTTGTTGATGAAAGACTTGTTTCAGCGTGTGAACTGGAAACGCTGGCTGCAGTGTCTGGGCTGTCTTTTGATCACGATGATCCTGCTTCGGATGCTGGGCTGGGACAGCGTGCTGATGGCGGTTCTGCACGCGCTGTCGCCGCTGGTGTTTTCGTGTCTGATCGTCTTTTTGTTTGAGCCGTTTGTCGAGAAGCTGCCGTTTCCCCGGGGGATCAGCTGTTCGCTGGTCTATTTTGGATTTGTCGGTTTGTTAGTGCTGGGCATCGGCATGATGGTGCCGTTAGTGATGGAGCAGGGTTCGCAGCTGTTGAATGAAGCCGGACGGCTGCGCTCGCAGCTGGCGGCCGCGGAATTTTTCAACTGGGCCGGGCAGCTGGACTGGCATGGGGTATTCGCAGCCGGTTATGAAGCGGCGATGAGTGCAACACGCAGTGCCGTCGATCGGCTGTCGTTTTTCGGCGTCGGCTTTTTAGGCGCCTATTTCATCGCTTTGGACATGGAGGCCTTTGCCCGGATCCTGAAAAAACGGCTGCCGTCTTATCAGCACTGGCTGCTTTTTTACAAGACCAGCTCCCGCGTTGTCTATCACTATCTGCGCGGCTTGGCGCTGGATCTGTTGTTTCTGATGATCAGCGTTGCGGTGCTGCTATTGATCTTTAAGGTTCCCAACGCCGTATTCTACGCGCTCATGCTGGCGCTGCTGAATCTGATTCCCTATCTGGGCGCAACGGTCGGCCAGATCATCATTCTGCTTGCCCAGTATTTCGCGACAGGTCAGATCCCGTGGATGCTGGGGATTCTGTTATGGTTGATCCAGCAGATCGAAGCGAACTGGGTTCAGCCGCTGATCTTTAAAAAGGTCATGAACCTGCGGCCGATTTATACGCTGATCGCGCTGTTGGCAGGGGGCTGTTTTTTCGGCATGATTGGGATTATTCTGGCGCCGATCCTAGCGGCGATCGCGCAGCTGGCTTACCGCAGTTATCTTTTCGCAAAATGTACGGAAACAGTTGGCACTTGGGAAAGTGTGTGGTATAATTTCGATAGTTTTGAAAACGATGACGAAGAAGAGTAAATCAGAGCGCTCCATTGCAGAGAGAAAACGGCGGTGCAAGTTTTCATGGAAACTGATTGAAGCCGCTTCTGAGTTTGCCCAAAGCAACGTGTGCTCTGCGTTAAAGAGAAATGAGAGCATTTCTTTGAACAAAGAAATGAATCAGGATGGTACCGCGTGAGTTAAGCGTTCCTGGAGTTTCAGGGCGCTTTTTATTTTGGCAAACGTGTCAAAAAGCAGAAAGGAAGAAACAAACATGAAAGAGTTAACAGGCAATCAAGTACGCCAGATGTTTCTGGACTACTTCCAATCCAAAGGCCATATGATCGAACCGGGAGCTTCACTAATCCCGCATAATGATCCGACGTTGTTGTGGATCAATGCCGGCGTCGCCGCGCTGAAGAAATATTTTGACGGCAGCGAGAAGCCGGCCTGCAACCGGATCGCCAACGCCCAGAAGTCAATCCGCACCAACGATATTGAAAACGTCGGCAAAACCGCCCGGCATCATACCTTCTTTGAGATGCTCGGCAACTTTTCCATCGGCGATTACTTTAAGGAAGAGGCCATTCCGTTTGCGTGGGAATTTTTAACTTCCCCGGACTGGATCGGTTTTGACAAAGAGAAACTGTACGTGACCGTCTATCCGGATGATGAGGACGCTTACCGGATCTGGACCGAGGTATGCGGAGTCGATCCGAGTCATATCTTAAAAACTTATGATAACTTCTGGGAGATCGGTGAAGGGCCGGGCGGACCGGACAGCGAAATCTTCTATGACCGGGGCGAAAAATATGATCCGGAAGGCTTAGGCGAAAAGCTGTTCTTTGAAGAAATGGAAAATGATCGCTACATCGAAGTCTGGAACGTTGTGTTCAGTCAGTTTGACTGCCGCCCAGGCACTGACCGCAAGCAGTACAAAGAACTGCCGCATAAAAATATTGATACCGGAATGGGGCTGGAACGCTTGGTTTCCATCATTCAGGAAGGGGAAACCAACTTTGATACCGATCTGTTTCTGCCGATCATCCGCGCGGCGGAAAAGCTTGCCCAACATCCGTATGAAGGCGAATATAAAATGGCTTACCGCGTCATCGCCGATCATATCCGCACGGTGACCTTCGCATTGAGCGACGGGGCGATGTTCTCCAACGAAGGCCGCGGGTATGTCCTGCGCCGGGTTCTGCGCCGGGCGGTGCGCTATGGCATCAAGCTGGGCATCAGCGGAGCCTTTATGTATAAATTGGTCGATGTCGTGGCTGCCAACATGCAGGATTTCTATCCGTACCTGCTGGAAAAAACCGAATTTGTCGCCAAGCTGGTCAAGAATGAAGAAGAAGCGTTCCATTCGACGCTGGCCAACGGCGAGAAGCTTCTCAACGAGGAATTAGCCAAAGCCGAGGTTAGCAAAACCCTGAGCGGCGAAGTCGTCTTCAAGCTGTATGATACCTATGGCTTCCCGTTAGAGCTGACGAAGGAAATTGCCGGCGAGCGCGGTTATACAATTGATGAGGAAGGCTTTGAGGCACAGATGGCAAAGCAGCGGGAACGGGCCAGAGCCGCTCGTGAGGATGCACAGTCGATGGCCAGCCAGTCCGCGGATCTGATGGATTTCACAGCACCGTTTGAATTTACCGGTTACACAACGATGCGCGATACCGGAACCATCACCGGATTGTTTAAAAACGGGGTGCGCGTTTCAACGCTGGAAGAGGAAGGGGAAGTGATCCTGGATCGTTCCTGCTTCTATGCTGAAAGCGGCGGACAGGTTGCCGATGGCGGCGTGATGCGCTGTGCGGAAGCGGAGTGTGTCGTCTTAGACGTCAAGAAAGCACCGCACAAACAGTTCATGCATCATGTTCAGGTGAAAGACGGCGTGCTGAAAGAAGGCATGACGCTGCAGCTGCAGGTGGATGCAGAACGCCGGCTGCGCACGATGGCCAATCATTCCTGCGTCCATCTGATGCAGAGCGCTTTGAAGAAAATCGTCGGCGAGCACATCGCTCAGGCAGGGTCTTACGTCTGTGAAGATTATGCCCGGTTTGATTTCACGCATTTTGAAAAAGTCAGCGACCAGCAGCTGAAAGAAGTCGAAGCGCTGGTCAATGAATTCGTGATGGCAAAATATCCGGTTTGCACCGAGGTCATGGCGGTTGAAAAAGCCAAGCATTCCGGTGCGATCGCCCTGTTTGATGAGAAGTACGGCGATGAGGTCCGCGTGGTTTCGATGGGCAGTGTGTCTAAGGAGCTGTGCGCCGGCACGCATGTGCAGAATACGCAGGACATCGGCGTGTTTAAGATTATCAGTGAGGAAAGCATCGGCTCCGGGATCCGCCGCATTACGGCCAAAACCGGGTATGCAGCCTATCAGGAATTTGTCAGTGAGCAGGATGTGTTAAAAACCATCGCTGCGCAGCTGAAGATGAACAGCTTAAACGGCGTCAGTGAGAAGGTCACTGGCGTGTTGGAAGAAAATAGCGCGCTGAAAAAAGAAATCGGACAGCTGAATCAGAAAATGATGGTGCTGAAAGCCGATGATCTGGTCAGTCATGCCGAAGAAGTCAACGGCCTGAAACTCATTCTGGAAAAGGTTTCCGGTCTCGATGGCCAGGCCATGAAGAACCTGGCGGAGACGCTTCGCAATAAGTGTGAAAAATCTTTCATCTTCCTGGCGAATCCGGGCGAGGGCAAGGTAACCTATGTCTGCGCCTGCAGCAAGGAAGCGATCGCTAAGGGCATAAAAGCCGGTGATTTCGTTAAATTGGCGGCCCAGATGAGTCAGGGCAACGGCGGCGGCCGGCCGGATATGGCACAGTCGGGCGGCAAAGATGCTTCAAAAGTGGACGAAGTCTTCGCGCTGATTCGCTCAAAACTTTGAAAATCCCTTTCCAATTTCCGCAGTTTACGCTAAAATAAATTCAAGGAGGGATATCCATGTCAAAACAAATTACCGAAACGATGTCTTTTAAATCAGAGGAGATCCGCAGAGACAACATCAAGCAGGTGCTCCGGCTGACCAAAGAAGCGCTCGAAGAACGAGGCTACAATGCCGTTAACCAGCTGGCAGGGTATCTGATTTCCAACGATCCCGCCTATATTTCCTCGCATCACAACGCCCGCAGCATTATTCAGTCAGTGGAGCGCTATGAGATTATTGAGGAACTGGTTCGTTCCTATCTGGAAGAAAAGTAATGGAACGGATTATGGGCTTGGATCTGGGCAGCCGGACCTTGGGGATCGCCGTTTCCGATCCTTTAGGCATGATTGCCCGTACTGTGGAAACGTTCCGGTTTGACCCGGATGATTATGACGCCGCCTGCCGCCGGGCTGTGCAGCTCGCAAAGGAATTGGGCGCTGTCAAATTTGTGCTGGGCTTACCGAAGCATATGAACGGCGACGTCGGCATTCGGGGACAGATTTCGCTGGATTTTAAGGCGAAATTGGAAGCCGGGAGCGGACTGCCGGTGATTCTGCAGGATGAACGGCTGACGACCGCGGCAGCGGAGCGGATTTTAATTTCGGCGGATGTTTCCCGCAAAAAGCGCAAAGCGGTGATCGATCAGATGGCGGCAGTACAGATTCTGCAAAGTTATTTAGATCAGAAACGCTAAGAGTGCAGCAATGCACTCTTTCATTTGAATCGCAAAAAGGAGGAAAAAGCGATGTTGGAGTCAAATAAAATTTTAATTACGGAAGAAGACGGTACGGAAACCGAAATGGAGATTCTGTTCACCTTTGACGATGACGCACGCGGCAAGAGCTACGTGCTGTTTACCGATCCGAAGGATGAAGAGGGCGAAGTTTTTGCCTGCAGCTATAATGAAGAAGGCGAAATGGAGCCGGTTGAGGATCCGGATGAGTGGAGCATGATTGAAGAAGTCTTCGGGGCTTTTGTCGAGGAATTAGACGATGCCGAAGTCGAAGAATAAGCGCCGCAGAAAAAATACCGGCCTGATCACGGCCGTGATCATTTTAGTTTTGGGTGCTGCTTTGGTTTTGGGCGGAATTCTTTTTTACAACGGCCAGCTCAAGCCGGCGTCATCCCAAAGTGAACAGATCACCTTTACGGTCAATCAGGGAGAATCGCTGAACCGGGTGATGGACAAGCTGGAAGCACAGGGGATTATCCGCAGCGGATGGGCAGCGAAAATCAGTGTTAAGATGGCGAATCTGACCAACATTAAAGCGGGTACCTACATCCTGGATTCCAGTTGGGAGGTCAGGGAAATCTTTGAAGTGCTCAATGATTCCCATGGAGCCGTGGTCAACGATACGCGTTTAACGTTTATCGAAGGCGACTGGGCGAAGCATATTGCCGAAAAAATCGGAGAAACGACGCAGTGCAGCAAGGATGAAATGTTAGCATTGTGGAATGATGAAGCTTATGTCCGCTCGCTGATGAGTGATTATCCGTTTTTAACGGAAGAAATTTTCAACAGCAGCAGCCGGATCCTTTTGGAAGGCTATTTGTTCCCGGAAACCTACAACTTCTTTGTCGATGCCGATGCCGATCAGATCACGCGGAAGATTTTGGATCAGACGCTGAAGGTTTACAATGACTTCGCGGATCAGTTCGCGCAGTCAGAGCTGAGTATTCATCAGTTGTTTACGCTGGCTTCGATCGTGCAGTATGAAGCGGCCAAGCCGAGTGATATGCAGCTTGTCGCCGGCGTATTCTACAATCGTCTGCATGCCGGCATGAAGCTGCAGTCCAGCGTCACGGTGTGCTATGCGATTGACAAGGAAAAAGACGACGACTGGATGGCGTGCGAGGTGAATCCAGACTTTGATTCGCCTTACAATACCTATCGGGTTGAGGGTTTGCCGCCGGGGCCGATTCTGAATCCGGGACGGGATGCGATTGCGGCGGTGCTGCAGCCGCAGGCAAGCGATTATCTGTATTTTATGGCGGATGTCAAGGGGGATGGAACGGTCTATTATGCCAAAACCTATGCCGAGCATCAGGCCAATGTCCGCAAGTATCTGAAATAAGCAAGCAGTTTTCATGAGAGGTGAGTTGAAATGAAGCCGTTATTAATCGGGATCGCCGGCGGCAGCGCTTCGGGAAAAACAACGATTGCCCAGTGCTTAAAGGAAGAATTTGAGCAGACGCGTTCGGTCGTGATCATCCGGGAGGATGATTATTACAAAGACCAGTCGGAGAAGACGATGGCGGAGCGGGTGAAGACCAATTACGATCATCCGTTTGCCTTTGATCATGCGCTGATGATTGAACAGATCGATGCGTTGTTAGCGGGACAGGCGATTGAAAAACCGGTTTATGACTTCGTTCAGCATACCCGCAGTACGCTTACGGAAGTCGTTGAGCCGTGTGACGTTGTAGTGCTGGAAGGCCTGTTTGTTCTGGAGGAGCCGGAGCTGCGCAAACGACTGAACATTAAGGTTTATGTCGATACCGACGCCGATATTCGTTTTATCCGCCGGCTGATGCGCGATGTTGAAGAGCGCGGCCGGACGTTGCAGTCGGTGGTCAATCAGTATACGGAAACGGTGCGGGTGATGCACGAGCAGTTCATTGAACCCTCTAAACGGTATGCCGATGTGATCATCCCTGAGGGCGGAAGCAACGTCGTTGCGATTGATCTGCTGAAGACAAAAATCAGTAGCATCATCAGTCCAAATATGCTATAATAGCCAAGCTAAGGAGTGAGAGTACCAATGGCAGATGAGAAAATTTATGTAACTCAAGAAGGTCTTGAAGAATTAAAAAAGGAACAGGAAAACCTGATCCATGTTGTTCGTCAGGAAGTCATTGAAGATCTGAAAGCTGCCCGTGCGCAGGGTGACTTGTCAGAAAATGCTGATTATGATGCAGCGCGGGATCGCCAGGCCCAGGTCGAAGCGCGGATCCGCGAGCTTGAAATCATGCTCAACAACATCGAGATTATCGATGATAAGCAGGGTTCTGTCCGGGTGGCCAAGATTGGTTCAACCGTCAAGATTGAAGAGCTGGATACGCATCAGATCGACGAATTTACGATCGTAGGATCGGTTGAAGCGGATCCGCTCAATGGAAAGCTTTCCAATGTGACGCCGTTAGCGGAAGCCATTCTGGAACACAAGGTGGGTCAGACGGTGGAAGTTCTGGTCGATGAACCTTATCAGGTAAAGATTTTAGAAATTCGGTAAAAAAAGCAGGAATTTTGACAATTTGCGCAATAGAATAAGCGGGTGATCTTATGAAAAAAGGGTTCCTGCTTATTTTTTGTTTTGTTTTTCTGCTTCTGCCGGTGATTCCGCAGCGGGTTGTCGATCTAAAGACGATGCGCGGACAGCCGATTACTGTGACGATTGAAGGTGCTGTGCTTCAGCCGCATACGCTGACCTGTGCCCCCTACACACAGCTGGGCGAGGTGCTTGCCCAGGTGGAGCTGGCTGAGGATGCGGATCTCACGCCGTTTTCCATGACGATGACGCTCAAGGACAACGATGTGATTCGGATTCCGCAGCTTCAGTCCACACCGCGGATATCCATTAACACCGCCACGCTGGAGCAGCTCATGCAGCTGCCGGGAATTGGTCAGGCAACGGCTCAGAAAATTATTGACTATCGGGCGGAGCACGGTCTGTTTCAGCAGCTGGAAGATCTGATGCAGGTTCCGGGCATCAAGCAGAAGAAATGGGATGCACTCAAGGATTTCATCTGCCTATGAACCATCCGGAAGCGTTGCGCTGGCTTTTGTGCGCGGTGATCAGTCTGTGTCTGCCGGAAGCTTTTTGGGGTGTTGGATTGCTTTTCAGTGCGGTATTTGTCTTAATTGGAACACCGCGATCCCGGCGTTTATTCATGACGCTTCGGATTTTGGCCATCCTTGCAATTTTAAGTATTCAGCTGCAGCCCGCCCCGTTCGTTTCTGGTTCTCGCTTCTCGGGAACAGTGAGTTCTGTTTCCGCCGGCAGCTTTGTGCTGCAGAGTGAACAGGGACGCTTTCAGGTGATCAGCAAAGCCTTGCCCGATTTGGATGATCAGGTCCAGGTCGAGGGAATCAGTCAGGCATTTGATGAAAACGATTCCTTTTATGGCTTTGATGCAAAGGCCTGGTCACTTCGGGAAAGGTTAAACGGCCGGATTTATGCGGATACACTTGAAATTGGACGTCAAGGGAAAACGCCGCGGGCTTTCCTGCAGCGGCGGATTGCAGCCATTTCCGATCCGCTTCAGCGGGCGCTGGCCAATAAGTTTATCCTTGGCGTTAACGAACGAGAAACGGGTCTGGCGATTCTGCTTCGCTGCGGATTTCAGTACAGTGTGATCCTGGGTGGTTTCGCCACGATCTGCGGATGGTTTTGGAAACCGCGTACCGTTCGCTGGATGCGCTTAGGTACGGCGCTGGGCATTGCGGTCATCCTGCACTTTCCGTATCCCTTGATCCGCTTATCCCTGAATGAAGGCTTTCGGTTTCTTTCTAGCGTTGATCGAATTGAAAAGTTTGAAATGAAATGGACGCTGTTGTTGCTTCTGGCGCCGCGCCGCGTAGCCACGGCAGCCTTTCTGCTTCCGTTTGCCTTTGCACTGTGTGCGTTGTTTCCCTTTCGCCAATCCCCGCGAATATCGCGGTTCAATCTCAGCTGGTGTCTGCAGAGCGGGCTGTTTCACTCCGTCAGTCCTGTGATGGTATTGGGAATGCAGCCGCTGCGTTGGGGATTGGGGTTGTGTACACTGGGTTGTTTGGGCGGGCTGATCTGGCCGCCAGGATTCACCTTCAGTACAGTGCTGGCGGGTTTTCTGGATCGTCTGGTTCAGCTTGGCGGCGTGCTTCCGGGAAAGCTTTCATGGATCGTTGTTGTATTGGCGAGCCTAACCGGCTTGTTGATCAAACGCCATCGCGCAATTGTTTTCAGTGTTCTGTTAATCCTGTGGACGGTTTTCGGCTGGTGGCATCCCTGGGCCAGTCTGACGCTGATCGACGTCGGCCAGGGCGACAGTCTTCTGCTGCGGCTGCCGTATAATCAAGGCAACATACTGATTGATACCGGCAAACCTGCGGCCTTGGATCAGGTCGAGGCGATGCTGGAAGGAGAGGGCATCCGCAGGCTGGATGCTTTGATTCTGACGCATCAGGATGAAGATCACATTGGAAACAAGGAAGTTTTGATCGAACGCTATCATCCTTCGAGCGTTGTTGAAGAGCTGAATGAACCGCTGACAATAGGTGGCCTGACGCTATTCAATCTAAATGCCGATCCTGATTCTGACGAAAGCAACGAAAACAGTCTTGTGCTGCTTTTGCGAATGAATGATCTGACGATGCTTTTATCCGGTGATGCGCCGGTAGAGGTTGAACAGAAGATCCTGAATCAAATCCCCGGCCTGCGCGCGGATGTGATCAAGCTGGGACATCATGGAAGCCAAACTTCCAGCTGTCTGCGCTGGCTGAAAACACTTCAGCCCAAGCTTGCGTTAAATTCGAGCGGCCGCGGAAATCGCTACGGACATCCGCATCCCGATGTTGTCCGAAGGCTGCAAGATTGCCGGATCCCACTTCTGGATACACAGCAGGAAGGCGATATTCGCATTGTCATGACACCGATTTGTAATTTCCTTTTTACCGCGCGCCGGGGATTTGCTATAATAGGGGAGGTGATTCGATGAACTATTTATTGTACGGGTCGGAAACGTATCGGCTGAAGAAAAAACTGGAAGAACTGCTGAAAGCAAACGATCCGGAAAACACAGGCATGAACACGGTGGTCTACGATGCAGGCAGCGCCGATTTTCAGCTTCGTGCGGTTCTGGAGGACGCCTGGACCATTCCGTTTTTTGCGGAAAAGAAAACGGTGGTGGTCCGCAATCCGGTATTTTTAACGCCGTCAGGATCGTTGAATGATAAGGACGGCAAAGCTCTGGAGGAATATCTCAATCAGGCTTGCCCGAGCACGGATCTGATCTTCTGCGGTGAATTTGACAGCCTGGATCAGCGCAAGAAGCTCGTTAAGCTGGTTTTGAAGACCTGCCGGGTATTCACGATGAAGCGGATGGATGAACGGGAGTTTCGTTCTTATGTCAACCAGCAGTTGTCCGCCCATCAGCTGATTCTGTCGCGGGATGCGATGGAGGAATTGATGCAGCGGCTGCCGTTGGATATGGAAAGTTTTCATCAGGAGCTGATCAAGCTGACGCTGTATGGAACCAAGATCAGCCGCGATGATATCGTGCATCTGGTCAGCCGGCCGCTGGATGAGGATGTGTTCCATCTGGTCAACGCGGTCATCACCCATGACCTGAAACAAGCCATGCATTTGTGGAAGGATCTGGATTCCTTAAATAAAGATCCGATCTATCTGGTCGCCTTGCTGGCCTCACAGTTTCGTTTAATGGCGCAGGTGCGGATGCTCAGCGATCGAAGGATGAGTGAATCGATGATCGCTCAGCAGCTGAAGGTTCATCCATTTCGGGTTAAGAAAGCCCATGAAGCGGTGGCCCGACTGAATTCTGAGCGTCTTTTGGAAATTTTAAATGATCTGGCAGAGCTGGATCAACGCTTTAAAAGCGGTACGCTGGATCGGAAGCTGGGCTTTGAGATGTTTTTAATCAAAGCTGCACGGTAGAGAAGCAGCCGCAGAAAATAGAAATCCAATGGGAATGGACAGCGAAACAAAGAAGAACGCTGATAGAATAAAGGGAGTGTTATGATGGATTCATTAAAGGAACTGTATAAAATCGGTCCGGGTCCCAGCAGTTCGCATACGCTGGGACCGCAGCGGGCCTGCCAGCTGTATAAAGCGGAATACGGCGAAAAACTGCATCATGTGGAAGTTGAACTGTATGGCTCGTTATCTTTGACCGGCAAGGGTCATCTGACCGACTACATTATCCGCAAAACTTTTGAACCGGCCAAAACGACGATTTTCTTTTTAAAGGTCTGGAAGGAAAGTTTTCCTAACGGCTTTTATATCCGGGGCTATAACGAAGCCCATCAGCTGCTGGCAAAATGGACCGTTTTCTCCGTCGGCGGCGGATCCATAAAAATTCTGGAAAAGCATCTGGAAACCGGCGAGAATGTCTATCCTGAAAATTCCATGCAGAGCATCCGTGAGATTTGTGAACGGGAAAAGATCGGCTTTGCCGAATATGCTCTGCGGGCCGAGGAAGGCTTGGAAAGCTATCTCGATACGATTTTGACGGCCATGCTTGCTTCGGTGAAGCAGGGTCTGCAGGCCAGCGGAATTTTGCCGGGACGGTTAAAAATGGAACGGGCAGCGAAAGCAATGCTGCTGCAGGCCGGAACGATTGAAGAGGAAGCGGAGCGGTCAAAGATGCGCTTAGCCGCCTATGCCTATGCGGCCAGTGAACAGAATGCTTCAGCCGGAACAGTGGTCACGGCTCCGACACTGGGTTCCTGCGGCGTTATGGCGGCGCTGATGTACTATTATTATAACGATCGGCAGTTCACCCGCGGCAAGCTGGTCAAAGCTCTGGCGGTGGCGGGATTGTTCGGTGATCTGATTAAAACCAACGCAACGATCTCCGGTGCGGTCGGCGGCTGTCAGGCAGAAATCGGTGCGGCCTGTGCGATGGCGGCCGCCGCGGCCGCCTATTTAAACGGCATGAACTGCGCTCAGATTGAATATGCCGCGGAGATCGGTATGGAACACCATCTGGGACTGACGTGTGATCCGGTTGGCGGCTATGTCATCATTCCTTGTATTGAACGCAATGCGGTAGCGGTGCTGCGTGCGCTGGACGCGATGTCCTTAGCGCGGACGATGAGCCGGGTGAAAAAGAACCGCGTCAGCTTTGACGTTGTCGTGAAGACGATGAATTATACCGGCAAGCATCTGCCGATTGAGTTGAAGGAAACTTCCCTGGGCGGATTGGCCAAAGAGGTTCAGATTGTCCCGGAGGAGCATCCTTCGTGTCTGGATGGTCATTTGATCGTCGAAGAAGCGGTGATGGAAAACGATGTGCTGGCTTCCCCGATCCGCTTTGATCTATGAGTAAACCGACGGCAAAAACAGAGAAGATTGTTCATCCTTTCGCGCCGATCTATGATGCGCACAGCCGGGTGCTGATTCTCGGTTCCATGCCTTCGGTGTCCTCACGGCAGCAGGCGTTTTATTACGCTCACCCGCGCAACCGGTTCTGGCCGACCATGGCCGCGCTGGACGGCGCTTTGCTGGAAACCGTTGAGCAGCGTACAGCGTTTTTGCATCGGCGCCATTTTGCGCTGTGGGATGTGATTGCCAGCTGTACGATTGCCGGCAGCAGCGATGCCAGTATCCGCGACGTCCAAGTCAATGATTTTCAGCCGCTGTTAGCCGCGACGGAAATTAAAACGATTGTCACGACCGGCAAGACCGCCGGCCGGCTGTATCAGAAATATGCTCAGGCGGAAACGGGAATCGAGGCGCTGATCCTGCCTTCGACTTCACCCGCCAACGCCGCGATGTCGCTGGATCAGCTGATCACAGCCTATCGGGTTTTGTTTGAACTTTAAAACAGGCCTTCCGCAGGGAGGCTTAGGGAGGTGTTTGTATGGGAATTTTACTATGGCCGTTTAAACTGGTGTTCTGGCTGACAGGATTGGTGCTGTCCTTATGCGGCAAGCTGATCACAATCATCCTGGGATTGGTTGTCTGTGCCCTTGGCTTGATTTTGTGCATGACGCTGATCGGTCTGTGGGTAGGAATTCCACTGGCTATTTTAGGCCTGTCGTTGATCATAAAAGGAGTTCTGGGATGAAACGCCCGGAACTTTTAGCTCCAGCCGGCAGCATGGAGGCGCTGCTCGCCGCGGTCAACAACGGTGCGGACGCGGTTTATCTGGGATCGACGCGCTTTGGCGCCCGGGCGTATGCCGGCAATTTTGATGCCCAGCAGCTGCAGCAGGCCGTGCGTTATTGTCACCAGCATGAGGTCAAGGTCTATGTTACGGTCAATACGCTGATCATGGAAAACGAACTGGATGAGGCGAAAGCGCTGATTGATTTCCTTTATCACAGTGATGTTGATGCCCTGATCCTGCAGGATCTCGGACTGGTTTCCTGGATTCGCCGTGCTTATCCGGATTTTGAGCTGCATGCCTCAACTCAGATGCATATTCATAACCGCGAGGGTGTGCGTTGGGTTAAGGAATTAGGGATGCAGCGGGCCGTTCTGGCGCGGGAAACCCCGCTTGAGCTGGTGCAGGAATGCGCTGAAGAAGGACTGGATCTGGAGATTTTCGTCTATGGGGCGCTGTGCGTCTGTTACAGCGGCGAATGTCTGATGTCCAGCATTCAGGGCGGCCGCAGCGGCAACCGCGGACAATGCGCGCAGCCCTGCCGGATGCCGTATCAGTTAGTTGAATTGGAAAGTGGACGGGAAATCAAAGCTCCGGGTGAATACTTATTAAGTCCGATGGATCTCAATACGCTGCAGCATGTGGAACAGCTGATGCAAAGCGGCGCGACCAGCTTCAAAATTGAGGGACGGATGAAACGTCCGGAATATGTCGGCGCTGTTGTTCGGGCGTATCGGGAAAAGATTGACGCTATTCTAAACGGACAGCCTAAAAGAAGCGATGAAGCTGAACAGATCCGGCTGAAAAAACTATTCAACCGCGGTTTTACAGAGGGATATCTCTTTCACCAACAGGGCAGTGCCGTAATGAATCCGCTGCGTCCCAATCACGTCGGCGTTCAAATCGGAACTGTGCTGAGTCAGCGCGGCGGCCGGGTTCAGGTGCGGCTGAGCGCACCGCTGCATCAGGGCGATGGTCTGCGTATCCTGCGGGAAAATGGCGAAGATATCGGATTTACGGCCAATTATATTTATAAAAATGATTTGTTGTGCGCACAGGGGCAGAGCGGCGATATCCTGGAACTGCCGGTTGCAGAGAAAGTAAAGCCTGGCGCGGCTTTGCTTCAGACCACAGACAGCGAACTGATGAAGGTCATTCAGGCTCAGTCTGCCCAGCCGGCTTATCGCATTCCGGTATGCTTTACCGTTTGCGGCAAGGCGGGGGAACCGATGGTTTTGACGGTCAGCGACGCGCAGGGCTATCGTGCCGAAGCCTTAACACAACAAAGGCTTCAGCCGGCGCAGAAGGCGCCGTTAGACAAACAGCGGTTAGTGAATCAGCTGGGAAAGCTCAACGATACGCCGTTTGTCCTGAAGGAAGTCACCAATCTTCTGGAAGGCGCATTGTTTCTGCCTGTCCAGCAAATTAATGAAGCCCGCCGGCAGGCTTTAGCCGCGTTAATTCAGCTGCGCGAAGTCCGCTATCCACATCGTGGGCCGAATCAGCGTCAGCCAATTCAATCCATGGTCATCGAGGCGAAATCGGTCTTGCCTAAGCTGATTGTCCAGATCGAAACACGGGAACAGGCCGAAGCGCTGCTTGATCTGCCCGTTCAGCTTGTCAGCAGCTGGCCGGCGCTGATTCAGGCGTATCCGCAGATCATGCCGTCCTCATTGCGGGTTCAGGAAAAACCAACCGTGTTGGAGGGTGAGTGGCTGCAGGCTGAGGAGATCGGTACACTGAGCCGGGCAACATCGAAACTGATCTGTACGAGTGGATTCAATGTAACCAACAGCGAAGCGCTGGCGCTGCTTTTAAGCCAACAAGCGGTTCAAGGTGTTGAATTCTCATTGGAACTGACTGCGGCTCAGCAGACAGAAATTCGCGCAGCGTTTGAAAAGCAGTTCCACAGATCCGCACCCACCGTCCAGTTTGTCTACGGATATCGGGATTTAATGGTATCCAAAGCCTGTCCGGTCAATCGCATTCTCAGCGATGGAAATCAACGGAACTGCCAGCTTTGTCATCAAAAAGCTTACGCGCTGAAAAATAAAAAAGGCGAACGGCTTCCGGTTTTCGGGGATGCCGCCTGTTTCAGCCACACGCTTGAAAAGACACCGTTTCAGCTGAGAGCGGATGATCTGGACGCTCATTCTTCATGGAAGATCCGTCTGACGTTGGAAGACGCCCGAACCAGCCGGGAAATCGTGACACGTTATCTGGCTTTCCGCGCCGAGCGTCAACCGACGGAAATCGGGTAACAAGCGTGAATAAAAAAATAAAGTACCTAAATTAATCGCTGCGAAACAACCGCTGCGGTTTTTTTGTTTCCTCTGGCTGAACAACCTTTTTTGAGGATCAGCTGAATGCAGCTGTATTCCTGGAAACAAGTATGCTAAACTAAAAAAAGAACAGGGGGAATTTTATGTTTGAATATTCGATTCAGGAATTGGCAGACGGCATGCGTTTGGGACGCTGGACCAGTCGGAGTCTGATCGAAGAAGCGCTGCGGCGGGTTGCCCAGCGCGATCAGTCAGGCCCATGCTTAAATTCGATCGCCGAGATCAATCCGGAAGCACTGTGGATCGCTGATGGACTGGATCGGGAGCTGAAGGAAAAAGGTCCGCGCAGCCTGCTGCATGGCTTGCCGGTAGTGGTCAAAGATAATATCTGTACCGCCGGCATGATGCATACAACCGCCGGTTCCGCGGCACTGGCGGATTTCTATGCTCCGCAGGACGCAGAAGTCGTTCAACGCTTAAAAGCGGCTGGTGCTGTGATCCTCGGCAAGGCGTGTTTATCCGAATTTGCCTATTGGGTGGCCCGCTCCCGCAAAATGCCTTCGGGGTTCAGTTCCCGCAGCGGTCAGGTGGTCAATCCCTATGATCCTGAACTGGATCCTTCCGGAAGCAGTTCCGGTTCTGCCGTTGCCGTGGCGGCTGAACTCGTTCCGTTTTCAATCGGAACAGAAACCAACGGCTCGCTGGTTTCACCGGCCCGCAATAACGCGGTGGCTACGATCAAGCCGACGGTCGGCTTAATTTCCCGCAGCGGGATCATTCCGATTTCCGTCATGCAGGATACTGCCGGGCCGATGGGCAAGTCGATCGCCGATTGTGCCGTGGTGCTGGATGCCTTATGGGGCAGAGATCCGCAGGATCCGGCAACGCAGGCCTGTCCGGAGCATTTTCACTTTGCCCAGGCGTTAAACCGTGGTGTTCAGGGATTGAGAATCGGCGTTTTAACCTTTGAAGATGCTGAGCAGGATGACAGTGAAAACGCGGTGTTAAGTCAGGCGGAGACATTCTTAAAACAACAGGGAGCCGTATTGATGCCGGTTTCCTTGCCAAGCGGCCGGTTAAACAATCTGCCGGTATTAGAACATGAGTTTAAAAGCGGAATCAATGCCTGGTTAGGCTCGGTAAGGGGACATACCACAATTCAAAGCCTGGATGATATTTTGGCGTATAATCATCAGCATGCCCGCACCTGCCTGCGTTATGGTCAGGATCTGTTGGAAAGCAGCAATCGTCATTCCGGCACCTTGCGGGAAGCGGATTATCTGAGCCAGCGCCTGGCATTGATCCGTCAGACACGAACCGAGGGGATTGACAGGCTGTTAGAGGAGCATCAGCTGGATTGTTTAATGACGGTGAAAATCACCGGCTATGCTCCAATTGCCGGTTATCCCTGCGCAGCGATCTGTGCCCAAAGTCCAAGTCTGGGAACACCGTTATCCTTGTTGTTTTTGGGGACAGCCTGGAGTGAAGAAACGCTGATCGCCGTGGCGCAGACGGTCGAAAGCCGCATGGCGGCCCGTATCGCTCCGCGCTTCAAATAGAAAAAAAGCATACTGGGAAAGGGGCTTTCAGGCCTTACTTACAAAATTCCCGTATGCTTTTATATTTTGGAAAGTATCACAGAAACAGCGACAGAATGACAGTAAATATTCCCGTAATCCCAATCGCCAGGCCTGCCAGGCCGCCTTCCTGCTCGCCGATCTCAATCGCCTTGGACGTTCCCATTGCATGTGAAGCCGTGCCCATTGTAATGCCTAGGGCAACGCTGTTTTTGATCTTCAGCTTGTGAAACAGCAGGGGGATGACGATCGAGCCGAGTATACCGGTGATGATGACCGCAGTGACGGTCACCGCCGGCAAGCCGCCGTTCACCTCACACACGCTGACTGCGATTGGCGTAGTGACCGACTTGGGCAGCAAGGAGCGGGTGATCAGATCGTTTAACCCGAGAATCCGGCATAAAAAGGTAACCGAGAGAATCGAGGTCAGCGCTCCCAGAAAAGTTCCGATCAGAATCGCCGTCAAATTCTGCTTTAGAATTTTGCGCTGGTTCACCATCGGAATGGCCAGCACGCACGTCGCCGGCGTCAGCATCATCGCAATCGCGCTGGTGCCTTCTTTAAACTGGGCATAGGGAATCTTCAGCAGCGATAAAATCCCAATCAGGCTGACAATCGAAACCAAAAGCGGATTCAGCCAGGCCTGGCGGGTTCTGCGCTGCAGCCGGCAGGCCAGAAGATAGACGATCAAGCACAATCCGATAAAGAAAAACGGTCCCTGAAATAAATCCTTCATCGCGGAATCCTCCGTTTCTGAAAACGGGTGATCAGACAGATGCTGCCGCCAGTGACCAACGCTGTGATTAACGTGCTGAGGACAATGACCAGAAGGATCGGAAGCAGATCGTTTTGAATGGCCGCAAAGCTGTCAAGAATCGACACCCCCGCCGGAATGAAGAAAAAAGCCATATTCGCTAACAGAAATCCGGCCACGCCGCGGATATCCTCAACCCGCAAAATCGAGAAGGACAGGCAGGCGACTAACAGCAGCATCGCTACAATGCTGCCGGGAAAAGCAAACGGAAGCAGGGCGCTGATCACTTCGCCCAACCAGCACAGCAGAAAGACAATCGCGATTTGTTTTAAAATTTTCATAAGAGAAAGAACCTCGCTTTAAAAATATCTTTACCAGTATACCGAAAATAAAACCGTGTTGCAACCGCAGATTCAGCATGGAAGCGCATTCTTTGAGCATTTTTTATCAAACTGAACACAGGGATGGGTAAATGCTTAAAAAACCGGTGAAACCGTTTCTTTTCGGCCGCGTTTCCTTTAAATTTAAACGCTGGTTTGTTATAATACATAGATGGAGTGAGAAGGAGGATGCCATGTTTCTAAAACGAATAGAAATGCAGGGCTTTAAATCGTTCGCGGATAAAGTTGTGATCCAATTTGATCATGACGTAACCGGGATCGTAGGTCCAAACGGATGCGGCAAAAGCAATATCACCGACGCTATCCGCTGGGTCTTAGGCGAACAGTCGGTAAAGTCTTTGCGCGGCAATGCGATGACCGACGTCATCTTTGCCGGCAGCGCTGACCGCCGCATGGTCAACATGGCTGAGGTTACCCTTGTCTTTGACAACAGCCGCCGGGATCTCAACAGCGAGCTGGATGAAATAGAAGTCACACGCCGGCTTTACCGCAACAACGGTGAAGCCCAGTATTTGATCAACCGCAACCCCGTCCGGCTAAAGGACGTTGTGGATCTGATTCTGGACAGCGGCTTGGGAAAAGATTCCCTGTCGATGATTTCTCAGGGCAACATCAGTTCATTCGCCGAAGCCAAGCCGATCGAACGGCGGGCAATTTTCGAGGATGCCGCCGGCGTCAGCAAATACAAGAAACGCAAGCTGGAATCCCTGTCCAAGCTGGAGCGGACCAAGGAAAATCTGGACCGCACGCAGGACATCTTAAGCGAACTGGAGCGGCAGGTATCGCCGTTAAAACGGCAGGCCCGCAAAGCCGAAATCTATCGTGAAAAGAAAGCCCGGCTGCAGGAAATCGAGATCGCCGTTCTGGTTGAGGAAATCACCCATCTTAACCAGCAGATTGATGAAGCGGTGAAAACGCTGTTCGATATTGAAAATGCAACGACGATGCAGCAGACGACAATTCAGGTGCATGAAACGGCCAATCTGGAAGCGAAGAAAGATTCCAATGCGCTGGAGATGGAAATCAATAAGCTGCAGGAAGAACTGATGCGGGTGATCAATGAAATTCAGACCTTGGAAACCCGCAAGATTGAGCTGGATGAAAAGCGCAAATATGCGATTGAAGTCGGCACGCGTGAGGAAAAAGCGAAGCAGATGCAGTCGTTGTTGGAAGAGGCCCGCTTTGAATACGAGGATCGGCAGCAGCGTTTGGGTCAGCTGCAGCGCGATGTTGCTTTACTTTCCCAGCAGCTTTCCCAAACAGCGATGGAACTGGCGGAAAATTCACAGAAAAACGATGAGGCGGCCGGGATTCTTCGGCGCTTACAGAACCGCAAAGAGGTATTGGAAAACCTAGCTCGTCAGCCGTTCAATTCCCAAGCCGGCGTGAAGGCAGTTATGGATTCCCAAGCGTTTCTGCCGGGGGTCTTAGGCGTTGTCGCTAAGGTGCTGGAGCCGGAAAAGGGTTATGAGGAAGCCATCTCCGTCGCTTTGGGCGGCGCCATGTACAACATTGTAACAACCGATGAAGCCAGTGCCCGCCAGGCGATCAGCTTCTTAAAAAAGAATCAGAGCGGCCGGGCGACATTCCTGCCGATCCGCGTGCTGAAACCGCGTTGGATCGCTCAGGATCACCGCATTATCGCGCAGAACACTGAGGGCTTTCTCGGTGTAGCCAGCGACTTTATTCATTGCGGTCCGCAGTTTGAGCTGGTCAGTCAGTCGCTGCTGCAGAATGTCTTAGTCTGTGACACGCTGGAACATGGCAACATCCTGGCTGATCTGCTGAAGTTCAGCTATAAAATCGTAACCCTGGAAGGGGATGTGATTCACCGCGGCGGATCCATGACCGGCGGCAAAGCCCGCAACGGCTCATCCTTAATGACCGTCCAGCGGGAACTGGAAGAAATCACCGGTACGATTCAATCCCAGCAGGCGAAGTGTCAGCTGGCGCAGAAGGCCTTGGAGCAATCCAGCCGCAAGCGCTCGGAGCTGGAACGTTCGCTGACGGAAAAACGCATTGCCAGCGCGCAGCTGGAACCGGTCGTCGATGCCAAGCGTGCCAAATATGAACGCTTGAAAAACGATTATGAGCTCTTGGCGCCGGAAGCGGTTGAAGGCGATCAGGAAACGTTTGCGGATTCGCTGATCACCTCATTGAATCAAGCTTATTCACGCCGTGATGAGATCACAACGTCATTGTCCCAGAAGCGGCAGCAGCGGATGAAGCTGACTGCGGATATCGAAAGGCGTGAGCAGCAGATCCGCCAGATCCGCCGCGAATTGGAAACCGCAACGGCCAGTTCTCACGCGATACAGCTGGACAAGGCTAAAATTGAAACCCGTCTGGAAAACAATCTGGCGCGTTTGACGAGCGAATATCAGCTGACTTACGAATACGCGCGGACCAAGGTTGAGGAAAGCCATATTGAAAACGCCCGTGAGGAAGTGCTGCAGCTGCGCTCGGAAATCGAAGCGCTCGGCAACATCAACATGAATGCGCCGGAGGAATACACCGAGGTCAACGAGCGCTATGAATTCATGCGCAAGCAGGTGGACGATCTGATGGCCAGCCGTGATAAAATTCTTTCCGCGATTGATGAGATGGACGAGGTCATGGTCAGGCAGTTTAAGGAAATGTTCGATAAGATTAATGAGGAGCTCGGCGATACCTTCCGCGCCCTGTTTGGCGGCGGCAAGGCCAGGCTGATCCTGGAAGATCCGACCGATCTGTTGAATACCGGCATTGACATCGACGTTCAGCCGCCGGGCAAGTCGGTACAGAATATCCGCCTGTTCTCCGGTGGTGAGAAGAGCTTGATTGCGATCAGCGTACTGTTTGCGATTTTAAAAGCCCGGCCGGTTCCGTTATGTATCTTTGACGAAGTCGAGGCCGCGCTGGATCAGGGCAACGTGGAACGCTTTGCCCGCTACATCAAAAATTTCAGCGAACGGACGCAGTTTATCGTCGTTACTCACCGGCCGGGAACGATGGGCCAGTGCGACGTGCTGTATGGCGTTACGATGCAGAAGCAGGGTGTTTCCCAGATGCTGAAAGTGGAACTGACCGATGCGATTGAAATGGCCGATACCAAGGAGGTGCAGCCGGCATGAGTTTCTTTGATACATTAAAAGAGAAGTTCTCTAAGAAAAAAGATGGCGACCGCTATCTGAGCGGCTTTAACAAGACCAGCGATACGATGGGGAAAAAGCTCAATAAGATGGCGTTTGGCTTCAACGGCGTGACCGAAGACTTTCTGGAAGAATTAATGATCGTGCTCTTGGAAAGCGACGTTGGAATTCAGACCGCAGAGAAAATCTGCGATCAGCTGAAAACAACGGTCGATCAATACCGCTATGTTACGTTCAAAGACGTGATGGCCTTTCTGATGGAGATTATGCAGAACATCTATCTGGAAAGCCCGGACGCTTCTATCATCATGAATGAAAACGGGCCGACCGTCATCCTGATGGTCGGTGTCAACGGCAGCGGCAAGACCACAACCTGTGCCAAGCTGACCAAGCTTTATCAAAGCCAGGGCAAAAAAGTCGGCGTCGTTGCTGCGGATACGTTCCGCGCCGGTGCGATTGAACAGCTGGCGCGCTGGGCGGACAAACTGGGTGTTCCGTGCATCAAAGGCCGTGAAAACGGCGATCCCAGCAGTGTGCTGGTCGATGGCTGCCGCTATGCCAAAGAACACGGTTTGGACATCCTGCTGTGCGATACTGCCGGACGGCTGCAGAACAAGGTCAACCTGATGAACGAACTGGCAAAGATGCGCAAGGTCATCGGCCGGGAAATTGAAGGAGCACCGCATGATGTCTGGCTGGTTCTCGATTCCACAACCGGACAAAACGGTCTGTCTCAGGCCAAGATTTTTCAGGAAGTCACCGATGTCACCGGCATCATCCTGACCAAAATGGATGGCACGGCCAAAGGCGGAATCGTCCTGGCGATCAAGGATGTGCTGCATATTCCAGTTTATTATCTGGGCTTAGGTGAAAAAGAAGATGACCTTAAGCCGTTTGATTTGGATCTGTATCTCTACAGCATCTCGGAAGGAATCCGGGATGTCGGATAAAGAATTAGCTCAAACCGAGCGCATGAATCTTCTGATTGATTTCTATGGAACGCTGCTGACCGAAAAACAGCGCCAGATTCTGGGATATTATTTTGAAGAAGATTATTCGCTCTCGGAAATCGCCGAGCTGCAGCAAACCAGCCGCAGCGCCGTGTACGATCTTCTGAAACGCTGTGAAAAGATTTTGGAAGATTATGAATCGAAACTTCACCTGCTGCGTCACTATCAGGTTCGCATTGCGCAATATGAAAAGTTAAAAGCGCTGCACATTGCCGAAGTTGACGCACTGGTTGAGGTCTGTATGCAGACAGAATAAATGGAGGTACATATGAGTAAAGTTATTTCAGTCAACGCAGGCAGTTCATCCCTTAAGTTTCAGCTGTTCAACATGCCCGAAGAAGAGGTTTTGACTTCCGGCGTCGCGGAACGAATTGGTTTGGACGAAGGCATTTTCACGATCAAGGTCAACGGGGAAAAACACACGCAGAATCTGCCGATCAAGGATCACAAGGTTGCGGTTGAGCTGCTTTTGGAAGCTCTGGTCAAATATCACATCGTTGAAAGTCTGGATGAAATTTCCGCCGCCGGTCACCGGATCGTTCAGGGCGGCGCTTACTTCGATCAGTCCGTTAAAGTCGACGAAGACGTCGTGGTGAAAGTCGAAGAACTCGCGCCGTTAGCTCCGCTGCACAATCCGGCTCATCTGATTTGTTACCGCGCTTTCTGTGAGGCGCTGCCGAAGATCGGTCATGTCTTTGTCTTTGATACGGCCTTCCATCAGACGATGACACCGGAATCCTATATTTTCCCGGTTCCTTATGAATGGTATACGGAAGACAAGGTTCGCCGCTACGGCGCCCATGGCACCAGCCACCAGTATGTATCCCAGCGCACAGCTCAACTGATGGGCAAGGATATTGCGGATACCCGCATCATCACCTGCCATCTGGGCAACGGTGCTTCGATCACGGCGGTCAAGGGCGGCAAATGCGTCAATACGTCGATGGGCTTCACACCGTTAGGCGGGATTATGATGGGCGGCCGCTGCGGTGATATTGATCCGTCCATTATCTGTCATATCATGGATAAGAAGGGCATCTCGCCGAAAGAAATGGATACGATTTTAAACAAGAAATCCGGCATGCTGGGCGTCAGCGGCATTTCCAGTGATGCCCGTGACATTGAAGACGCTGTGAATCAGGGCAATGAACGCGCAGTCTTGACGCAGGCGGTTTATGTCAACCGTGTTATCAATGTAGTCGGCGGCTACGTTATGCAGATGGGCGGTGTGGATGCGATTGCTTTCACAGCCGGCTTAGGTGAAAACGACACGCACCTGCGTCATCAGATCCTGGAGAAGATGGAGGAATGCTTAGGTCTGTCGATCAATTATGAACTCAATGACAAGACCCGCGGCAAGGAAGTCTGCATCTCCAATCCAGAAAGCAAGGTTCAGGTCTATGTTGTTCCGACCAACGAAGAACTCGTGATCGCCCGCGATACCGTTCGTCTGTTGGGGTTATAAGCATGTTTGAAGGACTGTTATCTTTGATTGAACAGTCTGAGGTCATTACTCTTTACCGTCATATCAATCCGGACTGCGATGCTTTAGGAAGCCAATGGGGGCTTGCCACTTGGTTAAAGCATCGCTTTCCTTTAAAACGGGTTTATGTGCTGGGACAGCAGAAAATGACCAACGGCTTGTTTGAGGACAGCGATGTCGTGGATGATGAAACGGTGCGGAATTCGTTGGCGATTGTACTGGATACGGCTAACGTTCGCCGGATTGACGATGAACGCTGGCAAAGCGCCAGACAGATTGTGCATCTTGACCATCATCCGCAGATCGAGCATTTTGCGGAATACGAATATGTCATGGACAGCTATGCGGCAACCTGCGAAATTCTTGCGGAATTCTTCTTCAGTGTCGATCAGGAACCGCTGGAAGTGGATGTCGCGGAATATCTGTACCGCGGCTTATTGACCGATACATTGAGCTTTAAGACCAGCAATACGACAGAGCATACGCTGGCAATGGCCTCTTATTTAGCTCAAAGCGGCCTGGATATCCCCAAGATCAACCGCGATCTGTTCGATGTCAGCCTGCATGAATATGAATTCGCCAGTGCGATCCGCGCCAAAGCAGAGATTCTCGATGAACATCTGATGATCTCGATTGTGGATCACACTTTTCTGGAACAATGGGGCATGAATGCTTCCCAGGCCAAAGATCAGGTTTATCAGTTTGGGGGCATCAAGGAGATCGAGATTTGGGCCATTTTTGCGGCCGATCACGATGATCAGGGAAATACCTGGTGGGCAGGTTCGCTGCGTTCCAAGACGCTTCAAATCAATGATATTGCGATGCAGTACCGCGGCGGTGGACATAAAAATGCAGCCGGCTGCAAGTGCCTGGACAAAGCCAGTCTGAATGCCCTGATTGATCAGCTGCGCCAGCGGATTAAGGAGATGGCAGAATGACTCAATTTCATTTTAATTTTGATCCCAATTCGTTCCAGCAATTCAAGACTTCCCGCAAACCCAAGATGAAGCCGGGAAAAGCGCATGTGACGGCTTTGATCATCACGTTGGTGCTGGCGCTGGTCATTGATTATGTAACGCTTCCAGCCTGGAACCTGCACAGTCCGTCGACGGTCATGCTTGTGATTTTCCTGCTTGTCATCTATGGCATCAGTGATTTCATCCTGGCCGGCAAGTGGGGACTGCTGCAAAAACTCTGTGCTTTCGCCGCGGGATTTTTATTTGTAGCGATGTTGATTTTAATGTTTTTGGGCAGCGAACTGCTGAACGCAGAAAAATATCGCGATCAGATTGCAATTAAAGACGTTTCTGACTTCAGCTCGCAGTTTCAGGCGATCTCGATGGAACGGATCCCGGTCGTTGATCAGCAGACAGCCGCGCTGTTAGGCGATAAGCAGATCGGCAAGCAGGCCGGGCTTGGTTCGCAGTATCAGATCGATCAGACCTACACGCTGATCAGCTCTGATCAGCATCTGTACCGCGTTTCACCGCTGGAATACCGCGATTTCATCAAATGGTTCCAAAACAATGGATCCGGGATTCCAGGGTTCATTCAGGTCAATGTCACCGATCCCAACGATGTGGATATGGTGATGCTGGAGAAAGGAATTAAGTATTCTCCATCGGCCTGGTTTAATCAGAATCTGTTCCGGCACATTCGGTTCCGTTACCGCACCGAGCTGTTGTCCGATTATTCCTTTGAATTAGATGATGACGGGTATCCGTACTGGGTGGTTTCCGTTGTCGCTCCGGAAATTGGTTATTATGGCGGACTGAGCGCTCAGGGTGTGATTATCGTTGATCCGATAACCGGAGAGATGAATAAATACAATATGGATGAAATTCCAGCTTGGGTCGACCGCGTTCAGCCGGCAGAACTGGCTTGGAATCAGATCGATAACTGGGGCTATTATGTCCATGGTTTCTTCAATACTCTGTTTGGACAGAAAGATATGATTCAGACGACGGACGGCTATAATTTTGTCAATATCGATGGCCAGACCTACGTCTTTTCGGGACTGACGTCCGTGGCTGCCGATCATTCGATCAATGGTTTTGCCTTAATTAATCTGCGTACCAAAGAAGCCAGCTACATTAAAGTCGGCGGTGCAGATGAAGTGTCCGCTATGGCTTCGGCTGAGGGTCAGGTCCAGCATCTCAATTATCGGGCAACCTTTCCGATTTTATTGAATGTTGCCAATGAACCGACTTATTTCATTTCATTAAAAGATTCCGAAGGCCTGGTTAAGATGTATTCCTTTGTGGATGTCAATGATTATTCGATTGTTGGAATCGGGGAAACGATGCAGACTGCCCATGATGATTATCTGCGAAAGCTGAAAAATGCGAACAAGCAGATCAGTGCTGACGTGGCTGAAAATAAAACTGTGACAGGCATCGTGATGACGATGGCTTCAGCGGTGCAGGAAGGGACTACCCATTATTACATCACGCTGGAAAATGATCCTCATCTGTATGTTCTTTCCCTGGACATCAGTGCAGAACTGCCGCTGACCCAGCCGGGGCAAAGGGTGTCCATTGAATATCTTGATACCGTAGGCAGCACTGTAGCCGGAAGTCATTTCGACAATTTGGAAATGGATTATGAATGAAAAAAGCGCCTGAAATAAAGCAAAATTTAAGATTAGTTTCTGTTGATTACTGAAACGAAAGATGGTATCATATACGAGTACCGGAGGTAATAGTATGAGTGAATTGTTAAACAAGAAAGCATTAGTTGATATTGTTGCGAATCAGATGGGAATGACAAAGAAAGCGGCAGGCGAAACTGTCGATCTGATCTTTGATGAAATTACTTCGACTCTGAAAGACGACGGAAAAGTAGATATCAGCGGCTTCGGCAAGTTCGAGGTTAAGACAAGAGCTGAGAGAACAGGCATCAATCCTGCAACAAAGGAAAAGATCACAGTGCCTGCAACAAAGGTTCCTGGATTCAAAGCTGCTAAAGCTTTAAAAGACGCTGTAAAATAAGAAGCCCAAGGCTTCTTTTTTTTTCTATTAGGAAATTGCATCAAAACGGGCAGTGAATTCAAATGAGTTG
>ERZ1108168.186-NODE-186-length-61227-cov-9.266233_pt1 | contig 61227 bp, 38 predicted proteins | sample MGYA00403704_ERZ1108168 | MGnify/ENA primary metagenome ERZ1108168 (study PRJEB35170, sample SAMEA104062421) | human gut metagenome | biome: human gut; feature: human-associated habitat; material: faeces | place: Denmark | collected 2012-06-12 ...
GAAAAATACCTGTCAACACTTTTACAGGACAGCGCATTTTAATGCGTCGGCCCTGACAAGAGTTATGAATGCAAAGATATAGTATACAACATCATAAGTATGTATATACTTTATCCAGCAAAAAGGTATTCTTAACCATCCCAGGATACAGTCTATAAAAAGAGTTATAAAAACAGAGCAAAAGATACATACATACTAAAGAATGAACGAGAAGTATATGTATCTGCATTTAAAACCATGAAATAGGACTATATTCGCATTCATTGAGACAATTTTTGCAGCCTTCGAAGCTTATTTACCCTATATTTGATACATAAAAGTAAAATTGTAGAAACAGCAATCTATGAAGAAAATTATATTAATTCTCACCTATCTGATTTATGGGATTATTTGCCGTGCGCAATCAACTGATGAACACTATTATTTCAAAAGTCTCAGTATACAAAACGGATTATCGCAAAATACGGTAAATGCTATTTTGCAGGACAAAAAAGGTTTTATCTGGTTTGGAACCAAAGACGGATTAAATCGATATGATGGATTGTCATTTCGTAAGTTTATATATGATACCACAAACAAGCGAAGCATTGGTAATAACTTCATTACTGCACTGTATGAAGATATAGAGGGAAATATATGGGTGGGTACAGATGTAGGACTATACGTTTATTATCCTGAGAAAGACTCATTCCGCCATTTTACGAAAGTTAGTACAAAGAATGCAAAGATAGAACGTGCCATATCCATGATTTCGGGCGATAGCCAGGGACGTGTCTGGATAGCTGTAGAATCTCAAGGGTTATTCTGCTATGACCTGCAAAAGCAAAGTCTGTATAATTATGAATTAATGAATTTTCCGCTTATTTCCACCAACGTAAAGTGCCTGACTTTCGATAATAGTGGAACTATCTGGATCGGCTTTTATGGAAATGGTCTTTTTTATTCAAAGGACAATCTGAAAACACTCCACCCCTATCTCTCCGAAGACAAAGAGATTTATAGAGATGATGTTGTTACCCGTATAGTCTCAGGAGCTTATAATTGTTTGTACATTAGTTCTGTGAAAGGAGGAGTGAAAGAGTTAAATCTCACTTCCGGAAAACTACACGATCTACTGTCAACGGATGAAAATGGTGAATCAATTTATTGCCGGGATCTCCTTGTATCTTCCGATAATGAACTATGGATTGGTACCGAATCCGGAATTTATATCTACAATCTCCGCACTGGTAAATATACCCATTTGCACAGTTCCACATACGATCCATACTCTCTGTCCGACAATGCCATTTACTCTTTATGTAAGGACCGTGAAGGAGGAATCTGGATCGGCTCTTACTTTGGAGGTGCAAACTATTATCCCCGCCCTTATACTTATTTTGAGAAATACTACCCGAAGGGAATGGAAAATAGTTTGCATGGTAAGCGGGTTCGTGAGTTCTGCCGGGATAATAGGGGGATAATATGGATCGGGACAGAAGATGGGGGATTAAATCGTTTCAATCCGCAAACAAAAGAATTCTCTTTCTTCGCCCCAAGTGCAAGCTTTACAAATATACATGGATTATGTATGGTAGGAGATCACTTGTGGGTAGGTACTTTTTCTAAAGGTTTAAAAATTATCGATACACAGACGGGAGCCATCCTCAAAACTTATCAGAAGAATGATTCTCCCCGCTCCCTGATTGATAATAGTATTTTTGCCATTTGTAGAACAGCTACCGGAGATATTTACCTGGGGACGATGTTCGGTCTGCTACGCTACAATAAACAATCAGATGATTTTGACCGCATTCCTGAATTGAACGGAAAGTTTGTCTATGACATCAAAGAAGATTCAGGCGGTAACCTGTGGTTGGCGACTTATGCTGACGGAGCTTATTGTTACTGTGTGAATGAAAAAAGATGGAAGAATTATGTACACGATACGAAAAATGAAAAAAGCCTTCCCTATAATAAGGTATTAAGCATCTTTGAAGATTCACATCGCCAGATATGGCTCACTACCCTAGGAGGAGGTTTCTGCTTGTTCCATCCGGAAACCCAATCGTTCACACGTTACAACTCCCGAAACGGATTGCCGAATGAAGTAGTATATCAGATAATAGAAGATAAAGAAGGAGCACTTTGGCTAACCACTAATAACGGACTGGTTTGCTTTGATACTACTACCGAAAAAATGAAAGTATATACCACAGCTAATGGTCTTTTGGGTGATCAGTTCAACTATCGTTCCAGTTTTGAAGATGAAAATGGTACGATTTACTTTGGAAGTATTGACGGCTTTATCGCCTTTAATCCTAAAACATTCTCAGAAAACAAATACCTTCCTCCGGTAGTCATCACTGATTTTCTGTTATTCAGTAAAGAAGTATATGCAGGTGAACCAAACTCTCCATTAAAAAAGAGTATTACTTTCTCTGATAAAATAATACTTCGGGCTGACCAGAACTCATTCTCATTCAGGATCGCCGCTTTAGGGTATCAAGCACCACAGATGAATAAACTGATGTACAAATTAGAAGGATTTGACGACGACTGGTTAACAGTCGGCGAAAGCCCGGTGATTACCTATTCCAACCTGCGGTATGGCAACTACAAATTTCGGGTAAAAGCCTCCAATAGTGATGGAGTATGGAATGAAAACGAAATAGAAATGTATATCCACATCCTTCCGCCTTTTTACCTCTCTGCATGGGCTTATTGTATCTACATACTGTTATTCATCGGCTGTTCAGTCTATACAGTTTTGTATTTTAAACGTCGGAGTAGCTGGAAACACCGTCGACAGATGGAAAAGTTTGAGCAAGAAAAAGAACGGGAAATATATCATGCAAAAATAGACTTTTTTACAAATGTAGCTCATGAAATCCGTACTCCGCTGACACTGATAAAAGGGCCATTGGAAAATATTATATTGAAGAAGGAAGTCGATCCGGAAACACGTGAGGACTTAAATATTATGAAACAGAATACGGAACGACTGTTGAATCTGACCAATCAGTTATTGGATTTCCGGAAAACAGAGAGCCAAGGATTTCGTTTAAACTTTACTAAATGTGATATTACGGAGATACTGAAAGAAACTCATTTGAGGTTTACTTCTCTGGCCAAGCAAAAAGGTCTGGAATTCACTCTTCGTGTACCGGAAAAAGATTTCTATGCACATATAAACAAGGAGGCTTTCACCAAAATAATCAGTAATCTATTAAATAATGCGACGAAGTACGCCGAAAGTTACGTACACGTATCCTTAGAGCTCAACGAATCTGCTGATAAAAAGATGTTCTATATTCGCACAATCAACGATGGTGTGATTATTCCGGACGAGATGAAAGAAGAAATATTCAGACCATTCGTTCGTTTCAATGAAAAAGAAGACGGAAAAGTTACAACCGGCACAGGCATCGGATTGGCTCTTTCCCGCTCGTTGGCTGAATTACACCAGGGAAGTCTGGTTATGGATAAAGGTGAAGAAGCTAACAGCTTTTGCCTGACTTTACCGGTCATTCAGGATTCTACAATCACATTGACATCCGAAGAATCTATAACATATGATACCGACAAAACATCTGAACATCGCACCGAATTGGTAGAAAACAAAGAAAACCGGCCATGTGTATTAGTAGTAGAAGACAATTCGGATATGCAAGCTTTTGTAACCCGTCAATTAGTAGACAACTATATAGTGTTAACCGCTGCCAATGGACTGGAAGCATTACATGTACTGGATGGAAATGATGTAAATCTGGTAGTAAGTGATGTAGTTATGCCCCTTATGGACGGCTTTGAATTGTGTAAAACGATGAAATCAAATCTGGAATATAGCCATATTCCCGTTATCTTGCTTACTGCAAAAACCAATATCCAGTCTAAAATAGAAGGATTGGAATTGGGTGCAGATGCCTATATTGAAAAGCCTTTTTCAGTAGAGTATCTTCAGGCAAATATCTCTAATCTGATCAATAACCGGGAAAAACTACGGCAAGCCTTTACACAATCCCCATTTGTAGGAGTCAATACGATGGCATTGACCAAAGCTGATGAGGAGTTTATCAAAAAGCTGAATGAAATTATCCTGACCAATCTTCATAATCCGGATTTCAGCATGGATGACATAGCAGACTCATTAAATATGAGCCGTTCCAATTTCTACCGTAAAATGAAAGGAGTACTCGATCTGACCCCGAACGAATATCTGAGATTGGAACGGCTGAAACGAGCAGCACAACTACTGAAAGAAGGGCAAAGCCGTGTGAATGAAATATGCTATACGGTAGGGTTCAATTCTCCTTCCTATTTTTCAAAATGTTTTTTGAAACAATTCGGCGTACTACCAAAGGATTTTGTAGACTAACCCTGCACATATAGTCATAGAAAAACAGCACCTTGCATCCCTGAATAGATTCTTTTTATTCCGGAGATGCAAGGTGTTTTCTGCGGAAAATGCAATACTTTTCTCATTCCTGTTACATTTGACACGCATTTGTTATCCTCTCTCAAGTTTGGGACGCTTTTACTATTTATTGGGATGTTTATTTCAGCCTCAAATTACGTTACCGGCTAACTTTGTCAACGTCAATCAACAGAGAATATAAAAATTAATCATCATGATAAAACAATTATTCCTCTTCTGGACAGCAGTCCTATTACCTTTTCAGGTACTTCTGCCACAATGGAAGCCTGCAGGAGATAAAATCAAAACTCCCTGGGCTGAAAAAATAGATGTAAACAATGTATTACCAGAATATCCGCGCCCAATCATGGAACGTTCCGACTGGAGCAATTTAAATGGTTTATGGAATTATGCAGTATTGCCTCTCGGACAACCTGCTCCAACTTCTTTTGATGGGAAAATATTGGTACCATTTGCTATTGAATCCAGTCTTTCAGGAGTAGGACAAACTTTAGGAGCAGAAAAAGAGTTGTGGTATCAGCGAGAGTTTACTATTCCTTCCGGATGGAAAGGAAAAAAAATTCTGCTTCATTTCGGAGCTGTGGACTGGAAAACAGAAGTGTGGGTAAATAACATTAAAGTCGGTACACACACAGGCGGATTCACCCCGTTTGCTCTGGATATCACGGAAGCTCTGAATAAATCAAAAAATAATCTGATTGTCAAAGTATGGGATCCGACAGATAAAGGACCTCAACCCCGGGGAAAACAAGTTAGTAAACCACAAGGTATCTGGTATACTCCGGTAAGCGGTATATGGCAAACTGTCTGGATGGAGCCTGTACCCGAACATTATATCACAAACATAAAAACGACACCGGATATAGATACTAATAAAATTAGGGTAGAGGTTGAAACGGATGGTAATAAACATTCGGATAAATTTGAGGTAAAAGTGTTTGATGGAGAGCATTTGGTGGCTATGGGAACTTCGATCAATGGATTGTCCGTTGAAGTTTCCATGCCGGCTGATGCAAAACGCTGGTCACCAGATAACCCTTTCTTGTATCAAATGGAAATATCCCTGAGTTCTGCCGGAAAACAGATAGACCGGGTGAAGAGCTATACAGCCATGCGCAAGTATTCCACCCAAAGAGATGAACATGGAATTGTACGTTTACAATTGAATAATAATGATTTGTTTCAGTTTGGACCGTTGGACCAAGGCTGGTGGCCGGATGGATTATATACAGCTCCTACAGATGAAGCTTTATACTACGATATTCAGAAAACAAAAGATCTTGGTTTCAACATGATTCGGAAGCATATCAAGGTAGAGCCGGCACGTTGGTATACTTATTGTGATCAGATAGGACTTATCGTATGGCAGGACATGCCCAATGGAGATAAAAATCCGGAGTGGCAGAACCGAAAATATTTTGAAGGAACGGAGCTGACACGCTCCATCGAATCGGAAAGAACCTATCGTAAAGAATGGAAAGAGATTATTGACTGCCTCTATTCTTATCCTTGTATTGGTGTCTGGGTACCTTTCAATGAAGCCTGGGGACAATTTAAAACCTGCGAGATTGCCGAATGGACAAAACAATATGACCCGACACGCCTGGTCAATCCAGCCAGTGGAGGCAACCACTATACTTGCGGTGATATGCTTGATCTGCATAACTATCCGGAACCTAAGATGTATATGTATGATGCCCAACGGACTACAGTATTGGGAGAATACGGTGGCATCGGAATAGCCCTGAAAGATCACCTTTGGGAACCTAACAGAAACTGGGGATATGTGCAGTTCAACACATCCGAAGAAGCTACAGCAGAATATCTGAAATATGCCAAAATGTTGAAAACGATGATTGCCCGTGGATTCTCAGCAGCCGTCTACACACAAACCACTGATGTGGAAGTAGAAGTAAATGGTTTGATAACTTATGACAGGAAAGTGATTAAGCTGAACGAATCAGTATTGAAAAAGATAAATTCAGAGATTTGTAACTCATTAAAATAACTAACACTAAGATTATATTTTGCACTTATGAGAAAGACACTGATTATTGTTTTAACCCTGTTTACAACCTTTGCCAGTATAGAAGCAAAGGAAAAGAAAAAACAGGATCGTACACTGATTGATAAAGTTGCCATGTGGCAGATCAATCATCAACCGAAAGTGAAACACCACGATCTGGCATGGACAAACGGTGTCCTGTTTCGTGGTATGGCCGATTGGGCCGATTACACACAGGACTCCCGTTATTATGACTTCTTAATACAGATAGGAGAAAAGCATCACTGGGGATTTCTGAAACGGCTCTATCATGCAGATGATCTCGTGATAGCTCAAATGTATATCCGTATGTATGAAAAATACCATGATCCTGCAATGATTCGTCCGACGATTGCGAGAGTCGATTCGATAATTGCTAATCCTTCCAAGGCCAGTTTGTGGTTAGGTGCAAAGAACTGGTCTGAACGCTGGTCGTGGTGTGATGCTCTGTTTATGGCTCCTCCTGTTTATGGATTATTAAATAAGCTGTATCCGGAAAAGAACTATCTGGCCTTTATGGATCGTGAATTCAAAGAAGCTACCGACTCACTGTATGATACCGATGCAAAACTTTATTATCGGGACAGACGGTATATTCCGAAAAAAGAGAAGAATGGTGAGAAAGTATTTTGGGGAAGAGGAAATGGCTGGGTATTTGCCGGACTCCCTTTATTACTACAAACACTACCCAAAGATCACCCTACTTACAGCTATTATCTGAATATTTATAAAGAAATGGCCTCTGCTGTAATTCAATGCCAAGATAAAAAAGGCTCCTGGCATGCCAGCATGCTTGATCCGGAATCGTATCCTTCACCGGAGAACAGTGCTTCCGGATTCTTTGTCTACGGATTGAGTTGGGGTGTCAATCAAGGGATTCTAAAAGACAAGAAATACAAAAAGACTGCCCTCAAAGGATGGGAAGCTCTGAAAAGCTATGTTCACGAAGATGGTATGGTTGGGTATGTCCAGCCGGTCAGTGCCGCCCCCGAACAGGTGACAAAAGATATGACCGAAGTATATGGAGTAGGAGCATTTCTTCTGGCAGGTATTGAAATATTGAAAATGAAATAACCTTTTTATTAATAATTAAATTTGTACACAATGGAAAAACATTCTTTTAGTAAATGCAGAGCAAGAGCCTTCTGGCTCATAGCTTTTCTGTCGTTTGCCATCCAGTCGTTTGCACAACAGCAAATAGCCGTGAAAGGAAAAGTAATCGATGAACGTAATGAGCCTATAATCGGAGCTAACATAATGGAAAAAGGGACAACCAATGGGGTTATCTCCGATTTTGACGGACTCTTCTCATTAAATGTTAGTCCGAATGCCACTCTCGTTATATCATATGTGGGTTATGCCCAACAAGAAGTCTCTATTAAAGATAAAAGAGATTTGATTATTCGCCTGATTGAGGATTCTGAAACATTGAATGAAGTAGTAGTAATCGGGTATGGTAGTGCTCGTAAAAGAGACCTGACCGGTGCTGTTATGCAAGTTAAAGCGGCTCAGCTGGAAAATGAGAGTCCGGCTTCCATGCAAGACTTATTAAGAGCAAATGTTCCCGGATTAAGCGTTGGATTTAGCGCAGGTCCCAAACCTGGTGGTAGTCTTTTAATTCGTGGAAAAAATTCAATCAACGCCGGTACTGATCCATTGATTGTTCTGGACGGAGTGATATATCCGGGAGATTTGGCGGATATAAGCCCTAATGACATTGAACAAATAGATGTACTTAAAGATGCAAGCTCAGCAGCCATTTATGGTGCACGTTCTGCAAGTGGTGTTATCATTATTACTACCAAAATGGGTAAAAGTGAAAAGCCGACAATCAATTTTGATGCGTCCATCGGTATAGCTACACAGGCCACAGTACCGGAAGTTTATCAAGGAGATGAATTTACAGCCTGGAGAACCGATGTGTTTAACAGTGCAAATCCAAATCACAAACCTCATGAATTTAATGATCCCAGAAAATTACCAGCCGGTCTTTCTGTTGAGGATTGGATGAAGTATGATAACTCAACAGGAGACCCTGTAGAAACCTGGTTACGCCGAATTGGCTTCAAAAATATAGAGATACAGAACTATCTGGATGGTAAATCCGTAGACTGGGCCGATATGGTATTCCAAAATGGACTTCGTCAAGATTATAATGCAAGTATCTCCGGTAAAACAAAGGGAACAAATTACTATTGGTCAATGGGATGGACTGACAACGAAGGACTGATTGTAAACGACGGATACAAATCATTTAAAACCCGTTTGAACCTGGATACCAAAATAACTAATTTCTTAACGGTGGGATTAAACGCCCAGTTTGTACAACGAAACGGCAATACTGTTGGAGCAGATTGGGTTCAGTTTCAAAAACTGACCCCCTACGGAAGCCCCACAAATGAAGATGGTTCGATGAAACTGAACCCGGGAGACGACACTTCGGCCAAGCATCCTTTAATTGATTCGTATTATACAAACAAGAGAAATGTTGTCAATAACCTGAATGCCAATATTTATGCGAAAGTATCACTTCCTTTCAATATTTCTTATCAAATGAATTTCTCTCCACGATATGAGTGGGTTACAAACTATGTACACAAATCTTCAGAACATCCAAGTTGGAAAGACTTTGGTGGTTCGGCTTCACGAGGTTTTAGAAATGACTTTCTATGGCAGCTCGACAATATTGTAAAATGGAAACAGACTTTTGCAAAGGTACATGATATTGACTTTACCTTCTTATTTAATGCAGAGAAATTCCAAAGATGGAGTGACGAAATGAATAACGAAGGTTTTGATCCCAATGATGAATTGGGTTATCATTATATGCAAGGAGGTATTTTACCGACAATCAGTAGTAATGATGAGTATAGAACCGGAGATGCATTAATGGGACGTCTGTTTTATTCATACAATAATCGCTATATGATTACAGGTACAGTCCGGAGAGACGGGTATTCTGCTTTCGGACAGAAAAACCCACGAGCTGTATTTCCTTCAGTAGCTTTGGGATGGGTATTTTCGGATGAATCATTCTTGAAAAAACTTACCTGGTTAGATTATGGGAAACTCCGCCTATCATGGGGGTTGAATGGTAACAGAGACATCGGAGTTTACAGGGCTTTAGCCAAAATGGGTACCAACAAATATTTATATGTAAGCCCGGATGGAAAAGTTTATAACGGCTCTTATGTATATGTAAACTCTTTGGCCAATAAAGACTTAAAATGGGAAAGAACAGCTTCCTTCAATTTAGGGCTGGACTTCTCTATATTCAGTGAGCATCTGAAAGGAAATATCGATGTATATAAAGCCAATACAAAAGACCTTCTTATTGAACGTACATTACCCGATTTGATTGGATTCAGTTCTGTTATGTCCAACTTGGGTGAGGTTGAAAACAAAGGTATAGAATTGGGGCTGACATCGAAGAATATAGAAAAACGTAATTTCACATGGAGTTCTACTTTCAATTTCACATTGAATAGAAATAAGATAGTCCATTTATATGGAGATATGGTAGACGTTCTGGATGAAAATGGAAATGTAATTGGCCAAAAAGAAGCTGATGATACTAAAAATAAATGGTTCATTGGTAAATCTATTGATGAAATATGGGGATTAGAGGTGATCGGAGTCTGGCAACAGGATGAAGCAGAGGAAGCAGCTAAATATGGCGTAGCACCAGGAGACTTTAAATTGAGAGATGTAGATCAGAGTGGTGATTACACGGATGCGGATAAGGTTTTCCAAGGTACAAGTAGCCCTAAATTCTCCTGGACCTTCCGTAATGATTTCAAAATATATAAAAATATAGATGCATCTTTCATGTTATATTCTCTTTGGGGACATAAAGGAACATTTGATGTATCCAAACACAGTGGCACCACTGTCTACAATGACAGACAAAATGCATATAAATTGCCATATTGGACACCGGAAAATCCTACGAACAAATGGGCACGTATTGACTCAAGCACTGGTGGAAACAGTTTCTCTGTTTATAGAAAAAAATCATTCATCCGATTGGACAATATATCTGTAGGCTATACAGTCCCAACACGTTGGATCAGTAAATTCGGATTGGGAGCCTTGAGAGTTTATGCCAATATAAGAAATGTAGCTGTATGGGCACCAGACTTTGACCTTTGGGATCCGGAGAATAGTAGTCCCACTCCTCGTACTTATACCTTCGGTATTAGTGTTACAATGTAATTAACTTTTAAAAATCAATGTTATGAACAATATTAGTAAATTAATGATAACAGGAGCTGTTATAATTGCTTTTTCAAGTTGCGATGACAGCTGGCTGAAACCAAAACCACTTTCGTTCTATGCACCCGAAAACACACTCGTAGATGCAAAAGGTATGTGGGCCGCCATTGGTACTTGCGAAAAACGAATCAAATCTGAATATTATGGAGATGGTCCGGCCATCATCACGGAACATATCTTTTCAGAAGTAGCAATTGAAGGAACTACCGATAAGACAAGTGTAGCCCAGGACCTGAACTCGGTTATCACACCCGATAAAAACCTGAATAGTCCCAATGCAAACAGAATCGGATGGTACTGGAATGAAGCATACGACAACATCAGATATGCTAATACAGTTATTACACGTATTGATGAAGCGACCTACGTTTCTGAAAAGGAAAGAAATGAAATTCTGGCTACAGCTTATTTCTTTAGATCGTATCATTATTATCGATTAATCAATCAGTTCGGTGATGTACCTCTATTACTGAAAGAGTTTACAGAAGCAAAATTAGACTTCTATACAACCAAACGGGAGGTTATTCTCAATAAAATAATGTCGGATATGGAGTTTGCCTGCGAATGGATGCCCGAAGTAGTAGATCGCGGAAAAGCTCCCCGTGCAGCCGGTTTGCATCTATTGACAAAAATATATTTAACAGCCGGCTTATTTGATAAAGCAATCAGTACAGCAACAACACTGATAAATGATCCGCGTTATGAACTAATGAAAAACAGGTTTGGATCAGAAAAGAGTGATCCAACCAAGAATGTTATCTGGGATCTACATCGTCCTGAGAATAAGGCTTTAGCAGAAAATAAAGAAACAATTCTATTAGTAATCGATAGATATCTCGTAGAAGGGAGTCAGGGTGATGGAATCAGAACAATGAGAAATGCTGTGCCTTATTATGGAAATACCAAAAATGCATTGTTAACACCAGATGGGAAACAAGGAGTTACAGATAAAAAAGACACAAACGGATCTGTCAAAATCTCACTGGTCAAACAATATGGCCGTGGAATCGGTCGTTGTAGAGGTACTGCTTATTCTACTCAATACATTTGGGATGACCCCAATGATTTGCGCCATGCAAAAGGCAACTGGATGAATATGGAGGACCTGGTGTATAATGAACCTAAGTTAGAAGGAACAAATAAATATTATGGCAAGCCTTTACAACTTTATGGAGAAAGTAATCAGTTATTGTGTAAAGACACAATTCGAAGCTGGTATGGCTGGCCTCATTATAAGTTATTCGTTCCCGATCCGGACAGGGTTGACCAACCCGAGGGCGGTAATACAGACTGGTATGTGTATCGTTTGGCAGAAACTTATTTACTGAGAGCAGAAGCTTATTGCTGGAAAGGAGATGCTGCTAGTTTACAAAAAGCTGCAGATGATGTTAATGAAGTAAGAAACAGAGCAGGTGCAGGTAACTTAGATGCATCAGATATGAATATTGGAACTATTCTGGATGAACGCGCCAGAGAACTGTATTACGAAGAACCAAGAAAAACAGAATTAACCCGTATTGCATATCTATTTGCTCAGACAGGAAAGCCATCCTATGCGGGTAAAGTATATAAAATGGAGAACTTCTCAGAAGTCAATTTCTTTTATGACCGAATTATGGAATCTACAAACTTCTATAATAAAGGAGTGAAAACGATTTCTAACGTAACTTATACAATGAGCCCATATCATGTTCTATGGCCAATTCCGGCTTCCACTATCAACTCTAACACGAAAGGGCATATTAATCAAAATAAAGGTTACTCGGGAGCCGAAACAAATATTCCTCCTTTGGAAACCATTGAAGAAGATAATTAATTGACTTCTAGTAATTTTTCAGTAGCTTTAAAGCAAAATAAAGCCACTGAAAAATTACTAAATAACAAAATTGTTTGAAAGAATTATGAATAATAAAAAAATTGTTACGTCGCTATTAGTACTCGCTCTGTGTTTTGTCTCCAGTGCAGAGAACGCTTTTGCACAGAAAAGCAAAGATCGTGAATACTGGGTAAAATCAATGATAAAAATCATAGATCCACTCTATACTAATTTAAGTCAGAATACATTGAGAAAAAACATGCCTGTCGAAACTTTCGATGGATTAAATAACGGTAATACAAGAAAAAATGTAACTCACCTGGAAGCCTTGGGACGTTCATTTGATGGTATATCGGCCTGGTTAAATTTACCTCCCGATGAAACAAAAGAAGGAAAACTTCGTGCCAAATATGTAGACCTGGTGATAAAATCTATTACCAATGCAGTAAATCCGGAATCACCGGACTATATGCGTTTTGATGGGCCTGGCGGACAACCATTAGTAGATGCTGCATTCTTCGCACAAGGATTGCTACGCTCAAAAGATCAGATATGGCCACAGCTGGATAAAACAACTCAAGAAAGAATTATTAAAGAAATGAAAGCTTCCCGAAAAATTAAACCTTCTGAATCTAACTGGCTAATGTTCTCCGCCACTATTGAAGCGGCTCTTCTGGAATTCACCGGTGAATGTAATCTGGAACAAATTCACTATGCACTAAAAAGACATAAAGAATGGTATAAAGGAGACGCCTGGTATGGCGATGGACGTAACTTCCATTTAGATTATTATAATAGTTACGTGATACAACCCATGTTGACAGATGTATTGGCTATCATGAAAAAACATAAAGTAGAAGGTTCAGACTTTTACGATGTGCAGCTACAGCGATTAATACGCCATGCGGACCAACAAGAGAAACTAATTTCTCCGGAAGGTACTTATCCTGTATTAGGGAGATCTATGGGATATCGTTTTGGAGCTTTCCAGGTGTTGGCACAAGTGTCCTGGATGAAATTATTACCAGAGCATATTAAGCCGGCACAAGTACGTTGTGCCTTGACCAAAGTTTTAAAAAGGCAATTGGTAAAAAATACTTTTGACAAAGATGGATGGTTGACGCTTGGCTTCTGCGGACACCAACCGGAGATAGCAGACAGATACGTATCGACAGGTAGCGCCTACTTGTGTACGTTTATTTTCTTACCACTGGGATTACAACCTGATGATGAATTCTGGACTGCTAAACCGGAGCAATGGTCTTCTGTAAAAATATGGAGTGGTAGCCGTGATATAAAGAAAGACGGTTCTATCAGGAACTAATAGTTATTAAAGTAAGATTATGAGAAGCAAAATATTAACCATTATATATTCTTTGCTGGCAGTATCAATCATACTGCCGGCAAATGCACAAAAAAGAAATTCGGATGTATACAAACACCCGGAAATAAGCCATGTTTATCAAAGAGAGCTTATACGTATTCCTGATCTGAAAGGATATGTAACTCTAAAATGTGATTTCCATACACATACCATTTTTTCTGACGGAAAAGTGTGGCCGACAGTACGGGTAGATGAAGCTTGGAATGATGGATTGGATGCTATTGCTATTACCGATCATATTGAATACAGACCCAATCGAAAAATAGTAGTAGCCGATTTGAATGAATCCAATGAAATAGCTTCCAGACATGGAGAAGACATTGGAATGATTGTCATCAAAGGAACAGAAATTACCAGACAAAAACCAATAGGCCACTTGAATGCTCTTTTCATCGAAGATGTAAATAAAATGCAATTAGATGATCCGGAAGCTGCTATCGACGAAGCCATACGACAAAAAGCCTTCATTATGTGGAACCACCCCGGATGGCCAAATGATACAAGCACAATGTACAATATTCATAAAAAGTTAATCGAGAAAAAGAAAATTAACGGAGTGGAAATCTTTGGCAATAATTTCGACTTATATCCGAAAGTGATTGATTGGTGTAAAGAAACCGGATTGACAGTAATGGGAAATTCAGATATTCACTATACAATTGCCAATACGTATGGATTGGAAAGAATGGCTCGCCCTATGACATTAGTTTTTGCCAAAGAACGCACGGCAGAAGGAATTAAGGAAGCTCTATTTGCCGGACGCACTTTAGTTTATTTCTTTAAAAAACTGGCTGGACGGAAAGATTTGATGAAAGAATTGGTGCAAGCCTCCATTTCAATTAAAAAGTTACCCAACAAAAAAAACATGTTTGAAATTACTAACAATTCGGACATAGAATATCAGATTACTTATGGAGATCGTTTGGGTATCTTATTACCAAATAAAATCTTACGCATTACACTACCTAAAGACCGGATAGTAAAATTCACTAATTGTTTTATCGGAGAAAATCAAAACCTAATATTAGAGTTGAAATAATAAAAGAGCCATGAATCTGATAAAAATTATCCCATGTATAAGTATCGTATGGGCATACGGGGCAGACTGTTATGCAGCCCATAAGCAGAAAATGAATGTATTATTCATTATCGCTGATGACATGCGTCCTGAATTGGGTTGCTACGGGATAAAAGACATTATGACTCCTCATATAGACAAATTAGCGAAACAAGCTACGGTTTTTCTAAATGCTTATTGTAACATTCCCGTGAGCGGAGCTTCCAGAGCGAGCCTATTCACAGGAATGTATCCACAGTATCCGGAACGTTTTACCCGTTTTGATGCTAATGCAGAAAAAGATTGTCCGGAGGCAATTTCACTTCCTGCATGTTTTAAAGAAAATGGATATCATGTTATTTCTAACGGAAAAGTTTTTCATACTATAACAGACCATACAGGCAGCTGGTCAGAAGCTCCCTGGAGGGTACACCCAGACGGATATGGTAAAGATTGGGCTGAATATAATAAATGGGAATTATGGCAAAATGACGAATCTTCCCGATACATCCATCCAAAGACTTTACGGGGACCTTTCTGCGAGTCGGCAGATGTTACAGATACAGCTTACATTGACGGGCGGTTAACTCAAAAAACAATCACTGACTTACGACGGCTGAAAAAGAGAAAAGAACCTTTCTTCCTGGCCTGTGGTTTTTGGAAACCACATTTACCCTTCAATGCCCCTAAGAAATATTGGGACTTATATCAACGGGAAAATATTCAGTTAGCCTGCAACCCTTATCGTCCGAAAGGATTGCCGGAACAGGTGACTTCCTCCAGAGAAATTCGTGGATATGGAAGGTTTTCAACGACTAAAAATGAAGATTTCCAACGGGAAGCAAAACACGGTTACTACGCTTGTGTAAGTTATATTGACGCGCAAATCGGATTAATATTAAACGAACTGGACCAACTGGACTTAGCCAAAAATACAATTGTAATAATATTGGGAGATCATGGCTGGCATTTAGGCGAACATGGCTTTTGGGGAAAACATAATCTAATGAATCATGCAACCCGAGTTCCGTTAATAATTCGTGTCCCCCAATGTAAAGGAGGCAAGGCAGAAGGTATTGTAGAGTTTGTGGATATCTACCCTACCCTGTGTGAACTATGTGAAATTCCTATTCCTCAAAAACAATTACAAGGTAAAAGTTTTGTTCCTATTTTAAAAGACAGCCAAAAACGAACAAAAGACTATGCTTTCATTCAGTGGCAAGGTGGATATAACATTGTTTCAGAACAATATAGTACTGCTATTTGGTTAAAAAATGATTCGATAATTTCCAGAATGATATTTGATCATCACATTGATGCCGCCGAAAATGAAAATAAAGCAGACAATAAGTCTTTAAATAAAACAATAAAGAAGCAGGAAATTCTGATTATGAATAAGAAACAACAACTTAAAAAACATAGTAATTAATCTATTAGATACCAAAAAGAATATGAAAATAAAATTGTCTATCATTACCACCCTTTTGCTTGCAGTTATTTGTAGTTGCTCTACCCCCAAAAATGAGATGAGTATTCTCGTAAATAACAGTCTGCAAACGGCTACCATACAATCAAAATTAATGGCTGAAAGTTTATTAAATGACCAAGGAAAACTTCCACGTACTATTGGTAAGGATGGTAAACTGATGACCTCCGATTCGCGCTGGTGGACAAGCGGTTTCTTCCCCGGAGTATTATGGTATTTGTATGAGGCAAATGGCAATGATTCACTAAAAATATATGCTGAAAACTTCACCAAACGGGTGGAACAAGAACAATTTACAACTGACAACCACGATGTAGGCTTTATGTTGTATTGTAGCTTTGGTAATGGATTGCGTCTCACAGGAAATGAAGAATATAAAAAAATCTTACTACAAGGTTCCAAATCATTAAGTACACGCTTCCACCCAACTGTAGGATGTATCCGTTCATGGGACTGGAATCAGAAAGTTTGGGAATATCCGGTCATCATTGATAATATGATGAATCTGGAAATGTTGATGTGGGCCTCCAGGCATTCAGATAATCAGACTTTTGCCAAGATAGCTCAGTCACACGCCGATGTAACAATGCAACATCACTTCCGCCCCGATTACAGTTGCTACCATGTTGTCTCATATGATACAATCTCAGGACAACCGGAAAAGAAAAACACTTGCCAGGGATATGCTCATGAATCTGCCTGGTCACGTGGCCAAGGTTGGGCATTGTATGGATATACTATGATGTACCGCGAATCGAAACAAGATAAATATTTGCAGCAAGCGATTAATGTAGCCAAATTCATCATAAACCATCCTCGTTTACCAGAAGATAAGATTCCCTACTGGGATTTCGATGCCCCTAATATTCCTAACGAATTAAGAGATGCTTCTGCCGGTGCATTGATGGCTTCAGCTTTTATAGAACTAAGTCAATACACAAAAGGAGAATTTTCAAAAGAATGCCTATCTATTGCTGAGACCCAATTGAAAACCCTTTCTTCACCAGAGTATCTGGCTCAACCAGGTACAAACTGCCACTTTATCCTGAAACACTCGGTAGGAAATAATCCCGGAAAATCGGAAGTAAATGTACCGTTAACCTATGCTGATTACTATTATGTAGAAGCTCTGATACGCTATAAGAGAGATATTTTAAAAGAAAACATGTAATAAAAAAATTCCGAATGATACTAAGATTATCTTTTTGGCTCGTGATGATAGTTTGTTCACTTATAGTGAACGGACAAGAAAACAAAGCTTATTATACAAACCCGATTTTATCTTCAGGAGCCGATCCCTGGGTTATAAAGCACGAAGGATGGTATTATTATTGCTGTGGTGTACCAGGAGGTATCGGAGTATCCCGTTCTCGAGATTTACATACAATAAATCCACCTGTCCGTGTATGGAAAGCACCGGAAAAAGGGCAATGGAACTCAACCTGTATTTGGGCTCCTGAGATTCATTTCTGGAAAGGGAAATGGTATATCTTCTATGCTGCCGGATATAGTGGTCCTCCATTTATCCATCAAAAAACAGGTGTATTGGAATCTGTAACTTCTGATGCAATGGGGGAATATATTGATAAAGGCATGTTGTTTACCGGTGATATTCTGGGAGATTGGAAAAATAACCGATGGGCTATTGACATGACTTTACTTGAATATAAAGGACAACTATATGCTGTCTGGTCTGGTTGGGAAAATAAGGAAACGACTGATAAAACCCAGCAGCATCTCTACATTGCCAAAATGGAAAATCCCTGGACAATGTCTTCCGGGAGAGTTAAAATCTCGTCACCCGATCAGGATTACGAACAAGGAGAACTTCCACTAAACGAAGGGCCACAAATTTTGAAACATGGAAAAGATGTATTCATTGTTTATTCTTGTGGGCAATCATGGTTGAAATCCTATAAACTTTCTTATCTACGATTGAAAGATCCGAATGCCGATTTACTAAACCCAAAAAGCTGGATTAAAAGTAAAAAGCCAGTATTTGAAGGGACAGATCAGGTATTTGGTGTAGGGCACGCCAGCTTTACTACTTCTCCTGATGGTAAAGAACATTATATTTATTATCATACTAAAACAGATCAGACTCCGGGATGGAAACGCAATATCTGTCTTCAAAAATTCACATTCGATATTTCCGGTACACCACATTTTGGAGAACCAATACCCGCAGGAGAGAAGCTTCCCCTACCTTCGGGAACTATACACCCCGCACAAATCAAACCAATAAGTGAATTAGAAAAAGAGTTCACACAGCTATCTGCTACTGCCCGCCCTTACACTTACTGGTTCTGGATGAATGGAAACATTACGAAAGAGGGCATCACAAAAGATCTGGAGGCTATGCACCGTATTGGTATAGGTGGTGTATTCAACCTGGAAGGAGGTACAGGAATTCCCAAGGGACCAGTCACTTACCTGAGTCCGGAATGGTCGGAACTGAAAGCACATGCTATCAAAGAAGCTGCCCGGTTGAAGATTGATTATATAATGCACAATTGCCCGGGATGGTCTTCGAGTGGTGGTCCATGGATTACACCTGAATATTCAATGCAGAAACTAACCTGGAGCGAAATAGAAGTATCAGGAGGAGTGCAGATTGATACTTTATTGCCTCCGCCCGCTATGGAGTTGGGATACTATAAAGAAATAGCTGTACTTGCTTTCCCTTCTTTCAGGAATGGAAACCCAGTACCTTTTTCTAATTGGAAAGAGTTGAACAACAGTATATTTAATCATACAGGAATAATCGAGATTCAGGAATATGACAAAAAGCAAATCATTCGTTCAGAAGATATCATTAATTTATCCAAACAAATCGATAAAAAAGGGCGTCTGAATTGGAAAGCCCCTCAGGGAAACTGGACAATTATTCGTTTAGGACATACCTCCACCGGAAGAAAAAATTGCGCTGCACCGGACACCGGAGTCGGGCTCGAATGTGATAAGTTCAGTAAACAAGCAATTCAACTCCATTTCAATAAAATGATGGACTTATTATATCCATTAATCAAACCCTATATTCACCAGATTAAAATTGGACTGGAAATAGACAGTTGGGAAGTAGGAATGCAGAACTGGACATCCGGTTTTGAAAATGAATTCTGCGAAAGAGCCGGATATGATTTAATCAAATATTTGCCGGCTATGACAGGCAAAATCGTAGATAGCAAAGAGCTCACTGAACGTTTTTTATGGGATATTCGCCGCATACAGGCTGATTTACTGGCTGATAATTATTATGGTGAATTCCGTACCTTATGTAATCAGTATGGATTGATATCATATTGTGAACCTTATGATCGGGGACCAATGGAAGAATTACAAATTGGTTCTCGCGTGGATGGAGTAATGGGAGAATTCTGGAATGGTTTGTCCGCCATTTTCCAGAACAACCAAATGATGCGCCGTACTACCAAACTGGCCTCTTCTATCGCCCACATCAACGGACAAAAAGTAGTAGGTGCCGAAGCATATACTTCGGAGCCTGAATCGGGAAGATGGCAAGAATATCCTTTCGCTTTAAAAGCCGTTGGTGATAAAGCGTTCACAGAAGGAATTAATCGTATGGTGATCCATCGTTATGCCATGCAACCTCATCCCAGTACTGCCCCTGCCATGACTTTAGGTCCCTGGGGAATTCATTTTGACCGAACCAATACCTGGTGGGAACCATCCCGCGCATGGATGAATTATCTCAATCGTTGCCAAACAGTGTTACAAGAAGGGTTGTTTGTTGCAGACCTGGCCTATTTTATAGGAGATAACATCGTTGGATATACCAATGTCCACCGAAAGGAGTTAACTCCAATTCCACCTGAAGGATATGATTATGACCTGATAAATACGGAAACCTTACTAAATAAAACCTGGATAGAACAGAAGCGTTTAAGACTTCCGGATGGAATGAGCTATCGGATACTTGTTTTACAGGAACAAACACACATCACGTTGAACTTATTGAGAAAACTCTACAGTATGGCAGAACAAGGATTGATCATTGTAGGTGCCCGCCCGAAGCAAACCGTGGGTTTACAATCTCATTCTGTAGATGATGAAAAAGAATTCAACATACTTTGTGACAAATTATGGGGAAAAACACCCTCCTCTATAATAGAGCACAATATAGGAAAAGGCAAAGTCTTTTGGGGAATTTCTCTGGAGAAAGTTTTTGACCGGATTCAGCTTAGACCAGATTTTGAAATAGTATCCAACCCTGATAGTGCTCCAATACGCTATATTCATCGCCAAATAGGAGACGCAGAAGCTTATTTTATCACAAATCAACGAAGAACTTCAGAGGAACTCGTCTGTAACTTCCGCATAAAAGGTAAAGTTCCTGAATTTTGGAATCCCATTACCGGTGAAAGAGCTCGAGCAGTAACCTATCAAGTTAACAAAGAAACCGTATCAATTCCCATTCAATTGGATGAGTATGGTTCTGTATTTGTGGTGTTCCGTACAGACCTCTCGGAACAAGTTGCCATTCAAAAAATTCATAAAGATAGCCAATGCATAGTTGATGCCAGTATTAGTGTTGCAGCAACCGAAAAACAACAACAGCCTGTATATACTGATGTGAAAAATAATTTCTCAATCGCATTGTGGGCAAAGCCTGAATCGGATATTATGCTAAATACAGATAATCCTATGGGATATATCCCTCACCCCTGGACAGAATACTATTCTATTTATCCGTCATGTGGAGAGCAATTATACGGAAAAGGTCATGCTACTTGTGGTTTGACCATTGGGCGAAATGGAATTGCAGTATGGGAAAATGAGAAAGGATATCCCGTACTCAAATTGGCAGCAGAACAACCAATTTCCGGATGGACTCATATCTGTCTGATATACAAAGAAGGAATTCCATTGATATATATTAACGGTATGTACATAGCTTCAGGAACAAAATCTCTGCAAACTATCCATCCGGGATTGAATACTACTACTCTGAAAGAAGGAGCATCCTATTATAACGGAGATATGAGTACTCCAACATTACTCCCTAGAGTTTTAATTGATAAAGAAATCAAAGGCATGGCAACTGAAACACGCAAAAAGTCAGATAAGAGAATTCTCGACTGGATGCCTCGTACAAATACTCATTCACTTTTAGTTTGGGACAATGGAGTATATACATTCACAACTTCAGAAGGAGTCAAAAATGAGGTACAGATATCTCAAATAGGCAAACCGCTGGAAATAAACCAGAAGTGGGAGGTCTCCTTTCCTGCCGGTTTGGGAGCACCGGATAAAATTAAGATGCATAAACTTACCTCTTTGCATAAACATAAAGAAGACGGTATAAAGTATTTCTCCGGTACAGCTACTTACACAACAAGTTTTAAAATAAAAACTTCTATGTTGTCCGAAAATAAAGTTGTCTACCTGGATTTGGGAGAAGTAGAAGTAATAGCAGAAGTGATTGTAAACGGAGTAAATAAAGGTATTTTATGGTCACGCCCATACAATATTGACATTACAGATGTGTTGAAACCGGGAAAAAACACGTTAGAAATCAGAGTTACGAATCTATGGACTAATCGTTTGATAGGTGATGAGCAATTGCCAGAGGAAAATGAGTATGTACCGGGAGGAGGTATCAATGGTATTGCAGCATTAAGTCGTGGTGCCATTAAAAAACTACCGGATTGGTACAAAAATAATAATGATAAACCGAAGGGAGGCAGAATAACGTTTACTACATGGAAACATTATCGTAAAGATTCGCCACTGATAGAATCCGGTTTGATAGGTCCGGTTCGATTAATTCCAGGCAGAAAGATAGAAATCAAATAGTAAAAGGTATACAAAAGACAACCTATAAATTGAGTAATGTAACAATCAAAAGAAAAAGATATATGAGAGTAATGGCAAAAGTAATAATGACATGTGTGGCAGCTTTGTTCTATACAACTACTTGTTTGGCAACAGTAAAGTATACACCTGATAGAGTACAAGCAACATTGAGTTTAAAAGTACCCGGAAATCACTCAGTGGTTTATACACTTCATCCCAACAAACTGGAGAATAGTTATTTTAACTACGAATGGAAAGCAGATGGACAATTGCCAGTTACTGTTTTTCATCGAATAGAAGAGCTAAATGGACAAACACGACTGACCGTACAATTAACCGCAGCACAGGATGTCTATTTTAACTATAACCAGCAAGTAAAAACAGATTTTCGTCACGAACACTGTCAGTTCTACATGCCGGGATTCTGGTATCACCGGAACCTTCGTTCTCCCAAAGAAGCTCCCTCATTCCATACCTCAGATAGCTGGGTTGTCCGGGAAGACAGGTTAAGTGCACCACTAACCGGTATTTTTAGTGAGAAAGAGAAACGGTTCATAATAGTTAATCGCATAGATAAGTTTACAACAGATGCGCTGACTACTCATAAGAATGGAGAAATTATCCTATCAGGAAAAACATCATTAGGTTTTACCGGCTTCGAAAATATAAATGGTATTGCTGCACTCTCTTTCGGATATCCATACCAAGAGGCACCGAAAAGCTATATTCGTAAATTAACATTAGCTCCGGAAGTGAAAGCCTTCCAATTATTAAAAAGAGGAGAGTCAATACTGCTCACTTGGGAATTACAAGAAAATAAAAGTGAAGACTTCTCTGATTTCATTCGTCAGTCATGGGAATACTGCTATGATACATATGCTCCAAAACCTGTGGATACCCCTTATTCCATAGAAAACATGAAAGAGATTATCAGTCATTTTTTTATAAATAGTCTGGTTGATAACCAACCATTGGTTTATAATTCCGGGGTACATCTTAAAACAGAAGATTGCAAACCTAACGGACAAGCAGAAGTTGGTTTTGTGGGTCGTGTACTATTAAATGCCTTCAATGCCTGGGAATATGGTTGGCAAACGAATCGTACAGAATTGAAAGAAAACAGCACAAAGGTGTTTAATAGTTATTTAAAAAATGGATTTACACCAGCAGGATTCTTTAAAGAATTTGTTGATTTTCAGAAAGACTATGAAGAACCGGTTCATAGTATCCGCCGCCAGTCAGAAGGAATCTATGCCATGCTCCATTTTTTGGCGTTTGAGAAAAGAAATGGGCGCCGTCATCCTGAATGGGAACAACAAATAAAAAAAATGCTTGACATGCTATTGCAACTACAGAATTCGGATGGGAGTTTTCCTCGTAAATTCCTTGACAATTTCTCCATTATAGATAAAAGTGGAGGCAGTACCCCCTCTGCAACATTACCATTAGTGATGGGATATAAGTACTTTCAAGATAAACGTTATCTGGCAAGTGCCAAATTAACGGCAAATTATCTGGAGAAGGAGTTAATCTCAAAAGCTGACTACTTCTCTTCCACACTGGATGCCAATTGCGAAGACAAGGAGGCTTCACTCTATACAGCTACAGCCACTTATTACCTCGCCCTGATTACAAAAGGAAAAGAACATCAACGCTATACTGCTTTGACCCAAAAAGCCGCCTACTTTGCACTATCCTGGTATTATTTATGGGATGTCCCCTTTGCTCCCGGACAGATGTTAGGAGACATTGGACTGAAAACCAGAGGTTGGGGAAATGTATCGGTTGAAAATAATCACATAGACGTATTTGTATTCGAATTCGCATCCGTACTGCAATGGCTGTCAGAAGAATATAAAAATCCCCGTTTTACTGACTTTGCTAAGGTTATCTCTACTTCCATGCGCCAACTTTTACCATATGAAGGACATTTATGTGGTATAGCCAAGACTGGTTATTATCCGGAAGTCGTGCAACATACCAATTGGGATTACGGACGGAATGGAAAAGGATATTACAATAATATTTTCGCTCCGGGATGGACAATCGCTTCTTTATGGGAGCTATTTTCTCCGGGACGTACTCAAAAATTCCTATTAAAATAAACAATTTTGAAGTATGACAAAAGTAATTACGTTATCTGCTGGTCTGATGCTCTTCTTATCTGCTTGTACAGGAGGTCGCATTCAGGAAAAAACAACTGATTCCGGTTTAAAGAAAGCAGACTTTCAAACTGAAGTAAATGGAAAAAAAACCGACTTGTTTGTATTGAAAAACCAACAAGGAATGGAAGTATGTATTACAAACTTCGGAGGGCGCATTGTTTCAGTAATGGTACCGGATAAAGAAGGAAATATGAGAGATGTAGTACTGGGATTTGACTCTATTCAAGACTATATGAAATATCCTAGTGACTTTGGTGCTTCAATCGGACGATATGCCAATCGTATCAATAAAGGACAAATTACGATAGATGGAGTAACCTTTCAATTACCTCAAAATAATTTCGGACATTGTCTGCATGGTGGTCCGAAAGGATTTCAGTATCAGATATTCAATGTAGATTCAATAAGTACACAAACTTTAATACTAAGCTATCTGGCAAAAAATGGCGAGGAAGGATTTCCGGGAAATCTAACCTGCCAGATAACCTTCTGTCTGACAGATAATAATGCTATTGACATTCGCTATAGCGCCGAAACCGACCGAACAACTGTAGTTAATATGACTAATCACTCCTATTTCAACCTGGATGGCGATCCCGCTCAATCGAATACTAACTATTTATTAACAATTAATGCTGATTATTATACCCCCATTGATAGTACATTCATGACAACAGGTGAGATAGCTAAAGTAGAAGGTACTGATATGGACTTTCGTATTCCGGTAACTATTGGAAAACGTATCAACAATTACATGTTCGAACAATTAAAGAATGGCAATGGATACGACCACAACTGGATACTGAATACACAAGGAGACATTCATCAGAAGTGTGCCACTTTAGAATCATTGAAAACAGGAATTACACTTGATGTATATACCAATGAGCCAGGCATACAAGTTTATACCGGCAATTTTCTGGATGGTAGTCTAATCGGTAAAAAAGGAGTTGTTTATAATCAGCGTGCCTCTGTATGTTTAGAAACCCAGAAATATCCAGATACACCAAATAAACCTAATTGGCCTACAGCATTATTAAAACCAGGAGAGAAATACAATAGCAGATGTATATATAAATTCTCAGTAAAGAAGTAACAATACTTTCCTAAAATCTCTCTCTTTGTATCCTTTTTCAATTGCAAAAAAGAGAGATTTTAGGAAAGTCCTTTCTTTAATCCGCCTTAACTTCCTCTGACTTTGGATAGTTCGGACTGTAGAGCAATCTTTCTTTACGAACAACCAACTTCCCTTCTTTCACGAATCCTTCTCCCCGTTCACTCAAATGCTTCACCATTGCCTCACGTAAATCAGCCAGTCTTTTCCTATAATGTTTCTCCGACACAAGATTTTGCAATTCTCCCGGATCCTTTTTTAAATCAAAAAGTTCTTCTTCTCCTGTATAGAAATTCCACACATATTTAATTTTGCCATCGGTCAAAGCACACCAGTAATTTTCCTTCGCATAGCAAGTTGCATGCTCCAGATCAATATATTGTCTCCATGTATGCTTTCTGCTTTCGTCCACTAAAGCCAACAATGAGAGTCCATCCATCTCCTCGGGAATTTGTGCTCCGGAAGCATCTAAAAAGGTAGGCAAAAGATCTCGTAATTCCACCGGTTCATCCACTTTTATTCCTTCTTTAATACCAAACGACTTAGGCCATTTTACAATATATGGAACATGTGTGGAACCCTCATAAGGATAAGTCTTCCGCCAATGATAATGATCGCCCAACATATCCCCATGGTCGGAAACATAGCAAAGCAAAGCATTATCATACATTCCTTTATCTTTCAGTGTTTGTATTATTTTTCCTATTTCCTCATCAATAAACGTAACATTGGCATAATAGTATTTTCGGGAATTTTTAGCATATTCAGCTCCAAAATTGGCAAACGGAACATCCTTATCAGCTTTTTGCGGATCAAGCTGAGTAGCGTATTTACTACACCAGTCACCAATATAAGGAGCCGGAATTTCTTTCTCTTCATACTCATCCAAAAGACGTTGGGGAGGGTCATACGGACTATGAGGACGTGCAAAAGAAACTTTCAGAAACAACGGACTTTCATTATTATAATTCTGTATCAATTCACATGCCATTTTTCCTGTCCAGGCGGTAGGATGTAACTCTTCAGGTAATTTATAAGTACCTGCCCTGTGTTCATTCCAACCAATGCCTGTCAGATTAGGATTTACTCCCGGCATTTGCATCTGTAACCATAGCCGATAATCGCTGATAAAATATTTCGTCTCAGCACGCCCGCTTTCATCTATCAATGTTCCATGAAAACCATGCAAAGATTTTTGTGGAGACCAATGCATCTTTCCAATACCGAATGTATAATAGTGTTGTTCTCTCAGCATAGCAGGCATTTCGTATTTGTATTGTATAGCTACCCGACCATATCCCAACATACCATGCCGCCAAGGGGACATGCCGGTCAGTAATCCTGCACGGGCCGGTGTGCTACTTGGAGTAGACGAATAGCCATTACAGAATAGCGTCCCTTCTTCAGACAGCCTATCAATATTCGGTGAAATAACCGCCGGATTCCCCATACATCCCAAAGCATCGCCACGATGCTGGTCGGCCATAATCAAGATGATATGGGGTTTTTGTTGTGCTCTGACCTGTTGAATCGAAAAACCGATTCCGGAAGTTAAAACCAACATGCCATTTAATATTGGAATTATTTTCATTTTTATAAAAGTTGATTTATAGTATTATCTGATACACATTTTCTTAATTAAACGTATGAAAAGAGTTTTTCATACGTTTAATCTATGGTATATTACAAATCCTTTGGAATCCGTCGTCCGTATTTCTGTAATAAGAAACGAGCGTATTGCATCAACTCACCCTGAGGTACTACCCGAATAGGATCTGTAGAATCTACCCAGGCATCTTCAAAACTTTTTATTGATTCATCCAATTTTTTCTGATCAAACTCCCGGTTGTCTTCCACTGCAGAGATTACCGCATCCATATACATATCCCAACGTTCCGAATAGTAATCTTTAATGAGCCCCGCCCATGTACGACTGGCATAATCATTCAGACTACCTCCCCAAGTCGTAATCAGATTACGGGCATTCTTCTCATAATAATCTTTCACTTCAGGGGTCGTACCCAATGCACGGGCATCAGCCAACCATTTATCCAAGGCACAACGGCTATGAAAAGCATTCAAACGATCCAGATCATTAAGAATCTCTTTCATTTCCGCAGCTCTAGCTTTCAGCCCCGGAAGATCTTTGACCGTATACATACGGTCAAAATCATCTTTCACTATAAGAAAATAATTACCCAGTAATTGACGGCCTACAGTAATGATATCCAGCCGCAGAGCATCTCTGTTACAGTCTGTAGCCTGTAACAGTTTTTCCCAGGCTTGTAACAAAGTAGCATTTGAATAATCAATAACCGTACGTCTATTGGGTTTGTTCATCACCGGCCGATGGTTAGGCAACACTCCTAATGTTTTGGGAACCTGTACGTATATCTGGTTGAACAAGATATCCCATGCCTCACGAACTGGTTGGGAAACGGTTCCGGCATGGCGGTCGGCAAGATTTTGTAACCATGCCTCATTGTCGAGATTCAAATCCCACGCCTTCTCAAAGATATATTCATAGGGAAACTGCATAACATCCAAGCCTTCGAGCGTAGAACCGATACCCCGAAGGTTACTTCCACCATTTATTAACGCATTGTCAAGACGGTCACCACTCTCCTTTACATTACCGGTAAGAGTCGTATTTCCCCCAAAATTACCTAAATAGCACCAAATGTAAGGTTGTCCATGAAAGTGTTCAGTGTTTTTCCAAAGTTCTACATTCTCACAATGATAATCAAGTAAAAACATCTTATCCTGCGGCACTCCGGTTAGTAAAGCTTTGATACGCGGAGCAGTCCAGTCCTTGCGATCATGATAAAACATCCAGGTCATCTGCATCCATTCCGCTTTCGGATCTGCTGCTGTCAATGTCCGATACATATCCGAAGATACCTGACTGAGATATTCGGGTTCCCAGCTTGGTGGATCTACCTCGTTAAAAGGATCTACGCCATAAATATGATCGGTACCGAATAAATGCGTCTGTTCCTGAAGAAAATGTTTTTGAATGGTAGCAAACAGAGGCTCTTCGGGATTCAGGAAGTAACAACGATACGTATCAGCAAAACCTGCCCACTTACCAAGATGCTGAATATTAGCTTCCGGATAAATTCGTTTCAGAGCTGCAGGTACATGACCGGCAAAAGCCGGCAATACCGGTTTCATATTCAATTCGCGTTCCCGTGCAAGTATCTTTTTCTGTAGTTCCACCTGATTATCCAACCACTCCATGGGTAGCGGACCGTTCCATCCATCAATATTTGCCATACGATGCCAGGGTAGATAAGTAGGACCCGTAAAATAGGAACGGATTTCTTGATCCGTCAAACCTAATTTCTTCCATACTTTATACCATACGGCTTCCTGACCTGTAATGGCCAGAGGCATATTAACCCCGTTCAGAGCCATCCAGTCAATAAAACGTTCCCAATCCTTCCATTGCCAATAAGGCATAGTATAGCCATAAGTACAGTAGTTCAAAAAAAAGCGCCTGTCTACTTTTGCTTCCGCACTAAAAGTTTTTTTCAACACCGGAAGAGTATCAGGCATTTCAACAGGAATATCAGCATACCATGAAATTGTGGTAAGACAATAATACTTTAAATAATAATTCAGCCCCATTGCCATTGAGTTAGCATTATTACCGCCAATCACTATTTTTCCAGAGCCGGAAGCATCCAACTGGAAGCAGTCTTTTCCATCAACGGGTTTTATTTTTTTAAACTGAAAATTCTCGGCATATGCCGGAATGAGACGTTTTACCATTGACTGCATAGCGGCTACATCTTTCTCCTTTGCCCCTGCTGATAGTGAGAGGAACAACGTTACGATAACCAGATAAATGTTTCTTTTCATCATTTCAATTATAGTTTTATGTAAATTTGTTTTTTAAACAGAATGTATCCAACAAGCCAGTTAAGCGATAGGAAAAGAACTGCATACATGAATGAACCGAAATAGTTGCCGAATAGGGGTTGCAGGCAGGCATCGAACAGGGACGTGTTAACTTTCCATATTCGCAACAGATCACCGAAGATTTCGGCAAATACATAAAGAACCAGTGGATTTACTCCGAAAACATTGAAGAAAGTGCACCATCTTTTCTTTTGTCGAACATCGATTATTTCGATCAATACAGCTAATGCTAAAGCTGCTATTCCGCAAGTAAGTAATACAAAACTCGGAGACCATAGACGCTTGTTGAGCGGACAGGTATAACTAAACAGGAATCCGGCGAACAACATTAAGGAACCAAGAAAGAATAGCTTTTGCATCCGGTCTTTGTTATCCTTCAAATCGATAATCATTCGTCCACATACAAAACCAATCATTACCTGGGCTATGGCAGGAATAGTACTTAAAATTCCTTCCGGTTCTACAAACTGACGCCCTTGCAAATACATGTGATTTGTTCCCAGAACGGTAGAATCGACTATAGCCATAATATTACCGGGACTTTTCTCGAATCCGTTTCCTATCAACTGAAGAATAAAATATCCTACTAAAAGTAGAAGGGCCACCTGAAAAAAGCGCTTGTGAGGGATAAACAACGCCATGATAGCTGTTGCTCCATAGCAGATGCCCAGACGTTGCATCACTCCTAAAAGCCGCATATGCTCCCAATCAGTCCAGATACCGGTTTCACTTGAATTTATAATCCATTTCATGGCAATACCTATCAGTATCAGGAGAAAAGCACGTTTCATAATCTTTCCGATAGCAAGGCGCCATTGGAAATCATATTTGCGCAGAGATATGTAGGTGGATATTCCCATCAGAAACATAAACATAGGAAACACAAGGTCGGCAGGAGTGAAACCATCCCATTTGGCATGACGCAAAGGGGCATAGCCGTACCCGCATGCACCGGCATTATTGACAAGTATCATTCCGGCAACTGTGAATCCTCGCAGGACATCGAGAGAGAGAAGACGATTATTGGCAGGCATGAGTTTATAATTTATGAATTATGATGTATTAGATGATCACCAAACGAGCCATAAGAGGGTAGTAGAGGCTGCCAATACTGCTCCTATGAGGGTTTCATAAGGAATGAGTTTCAGACGTTGCTTAAAAGTCAATTCGCAGACTCCACCGGTAGCATGAAAAAAAGAGCCATGAGGTAAATGATCCAGTACTGTGGCACTGGAGTTGATCATGGCAGCTCCCCATGCAGCGGAAATGCCGACAGCAAGAATTGCTTCTGCAAAAGAGGCGGAAGCGAGAGTGGCTCCGGCAGTAGTAGAGGCTGTGGCGGCTGACATTAATGCACCAGATACGGGAGCTATCATTATTTCATTGAAATGGGCTTGTTCCAGTAGTTGCAGAATCCAGTCTTTTAGAGTAGAGTTTTTGATAACTCCTGCAATTGTTCCTGTACCGATTAAAAGTACAGCTACAGTGGACATTTTTTGGAGACCGTATTCCATACTCGGCAGAATATTTTTCCATTGTTTCATACAAAGGATGCCACAAATTCCGCCGATGGGTAGGGCAATTAAAGGATCGATGGTAATACCAGTCAAAGGACGCAGGGCAAGTAAGATGATAGTGACGAAAGGTGCCACCAGACTACTGGTAAGAGAAGGTAGTTGTTTATCATCTGTGATTTCTTCCTGTCCTGGAGCGACAATAGTAAGTTTTTGGGGGATAAGGCGGATAATAACAAAAACCGTAAACACTAACCCGATAATTGCCGGAAGAATATTGTAAAACATGACCGATGATAAATCTGCTTTAAAGTTTTCGGCTGCAATAATTGTATTCGGATTCGGGGAGACTATATTACCGCATTTTCCTCCACCAATCATGGCTATCAATAGTACGGATGGTGACAAGCCCAAACGTTTTCCGATAGACAATGCAATAGGGGCTACTGTAATAACAGCCACATCAATAAAAACACCAACAGCACATAGCAACATAGTTGCCAAAGCTAATGCAGCAAATACCCGTTTCTCTCCTAATGTATTTATAATAGCATTAGAGATGGTAGTCGCTGCTCCTGTTTTAATAAGCACACCGGACAATACCCCTGCTGTAAGAATACGGATGATGGCTGGTGTAACGTCTTTGACGCCATCTGTCATCACCTTTACTGTCTCTGTCAATGGTAATCCGCCTAACAACCCGCCAACAATTGCTCCGGCTATTAAACTATAAGCCGGAGATATTTTTTTTATGATTAAAAGAACGGATACTAACAATCCGATTAAAGCGCCAATTGCTGTCATAGAAAAGATTCATAGTTTATGCTTCATAATCGTGGCTTTTATTAACCACGACACTTAAGCTGATTTACACTTTACGACTTAAAGCATTTAATAATACGTATAAGTTGAGTCACGGTTCTTTCGATATTCTTAAGAGCAAATTCCTGTTGCATAGCCTGATCTAAAGAGATAGGAGCCGGCTGAACAGACAATACAGCCGTAAATCCCATTTCATTCAACTGCTCTACAGCCTCTACACATCCTCCTAAGGCTATGACGGGGATATTTTCTTCAACAGCTATTTTCAAAATACCACCTAATGCCTTCCCCATACCAGTTTGTGCATCCAGCTTTCCTTCACCCGTAAAAATAAGGTCTGCAGACTGAGCATACTCCCTGAAATGAAGAATATCCAAAATTGTATCAATACCCGACTTCAATGTTGCATTCAGAAAAGGAAGTATTCCCCCACCCATACCACCAGCCGCACCAGCACCGGCTATTAAAGTAATGTCCATCCCTTTCTGTTCTTTAAGAACCATAGCATAGTGTTGTAACCCCTCATCCAATGCTTTAACTTCATCCGGGTTTGCTCCCTTTTGTGGAGCAAAGACAAAGGCAGCCCCTTGTGGCCCATAGAATGGATTATTTACATCACATGCTATTGTAAAAACAGACTCTTTTAAAGCAGGATGTAAAGTAGCAGTATCAATAAGTGCAATATGGATAAGATTACTCCCTTTCGGTTCGAGTTCTTTCTTTTCTTTGTCCAGAAAACGAACCCCCAAAGCGTGCATCATACCTATACCGGCATCATTTGTTGCACTACCACCTATACCCATAATAAAATGACGGCATCCACGATTCAATGCATCCAAAATAATTTCTCCTGTCCCGAAAGAAGAAGTATGCATTGGGTTTCTCAAAGCAATAGGAATCAGAGGAAGCCCACTGGCAGAAGCCATCTCAAAGACTGCTGTTTTCCCATCTTTGGTTATTCCATACGAAACTTCTATCGGATTCATCAGCGGATCATGGGCAATACAAGAAACCCTATTTACATCCAATTGAGTACAAATTGCTTCAGTAGTTCCTTCTCCACCATCTGCAATCGGGAAATGGATCAATTCACAATGAGGATACTCTTTCAAAATAGCTTGTGCAGCATATCGGGCAATATCAAGTGAACCTACAGATCCTTTAAATGAATCAAAAGCAAGAATAATCTTTTTCATACAGCATAAATTGCAAATTAAAAACTTATCAAAGATAAGACTTTATTACTCGTATCAAATAAAAAGACAGAGTACTTCTCTTGCAATATTTACAAGAGAAGGGGGGATACTCTGCTTACCTGAAAACTAAATCAAAATACCTTTGCTTTATTCACAAGTTCAACGGCAATATTAACAGGATTTTCAAATGGTTTTGTTGTGTTGTGCCATGGAGTATTTATCCATGTTTCTTCCCAACGATCCAAATCTTCCCACTGTTTGGAGAAATAAAGTTTTAAACGTGGTATATAGTAGTCTTTTATTAATCCACTCCAAAAACGAGCAGCATAATCCTCTTGAAACCCTCCCCAAGTAGTAATAAGGCGTTTTGCGTTTGATTCATACTTATCCTTTTCTTCAGAAGTGGTACCGCTATTTCTTGCTAATTCTACCCACTCTTCAAGACGATAAAGAGGATGTGAAGCAAGAAGCTTATCCACATCTAACAGCAAGTCAACAACCTGTCTCAATGTGTATTGTGCCGCAAGCTTATCACCAATCGTATTTTCTTCAAGAGCTTTCACATAAAGTTTGTCTGCTTTGGCAGCCACATAATATGCAGCATACTCTATGGCATCATTCACATAAAGTTCCGAGTTTTGCAAACTGTCTGCACAAGTGAGAAACAATTCAACAGCACGTAAAAAATCATCACTGGTATCTATCTTGCTAATTCGTCTCTGATCCGGAGTCACTGTCTGCCAGGTAAAACGAGGATAAGAGTAAAGTGAACTATAAGCACTTTTTCTAAATAATACCCAAGCCTCTTTCATTGCATCCGGATATTTCCCATAGCGAGCTTCACAATATGACTTTAACCATTTATCAAGATCTATACTCTGGTCCGTCCACCCCATATCGGCCAATAGCTCATAAACTACTTCATTATTTTCAAGCCCCTCCGGAGCAGAGCCAAATCCTATAAGATTTCCACAAGATTTAGAATGTAACGCTTCAGAAGAAGAAGAAGCATACATCTGCAAATCACCAGTCATAGGAGTTTTGCCACCAAAATTGGGAACATAGCTAAATATCCATTTCTTACCGTAGAAACCATCGTGTACTTTCCAAGTCTGTTCTGTGTTCCAAACCCATTTGGGGTAATCATTGCCCAAATCTACAATAATCATCTTATCATCCGGTACCCGGCTCAACAGAGCCTGTAAACTCTCTTTGTCCCAGAAAGAATGCTGGTATCCAAAAGTCCATCCTTGCGTAACCCATACTGCATCCGGATTACCAGCCGTGATAGAACGATAAATAGATTCACCATATTGAGCCAAAAGTTTATGTTTTCCTTCTATATCCTCTTTTTCTATCGGAAGTTCCATTTCATTAAAACTGTCTGAAAGATAATAAGTATTTCTACCAAATTCTTTCTCCCATTCCTCAATAAACATTTTCCCAATCTCTTCAAAGAACGGAGAATCCGGAGGAAGTACATAAGCATTATATTTATCATCAAATCCTCCCCATTTCAAATGTTTGAATTTTACAGCAGGGTGTTTCTCTGCAAAAGCCATTGGTACAAATCCCGCAAATGCCGGAGCTATCGGCTGCATCCCCAGCTCACGCATACGATTAATGATAAGATGTTGCATCTCAATCTGACTTTCTTGCCATTTATCGGACAAAGGCCCATCCCATGTATTCAGGTTGCCCATACGATGCCAAGGCAAATGAGCTGGTGCTGTAAAAAACTCCCGAATTTCTTCTTTTGTAAGTCCCATACGTAACCATACCCTTTCGGCAATCGCTTCACTCGCCACAGTAGCCAAAGGCATATTTACACCTCTAAGGGCCATCCAATCTATTTCTTTTTCCCAACGATCCCAATTCCAATAGGGAGTAGTATAACCATAAGTGCAAACATTCAGAAAGTATCTGTACGAATAAGGAGTCGTTTGCTTTTTAGCGATATAATCAGGCCATATTTCAGGTAGTTCTATATGTTCTCCACTCCAGGTCTTCATGGCATGGCAAGCCTCCTTCAGGTAGGTATGAAACGCATAACAAATAGCTACAGTACTGCTTCCTTTCAAAACCAGTACCCCATCCCGAGCCTCTATCTCAAAGGTTTCTTTTCCGTTAACCGGTTCTATAACCTGATAAGTAATTTCATTAGCCCGGATTCCAATCTGACGCTCTATAAGTTGTTTAGCAGGAAACAATATATCATTTGATTCCATGTTACAGGCATATAAAGCAATAGACAAACAAAAGATAAACAAATACTTCAATATAGAATATCTCATAATATAAAATCAAAATTAAAAAAGAACCAATAACCGAAATCCAAAGCAGACCCGGAAATTGGTTCATACTCATTATTGTATCAATGCCCGTATTTTCTTAGGAATATCAACGTTATCCAATTTACCACAAAACTGTTCCGAACCTGCTCCTATAGCAAAAACAGGAACATATCCAGCAGAATGCGTACCACCTGCCCAGCCTAAAACAGCAATTTGATTCATCACTTTTCTGGCACATACAGCCAATGGTTCGATTTTTGAATACAATCTTTCTTCAAACTTCACTTTATTTTTCACAAAAGAAGTTTCAAATACGGTATACAACAACTTTTCTTGCTCTTTATCAATAGAAAGTTTACTCCAGAATCCCATCTCCATACTTAATAAAGCCTTAATGTCATCCCAGCTAACTTCATTCTTCCGCATTTTTCTAAGCTCAGAGATTTTATTTGAAAGCATCTCTATCGAGCATTTCTGATATTGCAACGCCTGTAAATTAAGATTGTACTTTTTTGTACCCAATACAATGCCACCCGTTTCATGATCAGCCGTAATAACAATCAACGTTTCCTGAGGATGCTTCTTATAGAAATCATAAGCCACAGCAATAGAACGATCAAAATCTTCCACTTCCCAAAAGACAGTAGCAGCATCATTACTATGGCAGGCCCAATCTATTTTTCCACCTTCAACCATCAGGAAAAATCCTTCTTTATTATTTTCCTTCATCAAAAATTGTATAGCACTTTGGGTTATCTCGGGTAAAGTCAAATCATCATCATGCTGATCGATAGCATAAGACAAACTCAAATCCGGTTTGCCCTCTTGCTGTATCAAAATCATTTTATCGGCTTTATCTACCTGCTTTCTAAAATCTTCGATTCCCCGAGCCACGGTATAACCCGCCTTTTCTATTACTTGATAGATGTTAGAACCATCTTTAACGTCAGATGTTTTATTAGGACTCAGGAAACCAGAACCGGCATAAAAATCAAAACCAGCTTTGGGCAAATCACAAGCTATTTCATAAAACATCTTTCTATCGGGTTGATGAGCATAAAAAGCTGCCGGAGTAGCATGGTCTATACTAACACTAGTGGCAATCCCGACTTTTTTACCTTTCGTTTTAGCACATTCGGCCACGCTCACCAATGCTTGTTTATTCATATCCACACCAATGGCTCCATTATATGTTTTCTTTCCCGTGGCCAACGCTGTTCCACCAGCAGCCGAATCCGTGACAGGATGAGTTACCGAATAAGTACTCACCACACCTCCACCGGGAAATTGAGTAAATAATAAAGGGTCGGTACCTACGCAGCCTTTTAAAGCTGCCCGATACATTTCCGTTCCGTTTACCTGATTTACCCCCATCCCGTCACCTATAAAATAAAATACATATTTGACCTGCCCTTGGACCGTTATTACAATCCACAGGAAACATAACAAACTAATCAGGCGTCTTATTTTCATCTATCAGTTCTCCTGTTTTATTCAGAAACAACGAATTTCACAGTCTCATTATCTACCTTGGCAATATACATACCTGTACTTATATTTACCGTTGTTGCCACGTCGTTTTTTACCACATTTTCAAAAACCAGTTTTCCTGTTAAGTCATATATCTTTACAAGAGCCGTTTCTTGAATACCACTCACATATATGTTATGACCTACGTTATAAACTTTAATTTCACATTCATCTGCAGTAGTATTTCCAATGCCACTAGGTACAGAATATTCTACCGCACCCACAGAAGGTGTAGCAGGGCGTACTTTACCCAATTGATCTGTAGTCGGAATTTCAATACCACTTACAGTAGCAACTCCTGCACCTAAAGCAATACTATTCTCGGCAATCATAGCAACCATCCTATCACTTTCCAGCACACTCGTTTGATGATTAAATGACATATCACCTTCATCCCATGGATTCTTTTCTATGGCTTTAAAAATAGCATTATTGTTAAAATCTATTTGCTTATTAGAAGAATCCTTGAAAAAATCTTTAGAAGCAAAAACATACAAGTTATTCATACAAGTCGGAAAAACCGTTTGCGGTATTGGCTGATTGTTTCCATCTAACTCACCACCCATATAAAAAGCTAAAATATCATATTGAGTCTCATCCTCCAACCACGTGCTACTATAATTCTCAGCAAATAAATTATTAACGAAAGTCGGTTTCATAGAAGTTGTAGCTCGCGACCATACACAAAGAGCTCCACCATTATTCCCCAGATTTCCTACAAACGTACAATTGACAATTACTGGAGAAAAAATATCTACCGTAGTTCCTGTCTGCATATAGATAGCCCCACCACGACCATCAGCAATGTTATTAGCAAAAGTTGAGTTAGCAATGTAAACAATAGGAGAAACATTTTTAGCAGTCGCGTTTATTCCAATAGCACCACCTGCAGCACCTTCATTTTCTACAAAAGAACAATTCTCAACGCGCAATTCCGATGCTGCATAAGCACAGACCGCTCCACCACCATAGGAACCTCCACATCTATTCTTGATGAACAAAGAGTTCTTCAACACGGCTTTTGCACTACTGACACGTATCACTCCACCGTTATTAATTGCACCTGGAACTGCTTCATAATTATTTGAGAACTGACAGTTGTCAACATTCAAAACAGAACTACCACTCAATCTGATGGCAATACTTTTGAAACCATCAATTATCAGGTCATTCAAAGAAAGTTCTGACGATTCACTGACCGTAAACAGGGATTGTACCCCTTTAATAAACACACGTTTCCCGTTTTTTTTGTTTATACCATTTATTGTCAGTTTTTTACCCTTGATAATAATCCCAGTCCCTTCACCATAATCAAGTTCTTCACCATCAAAATTAAATTCAATAATACTGCCCGATTCAGCATTTTCAATCACATACGGCAATGAACCGGCAATTGTTACATCCATTTCAGATGTAGTTACTTCAATAGATTTTGCACACAATACACTTGTAAAAAATGCAAATACGAAAAATAAACCTGTAATTTTTTTCATAATAAAATACATTTAAATGTTTAACATAAACGGTATGGTAATGTAAGTCCGATGTTAATTTATCATTTCATATTCCTCACTTATCAGACTCAAGTTATTTCAAGACCTTTCCTTTTTAAGGCCTTATATATTCCAATTCCGTGATAATAGGCAAATGATCGGACAACACGGATTGGATTGTTTGGGTACGAATTACTTTCCAACCTTTCTGCGGTTTGGCAAACAGGAAATCTATCTTTCGATAAGGTTTCCATGCCGGTACAGTAGGAGTCATATCAGCATCACAAAACCATTCCTGTTTTAACTCTTTAATCACTTTAGAGGAAACATCAGAATTAAAATCTCCTCCAAGTATAGTAGGATAATCCACTTTTCTAAAATGATTATTAATAAATTCAGCTTGCAACTCCCTCGTTTTTGTAAGCTTAGCATCCAAATGGGTAGAAGCAAAAACAATGGTATCGCCGTTCATTTCAAAAAGCCCCTCTAACAAAACACGTTGTTCATAATCTTTTCCAAGTTGAGGTAAAAGCGTTTTCTGAATCTTGATATAAGGGTATTTTGAGAGAATTCCAATACCATAATACCCTCCTTTATATTCAATTGTTTTGCCATATAAACCGAACATGCCAGTATAATAGGCTAATTCCGATATAAAATCCTTTCCTCTCTGATGAGGTGTACGATCACGATTGGTTTTAGAGTCAACTTCCTGAAGTGCTACAAAATCAGGATTAAAAGACTTTATATGTGCAGCCAGATCTTTCAACTCTGCCAACTCACCAAATCTTAGATTATAAGTCATAACTTTCACTCTCAAAGTATCCTGAGCATATGTATTTCCAACCAATAGCAAATACAAAATCAATAAGCAATTTCTTAATATTCTCATCTTTGTTAGGGTTTTGATACGTTTAATACAGATACAATAGGTAAATGATCAGAAGCATTTATACCTGTAAACACAGTATGAGAAATCACACTAAATTGTTTTTCAGGTTTGTAAGCAATGTAATCCAACTCCCGGTTAGGTGCATTAGAAGGTATCGTAAACTTCATCGGATCAGTGTTCGTTCTAATAAATCCTGCTTCATCAAGCTTTTTGATAATCGAATTATCCGGTTTTGAATTAAAATCGCCTGCTACAATAACCGGCGCCTCTCCCTTTAAGGATAATTCTTTCAATATAATCGGAAATTGCCTGTCTTTCTCCGCTTGAGTAACAGATAGATGCGTCACCGCCAGATAAATAGTAGCCTCATTAAATTTTATCTTGGCAGTACCCAAAACATTGCTACCTGTAATTGTCAACCCGTCAATTACTTTTGGTAGCTCATGATTCACTATTTCACTCATATAAAATGAAGAAAGAATAGCGGCTCCGTACGCACCACCTGTTTCAAGATCTTTCTGTTTAAAGAAATAGTAGTACGGGTAACCAGCTAACTTCGCCAGTTCTTTAGCTTGATCTATTCCGAGACTTCGCTTAGTACACTGATCGACTTCTTGTAACAAAATCACATCTGGTTTAATCCTTTTGATAACTTCAGCTACATTATTAACATTTGCTACCGTTGCTTCTGACGTACCATAATAAGGGGCACAATGCCTGATATTATAACTCATCACTGTCAATTTACTTTCTACACTACCACCTGTATCCCATCCAGAATCAGTTCCAGGTTCATCATTCTGGCTACAACCCAAAAATGAAAAACTCAAACAAAGAAATATCAATAAAATTTTTTTCATAATTATTTTTTTAGTTTTTAGTAGAAGTATCGTAAGCCATAGATTCCGGTTATACGAAATCTATGACATTCTGATTCATTTATTCAGGCCATCCAGGATTTTGTCCTAGAAGTGGATTTTTCACTCTCTCTTCGTAAGGGACCGGCCATAGATAATGCATAGCCGGATCAAAATAACGAGCTCCACCTTCAACCTTTGATTTCTCATATATCACATCTCCAAACTCATCAACGCCAGTATCAGGATAAGGATTAGCACCCAAATCATTCATACAGACTTTAAGACTCGGCCCTGTTATAGCACGTCCAAATCTAAGTTCACCTTCTTTCCAACGCATCACATCAGCGTATCTCATTCCATCAAAAGACAATTCTACTCGACGTTCTCTTTTCAATTCTGTCCAAAGATCAAGATTCCATTCAGTCAATTCATCTAGATTCATTCTATGCATCCCCACACGGTCTCTTAATTTATTGACTGTATAGTCGAGATCATCTTGAGATAAAGTACCTTTCGTTTTATAAAGGGCCTCCGCATAAATCAACAAAACCTCAGGAAAGCGAATTACATTCAAATTATTGTGAGATATATTATAATTACCCGCAATTGATTTTACATTGTATTTTTTAAAATAAAATCCAGTAATCCCGTTAGCTCCGTTTCTTCCAGGTTGAAGAGAGGAAAAACGAGGCAGATTAAATATCGGATTGGGCTTACGATATTCTGCATCTCCGTCATCACCACCCGGCCATTCATCTCCGGGGGCATACAAGGTCATTTTCATACGAGGATCTCTATTCTGAAAATAATCAACATAGTGTTCTTCCGGATATTTATAAAGAGGAGAAGTTTTAATATTCATCTGCTTATAATACTCCAACCCCGCTTTAGCAGGCATTCCATCTGTACATAAATAAGCATCCACTAATGTTTTTGAAGGATTAAAACGGATAAAATCCGTAGGGCAACAAGTTTCATTAGGCATATTATTCATACGCACATCCTTGATGTAAACACTATAAATAATTGATTCATTATTATCTGGGTTAACTTCTACATCACCTTCTAACTGGTATATCTTTTCATAATCATATAACCCATAAGGTCCTTTATCTATAACCTCCTTCGCAGCTTTCGCAGCAATATCATATCGTTCATTTTGCAATGCTATACGTGCTTGCATAGCCAATGCCCCCCATCGGTCAATACGCCCAACATTAGTTCCCAATTGTCTTTCTTCAGGTAATTTAGATGCGGCCCATTCCAAATCATTCATCAAATAATCAATAATTTGATTTCTCGACGTACGAGGTACATAGGCTTCATCGGCTGTTATCACATGATCAACCCAGGGTACATCACCATAAAAAGTAGTTAACATAAAATAGAGCCACGCTCTTATCACTTTTACTTCAGCTGCATATACATCCTTCACGCTCTGTTCAATCTCTGCTCTATCATAGTTATCCAAGAAATTATTACATGTATAAATGTGTCCATAAGAATACCGCCAATAGGAAGTAAATGGAAAACCATCCGTATAAGCATGTTTTCCTCCGGAAACTTTACTTAATCCGCTATTTTTATCTCCCCACATTACAGTTTCCGCTGTAGATTCAGCCCATTTTATCATTAACTCATATTCAAAAGCTTCATAACACGGATATAGAGCAGCCCGAAGCTGTTCTTCTGTTTTCCAGAATGTTTCATTAGTAACAGAACCTTGTGGATATCTGTCCAAGAAATCACCACATGAAGTATTAACCCCAAACAGAAGCAATACTAAAATATATTTTATAGTTTTCATATCAGTATTTATAATCTTTATTAAAATGAAACAGATAAACCAAATACATAGGTTTTCACCTGCGGATAAGAATCACCAGATGTTTCACGTACTTCCGGGTCATAAGCTCCAAAATATTTAGTAAATGTCAACAAATTATCGGCAGAAGCGTATACCCTTAAATTGGAGAGTCCCAAACTATTAATCCATTTTTTTGGAAAAGTATATCCAAGTTGAACATTTTTCAACCGTAAATATGAAGCATCTTCCAGCCAATAGTCACTAAATAATAAATTATGAGTCTGAGCTTGATACAGTCTTGGATAAGCTGCATTCGGATTATTAGGTGTCCATCTATCCAAATGCTCTACTTTAGGCACAGAATAATCATTAATAAAACAATGACGAGCCTCATCTTTCAGATAACCATTCACTTTCCCTACACCTTGTAGATAAAAACTAAAGTCCCAGCCTTTCCATTCCACAGCACCTTTGAAAGAATACGTATAATGAGGATAGGGATCCCCAAATACCACTTTATCATAATCGTCAATTACCCCATCTGGACTACCATTCGGGCCACTAATATCTCTATACTTAATATCACCCGGCTGTACAATGCTTTCCGAAGCCTTAGGCATAGCAAAATTAGGACTTACATATTTTCCATCTGCATTTTGTCCACCAAAATCAGATATTTGCGCCAACCCATCAGTCAAATATCCATAAAAAGCATTGATAGGATCACCCACTCTTCTAATTTTATCTGCAAAAGTTGGCTCACTCTTTCCTAAGTCTACAATTTTATTCTTAGCGTCAGATATATTAAAAGACATGCTATATTTCACCTCTCCAATTCTATCACGCCAAGAAAGATCCCATTCCCAACCTTTATTCTCAATTTTACCCATAGCCTCAAAAGGTAAATTAGCAGTTCCCGTAACACCAACGATAGTAGGATAAATAGGTTTTACCAGCGCATCAATATTTTCTTTCTTAAACCAATCAAATGATGTAGTTAGGCGATTTTCAAAAAAACTCAAATCAATACCAATATTCAACATCCGGATGGTTTCCCACTTAATATTCACATTTCCCAATTTTTTTTGGGCAAAACCAATATTATTAACTCCTCCAATAGGATAACTCTTTTCAATTCTTTCAATTGGAGTCAGATAAGGATAATAATCACTACCAACATTTTGATTACCAAGTTCACCCCAAGAAGCTCTAAGTTTTCCTGATTTCAGAACAGAATCAGCAAATCTCATAAAATTCTCACGAGAAAAGTTCCATCCAACAGAAAATGAAGGGAAATATCCCCAACGATTATTCTTTGCAAATCGAGAAGTACCATCAATACGCATATTAGCTTCAAACAAATATTTCTCATTATAAGCATAATTAATACGCCCAAAATAAGAACGTAATGCCCAAGAATCTTTACCACCGCCATTAGTGATATCTTCAGTTCCAGCATCTAATACATAAATATCATCTAAAAGAATATTTTTTCTACTACCATCTAAATCACTAAAATCATACCATTCCTGAGAAAAACCTAATAATACACCCAATTCATGTAATTTGATACTCTTATTATAATTCAACGTTAATTGGAAGCTTTGCGTCAGAGCATCCTGATGTGCCTGATATACATAATTACGCAAATTTTTATTTTGAGGATCAGGTGTTCCGTCTGCATAATACTCTGGTAAAACCGGATTATATTCATCCGTCTCTCTAAAATAATAATTAGCTGCATATTGCCCACCTAAATTCAAACCTTCTATAATTTTTAAATCAGCACCTATAATCGTATTTAGTGTTCGTGACTTCCTTTGTTCTGTACCACCATCATAAGCTATAGAAAGAGGATTTTTTACAGAACCATTTGACCAATTCTCTGAATCAACCCAATTTCCGTTTTCATCTTGCTGTTGCCACTTAACAGGTAATAAAGGAGAATTTCGTTGAGCTAACCTAAATACACCGGATGCACCTGAAAAACCCGAAGCACGGCGATAATAATCAACAAAACTAACAGTACCATTCAATTTTAATCTATCAAAGACCTCTGTATTTACGCTAATTCGAGCATTATGTCTTTTGGAATCAAAAGCATCTCCTACCACTAGACCATCTTGGTTTAAATATCCGTAAGACATAAAATAACCACTTTTCTCACTACCACCTCTAACACTTAAAGAATGGCTTGTTTGCAAACTACTCTTTTTGAATATTTCACCAATCCAATCCGTATTCGAATATTCATTAGGATAATTACCTGAATCATATTTTAAAAATGCTTCGTCATTATAAGGTTTTGAAAATCCCGCTGCAGCCATCGCCTCATTAGACAACTCCATATACTGTCTACCATTCACTAATTCAGGAAGTGCCGTCGGAGTTTGCAAACCAATATAACCAGAATAAGTCAATGTCGCTTTTTCTTTCTGCTTACCTTTCTTTGTTGTAATCAAGATAACGCCATTTGCTGCACGTGCACCATAAATAGAAGCAGAAGCAGCATCTTTAAGTACTGAAACACTCTCGATATCACTTGGATTCAGAAGGTTCATATCACCACCAGCCACACCATCTATTAATATAAGAGGAGAAGTACTACTGTTAATAGTATTCACACCACGTATCTTAATATCAGGAACAGCTCCCGGCTGACCAGATGAAGAAGTAATTGTAACACCAGGCAAAAGTCCTTGCAAACCTGTACTTACATTTGAGATTGGCCTGTTTTCTAAAACATCTCCTTTCACCATAGATACGGCACCTGTCAGATTTACTTTCTTCTGCACTCCATAACCAACCACAACTACATCATTCAGTTGAATTGCACTTTCCGCTAAAGTCACATCCAGCTTTCCCGGTTGGCGAACAACTTGTTTTACCTCTGTGTAACCTATAAAAGAGAAAAGTAACGTACTTCCTTCATCTACTTTCAACGAATAATTTCCGTCAATATCAGTAATTGTACCCGTAGAAGTACCTACAACTGATATTGTAGCACCTACAATCGGCTCTCCTGTCATTTTATCAACGACTTGTCCATTTACTGATACTTCTTTCTTTTTATCAAGAGAAGTATCTTCTTTTTTTTGTTCATTTTTATTATACAACAGAATACTATTGTCCAAAAAACGGAAACCAATATTCATTCCTTTCAATAAAGAAGAAAGGGCATCCTCTAATTTCACATTTTGAACTTTCAAAGAAACCTTCTTATTGGTATCAACAAACTCTTTGCTATAAGCTACATTCATTTCAGCCTGCTTACTGATCTGTTCCATAGCCTGTTTGAGAGACAAATTACGAATAGTCACAGAAATTTTCTGTTGTTGCGGGTAAGCTATGAGCGGAAAAATAAGACATAATCCGCACACCATACACCATTTTCGGATGTATGAAAACAAGTGATTTTCATTCATAAAATTAGAAATTGATAAAGTTATTAGATTAATTATTTTTTACCTCACTTCATAGATATCTTCTGAAATTTTATTAAATTTAATTGGAGTTATCGAAGACATTGTCTCCAGAATGTTTCCAAGATCATTGGCTTTACAAACAAAATTATATGTGAACGTGGTTATCTTAGTCCCACGGATATCAAAATTAACATCAAACTGCCTTGAAAGTACTGCCAGCACTTCTTCCAAAGGGGTATTTCGAAAGACCAACCTATTCTCTTTCCATCCGGAAGCATCTTTATAAAACTCATTTGTCCGAATTTTACAGAGTGAACTACCTTTTTCATAAACAGCTGTTTGTCCCGGGCGCATCTCATACAATGGAGATTTAGAACCATAATGTCCTATCATAATCTTTCCTTCATCAAGTGTGGTGGTTATTTTTTTGTCGGAAGGATAAGCAGATACATTAAAACTGGTTCCAGTCACTTTTATCTTCATCTCATCCGCCTGTACCATGAAGGGATTATCCGGATTCTTTTTTACCTCAAAATAAGCTTCACCAACCAAGGAAACCTGACGTTCTTTCCCCGTAAATTGTTCCGGATAAACCAGCTTTGAATCAGCATTCAACCACACGCGGCTACCGTCAGGCAAGAGCACAATCAACTTTTCTCCTTTGGAAGCACATATCTCCTGATATTCAGGAGTACACTCTTCCATTATTATATAGGTAAAGTAACTGATATTGAAAAGGAGTAAAACGATGGCACACGCCCACCTGAAAGCTGGCCAAAACGCTCTCTTCTTTCTTTTATCTACTTCATCAAGTATATTCTGATAGACTTTATATTCATCAAACTCCGGCATCTCACGCCCGCCCATAGCCAAAGATTCATTCCTTAGCAAACAATCAATATCGCTGTCTATATGTTCAGCAATATAATTAATGATTTCCGGAGCTGTATTTTTATGTTTATTCAAACGCATGTTTTTACTGATCTTTATATATAGTACACAAAGAGGTAAGAAAAGTATTATATAAAATCATTGATTTTAGAAAAATATTTTAAGAAAGATAAAAAAGAATGCCCGTTGGACTATCCGAAAGTTACATTAACAGCATAATTGCACGCTCACGAACCAGCTTTTTAATTTGTTTCAAAGACTGGCTATATTGAAATTTAATGGTATTTATAGACAGATTTAATCTGTTTGCAATCTCCTGATTAGAATACTTCCCGGATATTTTCATAGAAAAAATCTTTTTCCTTTGAGGAGACAATTGTTCTACGGCACTACGTATCATTTCAACTTGCTCCTGGTCAAATTCCTGAGAATCTGTATCCTCTCCATCCAGATAATTGAGAATTTCCAAACAATCATCCAATACAAAAATATTACTTTTTGAATCCCGCAGAATATTCAATAGATCGTTCTTCAAAACAGTAAATAAAAAACGATTAATAGGACGACCCTCTTCCAGTTCTTCACGTTTTATCCAGATTTTCATAAACAAATTCTGTACAGCATCCTCAGCCAACTCTTTATTGCACAGGTATTTAAAAGACAGTGCAAAAGCTTGTGCACCATACTTTTTATAAAGAGTGGTGAAAGCAAGTTGATTTCCTTTTTTTAGTTGCTGAACGAGTAAAATGTCATCCATAATAATTCCCGATACACGATATGGGTGCAATATTCGCAAAAATATATGAGAAATACAAAACATTTGCTAGCAATCTTGTCAATAGATCGGAAAAGAAAAAAATAAGGACAGATGTGTTACGTATTAATTAAAGAAAAGAGAAAAAAGTACAGAAACAGTGCACTTCTTACACAAAAAAGTACACAAGAGATAATTACATAAAGCGATATGCATAACAACAGACATCACGTCATGCAGCAAAACAAGCCAGTGTCCACCCGATAGAAACTTCCGGTTAATTTTGTGATAAACCTGTATACTCGCAATCCCTTTTAATTATTCCACCCCTTGTCCGAAGTCTTCTTCGAACTCTTCTTCAGCCTCTTTTACTAAAGTTTCTGCCCGCAATGCACTTTTCGGAAAATACTTCGACAAGGGATAACGGAAGAATTTCATCTTGCCGACACGGTTGGTGAATCTACGGTCGGCCACAAAGTACACTCTGGACAAGCGCACCTCATGAGGAAGTACATCCTCAGGATGCTCAAAACCGTCACTCGTAACAGCTGCATGAAACGAACCGAGTCCACGAATAGTGACTGACTCTCCGCTTTTCAATATTTCCTCCATCACCTTAGGAAGGTCAGTAAGTATACTCAATACATCACCTTTACTCCTACCGCTTTGCGAAGAAAGCATATCCGCCAGGTCATTCTCATTCTTACCCCCACGTTTCTGAAGCTTCTTCTGTACAGCGTAATAGAGTTCCTTAAATCCTTCTACTGTGCTGAATCTCTTCTTTCTTACCAGATAAATCAATCCCATAATCTTTCGTATTAGATGTTGTAATCAAACGTATTGAAGGTCGTAACAGAACGTTGTACGACATGTGCATCTCGTACAGTATGACATGTACATCTCGTACAGCACGACATGTGCATGTCAGCATGTTCCAGATGCGCATGTCGTACAACGTTCTCTGCAAAGGTAATGAATATATCCCGGCAACAAAAGAAAGCTACAATTATTTCCCCTAAAAGTACACTCCGGGGAGTACAACTCACATATAACCCTTTTTTAAGATGTTATCACCTGTATTTTTAAAAGAATAGTTATCTTTGCAGACATATTTTAAACAGAACGTACTGTTTACAGGCATTGATAATAAATATAATAACGAAATAGATAAATGGCATTGCAATGTGGTATTGTCGGACTTCCCAACGTAGGAAAGTCGACACTTTTCAACTGTTTGTCGAACGCGAAAGCACAGGCGGCAAACTTCCCTTTTTGTACAATAGAACCGAATGTAGGCGTAATCACTGTTCCGGACGAACGTTTGAATAAACTGGCGGAGCTGGTACACCCGCAACGAATTGTACCCACTACCGTAGAAATTGTAGACATCGCCGGACTGGTAAAAGGTGCCAGTAAAGGTGAAGGATTAGGTAATAAGTTTCTCGCAAACATTCGTGAAACAGATGCCATCCTGCATGTACTTCGTTGCTTTGATGATGATAATGTGACACATGTAGACGGAAGTGTAAACCCTGTGCGTGACAAAGAGATTATTGACTATGAACTACAGTTGAAAGACCTCGACACTATTGACGCACGTATACAGAAAGTGCAAAAGCAAGCACAAACAGGAGGTGATAAGACTGCCAAACAGACTTATGACATCCTCGTTAAATACAAAGAAGCATTGGAGCAGGGAAAATCGGCCCGTACTGTAAAGTTTGAAACCAAAGACGAACAGAAAATTGCCCGCGAACTCTTTCTGCTTACCAGCAAACCGGTAATGTATGTTTGCAACGTGGACGAAGCAAGTGCCGTAAACGGAAACAAATATGTAGACATGGTTCGCGAAGCAGTAAAAGATGAAGATGCAGAAATTCTTATTGTTGCTGCCAAAACAGAATCGGATATTGCCGAACTGGAGACTTACGAAGACCGCCAGATGTTCCTTGCCGAAGTAGGACTGGAAGAATCAGGGGTAGCCCGGCTTATCAAATCGGCTTATAAATTATTGAATCTCGAAACTTATTTTACAGCCGGTGTACAGGAAGTACGTGCCTGGACTTATGAAAAAGGTTGGAAAGCACCTCAGTGTGCGGGAGTAATCCATACCGACTTTGAAAAAGGATTTATCCGTGCAGAGGTTATCAAATATGATGATTTTATCCAGTATGGTTCAGAAGCTGCCGTGAAAGAAGCCGGTAAATTAGGTGTGGAAGGAAAAGAATATGTAGTACAGGACGGAGATATCATGCATTTCCGTTTTAACGTATAAAGAATGAATTATCTTATAGCAGGAACCGGAGGTGTAGGAGGCAGTATTGCTGCCTTTCTTGCACTGAGCGGAAAGGATGTTACCTGTATAGCCCGTGGGGCGCACCTGGAAGCTATACAGAACAATGGACTGACGTTAAAGTCAGGCCTGAAAGGCAATCATACCATTCCAGTGAAAGCTTGTACAGCAGAAGAGTACACAGGAAAAGCAGACGTAATATTCGTTTGCGTCAAAGGCTATTCCGTTGACTCTATCACGGATCTGATAAAACGGGCTTCTCACGAAAAAACAATCGTAATTCCCATACTCAATGTTTATGGTACAGGACCACGTATTCAGCGCCTTGTTCCGGGCGTAACCGTTCTGGATGGTTGTATTTACATTGTAGGGTTCGTATCCGCCCCGGGAGAAATTACTCAGATGGGAACCATTTTCCGTTTGGTATATGGAGCGCATAGAGGCACAAATGTACCCGCCGGACTGCTTGAAGCCGTACGTGACGATCTGGTAGAAAGCGGAATCAAAGTGGATCTGTCACCTGACATTCAACGGGATACATTTGTCAAGTGGTCCTTTATCTCGGCTATGGCCGTCACCGGAGCTTATTTCAATGTTCCTATGGGCGAAGTGCAAAAGCCGGGTAAAATACGTGATACTTTCATAGGCCTGTCTACCGAAAGTGCCATGTTAGGAAAGAAACTCGGTATCGAATTCTCCGAAGATCCCGTCACCTACAATCTCAAAGTAATTGATAAACTCGACCCACAAAGCACCGCATCCATGCAGAAAGATATGGAGAAAGGACATCAATCCGAAGTACAAGGGTTACTTTTTGACATGATAACAGCTGCCGAAGAACAGGGAATAGAAGTACCAACCTATCAGGAAGTAGCCAAGAAATTCAGAATATAAAATTAAACTCAATAATTATGAATACCATTTTATTATCTATTAACTGGAACCCGAATCCCGAATTGTTCAACCTCTTCGGACTTCCCGTTCGCTATTACGGACTATTGTGGGCCGTTGGTATCTTTCTGGCCTATGTTATAGTTCACTATCAGTTCCGGGATAAAAAGATAAGCGAAAAGAAATTTGAGCCCCTGTTTTTCTATTGTTTCTTTGGTATTCTGATTGGGGCCCGACTGGGACATTGTATATTCTATGATCCTCAGACCTATCTCACCAGTTTCCGGGGATTCTGGGAAATGATACTTCCTATCAGATTCCTGCCCGACGGAGGCTGGAAATTCACAGGTTATGAAGGACTTGCCAGCCACGGTGGAACGTTAGGACTGATGATTGCCCTCTGGCTCTATTGCCGTAAAATGAAAATGCATTATATGGATGTAGTAGATATGATTGCTGTAGCCACTCCCATCACTGCCTGCTGTATCCGCCTGGCCAACCTGATGAACTCTGAAATCATTGGTAAACCGACCGATGTACCCTGGGCTTTCGTCTTTGAACGTACAGATATGCTCCCACGCCATCCGGCACAGCTTTACGAAGCTATCGCTTATTTCCTGCTTTTCCTGGTGATGATCTATCTTTATAAGTTCTATAACAAAAAGCTACACCGCGGCTTCTTTTTCGGACTCTGTCTGACGGCCATCTTTGTATTCCGCTTCTTCGTTGAGTTCTTAAAGGAAAATCAGGTTAGCTTTGAAGACAATATGAGCCTCAACATGGGGCAATGGCTGAGTGTCCCCTTTGTGATCATCGGCCTCTATTTCATGTTCTTTTATGACAGGAAATCCATCAAAAAATGAAGCATATTATAGACATAGAAACCTGGGAGCGGAAAAGTAATTATGAGTTCTTCAAAAGTTTTCAGAATCCCACTATTTCCATAACCTCAGAGGTAGAGTGCGGAGGAGCCAAAGCCCGTGCCAAAGCCGCAGGACAATCATTCTTCCTCCACTATCTCTACGCCGTGTTACGCGCTGTCAATGAAATACCGGAGTTTCGTTTTCGCATAGATGCAGAAGGCAATGTAGTCTATTTCGACAATGTAGATATGTTGACTCCTATAAAGGTAAAAGAAAACGGACGTTTCTTCACCATCCGTCTGTCATGGAACAAAGATTTTAATGCCTTTTATGCGGAAGCCAAATCGGTCATAGATGCCATCAACCCTGATGGCGACCCGTATGATATGGAAAAAGTGGGTGGTAAAGACCTGCTTGATGTTATATTGTTAAGTGCTACTCCCGACTTGTATTTCACCTCACTGACCTGTACACAAGAACATCGTCACGGTAGTAATTACCCTTTGATGAATGCGGGAAAAGCAATATTAAAAGAAGGCAAATTAGTAATGCCAATTGCGATGACTATTCACCATGGGTTTATAGACGGGCATCATCTTTCGCTGTTTTATAAGAAAGTGGAAGAGTTTTTAAAATAGAGCACTTTCACTTGTAATTGATATAAAAATGCCCGATGATCATGTACAATCATCGGGCATTTTTTTCTTTCATTTCTACTTCCCTCTCACTATCTTCTTTATATCACTCAGCTTATTGAGCGCTTCAATCGGAGTAAGGTTATTCACATCCAGATTGAGTATCTCATCTCTGATCTGGCACAATATAGGGTCGTCCAACTGGAAAAAACTCAACTGCATCCCTCCCCTGTTCTCACTTACTCCACCTAATGGTTTACCGGAAATGCCTTGCTGACGATTGTCCGATTCGAGCTGCTTCAGAATTTCATTGGCACGCTTTACAATACTTTTCGGCATACCTGCCATCTTAGCTACATGAATACCGAAAGAATGCTCGCTACCGCCACGTTCCAGTTTACGAAGAAAAATAACTCTATTATCAACTTCTTTCACCGATACATTATAATTCTTTATCCGCTTGAAAGATTTCTCCATCTCATTCAGTTCATGATAGTGCGTGGCAAAAAGGGTACGTGCTTTTGCCTTAGGATGCTCATGGATATACTCTACAATAGCCCAGGCTATCGAAATACCATCATAGGTAGAAGTTCCACGCCCCAACTCATCAAACAATACAAGACTTCTCGAAGAAACATTATTCAGAATATCCGCCGCCTCATTCATCTCTACCATAAACGTAGATTCGCCAACGGAGATATTATCACTGGCTCCCACCCGGGTGAAAATCTTATCCACCAATCCGATGTGAGCACTCTCGGCAGGAACAAAAGAACCGATTTGAGCCAGCAAAGTTATTAATGCCGTCTGACGCAAAAGAGCAGATTTACCGGCCATATTGGGACCCGTAATAATAATAATCTGCTGCGTTGTACTATCCAGCATCACATCATTAGCAATGTATTTCTCACCTATCGGGAGCTGCTTTTCAATCACCGGATGGCGCCCCTGACGGATATCCAGTACGTCATTATCTTCAATCACCGGGCGAATATAGTTATTCTCACGTGCTACATTGGCAAATGCCAATAAACAGTCGATACGCGCTACCTGATTGGCATTAATCTGGATGGCAGGAATAAATTCACTCAAAGCTTGTACCAGCTCCGTATAAAGCCGGGTCTCAAGCACCAGAATCTTATCTTCTGCTCCGAGGATTTTCTCTTCGTACTCTTTTAACTCCTGAGTGATGTAACGCTCCGCATTGACCAGCGTCTGTTTGCGAATCCACTCCTGAGGTACTTTATCTTTGTGTACATTGCGTACCTCTATATAGTAGCCAAATACACTGTTATAGGCAATCTTCAGACTTGGAATCCCTGTCTGTTCACTTTCACGTTGCTGTATTTTCAAAAGGTAATCTTTGCCCGAATAGGCTATCTGTCTCAGTTCGTCCAACTCGACATTTACCCCACTTTGAATCACGCCTCCTTTGTTTATCAATAAAGGAGGGTCATTGTTGATTTCCTTACTTATCCGGTCACGTATAGAAATACAAAGATTCAACTGCTCTCCTATCCGGTTCAGACTGGCATTATCTGCCTGCAGGCAAGCTTCTTTTATGGGTTCGATAGCCTGCAAAGCTATTTTTAACTGTACTACTTCACGCGGTGACACACGTCCTACCGCCACTTTCGAAATAATACGCTCCAAATCTCCTATCAGATGCAGTTGCTCCTCAATCAGCTCTTTAAACTCCGGTTCACGAAAGAAATACTCCACTACATTCAAGCGGTCGTTAATCGGCTTTTCATCCTTCAACGGAAATACCATCCAGCGCTTCAGCAAACGGGCTCCCATCGGACTAATCGTTTTATCAATGACATTGAGCAAACTGCTGCCACCATCATTCATACTGCCGATAAGCTCGAGACTACGTACGGTAAATTTGTCCATACGCACATACTTATCTTCTTCAATGCGGGCCAGCGAGGTAATATGACCAATCTGTGTATGCTGTGTCATATCTAAATATTGCAGGATAGCACCCGAAGCAATTGTACCATTCTTCAGATGTTCCACACCAAAACCTTTCAGATTTTTCGTCTCAAAATGTTTCAGCAGCTTCTCACGGGAAGTCGTTTCCGTAAAAACCCAGTCGTCCAGTTCGAAAGTGAAGAATTTACTTCCGAAGTTACCCTCGAACATACCACGTTTACCGCGTTCAAAGAGTACTTCTTTGGGACCAAAATTATTGAGCAGCTTATCCACATAATCGAAAGGTCCCTCTGCCGTCAGGAATTCACCGGTAGAGATATCAAGAAAGGCAATACCACAGGCTGATTTACCAAAATGCACTGCGGCAAGGAAATTATTTTCTTTATAGTTGAGAATATTATCATTGATAGACACACCCGGAGTAACCAATTCTGTAATGCCACGTTTCACCAGTTTCTTTGTCATCTTCGGATCTTCCAGCTGGTCACAGATAGCTACACGTTTACCGGCGCGAACCAGTTTTGGTAAATAGGTATCCAGCGCATGATGAGGAAAACCGGCCATCTCAATAGTCTTTCCTTTTCCGTTGGCGCGTTTAGTCAGGGTAATTCCCAGTATCTCAGCTGCAATAATTGCATCTGTTGAATAAGTTTCGTAGAAGTCCCCGCATCGAAACAGCATCACCGCATCCGGGTGTTTTGCTTTCAGGTCAAGGAACTGTTTCATCATAGGGGTTAGTTCAATATCGTTGCTCACAGGTAGTCTCCTCTTCTTTTTTAATTCAGTAATCAGTGGGCAAAGATACTGATTTCCCACTAATCTACCATCCCGTCAACACCAAGATTTATTGGGTTATCTTATCGTAAAAAAGTCTTTAAACAAGCTCCTGAATTATTAACAACCCGCACAGTATTCTTAAAACGTGTTATAAAACATACTATTTTTCTTGGATTATTTGCAGATACCACCAAAAGCCGTACATTTGCAATGTGTTTTTCATAGTATTAGATTTAAGGTTAACAAAGGTTGGAGCAAGGCGTTGCTCCTTTTTTTATGTCCGTACCTTTTCACCTCCTTTCATCAATATTCTCTTTTGATGATAGCAGGAATTAAAAAGATAAAAACAAAATAGTAGCCACTATCGTTCTTTTTTTATTATATTTGTAATATGCATGCAAAAAAACAGAAACCACCAATTTAATGCTACATATTATGAAAAAACTTCTACTCCTCATCACAATCCTTTTACCCGCCTTACAAAGTACATACGGGCAAGAGCAACCCTGGATCTCCGCAGGCAAACAATGGTCAACACTTGTACGTCCTTCAGTCTCACCCGAATATTATCACGAATGGACTACTACCTCCTTTTTAAAATCAGATACAATTATCAACGATTTACATTATTTCAATATCTACACAACAGAAAATGAAGATTTAACTGAAGCCAAATGGTCAGGACTTTGCATCCGACAAGATGGTGATAAAGTATACCACTACAATACAAAAAGTCAGCAAGAATTATTATTATTTGATTTCAGTAAAGAATATGGAGATGAATTTACATATTATGACGGTGTTCAAGTTAAGGTAACCGCCGCTTATACCTACATAGATATAAATGGAATACGCCGGAGGGCTATTAATATAGTATCTGTTGACGGGGGAGGAAGAGACGAATGGATAGAAGGCTTTGGCTCTATGCAGAATGGAATAGGGCAACCTTGCCTTTCTAAAGCAGGAACAGGTTACAAACTTCTGTGCTGTCGCGATAATAAGCAACAATTTTACCATGATCCAGACTATAAAACTTGCTATAGAAAGACCTATCCTCCTTTTTTTCTTTTGACCGACCACACAAAGTGGAGAGAGATCAATTACTGTGAATCCAACAACGAAATACCGACAAAATACAATTTACATGATTATGAAGTTCTGGGAGATACCGTAATAAACAATCAAATGTATAAGAAAGTATACTTAACCATTAATGGAGAACATACAGATTACTATACAGCCATCCGCGAACAAAATAATATATTAGTGTGTAAACCGGCAAATAACGATAAAGAATATACCTTAGCAGACTACAGATGGACCGGCAGTGAACAACTTCAGTTTAACGATATCTCATGGACCCCTTATGAATTCGAATGTAATATAACCGGACAGATAGAGTCAGAGAATAAATATCTGTATGATTATATTCAATTAGCTGACCATTGGGGCAGGATACAAGCACCCTCCAAAGATGTCCGTTTCATAAAATATTTCGGTTCTACATTAGGATTATTTTCTTATCTGCTAATGGGAGGACAGACTATCGATCATCAAATGTATAATGAACTTGTTTCGATTCATATCGGAAATGAGCTGATTTACCAAAGCCCTTATTTTACAGAAGACGGTGTACTTATCAGCACAATAGTCGAAAACCATTGGTTGGGGCAGGATACAAAATGGACAGAAGTAAGATACCGTACAATGTGGTGGCCTGTCTTTTTTAATAAATATCACTATAAACTGAAAGGCGTTGAATATATAGATGGAAACTATTACTGGAAAGTCTATTGTGGGGATAGGGAAACAGGCAAAATGCGCGAAGATAAAGAAGGCAACATATATTACAGAGAGCAGCAGACTGACAATGGAAATAATATCTCCAAAGAGTTTCTGCTATATTCATTTGGCAAAGAGCCCTGGAAAATAGGAGACAAAATACGATATGCCGGCGAATGGGATGCCGATGGAGTTAAAGAGGTAGAACATACCATCACGTATTTGGAAAATTACACATTAATAAATGGCGAAGTAGTGCCTGCAACTATCACCAACATAGGATTCCTAATATATGGTATCGGGAACACAACAGGAATAGTCGAAGGAATATATCCACAACCCACAGATGGAAGTCAGGCTGCCCTATATGAATATTATCGGAAAGGAGAACTGCTCTACCGCAATAAAAGCGTTGGTATAGAACCGGTCAATGCTTCTACCCAACTAATGATTCGAAATGAAGGAAACAGCGTCATTTTTAAGCAAATTGCTACGAACAGCAATGCATCACTTTTAATCTACAATATCAACGGGCAAAACATCGGAATTTATCCAATGACCGATAATGAAGTAATCATCAATCATCTGCCAGCGGGAATTTATTTATATCGGCTATCTTCCACTACGCATGAAGAAACCGGACGGTTCGTTATTCTGGTAAAATAAAATAATGCTTTATAGAGTATTCATTGGTTCAATCCCAATACCTACTCCATTATTTTTCACTTATAAACTCTGATATAAAAATACGGCTGCAAAAACTTTTGTTTCTTACAGCCGTATTCTTTTGATCGTTTTCCTTTATCTCATTTTACACTTGCCAAAAGGCGAACAGCATTGCCGTCATTCAGTGCATAAGTGCTCTTTTCCATATTCTTATCAAAAGTACGACTTCCGGCATTCCAAAGAGCATAATTCATTTCAACCTCATTGGTATTGTAAGTGATATCAAGTTTGAAATAAGGAGTCCAAGCCTCTTTCACGCTATCCCATTTTGCAGCTTCTTTACAAACTACACGGTTTTCATTGTCATAAGTATAAGTGTAGCGAAGATGACGGAACAGATAGCCGGATTCATTTTTAAAGATAGTCTTAGCTACCAGTAATTCACCATTCATCTCATCATTTTTCACATAGTCAACAGGATTACTTGCATTAGCACTCATTACACTTGCCATTAACACTGCTACCATTACCACTGCTTTGAAAAATACATTTGCTTTCATAATCGTTATTTTTTTATTGTTATTATTCTTTGGGTTTGTGGCTGCTGTTTTTTTCTCAACCGCCTTCGCATATAGATAGTCAATAGCCGTGCCAAAGATATAACAACCTGATTATCAACGATTATAAAAATAAGACATGCGTTCATTTTCGAACAGATGTCCGCTCAAAAACGGACATAATCATATCACTTAGATGTAATGACCGTTTCTCCATCAGCTTTGCACATAATGAATACTTTCCTCCTGTAAGTAGGTTCATCTGCGGAATAAATAAGTTTTCCATTTACTTTCCAGGATACTATATCACTGATATAATCACCATTTACTTTACGTTTACCCTGATATCTGTGTTGAAGAGCCATTTCATAAGGCTTGCCCTTGAAGTATACATAAAAGGTAAAATCACTGTACCGCGAATCGCCGTACGCATAAGTAAAGAAACTATTCAGATTTTCATCCTTATCCATTACTATATTATTTATCTCATTATTATACCAAAGTCCATCAGTTGTTGTAGCAAACTCAGTAGGAGGTGCCGGTGGTGTATCAAGCAGAGTTTCACAGGAAATGGGCAATGCAATCATATTAATAAGATCATGCCCTTCTTCATCAATAAAATAGAAACGTACAACATGACCGCTAAAAAAAGGTCTCCCATCTTTCATACTATCATACCAATGCTCTTCATCATCGTTGCATGACGCAAAGCCAACTGCCAAAAGGAGAAGTAATACCAGTCCGGATAAATACTTTGTTTTCATAATTCCTTAGTTATTATAGTTCAGTCTTTTTATCTCCCAATCCACACAAAAATAAGAAATAATATTCAAGCAGTAGCTTGAAGGAGCAATCAATTTAATAAAAACACACAAAATAATAGATTACACTGTGTCGATGCACTTCCCCGTAGAAAAAATACTTTTTGTTAAAATACCCCTTCCGGAAAGCCTTCTTTTTATAAATTTATAAATGCAAATATTAAAGCATGTTATAAAACACACTTTTTTATTTGGATTATTTGCGAATACCACAAAAGGCCGTATCTTTGCAATGTGTTTTTCATAGTATTAGATTTAAGGTTAACAAAGGTTGGAGCAAGGCGTTGCTCCTTTTTTTATGTCTATACCTCAGATTACATCTTTTTCTCCTGTTTAAAAATTTACTTCTGAACGATTATAGCTCATCTATCCGAAGTTATCATAATAACAATTACAACGAATGATCTTGATTGAAACTTCCTGATTCTTAAATACGAAAGAAACATATAAAACACTGATTTTCAACAGACTTAAATAACCTATTATTTATGATGCAAAAGTACGTACTTAAGTATGTGTTAAATGTACACTTTTATATAGCAAAAGTACGTACTCTTAGTATATAAAAGTACGTACTCTTGTCAGTACAAAAATTATAGTTAAGGAATACTGTTAATAATGTTAATGATCAGAGTTCGGTTGTTCACTCATTAAACCAGTCAATCTTCTTTGAAAAATACATTACGGCGGCAAGTATTACAAACAATCCCAAACTTCCGGCAAGCAAAGCAAAAGTCTCTAACTGGATAAGAATAAATATGTAAATGTACAGTACACTTAATAGTCCCGACATAATAAATGCCGGCTTCTTCTTTTTAATAATACCCAGCATATAACCTCCTACCAGGCCGATTGTCAATACTGCCGAAATCAAATAAGCCATATTGAATCCCACATGTTCGGATATAGATAACAACAAGCTATAGAATAAACAAAGCGCCAATCCCACCAACAGGTATTGCAAAACATGGATACGTGTCTTTTCCATCATCTCCGTAAAGAATATCACTGCAAACGTCAGTAGTATGATGAGAATAGCATATTTGGCAGAACGCATCGATTGTTGATATTGCTCGACGGGAACTTTCAGATTTACTCCGAAATTAGAATTTTCGATATCCTTAACACCCGCATTACGATAATCAATTATCACCTGCGAATAATTCCGGTTCAGATTCAACACCTGCCAGTGTGCAGAAAAGCCTTCCTCAGTTACTTCTCTGCTATCCGGCAGATAATTACCGGTAAAACTTGGTGTACTCCAATTGGCTTTCAGATTTATCTTCGTTGTTTTCCCCAGTGGAGCAAAGTTAATAGATTGCGAACCTTTCAGTTTAATCTTCATTTCATAGGGCAGTTTTTTATTCTCTTTCAAAGCAGAAAGATCCACCACAGCATGTACACCCACATTCTTAATTCCCCTGCCATCCATACCCGGTTCAAATATGTAGACAGAATCGTTCAAAGTAATGCTGATCTGTTCACTGATTCCCCGCATATCGGTGAGATTGAAACAGATAGCCGCTTTCCGGAGATAAAGTGTATCTATATCTACTCCGCTTTTACGAAGTTCTTCCGAACTAAAGAAGCCTTTAAAAACCAGCTCCGACTGATATACATTCACCTCATAAATTCCCCTTTTAAGAATTTCTGTACGCAACTGCCCATCAATAAACAGCTCATCAGGAAATAGCATGATACTTCCATTACTGATCTTCTGCTTTCCATTGTCTTCAGAGACAATCGGATATTGCAGATTAATATATGGGCCTGTAACAGTCTGTGCCAGACTCCACTTCTGACTAACCTCATCGATGGCATCTACCTGCGTCTGTCCACGCTCGGTAATCATACTTTCGATCATAACCATTGGTATCAGCAGAAGAAGAACCAGTGCAGCAATAACCAGTACTTTAACAGTTTTGGAAAAACTCCGGGAACTACTTGTATGCACCGGTTTTTCCACTTTGTTCAAATTTTCATTAAAATCGTCCATAGTAGAATAGTGTTTAGTAAATAATTAAGAAACTTTTTTTTTTGAATTTTATAAAATGCAAAATAGTTTCTAAGTCTAGTTTAGTTTTTGTATAATACTCCCTTTTCCTCCAAAAAGAAAAAGCAAGTTGTGTAACGCCAAGCGTTCAGGTTGATTTCAATAAACTTTCCAATGCAGCAATGTGCTCTTTAAAAGCTTCCTTCCCCGGAGGTGTGGCCTGGAAAGAAGTTTTTGTTTTCCTACCCACAAAGGCTTTTTTACAAACAATATAGCCAAGTTCTTCCAGCGCACGGGTATGACTCGCCAAATTGCCGTCCGTCAGTGAAAGTAATTCTTTCAACGTATTAAAGTCAGACTCCTCATTGACCATCAAGACCGCCATAATACCTAACCGGACTTTGCTTTCAAACGCCTTATTTATATTCTGAAATCCTTCTAACATCAACTACTTGCTCCTTTCATATTGCAAATAAAACAATATACCGTACAATATATGAAGTCCTCCAAACCCAATGGTCCAGAACATGAGTGCATAACCCTCGAAAAAGCAGTCTACAACTCCTAAAAGAAGAAACCCATATCCCAGCCAGGCTACATTGGAATAAGTAAATTTAGAGACGTTGACCAGAGAAAGCCCGTAAAACAGTAACATGACCGAAGAAATCACTCCATAATTCTCATGCAACAGCAAAGCGATACAAAACAGCCCCCCTACAAGCAAGGGAAGCGAAAAGTTCCATAAAGTCCGGTATGTCAGTTTACTAAAAATCTTCTGTCCGGTTTTTCTCGCCTTATAGCAAGACAGTATACAAGCCGTAATAACCGAAGCTATCAGCACCAACGAAGCTACCAGTATCATCTCTGCCAGAGAAGCTTCCGATTTAAAGACCCGGGCGACTACATAAGCGCCAACCAATGAATAAGTACCAGCCATAACAGCTGTCATACCACTGAGAGATACAAATCTGGAGGACTTTTCCATCAACTCCTTTATCTCATTTACTGATTCTAATGCTTTATCTTTATTCATA